>Ga0070737_10004437_pt1 | contig 14107 bp, 12 predicted proteins | sample Coa_R1_10_FD_66438 | JGI IMG/M metagenome (GOLD analysis project Ga0070737, IMG submission 66438) | Surface soil microbial communities from Centralia Pennsylvania, which are recovering from an underground coalmine fire - Coalmine... | ecosystem: Environmental > Terrestrial > Soil > Unclassified... | reverse complement strand
AAGTCCCTCGAGTCCGGAAAAGGCGAACAGCCGCACCCACTCGTAAGTGTGCAGGACGCGTGCATAGTCGCGATAGAAGTCGAGCAGCCGTTCCTCGAGGCTGCGGCTACGGTCGTCGATCCAATTCACCCATTGCGGATTCCAGTAATCGCTGAACCATTTCTGATACACGCGATCGATCAGCACGTCCTTGCTCGGGAAATAGCGATAGATCAGCGACTGGGTGACGCCCAACCGCCGCGCCAGCTCGCGGGTCTCGCCGCCGAGGCCGCGCTCGGCGAAGAACCGAATTGCATTGTCGAGGATGAGCCGCTCGCGATCCTGCGGAGCCATGCGGTGGCGCGGTTTTGCCGCCGCCGGCCCGCCGCCGCGCGGCTTAACCGATTTTTCTTGCTTCATCGCCGTGTCTCGCGCGCCTCGCTTGCCGCGCACCTTATCGGCGATCGGCCATTCCGGCAAGCTGGACGGTTCCGGGAAAACCGCATAGGCTAGTGGTCCGATTCCGACATTCGCATTCAATCGCCGCAGGCATTTTTGCGAATGTTGGAATCGCGAGACCACTAGCAACGATAGGTTCCTAGTGGAGCTTTGGATTTGACATTCGCTTCGGCGCGAGCCGCGAGGTCGGAGCAAATGTCAAAATCCGCTCCACTGGAGCGCAATAATCAACATCTCGAGGGGAGGTCTTATGATAACCAAATTTGGCAGACGCGCGTTCCTGGCGGGTGTCGCCGCCAGCACCTTGCCGCTTCCGGCGATCGCCCAGGCGGCGCCGGTGCGCATCGGTCTCTTGACCATCAAGACCGGATCGCTCGCCGAAGGCGGCATCCAGATGGAGCAGGGGATCACCACCTTCCTCAAGGAAAAGAACAACAAGCTTGCCGGGCGACAGGTCGATCTCGTCGTTGCCGATACCGGCGGCAGCCCCGCCGGCGCCAAGACCAAGGCACAAGAGCTGATCGAGCGCGATCACGTCGACGTCATCCTCGGGCCGCTCGCAGCCTTCGAGCTGTTGGCGATCTCCGATTATGTCGCGCAGCAAAAAACGCCGATGCTCAGCCTCGCCGCGGCCGAGGACATGACGCAGCGCAAGCCCAATCCCTATTTCATCCGCGCCTCGGCGACCTCGGCGCAAGCGATGCAGCCGCTCGCCGACTACGCGGCGAAGGAGCTGAAGTACAAGACCGCGGTGCTGATCGCCGAGGATTTCGCCTTCGGCTACGAGCAGATGGGCGGCTTCCAGCGCGTCTTCGAGGACGCGGGCGGCAAGGTCTTGAAGAAGATATGGGTGCCGCTTGGCACCGCCGACAACACCCCGTTCATCGCGCAGATCGGTCAGTGCGATGTCGTTTGCCAAGGCTATAGCGGCTCGGCCCCGGTGAAGTTCATGAAGCAATACACTGATCTCGGCATGAAGACGCCGGTGATCGGCGGCGAGACCGCGGGCGACGACGCGCTCCTCAAAAGCTTCGGCGACGAGGCGATCGGCATGATCAATTCCTGCCCCTATACGATGGATCTCGCCAACAACGCGAATAAGCGTTTCGTCGCCGAGTTCACCAAGGATTACGGCAACATCCCCGGCTTCTATGCGGCGGGGCTCTATGTCAATGGCCAAGTGGTCGAGGCGGGGCTGCAAAAGACCGGCGGCAATACCGACAACAAGGAAGCCTTTATTGCGGCGTTGCGCGGCGTGTCGCTGACCGATACGCCGCGCGGACCGATCCGCTTCGACGACCACGGCAACGTCATCGGCAACATCTATATCCGCAAAATCGAGAAGCAGAACGGCAAGCTCGTCAATCACACCGTCAAGACCTACGAGAATGTGAGCCAGTTCTGGACCTATGACGAGAAATGGTTCCTCGCCCAGCCGGTCTACTCGCGCGATTACCCGCCGCTCAAATCCTGAGCGCGACCAGGTCGGGAGAGCCGCAGGATCGAACATGAATCTGTGGCTGCTCCTGACCGTCAACAGCATCACGCTCGGCGGGCTCCTATTCCTGCTCTCCGCCGGTTTCTCGCTGATCTTCGGGCTCATGCGCATCCCCAACCTGACGCATGGCTCGTTCTTCATGCTCGGCGCCTATTTCGGCGCCAGCCTCGGCATGTGGTTCGGCGTCGAATTCTGGCTGGCGGCGATCATCGCGGCGGTCCTGGTCGCGGCGTTGGGCGGCGTCATGGAGCGCTTTGTGCTGCGCCGGCTCGCCGGGCAAGAGCAGGCGCAGGTGCTGGTGACGCTCGGAATATCCTTCATGATCGCCGACCTCTGCCTCATGGAATGGAGCGGCGATCCGATCACGGTCGAGGCGCCGCCGGCGCTCGAAGGCGCGACGCATGTCGGAGCGCTGATCTTCCCGACTTATCGCCTCGCCATCATTCTTCTCGCTCTCGCCATCGCTGTCGCGCTCTGGGCGCTGATCGACGGCACGACACTCGGCGCAAAGATCCGCGCCGGCGTCGACGATCCGCAGATGGCGCGGATCTGCGGTATCCGCGTGTCGCGCCTGTTCACGATTGTCTTCTGTCTTGGTGCCGGGCTGGCGGGCTTTGCCGGCATGATCGGCAGCCCCATCCTGTCGATCTATCCGGGACTCGATACCGACATGCTGCCGCTGGCCTTGGTCGTCGTGATCCTCGGCGGCACCGGCAGCCTCATCGGCTCCTTGCTCGGCAGCTTCGTCGTCGGCTTTCTCTATAACTTCGGCCAGGCGCTCTTGCCGGAACTCGCCTATTTCGTGCTGTTCCTGCCGATGGTGATCATTCTCGTTTGGCGGCCGCAAGGCCTCTTCGGCCGCCGCGCGCCATGAAGCGCATCGCAATCGGCATCGCGATCCTGCTGCTGGCGGCCGTGCCGCTCTGGGTCGGCGGCAGCTTTTATGTGAACATCGTCAGCCAGGTCCTCATCGCGGCGATCTTCGCCCTCGGCCTCGACATTCTCGTCGGCTATGGCGGCCTCATTTCGCTGGGCCATGCCGGGTTGTTCGGAGTCGCTGCCTATACCGTCGCCGTCATGCTCGGCGCCGGTTTCGGGCACGTGGCGGCGATCGTCGCCGCGATCGCCCTGACCCTCGCGGCCACCGCGGTTTTCGGCGTGCTGGCGCTGCGCACGACGGGCATCGGCTTCATCATGATCACCCTCGCTTTGGGCCAATTGCTGTGGGGCCTCGCCTATCGCTGGATCGATTTGACGCATGGCGATAATGGCCTTTCGGGCAATTCGCGGCCGGCGCCGTTCGGGATCTCGCTCGATCCAACGAATCATTTCTATTACGCGACGCTGATCGTGTTTCTGCTGGTCATTGCGGCGGTCGCGCTCCTGACCGGCTCGCCTTTCGGCGCGAGCCTGCGCGGCACGCGCGATCAGCCGCGGCGCATGGCGGCGCTCGGCTTCGATGTGTGGAAGATCCGCTTCCTCGCCTGTCTTTTCTCCGGCTTTTGCAGCGGCATCGCCGGCATCCTCTTCTTCTACTACAACGAATTCATCAGCCCGCACGCCCTCGCGCTTTCCGCTTCGGCCGAAGTGCTGCTGATGGTGATCGCCGGTGGCTCGGCCACGTTGCTCGGGCCCATCGCCGGCGCGACCCTCGTCGTTGTCATGAAAAGCGTGATGAGCGCCTATATCGAGCGCTGGAATTTCACCCTCGGCGCGATCTTCGTCTTGATCGTGCTCTTCATGCCGGAAGGTCTGGTGCCGGGCAGCCGCCGCTTGTCGCGCTGGCTCTGGGCGACGCTCAAGGCGCTGCGCGGCGGTACGGCGACTCCGGCGGAGAGCCAGAGATGACGGCGCTCGCGGTGCAAAGGCTCGAAAAATCTTTCGGCGGGCTGCGCGTCGCGCGTGCGCTCGATCTCTTGGTCGAGCCGGGCGAGCGGCGGTTGATCATCGGTCCGAACGGCGCGGGCAAGACGACGCTCTTCAATCTCATCGCCGGGGAGATCGAGCCCGACGGTGGCACCGTCGCGCTCTTCGGCGTCGACATCACCGCGCTGCCGGTGCAGCGGCGCGCGCATCTCGGTCTCGCGCGCACCTATCAGATCATCACGCTCTTTCCCAAGGACACGCTGCTGCACAATTTGCTGCTGTCGCTGCTGGGTTTGTCGCGACTGCGCTGGAACCCGCTCACGCGGCTCAAGGCGCAAGCGGCGCTCGAAAGCGAAGCGCGGCGGCGGCTTGCCGAGATCGGCCTCGGCCATCTCGCCGACCGCCCGCTGGCGCAAACCTCTTACGGCGAGCGGCGGCGGGTCGAGATCGCCATGGCCTTGGCGCAAAAGCCGCGCGTGCTGCTGCTCGACGAGCCGTTCGCCGGCCTGTCGCTCGACGAGCGGCGCGACGTGCAGGCGCTGCTGACGGCGGTGCCGCGCGACGTGACGATGGTGATGATCGAGCACGACATGGACGTCGCGCTCGATTTCGCGGACCGGATTTCGGTGATGCATCTCGGCGAGATCGTGGTCGAGGGCACGCGCGCCGAGGTCGTCGCCGATTCGCGCACGCGGGAGATCTATCTTGGCGAATGAGGCGCTCGTCCTCAGCGGCGTCGACGCTTATTACGGCGACAGCCATGTGCTGCACGGCGTGTCGCTGCAGCTCGCGGAAGGCCGCTTGTTGGGTCTCCTCGGCCGCAACGGCGCCGGCAAGACCACCTGCATGAATGTCGCCGTCGGGATGCTGCCGCCGCGCCGCGGCTCGGTCAGCGTTTTCGCCGCCGCGGTCACGAATGCCGCGCCGGAAGACGTCGCGGCCCGCGGCGTCGCGCTGGTGCCGCAGGGCCGCCGCATCTTCAGGAGCCTCAGCGTTGCCGAGAATCTCACGGTCGCGGCGCGGCCGCCGCGCGCGGGCGCGCCCGCATGGTCGCTCGCCTCCGTCTACGGGCTGTTTCCGCGCCTCAAGGAGCGCGCGCGCCAGATCGCCGGCTACCTCTCGGGCGGCGAGCAGCAAATGTTGGCCATCGGCCGCGCTCTCATGTCCAATCCGCGCGTCCTGCTGATGGACGAGCCGTCAGAGGGCCTCGCGCCGCAAATCGTCGCCGAGGTCATGGCGACGATCCGGCGCTTGAAGGGCGAGGGGCTGTCGATCCTCCTCGTCGAGCAGAATCCCAAGCTTGTTTTCGCCGTCGCCGACGACATAGTCGTGCTCAACAGCGGCCGTGTCGTCGCGTCAGGACTCGCCGCCGCGCTCGCCGAGCGCAGCGGCGACCTACAGCAGCATCTCGGCATTTTCTGATCCATCCCCGGCCCACACATTCGAGAGGTGCGCATGTTTTATTCCTGCCTGCCCGCATCGTCGCATTCCTCATCGCCGCTGCGTGCCCGCGCGCGCGGCGGCAGCCGCAGCGCGACGGTCGATATCCATTGCCATGTCATGACGCCCGAAGCGGCGGCGCTGACCAAGGATTTGGACGACCCGACGCGCGCCGCCGCTCTTGCCTTTGCCAGCCCACTGACGCGCGAGGTCAACCGCAAGCAGGACGAGACTGTGCGCATCCAGCTCACCTCGGTCGAGCAGCGCATCAAGGACATGGACCGCATGGGCATCGACATCCAGGCGGTCTCGCCCTCGCCGACCTATTACTACTGGACCGAGCCCGAGCTGGGCCGCGAATGCGCGCGGCTCATCAACAATCGCATCGCCGACGTCGTCGCCTCGCATCCCGATCGCTTCGTCGGCCTCGGCACCGTGCCGCTGCAGGCGCCCGCGCTCGCCGTCGCCGAGCTCGAGCGGCTGGTCAAAGAGCTCGGGCTCAAGGGCGTCGAGATCGGCACCAATGTCGGCGGCGTCGATCTCTCGGATCCGCGCTTCCGGCCCTTCTTCGCGAAGGCGCAAGAGCTCGACATCCTGATCTTCATGCATCCCGCCGGTTTCACCCACGGTCAGCGCCTCGCCGAGCATTACTTCATCAACGTGATCGGCAATCCCCTCGATACGACCGTGGCGATCAGCCATATGATCTTCGGCGGGGTGCTCGAAGCCTATCCCAAGCTGAAAATCTGCCTCGCGCATGGCGGCGGCTACGCGGCGGCCTATAGCGGCCGTTTCGACCACGTCCATCGCGCACGGCCCGACGGTCGCCAGGTGATCAAGCGGCCGCCGAGCTATTATCTGAAGAAGCTCTATTTCGACACGATCGTCTTCACCCACCATCAGCTCGATTACCTGACCGGCCTCTATGGCAGCGACCACATCATCCTGGGGACGGATTATCCCTACGACATGGCGCTGCCCGACGCGGTTAATTTCGTCGAGCGGGCGAAGCTCACCCGCGCGGCGAAGGACGCGATCCTCGGCGGCAATGCGGCGCGGCTTTTGAAGATCAAATTGCCGAAGAAAGCGGCGGTAAAGGCGCCGGCGACGAAGAAGAAAGCGAAGCGCTGACCGATATCGCCCGGGCTGCGCAGCGAAGCGGATTTCTCGAGAAGCTGAAGGACACCCTCGCGCGCAACGCCGGCAACGTTCAGGCGGGCCGCGTCACGATCCTCGGCTTGGACCGCCTCAAAAGCAGGCTCGGCGTATGCGGTCGGCGCGGACCTGAACGATGCGCTCGATTCCGAAGAGGTGTTGCTGCTCCAGATGGAGCAATTCGCGCGCCAGGCCGTCAAAGCCGGCGCGGGCAATTGCAGCCTTGCCGGCGTCAAGACCCTGTCGTCGGCCGTCGCGGCGGTCGGCGCCGGCTTCCGCTACATCGGCGGCTCCGTCATCGGCAGCGCCGAGCCGAGCGTCAGCGAGGTGCGGTCGCTGACGCTGCGCGATCTTTATAGCCGCAACTTGGACAGCCGGGACGCCGCCTCGCCGGAGGAAGAGCAGGTCGATCTGCGGCACACGGCCTAGCCCAGCGCCGGCGCAAGCGAAAGCGGCGCGCGCGGAAGCCGAGCGATCAGGCTGCGATCGTCGCCTTTACCCGCTCGGGTAGCATCGGCAATTGCCGCAGCCGCTTGCCGCCGATGAGAGGCGCGACCGCATTGGCGATCGCCGGCGCGACGCCGGGCACGCCCGGCTCGCCCATGCCGGTCGGCGGATTGTCGGTCGCAATCAGCTTGATTTCGACCTCGGGCACATCGGCCATGCGCAGCACGCGATATTTGTCGAAATTTGTCTCCTGCGCCTCGCCTTTGATCAGATCGACATGCTCGTAGAGCGCGGCGCTGAGGCCCATCATCATCGCGCCTTCCATCTGATAGATCGCGTTCTGCGGATGGACCGCGATGCCCGGGTCGAACGCGGCCCAGAGCTTGTGCACCTTGATCGCACCGCTCGCATTGTCGAGCGAGACTTCGGCGACGATCGCCTGATGCGCGCCGCCGTAATTCGTATAGGCGGCGCCGAGCGCGTGCCCCGCCGCAAGCCTGCGCTTGCCCCAACCCGCCAGCTTGGCCGCCGTCTCGATCACCTTCACGGCGCGGGGCTCGCCCCGCAGCACCTCGAGCCGATATCTCACCGCGTCGACATGCGCATGGGCCGCGACCTCGTCGATCATCGTCTCGACGGCGAAATAGTGATAGCCCGACCAGGTGCCGCGCCACGCGCCGATGGATCGGCCGCGATCGGCGCGGATATATTCGACGAGGCGGTTGGGCATCGGATAGCCGATATCCTCGAAGCCCGCGACGATGCCGTCCTTGCCGCCGAGCTTCTCGTCGAAGATTTGCGCGGGCATGCTGCGTGCGATCGCCGAGGCGGCGACGAGGCGATGATGCCACGAGACGATCTTGCCGCCGGAATCGAGCCCGATCTCGACCCGCGCCGCCGCGAGCGCGCGATAAAAATCGGTGCCGATGTCGTCTTCGCGGGTGCGAATCAGCTTGAGCGGCGTGCCCGCCACCATCTTGGCGATCCACGCCGCCTGCGCCGCATCGTCGCCCTCCGAGCGCCGCCCGAAGCCGCCGCCGACATAAGGCGTATGCACGGTAACGTTATCGGGCGAAATGTTGAGCATGCGGCCGACGGCGCGCTTCAATTGACTCGGCGATTGGTTCGAGACCCAAACCTCGCATTTGGTGCCGTTCACCAGCGCCGTGGCGTTGGTCGGCTCCATCGTCGCATGCGCTACATGATCGTTGGTGTATTCGCCGACGATCGTCTTCGCCGCGCGCTTCATCGCCGTCGGCGCGTCGCCGATCTCGAACATCGCAACGCCCGTCTTGCCGGGGTCGCGGGCAATCGCGAGATAATCCTGAACCGCGTCCGCGGTCGTGTAACGACGGCCGGGCGCGGTCGTGCTCCACGTCGCCTTGACGAGCGACTTGGCCTTGAGCACGCTTTCGGGCGTCTTGCCGATGATGGCGACACCGAACGGCGTCGGCGTGATGGCGACGATGTTCTTGACGCGGGCCGCGGCGCCGGCCTCCATGCCGATCACCTTCTCGCCTTCGACCGGCGGATAGACCGCGGCGGCGTAGAGCATGTTCGGCAACTGCCAGTCGAGACCAAAGGTCGCCGCGCCGTTGACCTTGAGCGGCACGTCGACGCGCTGCAGATCGCGACCGATATAGCGATAGGCCGAGGCGGGCTTGAGATCGTCTTTCGTCGCCTCGGGCAAGGCATCGGGCAGCTTCGCGTTTTTGGCGAGATCGCCATAGGCGAGCGTCCGGCCGGACGATTTATGGACGACCGTGCCGTTGCTCGTTATGAGCTCGGCGGCCGGCACGTTCATCTGCGCCGCCGCGACGAGGAGCAGCACCTTGCGCGCCTGCGCGCCGACGAGCCGCACCTTGTCCCAATAGCCGCGCACGGTGCCGCTGCCGAAGGTGGTGATATCGCCGTTCCATACGGGATTGCCGAAAATCTTCGCGTTGTCGGGCGACGGCATGATGCGCAGCGTCTGCCAATCGGCATCGAGCTCGTCGGCGAGCATCATCGGCATCACCGTCATCGCGCCCTGCCCCAGCTCCGAGGCGGGCTGCATGATCGTGACGATGCCGTCGCCGCCGATCGTCACCCAGGCATTGGCGGCAAAGCCCGGCGCGCTCGCCGCGGCAAGGCTCGGCGCGACATCGCCGAGCGTGACCGCAATCGCAGCGCCGCCCGCGGCGACGAGGAAACTGCGGCGCGAGAGGATGCAGCTGTCGGTGCGGGCGACATCGAGAGTCTCGTTCATCGTTCCGTCCTTCACCGCACGACCCATGCCGGCTTTTCGTCAAGCACGGCTTCAGGCGCGGCGCGCTGCGCCTGCCTGCCTGCGCCGGCGGCGCGCTGAATCGCGCGGATGATGCGCGAATAGGTGGCGCAGCGGCAGATATGCCCGTTCATCGCGGCGACGATCTGCTCGCGCGAGGGGCGCGGATTCTTCGCGAGCAGCGCCGCCGCTTCCATGATCTGGCCGGACTGGCAATAGCCGCATTGCGGCACCTGCTCGGCGATCCAGGCTTTTTGCAGCGGATGACTCGAATCGGGCGATAGGCCCTCGATCGTCGTGATCTTGCGGCCTTCGACCGCGTTCACCGGCGTGATGCAGGAGCGCTGCGGCTCGCCCTCGATATGGACCGTGCAGGCGCCGCATTGCGCGATGCCGCAGCCGAATTTTGTGCCGGTCAAGTGCAAATGCTCGCGGATCACCCACAGCAACGGCGCATCGGGCTCGACGTCGATGCTGATGTCGCGGCCGTTGATCGTGAAATTCGCCATCCGCCGGGCCTCCGCGATTTCGCGAGAATTATTGGGCAAAGCATAGGCTCGCGGTTTTGCCGCGGCAATCGGCGGGCGCGAAGAGAAATGCGATCGAGGACGCTTGCACGCATTCTGTCGCCGCCGTCACAATAGGAACGCGAAACCGCGGCCTCTCGCGCCGCCGACCTGTTTGGGGAGGAAGCAGTGAAAATCTGGCTCGGCTTTATTCTATCGACCCTCGCGGCGCCGGCGATGGCACAGCAGGCGGGACCGGCGGCTCAGCCGCCCGCCGCCGCGGCGCAAGCCCAACCGGCGCCGACGCTGCAAAGCCCGCCCCAGATCCCGTTCGATTCGGTACCCGATTTTCTGAAGCTGCCCACCGACATGTATCTTGGCGAAGCCTCGGCCGTGACCGTCAATTCCAAAGGTCACGTCTTCGTGTTCTCGCGCGGCGGCTCGAGCGTCGGCCCGGCTTTCGCCGAGACCGCAGCGCAGCTTTTGGAATTCGCGCCCGATGGGAAATTCATCCGCGAAATCGGCAAGAACCTCTATGCTTGGTCCTTCGCCCACGGCGTCAAGGCCGATCGCCACGACAATATCTGGGCGGTCGACAAAGGCTCGAACATGGTCGTGAAGTTCCGCCCCAACGGCCTCGTCGACATGGTGTTCGGCCGCAAGATGGAAGCGTCGGACGAGGGCACCGGTCCCTTAAAGCATCCCAACCCGCCGCTGCCCGCGGTCGACAATCAGTTCCGCCAGCCGACCGACGTCGCCTTCGATTCGAAGGACAACGCCTATATCAGCGACGGCTATATCAATTCGCGCGTCGCGAAAATCGATAAGGACGGCTTCTGGGTGAAGTCATGGGGCGATCGCGGCTCCGGCCCCGGCCAGTTCAACACCGCGCACGGCATCGGCGTCGACGCGCAGGACCATATCTATGTCGCCGATCGCAGCAACCGCCGCATCCAGGTCTTCGACAGCAACGGCACTTTCCTGCGCCAGATGACGATCGACGTGGCGGTGCCGCCCGATGCTTACGAGATCATCGGCAACAAGCCGGCGGACCCGATGGCCGCGTCGACGCCGCCGCTCTTGCGGCCGGGTGCACCCTGGGTGATCTGCATCTCGCCGCCGCCGCATCAATATCTCTTCACCGCCGACGCTTTCCCGGGCCGCATCTATAAGATGACGCTCGACGGCAAGATCGTCGGCATGCTCGGCAAGGCCGGGCATCAACTCAAGCAATTCGGCTGGATTCACGGCATGGCCTGCCCCAACGAGAACACGCTGTTCGTCGCCGAGGTGCTCAACTGGCGCGTCCAGAAGCTGATCCTTCATCCCGGCAAGCAAGCGGCGGTCGACGCCGCGCCCAGCGGGCTCGCGATCGACGAGGCAGCGGTCGAAGAAGAACAGGCCGAAGGCGATCTCGCCGCGCTCGACGACAGCACGCGGCGCGATTACCTGCGCGCCGCGGCGCTGCAGTTGCTGCAGCAAGCGGCAATAGAGGCGATACGTTAGTACGTCCGTTATTGCGAGCGAAGCGAAGCAATCCAGAGCAACACGTGAAATCTCTGGATTGCTTTGTCAGGCTTACGCCTTCCTCGCAATGACAACCCTTATGTTCCCCACACCTCGCGCGCAACCTCGCTCACGAGGCTGAGCTTTGCGAATTGCTCCGCCTCGGTGAGGTCGTTGCCGTCGAGCGTCGAGGAGAAACCGCATTGCGGCGAGAGCGCCAGCTGCTCCAGCGGCGCGTATTTCGCCGCCTCGTCCAGTCGTCGCTTGATTTGGTCTTTCGATTCGAGCGCGCGCCGCTTGCTGGAAACCAGGCCGAGCACGGCGATCTTGCCTTTCGGCAAAAACCGCAGCGGCGCGAAATCGCCCGAGCGCTCGTCGTCGTATTCGAGGAAGAAGCCGTCGACATCGAGCCGGTTGAAGAGCGTCTCGGCGATGAAGTCGTAACTGCCCGCGGCGAACCAGGCCGAGCGATGATTGCCGCGGCAGGTATGGGTGACGAGGGTCATGCCGGCGGGCCGATCCTTGACCGCCGCATTGAAGACGCGGATATAGGTTTCGTGAATGTGCTCGCCATCGGCGCCCATCTTCGACAGGCTCGCGCGCTGCGCCGGATCGCATAAGGTCGCGAAACTGGTGTCGTCGATCTGCAAATAAGTGCAGCCGAGCGCGCCCAGCCGAGCGATCTCTTGCGCATAGACGGCGGCGAGATCGGTCCAGAACGGCTCGATGCTCGGATAGAGTGCGGGATTGTCGAGCGCCGCGATGGCACGGCGATGCAAGACGCTGGGCGAGGGAATGGTGAGCTTGGGCGTGACGCGCGTCGCCGCTTTGAGGAAAGCGAAATCCTCGCCGAAGATCGTTTTGGGCAGGCTGAGCTTTCCTTCGATATGCAAGGCCGGCATCACGTAATCGATCTCGGCCGAGGCGGTCTTAAACCTGATCGGCGCGGCGCCGCGCGCGACGAGGCCGCCGATCTGCTGATAAAAATCCATGTGCCAGGAATCGCGGCGCAGCTCGCCGTCGGTGACCAACTGCAGGCCAAGCTCTTCCTGGCGCTTCACCACCGCCCGGATCGCGTCGTCTTCGATCGCGCGGAGCCGCGCCGCATCGATCTTGCCGGCGGCGCGGCCGAGCCGCGCCTGTTTCAGCGCGGGCGGCCGCAACAGGCTGCCGACATGCTCGGCGCGAAACGGCGGCTTGGTACGCGTGGGCATTTCGTCGTTCCTCCCATGATTTTCAGAGAGCCTAAACCGCTCTTATCCTTGACGTAAAGCCGCTGTCACGTAGGCTGGCGCAAAGAAGGGAAGTCTAAAAGATGGACACCACGAATGTGCGCGTGACGCGCGCCAACGACCGCGACCGCTTCGGGCTCAGACGGTTTCTCGAAGCCCTCGTCGCGGCCGGCGAATGCGAGGTGCGCGAGCAGCCGATAGATCTCGCCGATATTGCCGCGGCGCTCGAAAGCGACAAGGCAATCTGGTTCAAGGCCGCGGGGCCGGAGCGTGCCGAGCTGGCGGGCAATGTCGTGGGCAGCCGCGCGCGTCTCGCCCTCGCCTTCGGCGTCAAGCCGAGCGAGCTGATGGCCGAGGTGGTGAAGCGCCTCAAGAACAAGCCCGAGCTCATTGAGGTCGCGCGCGCCGACGCGCCGGTGCAAGAGGTCGTGCTCACCGGCGACGATATCGATCTGACGGCGCTGCCGGTGCATCTCTCGCACGGCTATGACGGCGCGCCTTATATCTCGGCTTCGGTCGATTACGTGCGCGACAAGGCGACCGGCCTCACCAATGTCGGCATTCGCCGGCTGATGCTGCGTGGGCCAACCGAAACCGGCGTCGATCTCGTCAGCCCTTCCGACCTGCGCGCAATTTACGAGCAGCATGCCGAGCGCGGCGAGAACCTGCCGGTCGCCTTCACCGTCGGCTCGCATCCCATCGACATGGTGGCGGCGACGATGCGCGTCCCGGTCGACGAGCTCGGCCTGGTCGCTTCCTTGCGCGGCGAGCCACTCGACATTGTCAAATGCATCACCAGCGACATCCGCGTGCCGGCCGATGCGGAATACGTGATCGAGGGCTATTTCGATTCGCGCGGCCATGTCGAAAGCGAAGGGCCGTTCGGCGAGTTCCTCGGCTATTACGGCGGCGTCAAGCAAAACCCGGTTTTCCATTGCACCGCCATCACCCATCGCAAGGACGCGGTCTTCCAGACCGCTTCGATCGGCGGCTATCGCAACGACCGCACCGATACGGCCTTGCTCAATGCCGTTCGCACCGAAGCGACGGTGTGGCAGGCGCTGATCACCGCCGTACGCGAGCCGCTCAATGTTTACGCGACGCCGTCTTCGGGCGGCATGTTCAACATCCGCGTCTCGCTCAGGCAGCGCGTGCCAGGCGAGGCGCGCAACGCGATCCTCGCTTCCTTCGCCTGCCTCGCCAACATCAAGAACGTGTTCGTGGTCGATCCCGATATCGACATCTTCTCGGACAGCCAGATGGATTGGGCGCTCGCCACGCGTTTCCAGGCCGATCGCGACCTGATCGTCGAAGGCGGCCTCAGAACCTTGCCGCTCGACCCGTCGATTACGAAGGGCACGCGCACCGGCGCGAAGGCCGGCTTCGATCTCACCTGGCCCTTCGGTACGACCAACGATCTGGAAAAGAGCGTGCCGGAAGTGCCGAAATTTGCGGGCAAGAAATTCCCCAGCGTCGAGGCGGCATTGGCCGACGGACCCAAATATTTCGAAGAGCTGATGACCGCGCTCGGCAGCCGCGACGGCCGCGAGATCGTGCGCATGCTCGATGCGATCCGCAAAGCCGGCAAGCTGAGCCGCGACGAGCGCGGCCGCTGGGCCTTGCGCCCGGGCTGAGCGGCGGGGATATTGGGACCCGAGCGGTTTTATTCGCGTCACTTTCCTTTCGTCACCCGCGGACTTGTTCCGCGGGTCCATGGATTGCCGGGACGTGAAGCTTGTCCTCGGGCCGGCCA
>Ga0070737_10004436_pt1 | contig 14110 bp, 10 predicted proteins | sample Coa_R1_10_FD_66438 | JGI IMG/M metagenome (GOLD analysis project Ga0070737, IMG submission 66438) | Surface soil microbial communities from Centralia Pennsylvania, which are recovering from an underground coalmine fire - Coalmine... | ecosystem: Environmental > Terrestrial > Soil > Unclassified... | reverse complement strand
GCCAGCACGCGGGGGCGCATGTTCTTTCTCAGCTGGGTGATCAGTTCGATGCCGTGGGTGAGCAAGAGCTGTTCAGCCAACGCTTGGGAGAGGTAGCCCTTGTCGCAAAGAGCTTGCCGAAGAGGCGGCGGGCCAGGCGTGGCAGCGGACGGCGATCATCCACGTTGCCTGGTGTCAAGCAAAACGCGAGGTGTCAAGCAAAACGCGAGCAGGTCGCCGCGATCATTGACGACCAGGTGCAACTTGAAGCCGTCAAACCAGCCGACCGAGGTCTTGCCCCGGCGCGCATCCGCGCGGAAGACGCGATGCTGGTGAATGCGCGCAGGATGGCACACGTGCAGGCTGGTTGCGTCCACAAAACTGATCCCACTGCATCTGCCCAGTTGCGTGTGCAGATAGACCAGCAGCGGGAGTAGCACACGCGGCATCAGCTCGACAAACCGGTTGTAGCTGACCAACTAAGGAAACTCACCGCGTAAGGACACCTGGACAGACTGGGTATAAAACGCCTGGAACGTCCGGTAGCCCGACTGCTGAAAGAGAATAAGAAGAGTCATGATTTCGCTCGGGCGCAGGCGCGGCGTGCGAGTAGGCCGTCGTGGGCGCTGGCCTGCTCTCGCTCTGGCTGCCAGTCGCTCCCGTTCCCACAGCGGCTCAAACCACTGCCAAAACTCGTCCACCGTCCACCGAACACTACAGATCGAGTATACTCATGGGGAGACCTCCACAACAGGACTGATGGGTTATTCTTACCTCCATCTTATCGTGTGTGGCGGGTCTCTTGTTATCCCGAACTGACGTTGGTTACGTATAGGGCATGGGGTGGGGCCGCCCGGGACGGCGGCGCTACTCGATGGAGTACCCGCTGCCATCTCCGGCTTGTATCGGCGCCTGCAAGAGAACAGCCGCCATCGAAGTCCCAGCCCGCGAAGGCGGGCTTCGTGGCGGAACGCCCTTAGGCGCGGTTTTAACCGCCCGCCACGCTCACCCGCCCACCATTCGCCTGCCTGCCTTACGCCTTCTTGCTGGCGCGCTTGCCTTTGCCACCTTTCTGCCCGTCGCTCACCGGCTGTTCTTCCTGTGCGTCGCCCGCGCCAGTGCTTGCGGCGCTGCTTGCCACAGCGTTCGCGCGCTTTCCGGCGTGGCCATTCGCCGCTGGCTTCTCGCTGGCCTGTGCTGGCGTTGCGCCATTAGCGGCCTGGGCTTGTCCCTCGCGCGGCGGCCAGAGGTCGCGGCTGCGTTCGGCGTTCAGGCGGCTGGCAATGGCAATGAACTCATCCAGCGGCACGGCGCCGAGGTTCTCGTTCGTGCGCAGCCGCACGGCCACCGCGCCCGCCTCCTTCTCCTTATCGCCAACCACCAGCATATAGGGAATCTTCTGAAGTTGGGCGTCGCGTACCTTGGCGTTCATGCGCTCTTTACGCATATCCACCTCGGCGCGTAGCTCTGCCGCCCGCAGCCGCTCGGCAACATGGCGCGCGTAGTCGGCGTGGCGGTCGTCGGCGATGGGGATCACCACCGCCTGCACGGGCGCCAGCCAGACCGGGAAGTTTCCAGCGTAGTTCTCGATCAGGAAGGCCGTGAAACGTTCCATCGTCGAGAGGATGCCGCGATGGATCATCACCGGGCGTTTGGCCTGGCCGTCCTCGCCGATATATTCGAGGTCGAACTTTTCGGGCAACGTGAAGTCGAGCTGCACCGTCGAGATCGTCTCGTCTTTGCCCAGCACGTTCGCCACCTGCACATCCAGTTTGGGGCCATAGAAGGCAGCGTCGCCGATGCCCTCGTAGTATTCCAGGCCAAGCATATCGAGTGCCTGCCGTAGCGCCGCCTCGGACTCCTGCCACATCGTCTCGTTGTCCTCGAACTTCTCCTTGTCGTTGGGGTCGCGCAGCGAGAGCCGGTAGCTATACCGCTCAAACCCCATGACGCGGTAGACCTCCTGGATCAACTTGACGACGTTGATAAACTCGCTAAGCATCTGTTCGCGCGTGCAGAAGATGTGCGCGTCGTTGAGCGTCATCGCGCGTACCCGCGAGAGGCCCGCAAGCTCGCCCGATTGTTCGAGACGATACATCGTGCCAAGCTCGGCAATGCGAATGGGCAGGTCGCGATACGAGCGCGTCTTTGCCTTGTAAATCTGGATGTGATGCGGGCAATTCATCGGGCGAAGAACTAACTGCTCGCCGCTCTCCATCTCCATCGGCGGGTACATCGAGTCGTGGTAATGCTCCCAGTGGCCCGATGTTTTGTAGAGATCGAGCTTGGCCAGGTTCGGCGTATAGACATGTAGATAGCCCTGGTCGCGTTCCAGCTTGAGGATGTACTCTTCGAGTAGGCGGCGCACCGTTGCCCCTTTGGGCAGCCAGAGCGGCAGTCCGGCCCCGATCTCCTCAGAGATCATAAAGAGTTCGAGGTCTTTGCCCAGCTTGCGATGGTCGCGTTTGCGCGCCTCTTCCAGCCGTTCGAGGTAGGCGTCAAGCTCCTCCTGCGTGGGCCAGGCCGTGCCATAGACGCGCGTGAGCATCTGGCGATGTTCGTCGCCGCGCCAGTAGGCGCCCGCCACGCGCATCAACTTGATTGGCCCAATCTCGCCCGTGCTTTCGACATGCGGGCCACGGCACAGATCAAGGAACGGCCCCTGCTGGTAGATACCCACCTCTTCATCCGGCAGGTTCTCGATGATCTCGATCTTATACGGCTGGTCGTGTTCACGGAAGTATTCCAGCGCCTTCTCGCGCGGCCACTTGCTGCGCACGAAGGGATGGTTGGCTTTGACACTGGCGCGCATCCGTTCCTCGATTGCCGGGAAGTCTTCGGGCGTGAGAGCGCGCGGCAGCTCCATATCGTAGTAAAAGCCATCCTCGATGGCCGGGCCAATAGCGAAGCGCGCGCCGGGGAACAAATCCTGGATGGCCTCGGCCATGACATGCGCGGCGCTGTGGCGCATACGCTGCAACGGCGTATACGCGACGGATTGGTTCAGTTCTTCTTCAACGGATGCTGGCATGGTGTACACTCCTGTTATCGGATGGATGATCGGGTTGGATGTCAATGGGAAGCTGGCGCCTTGTCGTTGTAGTGGCTGTGGTATGAGGTTCGCCATCGCCCTCATTTGCGTCGTCGGCCAGCGCAGCGCGCAACAACGCCCGGCAGTGCGCCAGCCGCGCGGCGACGTTTGGCGCGTGTAGCGCCAGCCGCACTTGTGCGCCAAGCGCCTGATTGAGCGCATCGAGCCGCTGGAGAAGCTCACTTTCGGGTGGATTGACCAGTCCATGCGCAGCGAACCAGCCAGCGACGATGCGCCTGAGCGCGCCATCCAGCCGCAACGCCGCGACATCAGGATCGCTGCGCAACAGCGCCTCCGCTTGCAGCAGGTCATACATCAACGCCGCCCGCAGGCGGAGCGCCTGCTCGCGGTTCATTTTGCTTTTTTGTCCGCTCTGGCTGAACGGCTGAAGCGCATCGAACGCCAGATGCTCTTGATCGAGAGAATCCATATCTTTACCTCGCTTGTGTCTTTCCCTCTGCTGAGGGAGAAACGTCTTCATCTACCGCTGGGAAAAACGTCAGCGGGTGACGCCGCCAGCGGTGGGCTGGCGGTGGGGCGAGGCTCCTCGATGATAGTGGCGCAAGCACTCAGGCTGACGCAGGCGTTCGATCTGTCGCATAGTATCCTCAATTCTCCCCTCTCCCACTTATGGGGGAGGGGCCGGAGGTGGGGCCAACAAAAAACGCCCAATTCATCCCATTGGATCATTTGGATCACAGGGACGAAAAGGACGCTGCCTTCCGTGGTTCCACCCACCTTCACGCATAGCCTGTGCGCTCAACCTGCCATACCGACATGATATGCTGGCAGGGAGCGCATGATGCGTATGCGCGCTTGTTGTACGCCGATAACGGGGCGGCTCCGTGGCGGTTTACGCTGGCCAGCAGTGTACACGCTGATCATCTCGACGCCAGGCAGAATAGCGGGTGGTGTTCGCCAACATCGCCTCTGGGACTGGTTCTCAGCCGGTGGCCAGCCGTCGCTGTCAGGGAATGTTGGGTACTCGTCCCGCGTGTCGCTGTGTCTTACTCAATCTTTACTCAGCATACCATATCACGCGGCGCTACGCAAGTGGGCGAAATCAAACCGACCACCGTCTCCAATTTTCTCTTCCCAAGGCGGTAGTCCCTCGCGTCCCTATGGCTGCTGAGCGGAGAAAACTGTAGCGATCCTGCGGACATGTTCTGGGTCGGCGATAGAGTTGATCTCAACGATCTTGCCTTTGGCAATAGTGAACCCCATCACGACGAGCGGACACTCATTTGCCATGGCGACTACTCCGGCGGCGTTATTCACCTGCGCCGGGCGTACCTGAATCCCAGGATACGCAAGACTTGAGGACAGACCTTTGAGTGTTTGCCGGGCAACGGACTCTGCGCTTTGGAGTATCATAGAGGCTGCGGGATGGTGTGCGCCCGCATCGATGCGCGTCACGACATCGGGATCGAGCACGCCAACAAGCGCGTCGAAATTGCCTTCACGCGCAGCGAGAAAGAAGGCGTCTACCACAACGAACAGGCCCACCAGCAGCCCTATCGCCCCCGCTGCCTTCGACGAAAGAAGCGTGACCTAAGCTTGCAAGACGCTCATTATGATGAGTGGATCGACGAGGTGAGCGTGTTCGCGCTTTCTTTTAAAATCTCTTCCGCTGTTTTTCGAATGGTGGCCGGTTCAGCAGTACAGCGAGCCAATTCTTTCAACGCCTCCTGAGCGTACCTTTTCGCCCGCCCGTCATCATGGACGCTCTCTGCATATATCCGCGCAATCTCTAGCAGGAAACTCGCAGCGAGAGGGTGCGCCTGTATGCGACGAGCAATGCGTACCCCTTTTCGCATGAGCGTAAGCGCACTATCGGGAGAGCCTCTCCTTGCCGCGAGCATCCCCTGCGCGACCAAGATATTGCTTTCACCTTCCCGATCTTTTACATCTTCTGCGATGCTCAGGCTCTTGGCAAAGTAATCAGCCGCTTCTTTAAGGTTCCCTTCCGCCATTGCTATCTTGCCGAGGTATCCATAATCTGCTCCCTCCCCACGTTGATCGTCTACATCTTTATGGATGCTCAGACTCTTCTTGAGGTACTCCTTCGCGGCTGTGTAGTCTTTGCGCGCCAGATAGAGGAGGCCAAATTGGGTAACGACGATCCCCTCTCCGCGCTTATCTTGCGTCTGCGTTGCATATTCGCGGCTTTGTGAGAGATAGGTTTCGGCTGTATCGAGTTGTCCCAGCTCACGCGCAACCTGTGCCAGATGGCCAAGAACCTCACCAACACCCCGCCGATCCAAAATCTGCTGGCGAAGATTCAGGCTTTGCTCGGCAAGTTGCTGTGACAAGATGTAGTCGCCCTTGCTACGCGCTACTTTTGCCAGTTGGTAAAGCGCAAACGCCACTCCGCTGAGGTCTTCGATCTCCTCCATAATGCTTCTGCCATCTTTGAGAAGACGCTCAGCGGAATCAGGGTCTCCTATCTGCCGCTCAATTTGACCAAGGTAGAGCAGGGTATCGCCCTGTGTTTTCAGATCCTGGGTATTTTGGGCAATGGTATGCCCTTGCTTTAGCCACTTACGCGCTGCCTGGAGCTCTCCCCTCCACAACGCGAGGCGCCCAAGCTGGGTGTATGACTGAGCCATGCCTCGCTGATCGGGCTGGCCCTGACGAAGATTCAAACTCTCTTGTATATTGCCGTCTGCCGCTCCCAATTCGCCAAGCACACGATTCACGATGCTCAATTCGACAAGTGTCTCCGCTACCCTCTCTTTATCGCTTCTGGCCGCGTCGGTCGCCGATTTGGATAACTCCTGTCTGATCTTGAGGTTTTCGTCAAGTAATCGTTTCGACTGCTCAAAGTTCCCCAGCCGCCGTTCCAACTGAGCATACGTGAATTCAACATCACTCAGCAACCGAAGCGTTTCCCTCCTGGTATCTTGCTTGCGTAGCCTGTTGGCGGCCTCAATCGCGCGGGGAAGATAGAGACTACACTCTTCAATATATCGCCTGTTGTACCAGAATCCCCGCATGAGCGCACACAATTTCAGAACAGCCGCATCATCGTGTAGTGATAGCGCATGCTCGATGACGCCTTTGATATTCCCGCGATCACGCTCTACTATACGCTCAAATTGGAACGCAGATAATTCCCGTTGCCGGACGAGTTTATCGAGGGAGTCAAGATACTCGATGTAATAGGCAATCGCTGCACGTTGTATGCTTTGGCGCCTGGCAGGAGATAGCCTTTCAAAATGGGCTTGCGCCCACCCATGGAGGAAGCCATGAAGCCATACCCGTGAGCTATCCCCTCCCCTGGGGAGATCGATCTCTTCAGACTGAAAGAGCGACCACTGGATGAGTTCGCTCACCATGTCTCCCTGGCTCTTCCGACCCAGATCGAGCGCATTCCCTAAATGCCTGGCTGCGTTTACCGAGAACTCGACAGTTCTAAACACACCAAGAGCCATCATAAATTGCCTGATATGATCGGGCAAATGGCGAATCCGGTTCTCGAAATCCTGGTGGAACGACAACGTATGACTGCGCCCATGCTCTTCCCGATTGATCCCCTCTGTAAACCGAGAGAGCTTATGCCGTCTCCTGGCCTCGGCCGCCTCTGATGCGGCAATCTGCACCAATAACGGATGGCCGCCAATTTGTTTGGCTTTGACAATTTGACGAATGGCGTCCACATCCGACTCATCGAGTTCGACGCCTCGTCTTGACCGATAGACTTTGGCAAAATACCAGAGCGACTCCTCCTCATTCAGCAGGCGAAGACGACCTATCTCTCGATCTGGAATATGGAGCGACGAGTAGGAACCCAAAATCAGGACTTTGGCGTGTACCTCTTTGAGGGTGGTGATAACCTCCTCCAGCGAAGATTGAAACTCGACATTATCTAATACCACCAGAATGTCTTTATTCCTCAATCGCTCGTTAAGAGCTTGGCGGAGTCTGTCTTTATCCGAATCCGACGGGTTCGTCGTGTGCATTGGGCGGCGAGCTTCCGGATCCAGCCGTGTCAATATCTCCGCGATAATCGTGCCTGGGTCTTGTTGATCGTTACATCGAATAGCAGCGACGCCATCGGAGAAGAATCCCGCCTCGATCAACTGCCTGACTGCAAACGCCGCAAATGTAGTCTTTCCGACCCCTGTCATTCCCGTCAACTCACACACAAATGGTGTTTTCCGGCTCAGCTTCCCTATGAGCCAGATATAGACTTCCTCGCGTCCTTGCACCCAATCCCCAACTGTAGGCGCCAGTAATACTGTAAGATCAAAGGGATTCTGGTGATAGTCACGCTTGGCCCCTGCGGCGCGTTGCTCCTCCAATTCCTGCTCCACCTCAAAGCGAGCGTTGAGTCTCGCCGTCAGCACGGTCAGTTCTGCTGGCGCTACCATTTCTGATGAGGAGATCTGTTGCGCTGTTGAAGCCGCTATCTGGCGGAGAAAGGATGAGCCTTTCTCCGTGATGCGCCAAGGCGCTGTGGGAGCCATCAGTAACCCATGAACACAGAGGAGGTACACAACATTGTCAATGTCAAAAGAAGAGCCGAAGTGCTTCTCAAAGTCCCGCTTCTCCCATTGATTGGTATTTATACACCATAAAACAAATGATTCAGTAGAATTTGCCGCAAATTCCTCAACGGTGAAGTGTTGTTCGATCACCGGCAATTTTAGCTTTACGGCCATCGTCTCTCTCCCCCTTGGTGTCGTAACTACTCTCACCGACTAACACGAAATGGGGTGTTCTTCGCCCATTGTATCACCTTTGCAACAACATAGTTATTTGACAAGGCAACCTGGACAGCAGAGGCGCCCGAAACCATCTCGTCTCCCATTTCATCTCCCTCGTCGAACAGTTCATCGGCGGAAAAGGTGATATGGTGAGGCTTCGCCCCAATGCTCTCCCACATCACTCGTTCAATAATCTCTCTGTATCGTTCGGCCCTCTGCGGGCTGATTGATAAGACGTGGATACCTCGGCTCCCTATCGAGGACTTGATTTGTCGAATCTCTTGCTCAAAATATGTCGCAAATTTTTGTGTATTCTTATGTAGCCTGGGAAAGAGGAGGAGCGCATGCGCGTTTGCCACATCCTGACAGGTACAGCAAGCGGTTGTCGCTGATTTGTTGCAAAAAGTGCAGATAAAGCCTTGTTCTGCCAGTTTCATCTTCAGTTGCTCCCAGGTGAGAATCATCCTCCGCTGCGCCTGATTGGGTTGCTGAAGGTGGATGAAGATCGGCGGATCATATTTGCCCTTCCTCAATTGAGGATCTCCCCTGTTCTTACTATGCTTACGATAACCATTTACTGCCTGTCGGCCTGTTCGGCTTGTCGGCATAGGAAAATCCTCACCTATCCAGAGAACGGGAGCCGCATCATGATTGGCGCTGCGAAGGTCATAAACTGAGAGCAAGCGATTCAGCCCAAACGCAGCATAAAGAAGCGCGCCCTTCCGCTCATGCTGCGCGATGTTCTTCTTACTCGCGTAATTCAAGCCAACGGCCACAGTGGCTGCCCACCAGGCTACCTCGAAGCCTTGCCGGACAGAGCGCGGCTCGTGATTCAGCGCCGCAACTCGCTCGCTCACTGCTTTACGGATAGGGGAAATGTGGTAATACGGGCGCTGATATGAGGTAGCAGGAGTGTCAGTGGGGACAATCTCTCTGGCCATGACCCAATCAAGGAAGCCAAGCCATTTGTTGCGCTCCTGAGAATTGGAAAAAGAGGAAAAGCAGGAGCGCAACAGGTCATACTCAAGATATGCCAGATCAAAAAAGAGACATCTCTCACGCATAAAATCAGCGAAATCGATGAGTTGTGGGCATTCCTCGGTTTTTGGCAAACAAATCACGTTTCGTGTATGGAGATCCCCATGACTTCGGCCTTTCGGGTAGGGCAGTGTATAGCTCCCCAAATAAACATCGCGCTGAGCCAAGTTCTGCCAGGTCGTTTCCCGTAGATAGGCAAGTGGGTTGGGTAATAGCATATTTTTAGTTCTGACTTCAGGCAACCAAATGTTGGGCGTATCCAAATCCCAATCCCAATCGGGAAGATCAGCGGCAAGCCGTGGAAGAACCTTTTGCAAACGTTCTTGTGTGAACATGCTCTTGATCACATCGAGCGGCTTGCGCCCGCCTGCCTGATCAATGTGATCCGGTTCCCAGGCAGGTTTGTTCCATAGGATGAGTCGGTTGATCAGGCGCTCGATATTTCGTACACATTCGCGTTCTCCTTCCTGAGAAGGATCGTTGAGGAGTTGGTTGAGCGAGCTTGTTCCCAGCACAGTTCCAAACGTTGGCTCATACGCGATTGCAACCCTATCGCTCTCGCGTTGTGGCTGCGTCCTGGCTACATAGCGTGCGGCGATCTCCTCAAACTCCTTCTCTGCAATGTCCCGATAAATCCTTTCCTCTCTGTCTGCCCACCGCTGGTCTCCAACCTTTACAAAATACCATCCATCGAGCGATACGCCAAGTGGAGCCTCATTCTGTTCCTCCCTGTTCACAGGCTGATATTGAAGGAAATATACCGAAGCGCCGGAATACCCTCCTTGGACAGGAAGGGGTCTACAATCAGGAATGAGCGAGCTACCGGGAAAAGAGTCGAGAAGCGCCAGGCGCTCTTTTTGTCTCGCCTTGAATTCAGCTACGTCGCGCGAAGCCATGTGATGTTTCCTTTTGATTTGAAGTCAGTTCAATCTTCATGTTGTTGTCATAAAGCGCTGTAATGACTAACTGACAAACCCCGAGATGGCTCCTATGAGGAACGCTGGAGATCGGTGACGCGCGAGTTCTCCTCAGTATCCGGCTGGTTATATTTACTTTACAGGACTTCTATCCTTGACGTCAATCCTCACTCCTCGTTGGAACGTGTTTCCACTGTTTTGGTTGACTTCCCACCTGTCCGGTGATACTCTCTGTAGTCGTAGCTGTCGTAGACGTCATAGCTTCAGCGTCACCATTCTAAACCGCCCGATTGGTGGACGATTCGGGCAGCGATTCCAAGGCCAGTCATCCCATAGATGATCCATCCTCCTACAAAATGCGGTTCACAGCAAGAAAGGCGGCGCCATGAGCGCGGATAATTTCCTGGATAGTGAGTACGTCGAGTATATCATCATTGGCGCCCATACGCTTACATGGATGACAGCGCTGATTCTTTGGCTGGCGGGGACTCCCCTCACCGAACTCCAACACCTCAACCCTGTTTCGCTTGTCGTATTGATTCCTTTCCTCTTTCCTTTCACCTTTATTCTTGGCTTGATGTTCGATAGTCTGACGAACTTACTTGTGTTTCTTCCCAGGAAGTTGATCAAACGATTTGTCTTAGAAGGATCATCAGCATCCCTATCCACCGATGAGCAGCTTGCAAGTCGCTCATCCGATCTCTACCTTGCCTATGTCATCCGCATGAAACGAACACGTATCATGAGCGCTGCAATTTTCAATTGGCTCCTTGTGGGAGGCGCCTTGCTTCTGTACATAGGTTCCCCAGATAGCGGGCTGGGAGTGATCATTGGAATCGCCAGTATTTCGCTCACTGTCCTCTCAGTGTATAGCTGGTTTGACCATACCCGGCGGGCGTATTCGTTTCTCCGAGGGGCGCTTGAAGCTATACACGCATAGTCACGCATAACCATGAAGAGCCATGCGAGAGCGCGGAGGGCGTCATCGTAGCAGACGCAACCGTCAGGTTCATCGAAGGATCGAAAGGCAGCGATCTGTCACTGCGATGAGTAGGCATGGCTGCTCGATGAGGCGCTTGCCAGGGTACAGTGGAGCGATGTGGCAGCTTGCCAGGGTACAGTGGAGCGATGTGGCAGCGACGCAAGAAGATGGCGAGGCGATCATCGAGATGGCGCGTGAAGGCTCGGCGGGAATGTGTCTGCTGGCCGACGCGATAGAGCAAGACAGCAAGAAGGCGCCGGAAGGGGATGGATAACGCTAGGGAAGCGGCGTCTACCAAGAGGGCGCCCAGGAAGACGCATCCACAAGGGCTATCACGGGCGTTGCCCTCGGCAAACACGCCTTTACACTGGGAAAAAGGGCAGGCCAGGCAAGATATCCTCAGGCCGATGGGTCTCCGGCAGTGTCAGGACGACCAATGTCATGCCGGTCGCTGTGGCCGGAGCTATCTGCACCGACCCGCCGATGCGCTCGATCAGGCGCATGGCCGCTTTGACCTGTACGAGATTTTCCTTACGGGAGAGCGCAGCCTCATAAGTTCGCAGCTTCATAGGTTTGCTACCTCATAGGTTTGCATATGTCTATGCGCGCCCTCTTCCACCTGCTAGGGGTTGCTGTCCCTGACAGAGTTTGCGCAGACCTCTATGTGTTGGCCACCCTCCATATCTACAGTATAGCAGGTGGCCAGCAGATTGTCCTCTGAAATTCGTACCTGCGACATTTCCATAGGGTATGCGAAGAGGTTCGCTGTTTAAGGGCTTCTCCCTGGGCGCGCGCCAGCCGCATCCGGCAGTCAGTTTCGCAGGCTGGCGTCTGCTATTCGCTTGACGAGCCATGTAGAATAACATCAACCGTTAAAAACGACGCTCTCACCTGATGCCTTCTGAAGCCTTCTAATGCTCTCGTCTGATGGGGGCGTTCACGATGGAGCGGCCTGGTAGGGGCGATGCGATTGGAACCGGATTCTGGTAAATGAGCGAGGAGAGATCGATGCGACAGTGGTTTGGTCTGGTCATTGCGGCTCTGGGGATTGTTCTCATCGGGGTGAGCGCAGTGGCGCTCAGTCAGGGTATCCTCTCCTTCACGGTCGTCGGTGTGGTGGGCGTTCTCGCCGCGCTCATCGGCGTTATACTCTGGGTTGTGGATCGTCGGAAAGCAAAGGCGCGTTCATCCGTTGGCGGGATGAACAGTCAAGGCGGCGTGCTGACGACGGCAGTGGGTGGCCGCACGCATGTCCGGGGCATTCCGTACATTTTGCCGCGAGATCTCGAGGAGATGAACCGTCTCGACTTCCAGCACTACGTGTTGCGCCAAGCATTCAGGGGCAATTTCCTGGCGCCCATCGAGAACCCCAGCGCAATCCTTGACGTGGGCACAGGTACGGGGCGCTGGGCGCGTGAGGTGGCGACTGTTTTCCCATCCGCCAATGTGATCGGCCTCGATCTCAATACGCCACCGATGGATGAGCAGACGCAAGGGAAGGAGGATGCGCTCCCCCCCAATTATGCCTTTGTGCCTGGCAACATCCTGGAAGGATTGCCATTTGCTGACGCAAGTTTTGACTTCACGCATATGCGCTTGCTCGTGTTGGCGCTCCCGCATGATCGCTGGCCATACGTTGTGAGCGAACTGATCAGGGTGACACGCCCCGGTGGGTGGGTAGAGTCTGTTGAGGTGCCAGCGGACGAGGGAGGTGGCCCAGCAGTTGACCAGGTGATGAGTTGGGTCGCCGCCATGCTACAACGGCGGGGCATCGACCTTGCGGATGGAGCGCGCGTGGGCGCCCTCTTGAAGTCACAGGGACTCGTCAACGTCTATAGTCGTCGGGTCGAGGTGCCAATTGGGGTTCATGGGGGGCGTGTGGGCAAGCTGATGGCCGCCGATATTCTTAACGCGATGCAGGCATTGCGTGGGCCATTGGAATCGCTTGGTCTCACAACTGCTACGGAGTTCGATCAGGTGTTCGCTGAGGCGAAGCGCGCCTTTGAGTCGCCACGTGTACGCTGTGTCGCGCCATTCTACGTGTCCTATGGGCAGCGGCCAAACTAGGAGCCAGAAATCCGGCTGTGCGCGCTCGCGCGTCGCGAGAAATGTGTATATTCCTCTGGCGCATCATAAAGAACATGGGCGCTTGCTACTTTGTGTGCCCTACTGTCTTCGCACCATGCTGGGGTTGAATAGACGTTTGGGCTGTCAACCCTTGCGCCGCTGGGTGGTTTTGGAGGGATTGACTGCCCTTTAGGGAGTGCCCCCAGGGAGGTATCTCCCAAAGGGCTGTCATTAACCTTGTCCTCAGAGAGTATGCCTGCGCCCAAACAGGAAGCCACACGAGCGCCTATCGCGCGTGGCAAGCGCAAACCTGCCGCCAAGAAAGAACAAGAACAAGCTCACTGGGCGCTACGCTACGGTGCCTGCATAGACTGTGGCACCACAGCGCGACCTCATCGCGCCAACGGAAGATGTAAGCGGTGTGATGACCGCTGGCGGTATCAGCGTAGGTAGCGGATGTGAGTTGCCAAACACTGCCACGATCTGCTAGTCGCCAAGCTCCTCAATGTGAGCCTGGACAGACTCAGCCTCGGCGTCTCGTCCAAGGGCGCGAAGCGATTCTGCTTTGGCGCGCAAGACATCGCTATCATTGGGATCATTGGTGAGTGACTGGTCGTAGGCAGCGAGAGCCTCCTCATAACGTTTGAGGCCCGCGAAAGCACGGCCACGAGAGAACCAATCGAGACTGTCAATTGCTTCAAGAGTGAGGGCGCGCTCATATGCGGTGCGGGCCTCGTTGCTGTGACCGAGTGCACTTTCCACATCACCAAGAATTGCCCATCCACGGATAGACTCGCCGTCCAACGCTATGGCCCGCTGGATAGCTGCAAGGGCCTCCTCGAAGCGGTGCAGATCGTCGTAGAGTAGATCGGCCTTATTCCGCAGGAAAACAGGCTCATCTGGCGAGCATGCAAGCGCCTGCTCATAGGCGGTCAGCGCCTCGTCATAGCGGTTCAGGGCGGCGAGCGCATTACCTTTGTTTGTCCAGGCTTGCGCTAACGTCGGGTCAAGCGTGGTCGCCTGCTCTAAGGCGATCAGCGCTTTGTCGTAGCGGTTCAGCTTGGCGAGCGCATTACCTTTGTTGTACCAGGCTTGCGCTAACGTCGGGTCAAGCGTGGTCGCCTGCTCATAGGCGATCAGCGCTTTGTCATAGCGGTTCAGCTTGGCGAGCGTGACGCCTTTGTTGTACCAGGCTAACGCATCCGTCGGGTCAAGCGTGGTCGCCTGCTCATAGGCGGTCAGCGCCTCGTCATAGCGGTTCAGGGCGGCGAGCGCATTACCTTTGTTTGTCCAGGCTTGCGCTAACGTCGGGTCAAGCGTGGTCGCC
>Ga0070737_10004435_pt1 | contig 14115 bp, 11 predicted proteins | sample Coa_R1_10_FD_66438 | JGI IMG/M metagenome (GOLD analysis project Ga0070737, IMG submission 66438) | Surface soil microbial communities from Centralia Pennsylvania, which are recovering from an underground coalmine fire - Coalmine... | ecosystem: Environmental > Terrestrial > Soil > Unclassified... | reverse complement strand
CCGGTTGATGACATCCAGGGCCGCCGAGTGGTCGGCCGCGGTCCATTCCGGCAGTTCATATGCTTCGGCGGCCACGTCGGCCGCGAACTGGCGTGCGGCTGCGGCACCGGGCCTGGTGAACAGCATGTAATCGCTCTCGGCGGCGGCCATCGGCGAGACGACCAGCAGTCAGTCAGCGCCGGCGATGATCGCGGCGATCGCCTCGTGCTCGGCGACGCGCAGAGCCTCGGCGGCGAGGACAGCGTGACGCTGCAGGTCTGCGACAACGGGTCCGGCTTCGATCCCGCGGCTGGCAGCGACGGCGGGCTAGGGCTGAGAGCCATGCGGGAACGGGCCGGTGAGCTCGGCGGCTCGCTGTCGATCGTGAGCGGTGCGGAAGGAACCGTGGTGCGGGGCGTGTTCCCGGTGCGGGTGAGCTCATGATCCGGGTGGTGATCGCGGACGACCACGAAGTCGTGCGCCAGGGGCTGCGGTTCCTGCTGTCCTGCGAGCCGGGCATCGAGGTGGCGGGGGAGGCCGCCGACGGGGCCGCCGCGCTGGACGCGGTCCGGGCCCTGCGGCCTGACGTGCTGCTGCTCGACCTGTTCATGCCCAAACTGGACGGGATCAGCGTGCTGCGCTGCCTGCGCGATGAGGGCCTGGCACACATGTCCTCGTACTCACCTCGTCCACGGACGACTCGCACCTGGTGGGGGCGGTCAAGACCGGGGCGCTCTCGTTCCTGCCGAAGACCGCCGGCGTCGACCAGGTCATCGAGGCTGTCCGCGCCGCCGCCAGGGGCGAAGCCGTGCTCCAGCCCGCCGCGGCCGCTCGGCTTCTCAAGGAACTGCGCGGCGGCGCCGCTCCCGATCCGCCGCGCTCGCTCACCCCCGGGAAACCGACGTGCTGCGGGAGGTAGCCCGCGGCCGCGCGAACCGGGAGATCGCCAGGACGCTATCGCTGTCAGAAGAGACGGTGAAGAGCCACGTGTCCAGCATCCTGGCCAAACTCGGCCTCGCCGACCGCACCCAGGCAGCGATCTTCGCCCTCCAGCACCACGTAGTGCCGCTCGACGAAGCCCTCGGCCCCTGACCGGCCTATCCGGCTGGCCGCAGTCAAGGCCGGCCACCGCGCGCGGCGCGAACACGGCCTGACGCACGGCCGGACACCTGCTTGCCCATCAGCAGCGCTCCATAACAGAAGAATCCGGGCAGACAACCGAGTGATCTACGCGGCAGTCGTGCGGCGCGTCGGAGCACCGGCCAAGGCCAGACTCCTACCGGTCCAGGGACCGTGCTCCACATCCATGAAAGTCACAGTCCCGTTACGGGGTTGCCGGATCCGTTCGGGCCGAGGAAGGCGTGCACCTCGCCGTCGCGGACGGTCAGGCCGAGGCCCTCGAGCGCCTTGGCCGGGCCGAAGTGCTTGCGCAGGCCGCTGACCTCGATAGCGTTCGCCGTACTTCACAGTCTATCGTAAGTTCACAAAATTATAAATATTCGGAATGCTGTACCGTCGATCACATGGTGGCGGCTCACGGGCACGAGGGCGACCCGCTGCTGCAGTTCATCGAGCGGTTCGCGTCGGTGCTGGTGGCCGCCGGGTTCCCGGCCATGCCGGCGCGCGTCTTCGTCGCCTTCCTGGTCAGCGACTCCGACCGGCTCACCGCCGCGGACCTTGGCCGCATCTTGCGGATCAGCCCCGCCGCGGTTTCCGGCGCGGTGCGCTACCTGTCAGGGGCCGGCCTGGTGCACAAGGAGCGGGTGCCCGGTTCCCGGCGTGACTACTACCGCATGCCCGCGGACGTCTGGAACGAGGTGATGCGGTTGCGGAACCAGGTCCTTCAGCGGTGGACCGCCCTGCTCAAGGAGGGGGCCGGCCTGGTCGGCACGGACACGCCGGCCGGCGCCCGGATGGCCGAGCACACCGCGTTCTTCGAGTTCCTGAACACCGAGATCTCGGCAGTGCTGGCCCGCTGGGACGCCCGCGCCCAACAGGATTGACGCCCCTGCGCCGGCTTCCTCCCCCGCAGGCTTTCCACCCGTTCCTCTCCCGTCCGTTCCTCTCCCGTCTTCTCTTTCTCGTCCTTCACACATCGCACACTCTGCGACCACACGTGTGTCCGTTTTGCACCGTTATGCGAATGCGGAAAGTGTGCAGAGCCCGGAAAGTCTGAAGTTTTACTTCAGGCAAATGGGACGCTGGTCGTGGCGGGGCTTGCGGCGGCCGTGATTTGTTACCGGCGGAATTGCCGGCATCCGCCCGGCTGCGGAATCCTGTGATCCGTGATCGGTCCGCGGGGTCCACTTCCGGCGCGGCGGATGGCCGCGCACTGGGTGGTCCTCGCCGCCGCCGCGCTGACCACGCTGGTGGCCGCGACGACCGGCGCGGCGCTCGCCGCCTTCACCGGGCAGGCGCTCCCGCAGGCCGTCAGGCACGCGCTCGTGGCCGCGCCCGGCACGTCGCTGACCGCGACCGGCCCGCTTATCGGCGCCGACGTCGCGCCGACCACGGCGAAGCTCAAGGCCGCGATCGGGGCGGCCATGCCGGGCATCCCGTTCGGCTTCTGGCAGGCGTCCTGGTCCAACCCGCTCGGGTTCCCCCCCGGCGCGCCGCCGACCCGCCCGGCGAGCGCACCGCCGGGAAGCACGCTGCTCCTTGAGGCGGCGGCGATGGAGCAGGCCAGGGAGCACGCCGTGCTGCTGGCCGGCCAGTGGCCGCCGGCCCCCGCCACCGCCGCCGCGGACGCCGCGGACGCCGCGCCGGCCGCGGCCGGCGCGGGAAGGCCGATCCCGGCGGCGCTCCCGGCCACCGCCGCCGCGCTGCTGCACCTGTCCGTCGGGGACGTGCTCCGGCTCCGCGACCGGGTCTTCGGTGCCCCGGTGGCGTTCCGGATCACCGGCCTGTTCGCGCGGCGGCAGCTCCCCGGCACCGCCGCCGCCTACTGGGAGCTTGACCCGGTTCCCGCCAGCGGGTCGAGCACGCTCGCCGGATTCACGACCTACGGGCCGCTGCTGGTCGATCCGGCGGCGTTCGGCGCCGCGCTGCACGTCGGCAGCGCGACCTGGGTCGCCCAGCCCGACATGACCGCCTTCACCGACACCGACCTGAACCAGGTCGCCGCCGGCGTCTCAGCGCTGGAGAGCTCGGTGGACGATTCCGCCACCATCAGCGGTGTGCAGCTCAGCACCGGCCTGCCGTCGGTGCTCGCCGCGACCGCGAGCAACCTGACCGTGGCCAGGTCACTGCTGGCGATCAGCGCGGTGCAGCTGCTCGTGCTCGCCGCCGCGGCGCTGCTCGCTGTCGCGGCGCTGCTCGCCGCCCAGCGGGAGGCCGAGACCGCGCTGCTGACCGCGCGCGGCGCCACCCGCTGGCAGCTCATCAGGCTCACCGCGGCCGAGGTAGTCCCGCTCTGCGGCGTCGCGGCCGCCGCCGGCGCCGTCGCCGGGATCCGGCTGGCCCAGCTGCTGGCGGCCACCCTCTACGCGGGCGACACCGGCCCGGGTGTCCCGGTCGCCGGCGGCATCGGCGCGGGCGCCCCGGGTACCTGGCTGGACGCGCTCGGCGCCGCGCTCGCGGTCGCCGTCATCGCCGTCGGCGCGATGCTGCTCCCCGCGCTGCGCCCGGGGCCGGCCGCCGCCCGGGTCCGCCGCGGCAGGCAGGCGGCGGTCGCGGGCGCCACGCGCGCCGGGGCGGATCTCGGCCTGCTGGTGCTCGCGGCGGGCGCCGCCTGGCAGCTGCGCCGCTACTCCGCCGTCTCCACGGGAGCGAACGTCACCTCGCCCAGCGTCGACCCGGTGCTCGCGCTCGCCCCCGCGCTGGCGCTGGCCGGCGGCACGGTCGTCATGCTGCGCCTGCTGCCCGCCGCGGCGCGGGCCGGGGACCGGCTGGCCGCCCGCGGCCGCGGGCTCACCGCGTCGCTGGCGGGCTGGCAGTTCAGCAGGCAGCCGCTGCGCCAGGGCGGCGCGGCGCTGCTGCTCGTGATGGCGGTGGCCACCGGGACGCTGGCGCTCGCCCAGCACCAGAGCTGGGCCCGGTCCGCCGACGACCAGGCGGCGTACGCGGTCGGCGCGGACGTGCGGGTTGACCTGCCGGCCCCGCTCGCGCCGGGTGCCGTCGGCACGGTCACCGGGGCGAGCGGCGTCCGGGACGCGATGGCGGTCTCCGTCATGCCAGAGGCGCTGCCCGCCGAGGTCGTGGCGATCGGCGCGGCGCAGGCCCCGCGGGTCGCGCTGCTGCGCGCCGATCAGGCCCCGCTGCCGCCCGGTCGCCTCTTCCAGGCCATCGCGCCCGCGGCCCGGGCGGGCGGCACGCCGCTCGGCGGGCGGCCGGACCGCGTAACGCTCACCGTGACCCTCGGCCCGGCCCGGCCGGAGCCGGCCGGGCCCGCGCTCGGCGCCGTTACCGCGCTGCTGACGGTCACCGATGCGACCGGATCCTCCTACCAGATCCCGGCGGGCACGCTGCCGGCTGACGGCCGCCCGCACCTGCTCACCGCCCCGCTCGGCGGGGCCAGGGCCAGCTACCCGCTGCGGCTGACCCAGGTCGCCTTCGGCTACACCCTGCCCGCCAGCCGTGCCGGGGCGGCGCCGCTCGAACTGAGCCTGACCGGTGCCCGGCTGGCCGGCTGGACCGGCGCGGTCGCCGCGTCCGAGGTGGGCAGCCCGCTGAGCGGCACCGGCACGGCAGCCACGCCGGCCGTCATCGGCTGGCGTGCCGCGGCCGATGGCGCGGCACTCACCTTCACCCCCGGCTACGGGCTGGGCGCGCCGCAGGCCGGAACCAACGCCGGCACGCCGCTGAGCGGGCAGGTCACGCTCACCGCCGGGGGCGTGGCGCCGGCCGCCGTCCCGGCGATCGCCACGAAAGCATTCCTCGACGCGAACAAAACCGCCGTGGGCGACATCGTGCCCGCCACGATCAGCGGCGTGTCCGTCCCGGTGCGGATCGTCGCGGAGACCGCCACGTTCCCCACGGTCACCGGAAGCGCGCTGATCGTGGACCTGACGACCTTGCAGGGCGAACTGGCACGGCTCGGCGCTGATCCGCTGCCGGTCACGCAGTGGTGGCTGGCGACGGCCGGCCACCAGGTGCCGCCCGGGCTCGCCCGGGCGCTGCCGCCGGGCTCGGATGTCACCAGCAGGACCGCGGTCGCGGCGGCCCTGTCCGGCGATCCGCTGTCCGCGGCGCCGCAGCAGGCGCTGCTCGCCATGGCCGGGGCCGCCGCGCTGCTCGCCGTCACCGGCTTCTGGGTCTCGATCGCGGCGAACGTCCGGCAGCGGCGCGCGGAGAACGCGCTGCTCGCCGCCCTCGGCGTCGGGCAGCGCTCCGCCGCCGCTCAGCTCTTCCTGGAAAAGCTGCTGCTCAGCGTGCCGTCGGCCGCGCTCGGCCTGCTGCTCGGCACCATCGTCGCCCGGCTGCTGGTGCCCGCCGTCACGCTCACCGCCGCGGCGCAGCAGCCGGTCCCGCCGCCGGTGACGCTGTTCGACCTGACGCAGACCGTGCCGTTCGCGGCGCTGGTCGCGGTCGTCCCGGCGCTGGCCGCCGCGCTCGTGGTGTTCCGCCGCCCGGACCCGGCGGCGGAACTGCGCGCCGCGGAGGCGGCATGAGGGGCGTGAGGACGTGGCTGACCGGGCTCAGCGCCATGGGGGTAGCGGCCGCCGCGGCGCTGGCCGTGCTCGTCTGCGGCGCCGTCTTCGCCGCCGCCGCCGGGCCGCGGGAGGCGCTGGCCACCAGGACCCAGGCGCTGCGCCAGACCCTCGCCGCCACCGCGGCGCTCACCCGGACCATCGTGGCGACGGCCACATGGAACGCCGTGAGCAACCAGCTCAGCCAGGCCGCGCCCGGCGGTCCCTCGAACGTGAACGTGAACCTCACCGCGGAGCAGGTCGGCGAGGTCACCAGCCAGCTGCACGGCGAATTCAACCACGGCGTAATCCGCCTGTCCCCGCCGGACACGGACTGGGCGGCGATGACCTCGGTCCTGCAAACGGTGACCAGTCCCGTCCCCACGGTCGGGGAGACCCCGGTGAAGCTGGAGGTCAGCTACCGGCAGCCGTTCGGTAAGTACTTGAGGCTGGTCGCCGGCCGCTTCCCGTCGTCGCCCGCGTCCGCGTCCGCGCGGCGGCTGCTCCAGGTCGTGGTGACACCGCAGACGGCAAGGCAGTTCGGCCTGCGCCTGGGGTCCACGCTGCGGGTCGCCGGCGGCGTGGCCACCATCCCCGTCACCCTCCAGGTGACGGGGATCGCGGCGCCGCGCGACCCGTCCTCGACGTTCTGGACCGCCGACGCGACCATGGCCGTCCCCGAGTTGCAGAACGCCGGTTCCATCAGACCGCCGCCGTTCTGGGTCGGCGGGGTGTTCGCGGGCGCGGACGCGATCGACGCGGTCCAGCAGGATTTCGGTCCCGAGGGCCTGAACATCTGGTGGGATTTCCCCTTGGATGTCGGCTCGCTCGGCGGTCAGCAGGCACCGCTGCTCTATGACGCGCTGAACCGGATCGGCACGAAGTCGCCGGTGCTTACCGGAGACGTCGCGCCCATCGGCGACGTGCTCCAGGCGAGCAGCACCGGCCTGGTGAGTACGCTCGCCGCGTTCCTTGGCACCGCCGGTTCGGTGGACACGCTGCTCTGGCTGGTGTACGTGAGCCTGATGGTGGCCGGCCTGGCCGTGCTGCTGCTCGCCGCCCGCATGATCGCGATGCGCAGGTCGGCGGAGCTGGCGGTGCGCCGGGCGCGCGGCGCGTCGCTGCGGCAGCTCGCGCTGACCACCGCCGGCGGCGCCGCGCTGGCCTGCGTCCCGGCCGCCGCCGCCGGCGTCGCGCTCGCCGTGCTCGCCGTCCCGGGGGGAAGGCTGGGACCGGGCACGGCGCCGGCTCTCGCCTGGTGGCCGCCGGCCGCCGTGCTGCTCGTCGCGGTCTGCGCGCCGGCCGCGATCGCGGCGTGGCAGCACCGGCTGCCACGCCGCCGGCCGCACGCCCGGGGCCGGCCCCGGGCCCGGATCCGGCTGGCCGCCGAGGTGACCGCCTGCCTCGCCGCCGTGGCCGGGATCCTCGTCTTCCGGCAGCAGGGCATGCAGGCCGGCAGCGGCGTGAACCTGTACACCAGCGCCGTCCCGGCGCTCATCGCCGTCCCCGCCGTCATCGTGGTGCTGCGGCTCTACCCGGTGGTGCTGCGCGGCCTGCTGCGCGCGTCGGCCCGGAGTGCGGGCGCGACCGCGTTCCTCGGCCTGGCCCGGGCGGCGCGGACCGCGCTCACCCCGGCGCTGCCCGCGTTCGCGCTCGTCCTCGCGCTCAGCGTGACCGCGTTCGCCGCCATGGTCCGGGACGCGGTCACGGGCGGCGAGACCGCCGCGTCCTGGCAGGCCGCCGGGGCGGACGTGACGATCACGGCCTCGATCTTCAACACCCCCGGCGCCACGATCGACCCGGCCGCGCTGCGGGCGGCCGCCGCGGTGCCCGGCGTGACGCACGCCGCCGCGGTGTGGCAGGCCGCCTGGACCACCCCGGACGGCGACCAGGTCACCGGCCTTGTCGTCGACCCGGCGAGCTATGCGGCGCTGGTCGCCGCCACCCAGACCTTCCCGCGGGTACCCGCCGGGCTGCTCAGGGCGGCGCCGGCGGGGACGCCGCAGCCGGTGCTCGCGTCCCGGCAGGCCGCCGCAGACCTGGGCCGTGGCGTGGCCACGCTCACCGCCGACGGGGCCGTCCGGCCCGTCCGGGTGCGGGTGGCCGGGGTGCTGGCGGAGACGCCCGCGCTGCCGGGGGGCGGGCCCGGAGGCGGGCCGGGGAACGGCGCGTTCGTGATCATGCCGCTGTCCGCCATGCGCAGCACGGCCACCCCGCCGGCCCCGGTCGCGTTCAACGAGCTGCTGCTCACCGGCCCGGATATCGACAGGGCCCGGCTCGCCGCGGTGGTGCGGACGATGATCCCGATGGCAGGCATCACCTTCCGTTCGGACATACTGAACGGCCTGACCACCGCACCGCTACAGCATGGCACCTTCCTGCTCTTCACGCTCGCCGTCGTCGCCGCCGTCGGCCTAGGGCTGGCCGTCATGCTGCTTGAGCTCGCCCTCGGGGCCGCCGAACGGGAGGCGACGCTCGCCCGGCTCGCCACCATGGGCCTCGGCGAGGGGCAGCGGGCACGGGTGGTTGTGCTCGAGGTGCTGCCCGCGGTGCTCGCCGCCGCGGTCGCCGCCTGGGCCTGCGCGCTGACGCTTCCCCGGCTGGTGGCGCCGGCCGTTGACCTGTCGGTGTTCACGGGCTCCTCGGTGCCGGTGGCGCTCGCGCCGGACGTGGCCTCGGTCCTGCTGCCGCTGGCGGGCCTGCTCGCGGTGGCCGGCGTGGCGCTCGCGATCGAGATCAGGACGGGACGGCGGCGCCGCGTGACGGCGAACCTACGGGCAGGCGGATGATGGGAGAGGCGATGGCGGGTTCCGGGCTGGAGGCGCTGAGTCCGGTTGCCTCCGCAGGGCAGGCGGCCTACGGTGACGGCGCGCTGATCGTGTGCGACCGGCTGGTCCGCATCTATGCCGCCGAAGGCATCGAGGTGCAGGCCCTTCAGGGCCTGGACCTGGTGGTTTCCGCGGGCGAGCTCACCGCCCTCGTGGGCGCGTCGGGCAGCGGCAAGTCGACGCTGATGAACATCCTCGCGGGCCTGGACACGCCGACCGCGGGCTCGGTGCGGGTGGCCGGGCACGACCTGGCGTCGATGTCTTCCCGGCAGCGGCTCGTCTACCGCCGGTCCGTGGTCGGCTTCATCTGGCAGCAGACGGCGCGCAACCTGCTGCCCTACCTGACCGCGGCGCAGAACATAGAGTTGCCGCTCCGGCTGGCCGGCGCGCGGCGCCCTGCCCGGCGGCGGCGGGCCGGCGAGCTGCTCGACCTGCTCGGCGTCGCGCACTGCGCCGGGCGGCGGCCGGACCAGATGTCCGGGGGCGAGCAGCAGCGCGTCGCGATCGGGGTGGCGCTGGCGAACTCGCCGGCGGTGCTGCTGGCCGACGAGCCGACCGGGGAACTGGACAGCGCGACGGCCGCGTCGGTGTTCGGGGCCCTCCAGACGGCCAACACCGAGCTTGGCGTGACGGTGCTCGTGGTGACCCACGACCCGGCGGTGTCGTCCATGGTCCGCCGGGTGATCGCGATCAGGGACGGGCGCACGAGCACCGAGACACTGCGGCATGACCGGGCCGACGGCTCGGGTCCGGGGCACGCGGTCGAATACGCGGTGCTCGACCGGGCCGGGCGGCTCCAGCTTCCCCGCGAGATGACCGAGGCGCTCGGCATGCGGGACCGCGTCCGGCTGGAGGCGCAGCCGGACCACATCGGCGTCTGGCCGGACATCCCCCGCGAGCCGGAGGGGCGTGCGCGATGATGGTCGACGTGCGGGACGTGACCCGCACCTACGGCAGCGGCCCCAACGCGACCGCCGCGCTCCGCGGCGTCACCTTCACCGTCGGGGAGGGCCAGCTGGTCGCGCTGCGCGGCCGGTCCGGGTCGGGGAAGACCACGCTGCTCAACGTGGTCGGCGGCCTCGACGTCCCGGACAGCGGCACGGTGTACATCGCCGGCCGGGAGGTGACCGCCATGGGCGAGCGCGAGCGGATGCGGCTGCGCCGGGAGACCGTGGCGTACATCTTCCAGTCGTTCGGCCTGCTGCCGGTGCTGTCCGCCGCCGAGAACGTCGGCGTGCCGCTGCGGATCTGCGGCGTCGCGCCCCGGCAGCGCGAGGAGCGCGTGGCGCTGATGCTGTCGATCGTCGGGCTCGCCGCCCACGCGAGGCAGCGGCCCGGCGAGCTGTCCGGCGGCCAGCAGCAGCGCGTCGCGATCGCCCGCGCCCTGGCCACCCGCCCCGCCCTGCTGCTCGCCGACGAGCCGACCGGCCAGCTTGACGCCGAGACCGGCAAGCAGATCATGCGGCTGCTGCGCGCCGTCGTCCGCTCCGAGGGCGTGACGGCCCTGGTCGCGACCCACGACCCCGCGCTGATCGACATCGCGGACTCGGTGCTGCACCTGGAGGACGGCAAGATCTCTCAGCCCACCGCGTGAATGACGGCACGATCCGCCCAGCCAACCGTATGAATGTGGCATCGAGCCGCCTATAGGCGGCTGACTGTCACATTCATACGGCGCCACCGGGCGCCATCCGCCGCCGCGGCAGCGTCCCGGCCGCCGCGGCGGCGCCAGCGCCGCCCGGTCCACCTGCGGCAGCAGGTGGTGGGCCATGTGCTTGCGCGGTAGCAGACCGAGACGCCGGGCGGCAGCGGGCCGCGCGTGAGCGCGGTGGACACCGCCCGCGGGCCGGACCACATCGCGATCCGCGCGACGCCGCCGGCGCTCAGCAGGCTCAGAAGACCACCACGCTGCGCAGCACGTCGCCGTGTTCCATCTTGGCGAACGCGGCCTCCACGTCGCCGAGGGAGATGGTCTCCGAGACGAACTTGTCCAGCGGCAGCCTGCCCTGCAAGTGCAGGTCGACCAGCATCGGGAAGTCGCGGCTGGGCAGGCAGTCCCCGTACCAGGACGACTTGAGCGCGCCGCCCCGGCCGAACACGTCGAGCAGCGGCAGGTCAAGCTGCATCTCCGGCGTGGGCACGCCCACCAAGACGACCACCCCGGCCAGGTCGCGGGCGTAGAACGCCTGCTTGTACGTCTCGGGCCGTCCGACCGCCTCGATGACCACGTCGGCGCCGAACCCGCCGGTGAGTTCCCTGATGCCCTCAACCGGGTCGGCGGAGCGCGAGTTGATCACGTGCGTCGCGCCGAATCCCTTCGCCCACTCCAGCTTCCTGTCGTCCACGTCCACCGCGATGATCGTCTTCGCGCCCGCGAGCCAGGAGCCGAGCACGGCCGCGTCCCCGACGCCGCCGCACCCGATGACCGCCACCGTGTCGCCCCGGGTGACGCCGCCGGTGTTGATCGCCGCGCCCAGGCCCGCCATCACGCCGCAGCCGAGCAGCCCCGCGGTGGCCGCCGGGATCGCCGGGTTGACCTTCGTGCACTGGCCCGCCGCGACCAGCGTCTTCTCGGCGAACGCGCCGATGCCGAGGGCGGGCGACAGCGTGGTGCCGTCGGCCAGCGTCATCTTCTGCGCGGCGTTGTGCGTGTTGAAGCAGTACCACGGCCGGCCGCGCCTGCACGCGCGGCACTGCCCGCAGACCGCGCGCCAGTTGAGGATCACGAAGTCGCCGGGTGCCACGTCGGTCACGTTGTCGCCGACTTGCTCGACGATCCCGGCCGCCTCGTGCCCGAGCAGGTACGGGAAGTCCTCCCCGATCCCGCCCATCTTGTAGTGCAGGTCGGTGTGGCAGACACCGCACGCCTGGACCCGCACCAGCGCCTCGCCCGGCCCTGGCTCTGGCACCAGAACCTCGGTGACCTGCACTGGCTCGCCCTTACCGCGCGCCACCACGCCGTGAACGCTGATCGCCATGCGAGGTTCCTTCCCCCTCTTTACGCCGAACGGACGCGCTGCTCCGCTTCGCTCCGCCTTCAGGCCAGCCGGTACTCCCCGCGCGCCACGACGACAGCCCGGCCGCCGACGAGCACCCGCTCAACCGTATTCTCCGTTCCCTCGGCGCGCGCGTACAACACCGACGGCCGGTGAACGCATGCGCCCTGGCGGATTTTGATCTCGTCCCCGAACCTGATCCTGCCGTGGCGGGCGAGGTGAACGGCGAGCGGCCCGGCGGCGGAACCCGTCGCGGGATCCTCGGTGACGCCGAGCGCGGGGGCGAACATCCGCGTCGCGTAGCCGTCCGGTGTCTGGGTGAAGCAGCTGACGTTCACCGGAAGCCGGGCGAGCCGTTGCATGTCGGGCTGGAGCGCGTTCAGCGCGTCCTCGCCGGGGATTTCCACGTAAGCGTTCAGCGGGCCGTTGCGGTACCACTCGACCGGGAGGCCGTCCGGCTTCCCCCGCGTGCCCAGCGCCTCCAGCAGTTCGGCCGCGCGGTCGTACGGCCCCCACGCCGGGACCGGCTGCGACATCCAGCCGAACGCGATCGCTTCCCCCTCTCGCTCCAGTTCGACGGGGACGAGGCCGGCGCCGGTCTGGAGCGTGACGGTCTGCTTTCGGCAAATCTCACCCAGCACCCAGGCCGAGCCGAGCGTGGGGTGGCCGGCGAACGGGATCTCGCCGCCGGGGGTGAAGATGCGGACGCGGGCATCCGCGCCGACCCCACCGGGGGCGCCGGGGTTGTCAGGGGGCAGGAAGAAGACCGTCTCGGAGAAGTTCATCTCGCGGGTCGCCTTGAGCATCATCTCGTCGCTCAGGCCGCGCCCGTCGGGGAAGATGCCGAGCTGGTTGCCTTCCAGCGGGGTGTCGGTGAAGACGTCCGCGATCAGGAATTCCCTGATGAGTTCTCCGTCGCTGGTGAGTCCTCCGTCGTGGTCGCTCGCCGGCCCGGCTGTCCAGAGCTTCGTCTGCGGCACTCGCACGACGCTGAGCCTACTCGGGGGACCGCCTGGCGATTAAGTTCCAATCGACAGTGCCAATCGGCGCCGCGCTGGCTCGCGGCAGCGGCCTTGGCTGGCCGCGCCCGTCGGCGGCTCAGGCCCGTGCGGCGGCTCAGGCCCGTGCGGCGGCGCGGCCGCGCCAGGACACCGCCCGGCCAGAGTAGTGCCGCCGCGCCGAGTCGGCGGTCATCGCGGCGTAGAGCACCGCGATCAGCGGCAGGGACGGGGCGCGCAGCGGCGACAGCCGGTAGAAGCGGAGCATGGGCAGGTAGCTGACCGTCATCAGCGCCCAGCCTGCCAGCCCGGCGATCCCGGCGGCCGCGGCCGGCCCGCCGGGCGCCCCCGGCCCGCCGGCCGCGGCCGCTATCAGCCACGCGATCGCCCCGGCCGGGGGCGCCGCGTACAGCAGGAGCAGGCCCGCGATCGTTCCCGCGAGCAGCAGCGGGGAGTACCTGAGCTGCGTGTACGCCGACCTGGCGATCATGTGCCACAGGCTGGCCAGCCGCGGGTACGGCCGGGCGCTCGTGATCTTCCTGGTCAGGCCCAGCCAGCAGCGGTTGCCGTCTCGCTTGAGCAGCCTCGCGAGCGCCACGTCGTCGATCAGCGCGCCCCGAACCGGCGCAAGGCCGCCCGCCTTGTCCAGGGCGGCCCTCCTGATCAGCATGCACCCGCCGGCCCCGGCGGCGGTCCGGCTCACCGGGTTGTTGACCCGCCGGAACGGGTAAAGCTGCGCGAAAAAGTAGACGAACGCGGGCACGATCACCCGCTCCCACGCCGTCTCGGCGCGCAGCAGGGCCATCTGCGAGAGCAGCGCCCGGTCGCCGCGCTCGGCGGCCGCGACAAGTTCGCACAGCGCGCCGGGAGCCCACGCGATGTCCGCGTCGGTGAACAGCACGTATCCGTCCGCGGCGCCCGCCCCGCCCGCGGCGGCGGGGGCGGCGGTGCCCGCGGCGGGGGCGGCGGTGCCCGGCCCGGCCGCGGCGGCCAGTCCCTGCGCCATCGCCCACACCTTCCCTGCCCATCCCCGCGGCCGGGGCTGCCCCGCGACGACCGTCAGCGGCGCGCCGCCGTCCCGCAGGGACTTGGCGCCCAGTTCGGCCGCTACCTGCGCGGTGCCATCGTCGCTCCCGTCGTCCACCACGAGGACGCGGAACTCCCCCGGATAGTCCTGCCCGAGCAGTGCGGGAAGCGTGACCGGCAGCATGTCCGCCTCGTTCCTGGCCGGCACGACCGCCGTCACGGCGGGCCACCGCTCTGCCGCCGGCCCCTCGCCGGGCGCCTCCTCGCCGGGCGCCTCCTCGCCGGGCGCCTCCTCGCCGGGCGCCTCCTCGCCGGGCGGCAGCCGCTGGCCGGTCAGCCAGTACCCGCCGTGTGCCGCCAGCAGGTATGCCCAGGCAGCGGCGCTGACGGCACATGCGATCGCGAGTCCAAGCACACAGGAAGCTTGGCACAGGCGGGTCCCGCCCAGGGCCGCCCCGCCGGCCCGGAGATGGTCACAAGACGTGCGCCAAAGCGCGGAAATGGCATATGCACGTTCAAGGGCAATGTGCATCATACGGCCGTCGGCGGCCGTAGCCCGTCTTCCGGCAGGGCGGTAAAGTTCCGGGCCGCAGGTTTATCCCTGCCTTTCCGGGCAGGAGCTCATCCATATATCTCGGATGCCGAAAAGGCCGCGCCGCGG
>Ga0070737_10004433_pt1 | contig 14121 bp, 12 predicted proteins | sample Coa_R1_10_FD_66438 | JGI IMG/M metagenome (GOLD analysis project Ga0070737, IMG submission 66438) | Surface soil microbial communities from Centralia Pennsylvania, which are recovering from an underground coalmine fire - Coalmine... | ecosystem: Environmental > Terrestrial > Soil > Unclassified... | reverse complement strand
GCCTCGGAAGGATTTATGCCATCGAGGGCCACGATGACCTTGCCTGGAAACATGCGCGCGAAGCCGAACGCCTGGGGGACCGCTCCCTGCTGGAACAGCTCGAGCGTTATCCGAATGCAACCACGGAAAGCAGAAAGCGGTAATAGCCTGTACTGTAGCGCCGATATCCTCACCGGCGGTAAGGCAGAAAGCGGTAGGCAACAACTGAGTTGCATTTGTGGTGGCTACAGTTGATGCTCTTCCAACCGTGAGCTTTTTCGCTCGCCTGCTGCTTCTGAAATCTTGAATTTGAAAATCTGAGATCTGCCTTCTGCTTTCCGCTTTCCGCCTTCTGCCTTCCGCTTTCTGCCTTCTGCTTTCCGCTTACCGCTTTCCTGCCTCTTCGGCCCCGCCGGAGATTTCCTGAAACAGTTTCTCCTGCTTCTGCTGATGAATCTGCGCCACGGCTTTTATCTCAGCTTCGGCAAGCTGATTCTTCCCCTGCTCACGATAGACCTGAGCCAGCCGGTAGTGGGCGTCCGCCTGCGAGGGGTCAAGCTGAATGGCCTGTCGCAATTCAGCTTCAGCTTTGTCATATTTTTTCTCGCGCAAGTCCAGAACGCCAAGATCATAACAGGCGATGCGCAGTTTGGGAAAAAGGCGAAGCGCCTGGTTGAGCAAGGCCCGCGCCTGTTCCAGCTTCCCTTGTTTCAGCGCGATATCTCCCAAGTAAGCTTCGGATTTCGCCACCGACCCGCCCGCCTCAATTTCCCGCTGAAACTCGGCGGCAGCCTGTTCATAGTCGCGTTTCTTCCAGTAGAGATACCCCAGGCCGAAATGCACGTTCGGCTGATTGGGCGCGATCGCGGCAGCGGCCTTGAACTCGCGGATCGCTTCATCCGTGCGGTCCAGGCTGTCATCCGCCTCGCCCATCAGCATGTGAATCGTCACCGAGTCGGGCGAGCGTTCGAGCATCTGCTGAAAGAACGTAAGCAGTTTCCGTTCCTGCCCGCTCCGCAGGTAACTTTCAGCCAGCAGATATTGCAAAGTGGAATTGTCAGGCTTTTCGACGACGAGCTTTTCAAACTGTTCGCTCGCAGGCTTGAAGTCCTGCGCCGAATAATAAGACATGGCGAGCAGCGCGCGCGCCTGAAAGTTATCCGGCTGAACTGAGACCGCCTGAGCCAGCGGTTTTATGGCGCTTTTGAAATTTCCACTCTTGAAGTAAGCAAGGCCCAGATTCACGAGAAGCGGGAATGAATCAGGCTGAAGACGCAAGGCGCGTTCATAAGTCGCAGCCGCCTCGGGATACTTTCCCAGATGAGCGTAGAGGACGCCCAGATTATTGAGCGCTTCAAAAGAGTTCGGTGTGATGCGAAGGATTTCCTGATAGATCTGAACCGCGCTGGTATAGTTCTTCTGATCGATCAGTTGCTGAGCGCGAGCGAAAAGCTGTCGAGCCTGCTGATCTGTTGCAGCGTCAGAGCTTTGCGCAGGGGCGGGGCACGGAATGGCGCATACGATCGTCAGTAAGACGAGCAGCCCAAAACAGACGCGCGAAGTTTCGAGAAAAAACCCTGATCGCCGAACTGCGAATTTTGCCGCCATCCCTTTGCATTTTATCGCGAACCGTAGCCGTAGGGGCGAGCGGCGCTCGCCCCCTGTGGGTGCATCTCTGCATGGTCTGCGCATCGAGCACGCCGAGAAGTAGGGGCGAGCGGCGCTCGCCCTACGCGGACACCGAAGTAAGGGGGGGCAGCCACGTAGCGCGCCCCTGCGCTTTTCAGGTCGGCGGCCTGTCCTTGGGCCACGGCCACAAACCGCAGACCCCAAACCCGGCGGTCTGCATTGCATGGTCATGATTTCTTGTTTTTTACCAAACATTCTGGGCCTGTCATTCTGAGCGCAGCGAAGAATCCCTGCATTTGATGGGGAAATGCAGGGATTTTTCGCTTTGCTCAGCGTCAGAATGACAAACTCCAAAGCTACTGGCCTATTTTGAAGCCCGCAGCACCGGCACGTTCCGGGCCGGCCTGATGGTTTGGGAGGCCTCCAGCACTTCGCCCCTGGGAACGAGAAAGCGAAGCCTGATTCCTTGCTCTTTCAGCTCGAGAGACGTGATTCTGTAACCCTCGCTCGTTGACGTTGCGGTCAAGTGGCTGGGGTCAGAGAACTGTTCGCTCGATGCTGCCAAGTACCCCTGAATCATGGCCAGGGAGCGCGTCCCGCGCTGCACGGTGATGAGCGGAAGACCGCCATACCTCGTTGCATACGTAAATGAATACTGTCCTGGCGCGAGCACGATCATTCCCCATCGCACTGTGATGGGCAGGTTGAATTCGCCCTTCGTCTGAACAACGTCCTGGGCATTTGCAAAGCCCATCCCCAACGCGATCGCCAGCGCTGCCAACGCCACATACTTCATTCCATTCAATCTCTTGAGTGAGTTCATCGCTCACCTCCTTGGTTCCGATTTGAGGTCAGCCGTTGGCTGCCCTCACTTGGTAAGGCGGGAATGGCGGGCGAAAAGGGTAACCACGATGGAAAAATCTTTGCGTGTAATCTGACTCTCGTCTCTTGTCTTTTCGCCAATGGCTGGTAAAGCCGCGCCAAACGTGGTAGTCTTTGTGTGTAACCCGCATAATTTCCTCAGGTGTTTTACATCATGGAGACGTCGACCCACGAGGTCACGGCGCTCCTTCAGGCCTGGAGCGGAGGAGACCAGAATGCGCTCGAGAGCCTGACCCCCCTGGTCTACGCGGAACTGCGCCGCGCTGCGCACCGCTACATGGCGCGCGAACGCGCGGGCCACACGCTGCAAACGACTGCCCTCATCAACGAGGTCTACCTGCGGCTGGTCAACATCCGGGAAGTCTCCTGGCACGATCGAGCCCATTTTCTTGCCGTTTGCGCGCGGCTGATGCGACGGGTGCTGACGGATTTTGCTCGCTCCAGGAGCTATCAAAAGCGGAGCGGCGGTTCACCCAGACTGGATTTGGACGAGGCGCTGCTGGTCTCGGCCGAGCCGTCAGAAGATCTCGCAGCTTTGGATGACAGCCTCAAGGCGCTGGAAGCCTTCGACCCGAGGAAAAGTCAGGTGGTGGAACTGCGCTTTTTTGGCGGGCTGAGCGTGGAAGAAACTGCCGAGGCGCTGAAGGTTTCCCCGGAAACCGTCAAGCGAGATTGGAAGCTGGCGAGGGTGTGGTTGTTGAAGGAGATGGCGGGCAGGTAGCGCCGTCCCGGCGGCAGGGCCGGCGAGACGCCGGCGTTACGTTTCACAGGCAAACCATGGACGCTGAACACTGGCAGAAAATCGAGAAGCTTTACCACGCAGCGCTGGAATCGGAAGCCGGCGAGCGGGATCGATTTCTCCGCCAGGCTTGCGCGGATGACGAGCCGCTCCGCCGGGAAGTGGAATCGCTGTTGGCGCAAGAGGGGCGGGCAGGGAGCTTCCTGGACTCGCCCGCGCTCGAAGTTGCAGCTAAAGCGTGGGCCAAAGAGATGAGCCCGACAGGTTCTGTTGTTGAGCCTGATCACTGGGTCGGCCAGACGGTTTCCCACTACCGGGTCATCGAGAAGCTGGGCGGCGGCGGGATGGGTGTGGTCTACAAGGCCGAGGATGCCCGGCTCCATCGTTTTGTCGCTCTCAAGTTTCTTCCTGAGGAAGTGGCTCGCGATCCCCAGGCTCTCAGCCGCTTCCAGCGAGAAGCTCGCGCGGCTTCCGCGCTGAACCATCCGAACATCTGCACGATTTACGACATCGGCGAGCACGAAGGCCGGGCCTTCATTGTCATGGAGTATCTCGACGGGGCGACGCTGAAACACCGCATCGCCGGGCGGCCGCTGAAGCTTGACTTGTTGTTGCGACTGGGCATCGAGGTTTCCGACGGGCTTGCCGCCGCTCACGCCAAAGGCATTGTCCACCGGGACATCAAGCCGGCAAATATCTTTGTCACCGCGCAAGGCCAGGCCAAGATTCTCGACTTCGGCCTGGCGAAGCTCTTCCATGTTGGTGAGGACATCGAGGGCGCTCCCCAACGGGAGGGCCAGCGGGATCGGCCCGTGGAAGAGACGCATTCGGTCAGCCCCGCGCCTCTCACCCGCTCCGGCGCCATCATGGGTACGATAGGCTACATGTCGCCGGAGCAGGCTGAGGGCAAGAGCCTGGACGCGCGAAGCGACATTTTCAGTTTCGGCGCCGTGCTCTACGAGATGACGACCGGCCGGCCCGCCTTCGGCGGCGACTCAACCGTTTCCACCCTCTCGGCCATTCTGCGCGATCAGCCGCAGCCGGCGGCGGAAATTGTGCCGGGCGTTCCGCGCGAGCTCGACCGCATCGTTGCGCGGTGCCTGCGGAAGGATGCTGACCAGCGGTATCAGCACGCGGGCGATTTGAAGATCGACTTGCAGCAGGTCCAGAAAGATCTCGCTTCGGGGCTCTCTGTAGCGGCGATGTCCCTTCGCTCCGCTCAGGGCAGGCTCTCATCGCCGGTGAATTCGCCGGTGGGGACACCGGCGCTCCAGACCGTCCTGCCCTGGGCGGTGGCGGCAATTTTCCTGCTCGCGGCGATCATCGCCATAGTTGCGCGGTGGCGACCGGCGCGCGCGCCCGCAACTGCGGTCATAAGCCAAATTCCGACTGCACCGAACACCACTTTTCGGTTTGATCCGGTTACGCCGTAGCGCCTACCCTTTCGCCCGACGGTCAACGCCTGGTCTTTCTGGCGAGCGGACCGCAAGGCGAACCGATGCTGTGGGTGCGCTCGCTCGATTTGAACGAAGCGAGACCGCTCGAAGGAACTGAAAACGCCGCAACGCCGTTCTGGTCGCCCGACGGCAATGACCTGGCCTTCTTCGCACACGGAAAGCTCAAGAAAGTCGCCATATCCGGCGGTCCGCCGGTGGATATCTGCGGCGCTCCCAATGGGCGCGGCGGAACGTGGTCGCCTGATGGGACCATCCTCTTCGCGCCCACCAGCGAATCAGCGCTCTTCCGCGTTCCTGCAAACGGTGGTAAGCCTGTAGCGGTAACTACGCTCGACGAAGTGCCCCAGAGAGAGGGCCAACGCTTTCCGCAGTTTCTGCCGGATAGCCGCCACTTTTTCTTTTACGCCGTTTCAGATTCCCCGGAATTGAGCGGCGGCACGTATGTCGGGTCGCTTAACGGCGGAAAGCCTAAACTGTTGCTGAGCGGCGCCACGAATGCGGTATACGCTCCGCCGGGCTATCTCTTATTCGAGCAGGGTGGAGCATTAATGGCGCAGCGATTCAATCTAGCGCGCCTCGAACTCACCGGCAAGCCCATCCGAATTGCGAATCCGGTGCGAGTCCTCCCCACCGCCTTGCATGTGATGGCCTCAGCCTCTCAAAACGGCATTCTGGCTTACGTGGCCGGAACCGCTCCGGCCGGCTGGCAATTGGAATGGTTCGACCGCAGTGGAAAGGGCATGGGCAGCATCGGCGGAACGCAGTTTTTCCGAGTCCCGCACCTTTCTCCTGACGGCAAAAAGTTTGCCGTGGTGATCGGCGCTCTCCCAGCGTATACGTCCGATATCTGGCTTTTCGACCTGGCGCAAGGGGTTCCGACGCGTTTAACTTTTGATTGGTCTTTGACGCGCGGCCCCATCTGGTCGCCTGATGGAACGAGGCTGGCCTTCTTCGCGAGCCGTAACGGTAAGTATTACCTTAACGAGATGCCGACGAACGGAGCGGGGCCTGCACAGCCGCTTATCGAAGAAGATAATGCGTTGGAGAACGTTCCTACCTCCTGGTCCCCTGACGGACGCTATATTGCTTTCACGCGCGCGGACATGCAAGGTGGAGCCGCAGCGCAAATCTGGATGCTGCCGCTCTTCGGGGATAGAAAGCCTTTTCCGTTTCTCAATAGCGGCTCGAACGAGTTCGAGGCGTCCTTTTCACCGAATGGAAAATGGCTGGCTTATGTTTCCGATGAATCGGGAAGGAAGGAAGTGTATATCGTGCCCTTCCCGAAACGGAGCGGCAGGTGGCAGGTCTCGATGGAAGGCGGCGCGCATCCGCGCTGGCGGCGGGATGGCAAGGAACTGTTTTATCTCTCGCGCACAAACAAGCTGATGGCGGTGAAGGTCCAGGAGAACGACGACACGCTCGCCATCGGCAGCTCCCAGACGCTGTTCCAGACGAATCCTCCGTCGAGCAATTATGCGGGCTGGATTTATGACGTTACGCCCGACGGCAAGAAGTTTATCGTTGTTACCCGGCAGCCCGCGCCGCCGGGCACCGAGCCGATTACGCTGGTGGTCAACTGGCCGGCGCTTCTCGCAAAACAATGACGCGCGCGAATGGATAGATTCGAGGCGTAGGGGCGAGCGGCGCTCGCCCCCTGTGGGCGCATCCCGCGCGCCCCTGCGCTTTTCAGGTCCGCGGCCTGCCCTTGCGCCATGGTCACAAGCCGCAGACCGCAACGCGGCGGTCTGCGCTACCGGGAATGGCGGGGCAAAAAGGGTAACGAGGGTCAAAAATCTTCACGGAGGGGTTGGAGGGTGCGCCGCGCAATCACCGCCGTAGGGGCGAGCGGCGCTCGCCCCCCTGTGGGCGCATCCCGCGCGCCCCTGTGTTTTTCAGGTCCGCGGCCTGCCCTTGCGCCATGGTCACAAACCGCAGACCGCAACAGCGGCGGTCTGCGCTACCGGGAATGGCGGGGCAAAAAGGGTAACGAGGGTCAAAAATCTTCACGGAGGGGTTGGAGGGTGCGTCGCGCAATCACCGGTGTAGGGGCGAGCGGCGCTCGCCCCATGCGGACACCGAAGTAGGGGGCAGCCGCGTAGCAAGGAAACTTCAGCGGGCGCACGCCGTGCGCCCCTACAAAAACCATCTCACCCGCTGCCCACGCCAGCCGCGTTTACGGATTCCCACGCCGTGCGCCCCTACAAAAAACCATCTCACCCCATCCGACTCGCGCACCGGCCCGGCTACAACCTTCGGCGCGCGCCCCTACAAAAACCATCTCACCCGTCTCATTCGTCTCCATTGTCTCACCGCCTTGCGCCACGATAGTGGGGATGGAAACCCAGTCAGCGCGCCCCAGGCGCAAATATACCGTCACCGAAAAAGTGCTGGTGGCGAACCGGCGCAATCTGGAAAAAGCCCGCGCCGTACCCAAATCCATCCGTTACCGTCCTACCGAGCGGCGACTGGCAGCCTGCCACGCCAATCTTGAGAAAGCGCGCGCCGCGCGGCGTAGCAAGCGCTCCGCGGCCAAAGCGGGCGGATGGCGGCACGGCTTCCACGCGCTCGATCTGCGCCAGTCGGCTGGGGAAGCCTTCGAGCGGCTTCGCGCAACTTTCCTTGCCGCCTTCAGGCCCGCGAATCCCGACGAAGAACGGCTGGCCGGAGCGATGGCAGCCCTCTTCTGGCGGCGCTGGCGGGCGCTGGAATGGGAAGCGCGCCGGGGAGCAGAGCGCTTCTACCGCCGCCTGGAGCGGGGCATGGCGGCGGAGCGGGCCCTGGGGCGCGAGCGCGCTGAGGGGCAAACCGTGGTCGCGATCGACGCACTGCTGGCCTTTTCGGGACTGGGCGAATTGCGAGCGCGGCTGGGACAGTTGAGCCGGCGCTTTGAGCGGCTGGCGCGGGCGTTTCTATTTCGACGCACCGGCCAGCGACCGGACTTCCAACTGCTGGCGCACGAGACCCGCTTCGAGCCGAATCTGCTTGCGCAGCCGGAAGCGGCGCTGGGCAATCCGTTTCGATCCTCGGGCGTCGTCAAACGCGCGCTGAAGCAGCGGGAGGAGAGGATTGAGAAGCCCCTGCCGGAGCCTGGCGCGTGGCGGCCCTGGGGCAGCGGCGCGACGCAATCGAAACCAGCAGCGGAGTCCGTGAGCTTGCCCGAGGATTTCAATGCGCACCGCGAGCGCCTGCGGGCGGCCCTGGACTTGCCCACCGATGACTCTGCTGTTCAGGCTGCGCTCGACCGCGCCGCCGAAGCTTCCTGGCAGCGACTGCGCCGCCTCACCGACCAGGTGGAGCGCGAACAGGCCGCTGTGGCCGAGATCCTCAGCCTCAAACTCGAACCGCGCGCGCTTGCCGAACGCCTCATCCAGGTGCTGATGGGCGAAATGATCCTGATTGAAAATGCGCGGCAACTCGAAGATCAGTTCAAGCAAGCGCTCTTTGAGACGCTGACTGCCGCTGAGGGCGCGAAGCCCTGCTTCGCCATTCTCAAGCCGCGCGGCAGGCAGTGGGAGGAGATCGCCGCGCAGATCATCCTCCGCCAGACGCTCGCCGCCCGCGAGGCGCCAGCAGGATGACCGTGTGTCACTCATGAGGCTTGCAAATTACAGTGACCGCCTCGGCTGTAGCGCCGGTGTCCCCACCGGCGCCCTTTTTGATGATCAGCGCGTAGCGCGGACCGCCGGGTTTGCGGTCCGCGTCTTTTTGTCTGGGGATGCGGAAAAACCGCAATGGCAGCGGACCTGCGTTTTTTCAGGTCCGCGGCCTTCCGTGTGCCATGGTCACAAGCCGCAGACCGCAACGGCGGCGGTTTGCGCTACCGGCTGGAAAAATACACTCTTGCATGATAGACGTAAGGGAGAGCATGAAGCGGCAGAAGATGGACAGTGGAGGAACAGCATGAGCATACAAATCGAGCTGAAACCGGAAATCGAGGCGGAACTGGCCGCGCAAGCGAATAGGACCGGAGTCCCCGTCAGCCAGTACGTCCAGCGCATCCTGGAACAACACCTGCCGGCGCAACCGGTCGAGACCGGGATGTCGCCGGAGCAGAGGGCTGAGACGTTCGAGGATTGGGTGCAGAACTTTCCTTATCGCCGAAGCGAGCCTCTTTCCGATGAGGCAATCAGCCGTGAGGGCATCTATCTGAGAGACGGCGAATAACGATTGATGGATCATCTGGCCGATACCAATGTTTTGATCCGAAGCATCGATCGGACTCACACCATGCACTCTGAGGCCGTCGTTGCTTTAAGAACCCTTCTGGGCTCGGGTGAACGCGTGTGCGTCACACCTCAGAATATTATTGAGTTCTGGAACGTTTGCACACGCCCGGCCGACCGGAATGGATTAGGACTGGCTTCCGCTGAAGCCGACCGCGAAGTCTCAAAGCTCGAAGGCATTCTGGCTCTTCTTCCTGAGACGCCGGCCATCTACCCCGAATGGCGCCGTCTGGTTGTTGCTCATTCGGTATCAGGAGCGCAGGTTCATGATGCCCGCATTGTGGCGGCCATGAATGTCTACGGCGTCAGAAGACTTCTCACCTTCAACGGCCCGGACTTCAGGCGCTATCCGGGCATCGAAGTTATACATCCCAGAGATGTGCAGGAAGCAGTAAAACTGTAAACACCCCTCGCCTTTTCCCCTCGTAAATTTTTTCCGTAGACCGTGATGCGGGTTGTCGACATGCGAAGCGCGGCTTGGCATCGCCCTCTGATCTGTGCCATGCTAACATCCCTTGCGATGCTTATGGCCAGAGAGCATCCTCCAGCGAAGACCCGTCACTGCATGGCCCGCCGATTTCTGTTTCTTATTGTTCTTACGATGCTCTCTGCATGGCCTCTTTACGCCCAGACTGTCAGCGACACTCAGCCCGAAATGCTTCCAGCCGGGCCGCATCCGAAAGGATGGTGGCCCAACGAGGGCGCCGCGCCGCGCGACGCTTACACCGGCCCTCGAGCCTGCGCGTCGTGCCACCCTGCGGAGACCGCTGGCTGGAAGGCATCGCAAATGGCTCACGCGCTCGTGCCCGCCGCCGAAAGCAGGTTCCTGCGCGCTCATCCTCATATGAGCTTTCAGCGCGGGCCGTACACATATCGCATCGACGTGGAAGGAAACCAGGCCATCTACTCTGTCACGGACGGCTCGCGCGCGCTGTCGATTCCGTTGCTCTGGGCGTATGGCACGGGCGTGGTGGGGCAGGCGTTCGTCTTTGAGCGGAACGGAACCTATGATGAAGCGGAAGCGGCGTTTTATCCGGTTCTCGGCAGGCTCGACGTGGTGGCCGGGCTTGACCGCGCCGCGCCTCCAACCCTTGAGCAGGCTTTCGGTCTTCCGCTCATTCCGATCGCCGCCGAGCAATGCATCGCCTGCCACACGACGGCTGCGGTGGTGGATCACAAATTACAGGTTCGTTCAATGATTCAGGGCGTCACGTGCGAGGCTTGCCATGGGCCTGGCGCGCGCCACGTGGCGCAGATGAAAAAGCTCGCCGGGGCCGGCAAATCCGGTGAAACATTTATTTTTAATCCCGCCAGACTTGATCCTGAAGATTTGGAGAACTTCTGCGGCGTCTGTCATCGAACGTCCCAGCGCGTTATCCAGGAAGGCTTGCATGGGCTTGATACGGTGCACTACGAGCCTTACCGGCTGGAGATGAGCCAGTGCTGGATTATGTCGCAGCGCATCACCTGCATCACGTGCCACAATCCCCACGAGCCTTTGCAACGCAATCCTGCCGCTTACGATGCGGCCTGCCTTTCATGCCATTCCGGGCAGGCGAAGCAAACCGCCGCAGCGTCTGTTGGGAAAAAGTGCCCGGTGGCAACGCGAAACTGCGCCACCTGCCACATGCCGAAATGCCGCCTGCCGCTTGCGCCCTTCACCATGTCCGACCATTTCATCCGCATCGTCGCGCCCACCGACGCCTGCGCGAAGTCTTCGGAGGGTGGATGACAACAAACGATGTGGACAATGCGTGCTGTAGCGGCGCTGTCCTCAGCGCCGGAAAATCGCCAGTGAGAGCCTGTCCTGAGCGGAGCAAAGGAACACCGGCGTTACAGCGGAGGTTGCCGCCATGATTTGTAATCCTCAACGCGCCGGAGGTGATGATATCAAGCGCTCAGCATCGCGCTCACTCGCCGGTGTTCAGCAAACTGGAATTCGAGGGCATGAAACGGAGTCCCGACTGAACCGTTGGCGCAACCCGGCTCAGATAGAAGTCGAAGAACTTCTGCGGGTCGGTATGGAGCGCGACGGTGGCATTGGGCTTCCCTCCGCTTTCGACGCGCGTATATCCTTTCGCATCAACGCGGATAGCGAGGGGCTGTGTCTCACACAAATGGGGTCGGATGAGCAAAGCCACGGCCATGGGATCAAAAAGAATCGGCGTCGGGTGGCCCCACAAGCGATAAAGCGCGGCCAGGCTCTGCGCCAAAGGTGTGCCTTGGTTGAAGATTCGCTGGCGATCTCGGGCGCTCAACTGCAACATGGCCGTGACATCGAGCGGGGCCATCAAAATCGGAATGCCGGAAGCGAAAACCACGCGGGCGGCGGGAATGTCCATCACGATGTTATATTCCGGGTCCGGGGTCGTGTGATCGTCGTAGCCGCGCGCGATGGAGCCGCCCATCATCACGATGCGCTTGATCTTGCGCGCGACCGATGGGTCTTTCTGAAGCAGCATGCCAAGGTTGGTGAGCGGCCCGATGGCGACAAGCGTGATCTTTCCGGGATATTTGCTGAACTGGGCATCCAGAAAATCGACGGCGGTCTCGCGCAACAATTGCGGGCTGGTGAAATTCTCGGCCCAGCGCGTCTGTTCGATGGGCAGCGGTTTGCCCGGCTTTCCGGCAGCCACCGGAATCCGGGGCTTGCCCGCTTCTCTGAGCATCTTCGCTGCGAGCCGCGCGCGGGCGGCTGTATCGCCGCTTACGGTTGTGACCCCCAACAGCCGCAACTCAGGGCTGCGCAGGATCAGGGCCAGCGCGAACGCGTCATCAATATCGGTTCCGATGTCGGTGTCAAGCAAAATGGGGATCGGCGCGGCGCCGCGCGCTACACGCTGCGCGAAGAGATGAAGTCCTGGCAAGGCAACCACACAACAGGTTATCAGGGCTGCAAGGAGATAACTGTGACGGCGAACCCATTGGCTCGAAAAGAGCGTGATCAATTTGGGGGACATGGATACGTGCTTTACCTCTCAAGAGTAACTGTCATTCTGAGCGAAGCGAAGAATCCCCGTATTTCATTTTACAAATGCCGGGATTCTTCGCTCCGCGGAGTTTACTCTGAGCGGAGCCGAAGGGCTCGCTCAGAATGACAAGCGTGCGAAGCATCATCATAATCGTTTGTTGCAAGTTTTGCTCTGCATCCGCGAAAGTTTGGGAGAAAAATTTGATTGACAACTTTTACAGAGTCCAGATATTCTTTGAACTTGATCATGCGCAGCGCACTGGCACATCATCATCACCCCCATTTCGGCTTCGGGGATATTGTGCCAGTGGGCGGCTGAGTAGCAGAATCCAAAGTTTTCAGGAGTTACCGAAGCCCGCTGGCACTAAACGTCAGCGGGCTTTTTATTTTCAGCAGACTGCTGAGAAACTCCGCTCTCACTGCGAGGAGAATTGAATGGAACTTAAATTTCAAGATGGACTCATCCCTGCCATCGTCCAGGACGAACACAGTGGGAAGGTCCTGATGTTAGGCTACATGAATGACGCGGCGTATCAGAAGACGCTCGACACGGGCTATGTTACCTTTTTCAGCCGCAGCCGGCAGAAGCTGTGGACAAAAGGCGAGCAATCCGGACACAAGCTGGCCGTCCGGGCTGTTCTGGTGGATTGCGACCAGGACGCTCTTTTGATCAAGGCCGAACTCAGCGGCGCCGGATGCTGCCACGAAGGCTATCGAACCTGCTTTTATCGCAAGCTCACGCCCCAGGGCGTTGAGATTGCCGAGCCTCGGCAATTTGATCCGGAGGAAGTGTACAAGACAAAGGGGTGATCCGCCAGTGAGAGCCGGTCCTGAGCGGAGCGAAAGAACGCAGGCGCTACAGAAAGGGATGCGCTTCGCCGCTATAAAATCAACAGCACCAGGGAGGCTTTTTAAATGAAATTGAAGCTGGGAATTCCAAAAGGAAGCCTGCAGGAGGCCTCAATCCAGCTCTTCAAGCGCGCGGGCTATGACATCATGGTGAATCCGCGCTCCTATTTTCCGCATATCGACGACGAGGAGATTGAGTGCATGCTGATCCGCGCGCAGGAAATGGCGCGGTATGTGGAAGACAGGGTTTTGGACGCGGGATTGACGGGAAAAGACTGGGTTCTGGAAAATGAGGCGAACGTGATGGAGGTCGCCGACCTGGTTTACGCCAAGCAGACGCTGGGCAAGGTGCGCTGGGTGCTTGCCGTGCCGCAGAATTCACCCATTCAGAGCGTCAAAGACCTTCAGGGCAAGGTTGTGGCCACCGAACTGGTGCAGGTCACGAAGCGTTATCTCGAAAGGAACGGCGTGAAGGCCAAGGTGGAATTTTCCTGGGGAGCAACCGAAGTGAAGCCGCCGGTGCTGGCCGACGCTATCGTTGAAGTGACCGAGACGGGCTCTTCGTTGCGGGCGAACGGCCTCCGCATTGTCGAGACGGTTCTTGAATCCAACACAAAGTTCATCGCCAACCACGAGGCGTGGAATGACCCGGAAAAACGCCGCAAGATGGAAACGCTGGTCATGCTTCTGAAGAGCGCGATTGACGCGGCGGGCAAGGTGGGCCTGATGATGAACGTGCGCAAAGAGCACTTACAGGAAGTTCTTCAGGTGTTGCCTGCTCTCAAAAAGCCCACCATCAGCGAACTGAGCGAGTCGGATTGGGTGGCGGTGAACACGGTGATTGAGGAAAAGACGGTGCGGGAAATCATTCCTCGCCTGAAGGTCGCGAATGCCCAGGGCATCGTGGAATATCCCCTCAACAAAATTGTGATGTGATGATTCCAATTCTCAGAAGCAGCGATCCGAAGGCCCTGGCAAGGCTGTTGGAATCCCGGCGAGCGCAGGAGACCTCCGCCGAACGAACCGCGCGGCGCATTCTGGAAGATGTGCGACGGCGCGGCGACACGGCCTTGATTCGCCTGACGAAAAAATTCGATGGCGTGGACCTGCGCCGCGAGGGGTTCACGGTGACTCCGGCGGAAATCCAGGAGGCTCGCCGAAGAGTGGGAAAAGATTTTGTGGCCGCGGTGCGGCAGGCTTCCCGAAATATCCGAACCGCGGCGCGCCGCCAGTTGCCGCGCGGATGGATAGACGGAACGAGCGCCGGAGTGAAAGTGGGGCAGATCATCCGGCCGCTGGAGCGCGTTGCCTGCTATGTGCCCGGCGGGCGTTTTCCCCTGCCCTCGACAGTTTTAATGAGCGTGATTCCGGCGCAGGAGGCCGGCGTTCGGG
>Ga0070737_10004431_pt1 | contig 14126 bp, 9 predicted proteins | sample Coa_R1_10_FD_66438 | JGI IMG/M metagenome (GOLD analysis project Ga0070737, IMG submission 66438) | Surface soil microbial communities from Centralia Pennsylvania, which are recovering from an underground coalmine fire - Coalmine... | ecosystem: Environmental > Terrestrial > Soil > Unclassified ... | reverse complement strand
GGGGCCGCCCGCTACATGCACAACGTCGTCTACGGGGTGGCGAAGGCCGCCGTCGACAGGATGACCTCCGACATGGCCGTCGACCTGGCCGACAAGGGGGTGGCCGTCGTGTCGATCTGGCCCGGCCTGGTCGACACCGAGCTGCTGCAGGCGGTGCCGAGAGGCGCGGACGGCCGACGGTTGCTGGTGCTTCCCGGCGAGGGGGAGTTCGACCTGGACCGGGCGGAGACCCCCCGCTTCGCCGGCCGGGCGGTGGTAGCCCTCGCCGCCGACCCGGGCGTGGCGGCCAGGTCTGGTCGAGCCTTCCGGGTCGCCGAGCTCGCATCCGAGTACGGCTTCACCGACGTGGACGGGACGATCCCCGAGGGCACGCCTTGAGCGGACCCGCACCCGGGGAGCTGCAGCGCTCGAGCCGCGACGCCGAGAAGCTGCGGGACGGCCTGAGACGCTCGCTGGCCGCCCACCTCCCGGGAACCGACCACGAGGTGAGGTCCGTCCGGGGCACGTCGGCGACGGGCATGTCCAGCGAGACGCTGATCTTCGAAGCGACCTGGACAGAAGGGCGGGTCCGCCGGAGGGAGGGCCTGGTGGCGAGGGTCGCCCCCTCCGCCGAAGACGCCCCGGTGTTCCCCTCTTACGACATGCCCGGACAGTTCGCGACGATCGAGACGGTCGCTCGCCTGACCGAGGTGCCGGTGCCGCCGCCGCGCTGGTGCGATCCGGGGAGCGAGCTGATCGGATCGCCGTTCTTCGTCATGGGCGAGGTGGTGGGGGAAGTGCCACCTGACGTGATGCCCTACAACTTCGGGGGCAACTGGCTCTTCGACGCCGACCCGGCCGACCAGCGGCGCGTGCAGGAGTCGACCGTGGAGATCCTCGCCCGCCTGCACAACGTCGAGCGGCCCGGGGAGCACTTCCCCCACCTGGGGGGCGGCTCCTTGCGCAGCCACGTCTCTTCGAGGTGGGACTGGTACCGTTTCGCCGCCCGCGACGTCGGCCGGTCGGAGTTGGTGGAAAAGGGGTTCGCCTGGCTCGAGTCGCACTGGCCCGCCCACGAGAGCACCGCCGTGTTCTGCTGGGGGGATGCTCGCATCGGGAACGTCATGTACCGGAACTTCGAGCCGGCCGCAGTGCTCGACTGGGAGATGGCTTCGATAGCGCCGCCCGAGACGGACCTGGCGTGGCTGTCCTACCTGCACCGGATGTTCGAGGAGATGGCGGCCCAGTTCGGGTTCCCGGGCATGCCCGGCTTCTTGCTCCAGGACGACGTCGCCGCCACCTACGAGCGCCTCTCGGGGAGAACGCCGCGCGACCTGGGTTGGTACACGGTGTACGCCGCCGTCCAGCTCGGCATCGTCTACCTGCGCACCGGGTACCGCCAGGTCCGCTTCGGGGAGCGCCAGGCGCCCGCCTCGGCCGACGAGCTGCTCCTCAACGGGGCCGGCCTCGCCGAGCTGATCGGCTCCTGAATGCCTGTCCCCCTCGACGAGTACCCCATCCACCAGCTGCCGCTGTCGATGCGCCACGTCGGCACGGGGGACCGTAACTTCTACGACCGCTGCTACTTCAACGCCCACGACCGCACCGGAGACCTTTTTCTGGTGACCGGGCTCGGCGTCTACCCGAACCTCGGCGTGGTCGACGCCTACGCGACGCTGCGGCGCGGCGGCCGCCAGTGGGCGGTGCGCTGCTCCGACGCTCTGGTCGACCGCGGCCTCGACGCCCGGGTGGGGCCCTACCGCGTAGAAGTGGCAGAGCCCTTGTCGAGGATACGGGTGGTGTGCGACACCGCCGACCGTGGCTTGGGGTTCGACCTCACCTGGGAGGGCTCGTTCCCCTGCGTCGACGAGCCTCGCCACCTGCTCCACCAGGGGGCCAGGGCGGTGATAGACGGCTGCCGCTTCGCCCAGGTCGGCACCTGGAGCGGGACGCTGCACGTGGCGGGGGAGGATCTGGCCGTCTCCCCCGACCGCTGGGTCGGCACCCGGGACCGTTCGTGGGGAACCCGTCCCGTCGGCGAGCCCGAGCCCCCCGGGCGAGCGGCCGCCGAGGGCCGGAACGGCTTTTGGTGGCTGTACGTCCCCCTGCGATTCGAGGACTTCGCCTTGATCGTCATCGCCCAGGAGGAGCCTGACGGGACCCGCACCCTCAACGCGGCCAGCCGCGTGTTCCGGGACGGCCGCCACGAGCAGCTCGGCTGGCCGGAGGTGGAGATCTCCTACCGCCCCGGGACCCGCCACCCCGAGCGAGCCGTGTTGCACCTGCGGCGATCGCTCGACGTGGAGGTGGAGACCCTCACCGGTGTGGCGCTCAACGTCGGCGCGGGCTACGGGGGCGACCCCGACTGGTCCCACGGCCAGTGGCGTGGCCGCGCCTGGGTGGACAGCGCCGTCTACGACCTGTCCGACCCGGCCGTGGCGGGCAGAACCCCGTTCGCGGTGGTCGACCACGTCGCCCGGGCGACCTGCGAGGACCGCGAAGGCTGGGGCCTCTTCGAGCACGCGTCGATGGGACGCCACGACCCGACCGGCTTCAGCGGCTGGGACAGCACCCCCCGCCAAGGGTAGGTTCGGCGCCGTCCGGGCCCGGACGCCTCGGCGACCGCCCCTGGCTGGCCGAGCACCCGGTAGTCGTCTTGTGACTACCGTGTGGGCATGACCTCCCGCCGCCGGATCCCCCGGGCCGGTGGTCCACTGGCCTGGCTGGGGGCCGTCGTGGCTGTCTACCTGGCGGTGCCGGTGGCGGCGTTCCTGGTGCGCCTGGCGACCACCGACCACGCCGGCTTCTCCCAGCCAGGTTTGTTCCCCGCCCTTTGGATCTCGGCGGCGGGGGCGACGATCTCCACCACTCTCATCGCCCTGTTCGGGATCCCCCTGGCGTGGGTGCTCGCACGGTCCCGCAGCCGGCTCGCATCGATCGCCGGCGCCCTCGTGTACCTGCCTCTAGCCGTCCCGCCGCTGATCGGCGGGATCCTGCTCATCTACCTGGTCGGCCCCTACACGTGGCTGGGGCGCCTGTCGGGCCATCGCCTGACCGACAGCCTCGCCGGCGTGGTGCTCGCCCAGACGTTCGTGGCCGCCCCGTTCCTGATCGTCGCGGCGAGATCGGCGTTCGCCGCCGAGGACCGCTCCTTCGACGAGGTCGCCGCGGCCCTGGGCCACCGCCCGCTCGCCCGCTTCTTCCGGGTCGGCCTGCCGGGCGCGTCGGCGGGGATCAGGGCGGGGCTGCTCCTGTCGTGGCTGCGCGCCTTCGGCGAGTACGGCGCCACGGTGCTCCTCGCCTATCACCCGTCGTCACTGCCGGTCTACACCTACACCGAGTTCTCCTCGTCGGGCCTGGCGGACATCGCCGCTCCGACGGCGTTGGCGTTGGGCGTGGCCACCGTCGTCGTGGCGCTGGCACGCGCGCCGCTTCGCCCCCGGGCGCGCCTAGCCGCGGGGCTGCCGCCCCCCGCCGAGCCGGTGCGGGGACCGGCGCTGCCCGTGTCGTTCGACCTCGAAGTGAGAGTCGGCTCGTTCCGCCTGCGAGCCGCCCACCGGGCCGGGTCGCACCGCCTGGCCATCGTCGGCCCGTCGGGATCGGGCAAGTCGCTCACCTTGCGCTGCCTCGCCGGACTGCTCGGCCCCGAGGCCGGGAGGGTCTGCTACGGGGCGGAACCGGTGGACGGCACCCCCGTCGAGGACCGGGGCATCGGCTACGTCGCGCAGGGCTACCACCTGCTTCCCCACCTCGACGCCTGGCGGCAGGCGACCTTCGGTGTGGGCGCCGACCCGGGGCTCGCCTCCCACTGGCTGGACACCCTGGGGCTCTCCGGCCTGGCCGACCGTCTCCCCTCGCAGATGTCAGGCGGCCAGCGCCAGCGGCTGTGCCTCGCCCAGGCGCTGGCCCGCCGGCCGCGCCTGCTGCTGCTCGACGAGCCCTTCTCGGCGCTGGACACCCCGGTCCGGGCCGAGCTGGGCAGGGAGCTGAGACGCCTCCAGCGCCACGCGGGTCTTTCCACCGTGCTCGTCACCCACGACCCGGCCGAGGCGGCGCTTTTGGCCGACGACATCGTGGTCCTGGTCGGCGGACGGATAGAGCAGGCTGGCTCGGCCCGGGACCTTCATGCGCGGCCTGCCAGCCCGCTGGTCGCCCGCCTCATGGGGGTGCCCAACATCCACGCCGGGCGCAGCGGCACCGGCGGGAGGCTGGAGGCGGCAGGACTCCTCTTCGACGTCCCCACCGGGGCGCCCCCGGGGACGCCGGTCACCTGGTGCGTCCGGCCCGGCTGCGTGGCGGTGCGCCCCAACGGCGCCTACCCGGCACGGCTCCTCGACGCCGCCGACGTCGGCTCCCACGTCGTCTTGGAGGTGGAGCTGGGCGCCGGCCTCGTGCTCACCGCCCACGTCGACTCCCTACCAGCAGGATATGGGCCCTGCCGGGTGGCGCTCGACCCGGCGGGGTTCACCGTGTGGACGGCCCCGCCCGGCGAGGCTCAGGACCTGGCGCCGGATCGGGCGATCGCCGCTTCGTCGGTGCCCAGGTAGGAGGCGATCACCGCCGGGTGGGAGAGCACCTCGGCGGGCGGCCCCTCGGCGATCACGGCGCCCAGCTCGAGGGCGACGAGCCGGTCGCACAGGCCGCTCACGAGCGGCATGTCGTGCTCGATGATCAGAATGGAGCAGCCTGTGCGCTCGGCGATCTGGCGCAGCAGCGGGCCGAGCGCCTCGGTCTCCTTCTGGGCGACACCGCCTGACGGCTCGTCGAGGAGGAGCACCTTGGGCTCCTGGGCGAGGATGCACGCCAGATCGACGATACGGCGGGTGCCGGTGGAAAGCTCGCCGGTCAGCTTCTGGCGGTAGGCGCCGAGGCCCATCAGGTCGATCAGCTCCTCGACGTCGGCTGCCACCTGGCTCTCCGAGTCGAACGAAGCGGGCAGCTGCAGCGCGGCGGCGATCAGGTCTTTGGATTCGAGGTGCCTCTCGCGGGCGACGGCGATCGTCTCGGCGACGGTCAGGCTGGGGAACAGCAGGGCGTCCTGGAAGGAGCGCCCCATCGCCCCCATCGCCCTCATGTGCGGGGCGAAGTCGGTGACGTCCACCCCCCGCAGGCGGATGCGACCCTCGTCGACGGCCAGGAAGCCCGAGATGCAGTCCATCAGCGTCGTCTTGCCCGCGCCGTTGTGGCCGATCAGGCCGACCAGCTCCCCCTGGCGGACCTCGAGGGTCACGTGGTCGACGGCGGTGATGCCGCCGAAGCGCTTCACCACCCCGTCGCAGGCGAGCACCACCTTGGCGTCCTCGGGGACCGGCGGGCGGGCGGCCTTGGCCCTGCGCCCCCGCCGGGGCGCCGGCTTCTCCTCGGCCTGGGCTCCGCCGGCTCCCGCGGAGGCTCCGGCGATGAACACGGAGCGGAGGATGTCCGGGCGCTCGAGGAGCTCCTCGGCGGCGCCCTCGAAACGGACCTCGCCTTTCTCCATGAACACCGCCCGCTTGGCGATGTTGAGGGCGACGTTGACCGACTGTTCGACGACGACGATCGTCGTCCCCCTGCGGTGCAGCTCCTGGACGACCTCCATCAGCTGGCCGACGACCGTGGGCGCCAGGCCGAGGGACAGCTCGTCGATCATGAGCAGCTCTGGCTTGGTCATCAGCGCCGCTCCGAGGGAGAGCATCTGCTGCTCTCCCCCCGAAAGGTTGCCCGCCATCTGCTGGTAGCGTTCGGACAGGACGGGGAAGAGCGACAGCACCTCCTCGCGGGCCATCTCCACCCGCTCGGGCTCGTCGCGGATGAGCCAGGAGGCCATCCTGAGGTTCTCGCCGACGCTAAGGGTGGGGAAGATCCCCTTGCCGCCGGGCATGAGGGAGATGCCCCGGCGGGCGGTCACGTCGGCGCTCAGCTTGGTCACGTCCTCGCCTTTGAACCGGACGGTCCCGCGCCTGGGCCGGACCAGGCCGGATATACCTTTGAGCAGCGTCGACTTGCCGGCGCCGTTGGTGCCGAGGAGGGCGACGATCTCCCCCTCGCGGACCTCGAAGTCCACGTCGAAGAGGATCTGCACCGGGCCGTAGTACATGTCGATGCCGCGGCACCACAACATGGGCTCCCCACCGGTCGCGCCGTTGGGCGACGAGCCCGCCAGCGGCAGCTCGGCGGTCACGTCGGCGGCCGGAGGGCCGGCTGTCACGCCGGCACGCTGACCGTTGCGGGGGGCGGGGCTCACCGGCGCGCCCCCGCCGGCGGCCGGGCCTCGACGCCGACGCTCCCGTTGCCGGATCCGTCGGCTATGGCGCTGAGCAGATCCCCCTGGCCGGGGGCTGCCGCCCCGTCCTGGCGCCGGTCGGCGAGCAGGGTCGGGACGAGCAGCCCCCGCCGGTCGGCCACCACGCGCAGCGCCCGGTCGCGCAGGTTGTACAGCGCCTGGCCGATGCCGCCGGGGAAGGCGATGAGGACGTAGAGGGCGATCACGCCTGAGACGGCGACGCGGAACTGGCCCAGCCACGTCTGGGTCTCCAGGAACTTGAAGAAAAGCACGCCGGTGAGGGCTCCGGTGACCGAGCCGAGGCCGCCGATGACCGCGTACACGAAGACGGTGATGCTGTCGGTAGCGGGGAAGCTGCCCGGGTTGAGGGCGCCGAGAAGGTAGACGTCGAGGGCTCCGGCCACGCCGGCTATGACCCCGGCGACGACGAAGCCGGCGAGCTTGATCCTCGTGGTGGGGACCCCCGCCGACTCGGCGGCCCGCTCGTTGTCGCGCGTGCCGATCAGCACCCTTCCCGCGCGGGCCTTGCGCAGCCCGACGGTGACCATCACCGACAAGGCGAGGAAGACGGCGGTCACCAGGTACAGCTCGTAGTAGTTGTTCTGCAGGTCGAAACGCTGCAGGAGCAGCGGCCTCGGGACCCCGTTCTGGGGGATGAACTGGGGGAAGGTGTCGGTGTTGAGGAAGTACTGGTCCAAGGCGACCGCCACCGCCAGGGTTGTCACCGCCAGGAACTGGCCTTTGATCCGCAGCGCCGGCAGCCCGACCAGCAGGGCGACGACCGCCCCCGACACCCCCGCTATGAGCATGACGAGGAAGAAGTCGAGGTTGTAGTGGGCGACGAGGTTGCCGCAGATCATGGCGGCCACGCCGGCGATGCCGAACTGCCCGAGGCTGATGTTCCCACCCCAGCCGGAGAGCACGACCAGGGACACGCCGACCATCGCCCACACCATCGCGAAGCCGGCGAGGAGCTGGTCCGACGGCGACCACCCCTTGGGGACGAGCACGAAGGCGACGACGATGCCGGCGAGAAGGGCGCGCCGGGTCCACAACACCTCGGGCAGTCGGCGCATCTCCTCGGGGATCGGCTTGAGGACCGACACCGACGACCACGACGAGGCCCCCGACTCCTCGGCCCTCGACATCTTGGAGTGCTGGGCGAGGAGGGCGACCATGATGACCGCCAGGTAGAACACCCAGACGATCGACGGCGACGTGGTCGTGTTCCAGCGCACCAGCTGGTCCATGATCCCCAGGCCGAGCGAGGCGACGAAGGCGACCGGAAGGGACTCCATCCGGGCGACGACGGCGGCGGCGAGCATCGGCAGGAGGACCGTCGGCCCGTTGGAGAGGGCTCCGGGCTTGACCCCTTCGAAGGGCGCCTGCAGCATGAAGGCGAGGGTCGTCAGCCCGCCGGCGACGAGCCAGACGATGGTTGAAAGCCTCCTCACCGGGATCCCGAGGAGCAGCGCCCGGTCCTCGTTCTCGGCCGCCGCGCGCACGGCGATGCCGGCGTCGGTGCGCAGCAGGAACCAGGCGAGGAAGGCGATGACGAGGGGGACGGCGACGACGATGATCACCGCCGAGCTGTGGAAGGTGTAGACGTCTATGCGGAACGAGACGTTGAACGGCGGGGAGAAGGCTCCGACGAGGGATATGAAGTTCTCCGCCTTGGAGCCGAGCAGCTCGATGCCTCCGAAGGCCTGGGCGAGGCCGATGCTGGCGACGGTCACCAAGAGGCGCGCCGAGTTCTTGAACCGGCGGATCGTGGTGATTTCGGTCAGCCCGCCGACGAGGGCGCCGACGACCGTCGCGGCCGGGAGGGCGATCCAGTAGTTGAGCCCGTGGACCATCACCAGGCCGATGGCGAGCACGCCGACGAGGCTCCCGAGGGCCCCGTTGGCGAAGTTGATGAACCTGTTGGCCCGGTACACGAGGATGATCCCGAAGGCCCCGAGGGCGGTGACCGAACCGTAGACGACGCCGAGCAGAATGATGCCTATGGGGGCCTTCTGGTGGATGTAGCCGCGGGAGCCGGTCGCCGCCCACGCGAGCAGGTAGGCGAAGACCAGCGCCGCGACGGCGGCCCGCCAGGGCCGGCGCGTCAGCCACCCGGGGAGCCGTTCGAGTTGGACGGCTGCCGTGCTCACCGCGGCGTCAACCTCCCGAGTTGGGGGTGAAGGGGAACCCCGACGGGCAGTTGGGCGGCCCCTTGGGGATTTGGCCGAACTGCCAGCGCTCGTTGGGGTCGTTGTCGACGAAGGCGCCCGGCTTGTTGTTGAACGGCGAGATGGCGTTGGGGTCCCAGCAGATCTCGCGCACGTCGTTGGGCACCGTGAACTGGGTGGGGCTCCACCCCCACAGGCCGGCCGGCCCGACGCGCGGCTGGTAGTTGAACATGCCGTGCTCGAACGTCGTCGGGGTCAGGTCGGGCCCCGCCATCTGGATGCCGATAGCCAGCATGTCCATCTGCAGGTAGATGAGGTTGACGAAGAACGCCGGCTCGCTGCTCGGATCGACGCTCTTGTAGGCGGCGTAGCCGATCGTCTGGGTGTAGGGCACGGTCGGCTCGTTGGGGCTCACCCCGAAGGCGTGGGAGAAGGCCTCCTGGTTGTAGAGCTGGCCCACGTAGTCCTGGTCGGTGAGGGCCGTACCGACGTCGACGAACTCGGGGAAGTAGTTCTGCTGGGCCATCTGGCCGGTGAGGTAGACGGGAAAGATCGGGTCGCAGCCGCAGAACAGCGTGGTGATCCCGTCGGCCTTCAGCTTGGCGACCAGGTTTGCCGCCTGCTGGGACATTGTGCCCAGGTCGAGGGTGTAGGTGTAGATGCTCCCCGAGCCGCAACCGTGGGCGATGCTGTACTGATTGGCGAGCTGAACCGAGACCTGGTACCAGGGGTTCTCGGGCGCCAGGAGGCCGAACTTGCGGGGGGCGTTCTTCAGGTTGCCGCCGGCGTAGACGGCGGGGCTCCCCTGGGGGCAGAGCTTCTGCTGGGCGTAGTTGGCGGCGATCTGGGCGACGTAGCTGCCTTCGGTGTCGATCGACCAGGCGTAGGGGGCGTTCTGCTCGTGCCACTGGGCGGACAGGTACGGGTCGCCGAAGGCCATGATGTGCTCGTTGACCAGGTCCTGGGCATAGGGCTCGGACTCGGCGGAGATGTCGGCGAACGCCCCTAGTTGCTTGGCGGTGAGCGCGTCGGCCTCCGCCTCGGCCTGCCCCTGGCCGAGCAGCTCGTTGGACAGGCTCCCCTGGCCGTTGAAGAAGTGGACGACGATCTTCCGCCCGTAGAATTGGAAGTGCTGGTTGAAGTAGTCGGCGAGCTCCGTGATGGTCCGCTCGGTATCGGCGTTGGTGTCCTGCAGCTGGGCGCCGGCGAGCTGGGCGAGGGTCTGCTGGAAGCTCTGGTCGCTGGTGACCCGATAGGTGACGTTGATGGTGGTGGCGGTCACCCCCGGCGAGGTGGCGCCGCCGTTGTTGCCGGAGAAGGTGGTGCAAGGCGGCGAGTACGGGTCGCCGGGCACCTGCGGGCCGGTGCAGGTGCCGACTCTGCCCGGGGTCGTTGTCGTCCCCCCCCCGCCGCCGCCTCCCGAGCTCGACCCGCCCGAGGAGGCGATGGCACCCGAGTGGGTCGCCGCCGCCGCCGGTGAGGCGTTCGGGGAAGAGGAGGAGGCGTTGGGCCCCGCGGATCCGTTGCTGGCCGACTGGGCAGAAGGGCTCCCCGAAGCCGACGCGCTGGCCACGGTGGTCCTGGGCACCCTGCTCGGCACCAGCCAGGCGATGAGCACCATGATCACCGCGAACACGGCCAGCGGGCCGTAGCCGCGCAGCAGCCGCTGGTACATCCAGGACCGCCCCGGGGTCGAGCCGTTCACCCCTCCGGCGGTGGCCATCTAAACCGTCTCCCCCATCTGTCGCGTTCCTCCCTTTCTCGTCGGGTCGGCTAGTCCTCGAAAGCGGCCTTCGCCCTCGCGCCGCTCATCGCCCGCCGCTCGAGGGCGGCGAGTATCAAAGTGGCTCCCAGGCCGGCCAGGCCGAGGGCGAGCAGGGGCCCCCCGCTGGCGAAACCGGCCGAGGCGGGCACCACCTCCTGGGTCGTCCCCTTCGACGCGGCGGCCGGCGTGGGCCCGGCCGTCCCGCCGGTAGCGGCCGCCGGAGTGCCTGTCAGGCCCACCCCGCCCCCCGAGGCGACGGGGGTGCCGCCGACGGCGACGGCCGAGGAGGACGCCGAACCCGGGGTCGAGACGGTCGAGCCGGGCGAGCCGAAGCTGAACGCCGGCAGGCCGAAACTGAAGGGGTTGGCCGCCAGGGCGGAGCTGGACGCGTTCACCCCCCCCAGAGCGGCGTTGAAGAACCCGGAGCCGTCGATCGACGCCAGGGCGACGTCGGCGACGGTGATCGGCGTGTCCGACTGGCACAGGGCCTGCTCGAGGTTGGACGGCTCCGAGGGGCTGAACCCGTTCTCCAGGTCGTTGGCCAGCTGGTTGTACTGGGGGGCGATGGCGTTGAGCACGCCGTCGACGATGGCGTCGCGGGTGCTGTTCGGAACCACCACGACCTGCAGCGGGCTGACGCTGACGATCCCGCCGGCGTCGGTCACCTGGGGCAGCTGGAGCTGGATGCCGATCACCCCGAGGACGGTGTTGGCCGCGCTCTGGAGCGCCGACAAGTCGGTCGTCGGGGCGGGTTTGCCCATGATCTCGGCGCTGCCCAAGGTGAACGACCCGCTCGGCTGCGCCGAGCCGGTCGAGGGGTAGACGGAGCTCCAGCGAAGCCCGTCGAGCACGACGGCCCCGCCGGCGATCGACAGCTGGGAGATGTCCGAGGTGGCCCCGGCGACCCGCTGGCCGTCGACGATGCCCGACCAGGCTCGCGAGTGGGCGCCGGCGACGGCGAAGTACTGCCCGTTCAGGTTCCCGTAGGTGGTGTCGGCCTCGGCGTAGGGGGTGGCAGTCGCCTGGGCGTACTCGGTCGCCCCGTAGGTCTGCTGGGGGTTGGTGTCGGTGACGCCCTGGGATGCTCCCGGCTGGCCGGTCTCCACCTCGAGCGGGGAGGGGACGGCGGCGGCGACCGTGGAGTTGGGCGGCTGGCCGCAGTTGTAGCTCTTCATCGACGTTCCGACCGCGCCGAGGTCCAGGCCCTGGGACTGGGCCCTCGCGTAGTCGCCGGTGTGGCCGGCGAGGGCCTCTCCGAGGACGGCCCCGACGGCGAGGGAGCCCTCGTGGGGTGTCACCTGGACGGCCTGGGCGTAGGAGCTGCCCTGGCCGGGGGAGACGGGGCTCGGGGTCTGCGCCCGTGCGTCCGGGCCGCCGGCGAGGACCACCACGCCGGAGGCGACCAGCCCGGCCGACGCTGCGGTTAGCGCCCACCGCAGGCGCCGACGTCGACTACCGCGCGGTAACCCGGTCATACCAAGACGCGTTCGCCGCCCGAGGCGGAAGTTCCTGCTGCCGATGCGCACCGGCGGTTCCCTCCCTGGATCTGCCGATCCCCCCTTGAGGCTACCCAGCGCGGGCAGCGTCCTTGCGGTCGCCCGCCGGTTCTGACCGGCTTTTCCGGGTCAGCCGGCCCTTCTCAGGACGGCGAGCCGGACGGAGCCGATCCCCTTCAAGCGGTGGGGGCGGATGGGCTGCACGCTGTAGCGAGGGTCGGCGCGCAGCACCTCGGCGAGGGAGGGGGAGACGAGCACCGAGCCGGGGCGGGCGGCCATCGTCGCACGCGACGCCAGGTTGACGACGGGGCCGAAAAGGTCTCCTCCCTGGGAGAGGACCGTCCCAGAGGCGGCTCCGACCCGCACCGAGGGCAGGTCCGGCGAGTCGAAGCTGTCGACTAGCGCCAGGGCGATCTGGCCGGCGTCGGCCGGCTCGCAGGCGAACATCACCTCGTCGCCGATCATCTTGATCACCCGCCCTCCGCCTCCGACGACCACGTCGGTGGCGAGCACCTCGAAGCGTTCGATCAGCTCGGCGGTCTCCCGATCGGACAACTGCTCGGAGAGCGACGTGAAGCCGACGAGGTCGGCGAAGCCGACCGCCAGCTCGGGACCCTCCTCCCCCGCCTCGTCCCAGGCGAGCTGGCGGGTGGCCGAGTCGAGCAGGTGCCGCCGGAACAGGTAGCCGACCACCTTCTCCAGCTCGTCGATCCTCTCCCGGTCGAGCATGGCCTCCCGGAGGCCGGTGTCCATCCGGTCCGACCAGAAGCCGACGACGGCGTCGGCCATGCGGGCGGCGGCGAGACCGAGGGTGCGGGCCATGTGGAGCAGGTCGGCGGTGTCCAGGCCGCCGGTCTCGACGAGGCGGCGGACCCGCCGCAGCGCCTCCAGGTCCGCCTCCAGGTAGCCCTCCTCGCCGAGCGGCACGTCGGGCAGGCCCATCGCCCGCCGCAGCCGTCGGGCGAGCTCCAGGTCGACGCCCGCCTCGGCGGCCAGCTCGGCGCCTGTCAGCCACCGGTCGTGGGGAAGGACCGCCTGGGCGAAGCGCTCCAGGGAGGCCCGCAGGTCCTCCCTGGACGCGGCGTCGCGCTCGGGGTTCACGGCTAGACGGGGTTCACGGCCGGTCCCGCCACCACCCCACGAGCAGGCGGTAGAACAGCCCACCGCGCTTCTCGTCGGTCGGGCGAGCCTCGTAGAAGCGCAGGAAGGCGGCGGTGTCGTCGGGACCGGGGGTGCGCTCTTGCGGTTCGGCCATGGCAGCAGATCCTAAACGCCGCCCCGGTGCCGGTCGCGGACGGTTCTAAGCCGCCCGTTCGAGGATGTGCACCCCGCACGCCGAGCCCAGGCCGATGACGTGCGCCAGGCCCACCCTCGCCCCCTCGATCTGGCGGTCTCCAGCCTCGCCGCGCAGATGGTGGCAGACCTCCCAGATGTTGGCGATGCCCGTCGCCGCGATGGGGTGCCCCTTGGACTGCAGCCCGCCCGAGACGTTCACCGGGGTCGTTCCGTCGCGCCAGGTGGCGCCGGACTCGAAGAAGGGGACGGCCTCCCCCGGTTTGCAGAGCATCAAGTTGTCGTAGTGGACCAGCTCGGCGGTGGCGAAGCAGTCGTGCAGCTCGACGAGGTCGAGGTCCTCCGGTCCGACCCCGGCCTGCTCGTAGGCCTGCTCGGCGGCGTTGCGGGTGAGGGTGTTGACGTTGGGCAGCACCTGGGCGGCCTCTTCCCAGGGGTCGGTGGTGAGCACGGACGCGGTCACCTTGACCGCCCTCCTCTGCTGGTCCGGCGACAGGGTCCGCAGCTTCGAGCCGGACACGACCACCGCCGCCGCGGCCCCGTCGCAGTTGGCCGAGCACATGGGCCGCGTGTTCGGGTAGGCGATCATGACGTCGTTCATGATCTCCTCCAGGCTCATCCGCTTCGAGTAGGCGGCCAGCGGGTTGAGCGTGGAGTGGGCGTGGTTCTTCTCCGAGATGCGGGCGAACAGCTCGAAGCTGGCCCCTCCGTGCTGGTAGCCGTACTCCATGCCGATCTGGGCGAACACGCCGGGCATGGTCTCGGTGCCGATCCGACCGTCGACGGGCATGACCGCCCCGTAGCGGCCTTTCGGCTCGAAGACGTTCGCCGCCTCCTTGGGACGCCCGCCGCCGCCGAGCAGACCGGCGCCTGCCAGCTTCTCCACGCCTACGGCGAGCCCCATGTCGCACTCGCCGGCCTTGACGGCCATGATCACGGTGCGCAGGGCGGTGGCGCCGGTGGCGCAGGCGTTGGCGACGTTGTACACGGGTATGCCGGTCTGGCCGATCTGCTTCTGGATCTGCTGGCCGATCCCCGCGTTGGCGGCCATCAGGTTCCCCGCTGCGAGGACACCGATGTCCTTCACGGTCACCTGGGCGTCGGCCAGGGCCGCCATGGCCGCCTCGCTGGCCAGGTCGACGGTGTCCTTGTCGGGGTGC
>Ga0070737_10004430_pt1 | contig 14128 bp, 13 predicted proteins | sample Coa_R1_10_FD_66438 | JGI IMG/M metagenome (GOLD analysis project Ga0070737, IMG submission 66438) | Surface soil microbial communities from Centralia Pennsylvania, which are recovering from an underground coalmine fire - Coalmine... | ecosystem: Environmental > Terrestrial > Soil > Unclassified... | reverse complement strand
GATGACCATCGGGCGGGGAGGGTGCGTATCGGCCAACATGGCCGTCGCCACATAACCCGGCTTCACCGTCACCACGCGAATGCCCGATCCGTAGCGTGCATGCAGACGATAGCGTAGTGATTCGAGGTAGGTGGAAAGCGCAGCCTTGCTTGCCATATAGGCGCCATTGCCACGACGCCCACGGTCGCCCGCTACGGATGAAACGCCCACCAGCGCGCCATGCCCGCTCTGGATGAAGGTGGTCGCGCCCAGGCCAAGCCAGCGCATGGCCCCAATCGTGTTCGTTTCCAGCATGGCGCGCTCATCCTCGAAGCTCCATACGTCATTGCCTTCAGACGCAGGCATTACCCCGGCCACATAGATCAATGTGCGCAGGGTTGCGCCGTTCTCTTCGAATTGCTGGAGGATATGCGCATAGAGGTCGGGTGCGGCGGCGTAGTCGCGCACATCGTGCGAATAGGCGTGAGCGACCTCGGTGTTGGCGCGTTGATTGATCTCAACGGAGAGCGTATCGAGCGCGGAAGCGCGACGAGCAAGTAGCGCCAGTGTATAGCCACGCGCCGCCAGTTCCCGCGCCAGCGCCGCGCCGATCCCACTCGATGCGCCGACGATGAGCGCGCCTGGGCTTTGGATAGGTATATCTTGCTCGGATGTCGTCAACTGCGTAACTCTCATACTTCTCGTTTTTCCACTCCTCTCACGAATCTTTCATCCCGGCGTCCTATCCTAGCATAACGGATGGTGTGCAAGGCAGCAGAGCGCAACAAGCGTTCCTTTGCCGATACAACATGCGCGCGCCAGAATGATGTATGATAGGGAAAACATCCTCCCTATCGTGTAAACAACCAATCGCCCGCTGGCGCGTACACCATAGCACAGACACTGCTCCCGCGCCACATCCGATACGAATTGCAAGGGTACTCTATGCCAAAAACCACCACCACTTATGTCTGCCAGCAGTGCGGCTTCGAGAGCGCCAAATGGATGGGCCGTTGCCCCGACTGTGGCGAGTGGAACACCTTCATCGAGACGGTGACGCAGCCACGCCGCACAGGCGCTGGTTCGCGCACGGGCAGCCTAGCGGGCGCGGCGCCAATCCCACTGCCCCAGGTGGCGGCGCTTGCCGAACGTCGCCGCGCCACCGGCTCCGCTGAGTTCGACCGTGTGCTTGGGGGCGGGCTAGTCCCCGGTTCGCTGATACTGCTGGGCGGAGATCCTGGTATTGGAAAAAGCACGCTTGCTTTATCTGTTATTGGATATATTGCGACAGGCGGCGACGAGACCCTCTACGTCTCGGCGGAGGAATCGCCTCAACAGGTGAAGCTGCGCGCCGAACGCATGGGCATCACGACGCCAAATCTCTATCTCTTGGCAGCCACCGAGATTGACGCGATCATCGAGCAGATCGAGCGGATGCGCCCGGCGCTGGTGGTGGTAGACTCCATTCAGACCGTGGCCTCGCCGCAGATCGAGTCGGCGCCGGGGAGTGTGAGCCAGGTGCGGGACTGCACCATGCGCCTGATGCGCGTGGCGAAAAGCACACATACGCCAGTCTGCATCATCGGACATGTGACCAAAGAGGGAACCGTCGCCGGGCCGCGCACCCTCGAACATATGGTGGACGCCGTGCTCTACCTCGAAGGCGAACGCTTTCATAGCTATCGCCTGTTGCGAGGAGTCAAGAACCGCTTCGGGGCCACAAATGAGGTGGGTGTCTTCGAGATGCGCGGCGAGGGGATGGTGGATGTCGCCAATCCATCTGGCCTGTTTCTTTCCGAGGGGCGTGGCCAGGCCAGCGGGTCAGCCGTCTTGGTTAGCATGGAGGGAACGCGCCCGCTGTTGGTGGAGGCACAGGCGCTGGTCACGAACGCCGCATACGGTGTGCCGCATGTCACGGCAACGGGCATAGACCGCAACAGGCTTCAGATGTTGCTTGCCGTGTTGACGAAGCGTGTGGGGTTGGCGCTTGGCACGCAAGACGTCTATGTCAATATCGCTGGCGGCTTTGAGCTGAGCGAACCGGCGGTTGACCTTGGCGTGGCGGTCGCCATTGCGTCGAGCTTTCTCGAACGGCGTGTGGCTCCTGACTTGGCGCTGGTGGGCGAGGTTGGCCTAGGCGGCGAACTTCGCAGCGTGACCCGCGCCGACCAACGAGCGCGCGAGGCGCTCAAACTCGGCTTCACCCGTTGTATTTTCCCAAAGCAACCCTCGGATGGGGATGTTGAAACGACTTCTGGCGCCGAAAGTGAGGTAGTACGGGCCGCCACGCTCTCCGCTGCCCTTGAGCTGGCTTTAGAATAGCAACCTGGCGGTGAGGGCAACGGGATTTTAGGGGGATTCCACACGCAAACCACCAATTTCTCGACAAGAATATGGTACACTTAACTCTATGGTGTGCAAGGTAAGGAGGGGTGTTCATGTCTGGCAGAACGATTGCGCGCGCAGCCGCCTTCGTCGTCGCCACGGCTGTGGCGCTTGATATTGGATTCAATCTGAGTAACGCGAAAGTTTTTCCGATCACTCTGCCCTGGGAGGCAGTGGTGGGGGGCGCGCTTGTTTTCGGAATTATCGCGGTATGGGCGACACCATACCTGATTATTGCCCCTTACCACTGGCTTCGTGAGCAAATTCGCAAGGTGGAGGTCAGCGACCTGATCGCCGGAGTCATTGGGTTGGTTGTTGGCTTGTTCATCGCGGTATTGCTTGGGATTCCATTAGGGCAGGTGCGCGTTTTTGATATTGCCACCTGGGCGCCGTTGGCGGTGGCCGTGGTCTGTGGCTATCTGGGCATTGCCATCGCAGTGATGCGCCGCAATGACTTCTCGCATCTGGCGGCCTCGATGTTTGCTGGGCGGGCAGCCAAACGCGCGGCGCGTGAGGCGCAGGAACGCGAAGGCGAGGAACGCGACGAACACGAAGAACCAACCACCGGGCGTTTACGTGGTTTTGGCGCCTCAAAGAAAGCCGCCCGCAACAGCGATAAAATCCTGGTGGATACGAGTGCCATCATTGACGGACGCATCGCCGACATCTGCCAGACGGGCTTCGTCAGCGGCACGCTGGTGATTCCGCGCTTCGTGCTGGAGGAACTCCAGCATATCGCCGACTCCGCCGACTCGCTGCGGCGCAACCGTGGCCGACGTGGGCTTGAGATTCTGCAACGGCTGCAAAAAGACGAACTGGCTCCTGTGGAGATCTCCGACGCCGACGCCGACACGCCTGAGGTGGACGCCAAGCTGGTGAAGCTGGCGCGCCAGTGGCGTTGCCCCATCATTACCAACGACTTCAACCTCAACCGCGTCGCAGAGTTGCAGGGCGTGAAAGTGCTCAACATCAACGAGCTTGCCCATGCGGTCAAGCCAATCTTGCTGCCGGGTGAAGACATGATGATCAAGATCATGCAGGAAGGCAAAGAGGTTGGCCAGGGCGTCGGCTACCTGGATGATGGCACGATGATTGTCGTGGAAAACGGGCGTGCGTATATGCACAACACCATTGAGGTGACGGTGACGCGCGTCTTGCAGACCGTCGCCGGACGCATGATCTTTGCCCATCCCAAGCAAAACTCCGGCCCGCTTGCTTCAGTCCGCAAGACTGGCACAGCGTAAGAGCGCAGGAGAAGCGAGGACGCCTGGATTGCTATGGCCCAACATGTTGCGACACAGCCGACAGAGCCAGCGCAAACAGGCATCGTTTTGTTGGCGTGCGCCTGCCTTGCGCCTGATGATCCTGCGCTAATATGGGCGCCCTTTCGGGGGCGCCCTTTACTTGCGTGGTCGCTCATGACCTATGCCCAAACATTACCCGACGCGCCCATCATCCTGGTTGTAGATGACGATCACTTGCCAATGGCGCACGATCTCTGCACTAAATTGGGCCTATCGCCAGCCATGCCACTCCCCATCAGTGAGTATGCGCGCAGGCGCGACGTCACTTCAAGCGGGCTGGCGGCGTTACAGGCGCATCATCCTTCATGTGAGTGGGTGATCATCCATGAGGCTACACGTCCGCTCGTCACATCGCGCCTGATCGTTAGCGTCCTGGAACACGCCAGGCAAGCGGATTGCTCAGCCATCGCCAGCGAACCCGTGAAGGAGACGCTCAAGCGCATGACGCCTGGCGGCGATGGGCAGCCTGATCGCGTTGCTGAGACGCTGCCACGCGAACGGCTTGCGTGTGCGCAGACACCGCAGGTGTTTCGATTGGCTGATCTCGCACATGCGCTTGCTGTCTTACTGGCAGACGTCGATCCGCCGGACGAGGCGACCATCGCCGCACTGGCCGGTCTGCCGATGCTGGCCGTTCCTGGCGATCACAGCAACCTGCGAGTCTCTTCCCAGGCTGACCTGCCTATCCTTGCCGCGCAGGACGGGGCCACAAGCGGCAAAGTAGGAAGCCAAACGGAACCTATGAGCAGGAAGGCCTCATCTGGCTACCACGCCGAAGGATGAGACCTCGCCATCATGCCAGTCGGGGTCGCTTTCGAGCAGCGAGCGCATCTGCTGGTAGCGGGCGCCCTGCGCGGGACTCTCCGCATTAGCGACATAGGCCGCTTTGCTCTCGAAGAGCACCGCCATATAGCACTCGCGCGGGTCTGCGTCCGTCCGATAGAGGTAGGTCGCGACAAAGCCCGGGACGTTTAGGGTTGTGAAATCGCGCAGGTGTTGGCTGAACTGCGCCTCCGCGCCTTGCCTGATACGCAGGCGGGCAACTGTTCCATACATCGTGGTGTATCCCTTTCTGTGCTCAAATGTGAACTGCTGTGAGCTGCTAGTATCCGGCGAAAAGCGTCCCCAGATGTGTTTGCTCTAGGGACGCCTGTGCAGTATCGCCGATACTTTCAGCCGCTACCGCTGCGAGGCGGCGGGTTTCTCATCCGTCAGCATCTGGCGAAGTTGCTCGCGCAGTTCGGGCGTATCTTTATGCCCATGCCGCGCCACAGCGTGCGCCACTGCTGCGTCCAACACCTCGTTCTCTTCTCCCGAAATGGTGAGCGTGCATCCCACCTCATTTGGGATCGCCCGGCAATCAGCTACTTTACGCGCCATAGTGGTCTCCTTTTGCCCATTATAGGGATGGGCGCCTAACACCAACAACCAACGACGACAAACAACACAACTTGTGAATGCTCCTCTACGAGCGTGTAGGCTTGATGTTTTGGTTCACGCGAAAGAAATTGGTGGGATCGTAGGTGTTCTTGACGGCCACCAGGCGTTCGTAGTTTTCCCGGTAGGAGGCTTCCACGCGATCCTGGCCTTCATCCATCATGAAATTCACATACGCGCCGCCCGCTGAGTAGGGATGGACATCTTCCCAGTATTGCCGCGCCCAGTTGGTGATGAGGTCTCGGTTGGCAGGATCGGCGTCAACCCCCACGATCACTTCTGCCCACGTCGCATCTCGATAGCTCCACGCCGTATCGTTCCTCCCCACCCGATGAGCCGCTCCATTCACCGGATAGAGGTGCATGGTTGATTGCCAGGTTGGCAACTGTGAGCCGTGCTTCACATGGAGAGCAATGGCTTCGTCACTGAGCTCGTTCATGAAGTCTGCCTTCCAATACCACTGAAGACCTCGTATGTAGAGCGCATCGAACATGCTCTGTAGCCCAGGATGAGAGATGGGGCCAACGAAATCCAGCGCTGGCGGAAACTGCTCCCGGATCGGCTTGAAGGTTGCCTCTGCCTGCTCCATCGGCCCGGTGTAGCACCAGACGACCCCACACATGTTTTTGTTGTGAAGCGGCTCAGGAAACGGCGGCGCAGGCGGTACGATCAGGAAGGCGAAGAAGCCATTGAGGTCATCTGGCGCCTGCGTGATGAATTCGCGATACCACCTCATCATCTCAGGCGCTTGCTCGATGTTCCACAGCATTGGGCCAGCATAGACGGTATGGACAGGATTCGCCTTGAACACAAACTCGGTGACGACGCCGAAGTTGCCGCCGCCCCCACGCAAGGCCCAGAACAGATCGGGATATTCCTGTTCGCTGGCATGGACAAAGCGACCGTCAGCCAGCACAACATCGGCGCCGAGCAGGTTGTCTATGGCGAGTCCATATTTGCGGGTCAGGTGCCCAAGACCGCCTCCCAGGGTGAGTCCGCCAACCCCAGTTGTCGAAATAATGCCGCTGGGAACGGCCAGGCTAAAAGCGTGGGTGGCGTGGTCAACATCACCCCATGTGCTTCCTCCCCCGACGCAGACAGTTTTAGATGCCGGGTCAACATGCACGTAGCGAATGAGTGAGAGATCGATGACCAGGCCATTATCACAGACTCCCAGACCCCCGGCGTTATGCCCGCCACCACGGATCGAAACCAGAAGATTGTTTTCGCGCCCGAAGTTGACCGCAGCAATGACATCGGCGACATCGGCGCAGCGTGCGATCACGGCAGGACGCCGATCAATCATGCCGTTGTAGACCTTACGGGCAGCATCATAGTCCGCATCGCCTGGTTGAATGACTTCTCCGCGTAGATTCGCTTTCAGCGCATCAGTGTTGACGGCGTGCGTCGTTTGTGTTGACGCCATGATAGTTCTCTCCCTCCCAACTACTGCGAAATTGTGTCGCTCACTTCACGACATTTCGCTCCAAAACATTTCCCTGGTTCAAACCTTGTTCTTTCGCTTTCTTCCACCGTGCGCCCAGAGACGGTGAACCGGCCAGGTCAGGCCAAGTCTTAGGCAGACCTAAGAGTTGCCTATAGCATACCTATCCCGGAGGTGAGAATGAATATCTTTCTTATCTCTTGGCAAGGATAAGTCGAAGACAAGAGAGGGCTTTCTTGTGCTATACTTGTTCTCATATGCGCGTGCAGGCGTGGGAAGATACGATTGGGGTTGTCGCATCTTCCCTGAGGGGGCAATGCTTCCTCTCGCCATCAGAGATCTGCGAGGGCGCTATGAGACAGAAAGCAGCGACAAAGGGAACACGCGCCATTCCCAATGATTGTTTGCGAGCCGCTCGCGAGGAGCAAGGCTGGACGCAGCAAGAACTGGCGGATAGGGTTGGCGTTTCACATGCCTTCACCATTAGCCGCTGGGAAAGTGGCGTTGCTTTTCCGCGCCCATACTACATTCGGCGCTTGTGCGATCTTTTTGGGAAAAGAGCCGTCGAGCTTGGCCTTTCCCTTCCAGAGAGCGATGAAACCGGCGTTTCCGCTGTCTTGCCCTTCTCGCCCGCAGCCGCCACCGCTGCTCTCATTCCTGAGCGCCTCCTGCCGCTCTGGAACGTCCCCTACCGCCGCAATCCGTACTTCACAGGCCGCGAGGAGGCGCTTCTCTCTCTGCATAGCCAGCTGACAGCGACCGGCGCCATGACACAAAATCGGGCGCTGGCCATCAGCGGACTGGGCGGCATCGGCAAGACACAGATCGCCATCGAATACGCTCACCGCTACCGGGACGAGTACGACGCCGTGTTCTGGGTTACGGCCGCCACACGCGAAACACTGCACTCCGGTTTCATTGCCCTTGCGCGCCTGCTCCAATTACCCGTCCGGGATCTCCCGGATCAGCACGTGATCATTGACGCCGTGAAGCAGTGGTTAGCGCGGCATGAGCAGTGGCTACTGATCCTGGATAACGCCGATGAACTCGACCTGTTGGCCGACTTTCTTCCGACAGGGGACACCGGCAGTATCCTCTTCACCACGCGAGCGCAGGCGACCGGCACGCTGGCTCCGAGCCTTTCGATTGAGCAGATGAGCGGAGAGGAAGGCGCGCTGTTCTTGCTTCGGCGCGCCCGATTGCTGACACCCAAAGGTTCGCTTGAGCAAGCCAGTGAGGCGGATCGAACACAAGCGTTTCCGCTTGTGGCAGCTATGGGCGGCCTTCCCTTGGCCCTTGACCAGGCGGGCGCCTACATCGAGGAAACACGTTGTGGTCTCTCTGGCTATCTGGAACTATACCGCACACACCATACCTCTCTCCTCAGTCGTCGTAGCGTCAGCCCGTCCGATCATCCCGAATCGGTAGCTGTCACCTGGCGCGTGGCGTTTCTCACTGTGGAGCGGACAAGCCCTGCGGCGGCCGAGCTGTTAGGCCTGTGCGCTTTTCTTGCTCCTGACGCTATTCCCGAGGCGATCATCACTGAAGGAAGCATGAAATTGGGGCCAACACTTGGCCCAGTCGCTTCCGATGCCCTCGCCCTCAATGCTGCCCTCGAAGTCTTGCAAAAGTATTCGCTGGTGCGACGTCATCCTGACACAAAAACTCTCATCATCCATCGTCTGGTGCAAGCGGTTCTCAAAGAGAGTATGGACGAGCAGATGCAGCGCCAATGGGCCGAGCGAGCGGTGTGCGCAGTGAATGCGGCCTTCCCCGAAGGGTATTTTGAGAGTTGGAGTCGCTGTCAGGAGTGTCTCCCCCATGTGCTGGCCTGTGCGCAGGCCATCAAACACTATGATCTCCTGCTCGCCGACGCCGCGCTTCTGTTGCAACGGGCCGGGGCGCATGCGCAAGAGCGGGCACAATATAAGACTGCGGAGGCGCTTCTTCAGCAGAGTATCTTCCTCTGCCAGGGCGTCTGGGGAATTGAAAGCCCTCAGGCGGTTCAGAGCTTGAATTACCTGGGCGAAACCTACCACGAGCAGGGCAAGTATGCGCTGGCGGAACCCCTCTTCCAACAGGCGTTGGTTCTCCACGAACACCTTTTGGGTTCGGAGCATCCTCGCACAGCGACGAGCATCAATAACCTGGCGGTCGTCGCCTTTTACCAGGGCAAGTACGAGCAGGCGGAACCGCTTTATCGTCGGGCGCTAGCTATCCGTGAGCGGGTTCTTGGTGAAGAGCACCAGGAGACAGCGGAAAGCCTGAATAATCTAGCAAACTTCTACCATCACGAAGGTAAGTATGAACAGGCGGAATTGTTCTACCGGCGGGCGCTCTTGATTGCAGAACAGGTCTTGGGGCCGGAACGACCATTTACTGCGCTGGTTCTCCATAATCTGGCGCGCCTGTATACCGACCAACACAGGTATGCGGAAGCGGAACCCCTCTTTCTGCGCGCGCTAACGATTCGTGAGCGGGTGCTAGGGCCGGAGCATCCCCGTATCGCCTTGACCCAGGCGTTCCTGGCCCGTCTCTATCGGGATCAGAGTAGAGAGAAGGAGGCAGAAACGCTTTTCCAGCAGGCGTTGACTATGCAGGAGAAACTGCTGGGCCTGGAACATCCTGATACTGTGGCAACGCGTGAGGCTCTGCGCGACCTGCGAACTACCAGCGTGTAGGCTATAGCAAAGCGCCTTCCGTCACCAGCCAGCGGAGCAGCATCGGAACCTGCGTGATCGTATCGAGCGCAATGTTGGCCTCCTGCGCCAGCGTTGGCGGCGCTTCATCGCTCAACACCGCAATCCCCACGCCGCGAAACGCTGGCTCGCCCGATGGCGCTTCCGGCTTTGCCTTTCCAGTCAACCGCTTGAGCGCGCGAAAGGCGTCTCTATCGGTCGTGTCGTCGCCAAGATAGATGGCCGAACGCAGCCCCCGTTCGTGAATCAGTTCAGCGATGGCAAGCCCTTTGTTCATCTCAACGGGCGGGCGTAGCTCCACCACCAGCCTGCCGCGCGTCACGCGCAGGCCCAGCGGCCCGGTGATCTCTTTCGCAATCGCGAAAACGGCGGCTTCTGTGGCGGGTGGGTCAGCCGTCTGGCGGACGTGCACGCTGGCCGTCACGCCCTTGTCTTCGAGCAGCAAACCAGGATAGCGGGGGGCGAGCGCCGAGCCGATAGCGGCAAGCGCCTCGGCGATGTGTTCGCGATATGGCTCGGCGGGTGGATAGATGACATGGCGCAGAATGCTCGGCTGAGTGGATGGTTCTTCTGATTCAAGACGCTCAAGCCCATGTGAGCCCATGGAGATCAGGCCGGGAACGCCAACCATGCGCAGCGCATCGGATGCCGCGCGTCCCGAAACAACAGCCACTACGTCAAAGACCCGCTGCGCCTCCACTAGCAGATCGCGTATACCTGGAAGCAATGTCGCCTGCTCAGGCGTCGGCGCGATGGCGCTAAGCGTGCCGTCTATATCGCTCAGCAGCGCGCGCGGACGCAACGCCAGCGCCGCGCGAAGCAACGCCCGCGCTTCGTCGCTGATTGGGCACGGTTCCTGGGTGGACATAGAGCCTCTTTTCGCGATTGGCAGTTTGTTACATCAGGAGGCGTGGCGTCGTCCACCATGTGTGGCGCGCACCTGTTGCTCAGGCCAGGTGACGGTAAGCGTCCCGCCAGGCGGCGTGGCAGCCCAGCGTGCGCACATCTCTTCGATGGGTGTGCGGAGTCGCGCGAGGGCATCGGTTTGCGCTTCGCGAGTGAATGCCTTGCCTGCGTAGACCATCGGGCGCAGCTCGTTGATGGAGGTCGTTCCCTCGTGTATCCCCAGAGCAGCCGCGACCAGCCCTTCCGACAGGAGTATCTCCCGATGGTTAGCTTTCATGATCTCTTCCGAGCGTTCGCGCGCATGCGGGCGCTGCCGCCCCGCGACGATCTTCATACCAGGGAAGACCGCGCCAGCGGCCACGCTGCCCCAGAAGCCACCTTGCAAGCGTAACTCGCTCTCAACGACAAAGTGCGCCAGATCGTGCGGGATCGGCGCCAATGGGCCAAACACGGGTACGCTCAGTTCAACACCATCATTACGCTGGACGAGGGTGGGGATGCGGCGGTGTTCCGAGTTGATGAAGTGCAACTCCATAGCGTGTGCGCCTCCTTCTCATCGCTTGCCTCTGGCGTATGCCGCAGGCTCTCCTGTGTACAATGTACAATTGTATTGTCTGGTATGGCAAGACTAGCTCAGCTTCCGGCAATGTGCCAATCTATGCAACTGCTGAGGCAGGTTCACCTTCCAATCAAGCACCAAAAAGCCAATGGCGGCAAGGCAATCTGGCGCCAAGATACGATAGTCATGATGAACATTTTGTAGTGGTGAAAGCCACAGAGCGCGGTTACTCAATCCGTATCGGGCCTTCCGCAATGCGAGAGCGCATGGCTTCCAGTCCTCCCAGCTCCAGGATAACATACTCCATCCACCATGTTGCTCCGGCAGCCGCTACCGAGCGAATCATGGCGCGTTCTTCCTCTATGTCTTCTCCACGTGGCCCACCGCCTAGTGCCACATCAAATGGCGTTTTCACTGTGCGAAGTCGCGTGATGTCTGCAATAAATGGCGGTACAAGCCTTGTTGACCCGAAACCGGAATTGACGCTGTACGCAAATGATCAGCAAGAGAGCCTTGTGGCATTTACTGCAATTGAAAAAGCACGCATTCGCTTTCAAGTCATTCCCGCCTGCGAGCAACCACATCCATCTGTCGTTTGGGGTGGTGATACGTTTACAGGATTAGACGAAATCATGGCGCTCACTGAATTCTTGCTTGAGATTGATGCGCGCCTTGATGCTGCTATAGCGCGACAAGCGATACCTCTCTTGGCGACAAGCGATCTGCGTGTGAAACAAGCCGCTGAGGAAGGGTATCAGCAATACCTGACAGCAGCGCAGGCAGTGATGGCCTCGCTACAAAAACCAAGAGGTAGCCTAGACTGGCACTGGATTAAGGAGTATGGATGCGCAGATTGGTGATGAGGCTAGTGTCGCGAACCGCGATCTGAATGTGCGCCTGGCGATAAATGGCTGACATGGGAAAAATAGGTTTGCCCTCATTGAAGCTACTACGAACACACCGGATGGCTGTTCCCCGCACTCGGTACTGTTCAATCAAATACTCAATAACTGCTCTATCACGATTGTGTTTCAGCGCAGTTTGCTTTACAGCGGCATTAGCCTTGAAGTGCTTTTTTGCCCAGTCCATTGCTCGTTTCAGATTGTTTTCCCAGAAATACGCGCCATCACCCAACCAATCGTATTCGTTTTGGCTTATGTGAAAGTAGCTTGCTCCATTGTTCGCTATAAACTCTGCCACGTTTTTGCTGGTTCCATGAAATCCCTGAACAATCTGCGGCATATACTCCTCGCCAGCTAATAGCTCTCTGACTATTTTCGATCTAGCTTGTTCACACAGCCTCTTCCAAGATCACAAAGTTGACGGGCACAGACAAGAGGCAATCCACCTCAGCAAATTATAGCATAGGATCAGATAGTTGCGGGAGTTGGGGAAAGTGTTGCGTGATCGAGTATACTAGAGATTTTGGGTGTACGGATTGGCGCCATTGCCATTCGTCTCTGTCCCAAACTGCTGTTGCCATGCAAGCCGATTATCAGCATCGGCTGAAATATCAGTCGCGATGTCGTCAAGCGTCGCGAATACTTCCCACTGAGCCGTTTGCGTTTGCTGTGCGATCCACTGGCAGACGGCTGCTTCCAACCGATCATCGCGCTTGCCACGCCACCAGGTATCGGCCAGCCCCACCAGCAGGTCTTCGGGGTGTGGCGATGGATCGTCTGCCCACTGTTCATGTGTCCGCGCGAAGCGTGCAATAGTATCGGCGAATCCATGCACGCGAAGCAACGCTTCACCGGCCAATTCGTGAGCATGCCCCGGCTGGGTCAGTTCTTCTGGATGAACGATCTTGCCGATGTCGTGAATGGCTGCCCCCATACGGACAGCTATGCGATCATACCTGAGTGTCGGCCATGCCGCATCGAGTCGCGCCGTGAGCCGACAGGAGACATCGTGAACGAGCGTGAGATGCGCAATCAACCGTGGAGGAGCCTTCAGTCGAGATAGGAGATCAGCCACGTCGGATGGCAGGGCCACAAGTCGCATAAATATACCTCCTTGTTTGACGCAACTGTACTTGAAGTCCCATTGAATGAACACCTGTACGCAGGAGGAGGAGTCTCCAAGAAGATGATTCCATGCCGGAACCGAAGCACATCCTTTATGGCGTGAAATTGGCTGGCCCGGCGACAGCCAAATACTCTGACTCGGTGATGACATTGACAGTAACCGGATCATCCGAGCGTACGAAGATGTAAGAACGCTGGGAGACCGGCTGCCCTGGCATGACGACCTTCAAATAGCTCACCTGTTGTACTCCATCCACTCCAGACCATATCGCTTCTGGAAGGCCATTGGAGTGCCCGCTGGCGTCAGTCGCCAGATTAAATCTGGCCTTACTTGGACTCGGCTCGTCCATAATTTGACGTAGTGGCGCCAGACGCCAGGTGGTGTCAGTTACCCCTGATGCAGCAATTGGACTGATCTGCAATGTGATCAATTGGCCTGCCTGGCTCCGCCGCGCGACATGGATGACTCCCACCGTGTATGCTCTAATTTGCCCTAGCGTCTGATTGGTAGCAGCAAGCGAGGTTGTCGCGCTGGACTGGGAGGGAAGGGAAGAGTTGGCTGTCACCTGCAAACCACTGAGAGGATTAGCAGGTTTGAACACATAGTAGAAGCGAAACTGTCTTAGCGTGACCTCCATCCACTTCAGGGCAAACGCGCCAGCAGGCCCCGATGCGAAAGTTTGGGTAAGGTCTGCCTGCCAGTAAACGGGCGGGGGGCATGGAGAATTTTGGCAGTTTGCCGGTGTGGTGGTCGTGAAAGGCGCACAGGCGCCCAAACCTATGCACAAAGAAGTACACAGGGAAAGCAGAACAAGCGTCATTCGACGCACCCTTTGCCAGGTGGACGTATATCTCACTTGACAGCCCTCCATCGTTTAGCTGGTACTCCAAGACTTTCTCCACCTAGCATACAACTTGATGAATCAAATAGCGCCCTCTGTTGCAAGCTCGGTTTTAGCTACGACAGCATGCCCGACGCACGCGCGCCGCCCGATGGTGGTACACTATAGGATGTCTGTCATAAACACGTATGTCACAACTATAGGGGAACATCATCGCATGACCACCGCACAGGCGCTGCCCAAGCGCGAAGACCTGCCCGTAGAACTCACCTGGAACCTTGCCAGCATCTATCCCACCAACGATGCCTGGGAGGCCGACTTCGACCGCGTGGCAGCCATGTCGCCCACCATCGCCGGATTCGCGGGCCATCTCGGCGACTCGGCGGCCACCCTGCTCGACGCGCTCACCACGCACGACAACGCCAGCGAAATCCTCGGACGCCTCTACGTCTACGCCTATATGCGCCTCTTCGAGAACACCGCCAACAGCACATACCAGGCGCTCGCCGACCGTGTGAGCACACTCTCCAACGACCTCAACGCCGT
>Ga0070737_10004429_pt1 | contig 14129 bp, 9 predicted proteins | sample Coa_R1_10_FD_66438 | JGI IMG/M metagenome (GOLD analysis project Ga0070737, IMG submission 66438) | Surface soil microbial communities from Centralia Pennsylvania, which are recovering from an underground coalmine fire - Coalmine... | ecosystem: Environmental > Terrestrial > Soil > Unclassified ... | reverse complement strand
ATCGCACGTATGGGTGCAAGCTGAGGTGTACGAGCAGGACCTCGGTCGGGTGAAGGTGGGTCAGCCTGCCGTCATTACTGTCGATACCTACCCAGGGGAGAGGTTTCAAGGGCAGGTGACGTATCTGGGCGACATTCTTGATCCACAGACCCGCACAGCACGGGTTCGATGTGAGGTGGCGAATCCCGAAATACGGCTGAAGCTGGACATGTTCGCCTCGATTGAGCTGCCGACGCACTTTAGCCGGCGGGCGCTGGTAGTGCCAGCATCCGCCATCCAAGACCTGAATGGAAATTCAGTTGTGTTCATCCGCAAAACCGCGACTAGTTTCGAAGTGCGTCCGGTCAAAACGGGCAAAACGCTCGAAGAGGAAACCGAGATTCAATCCGGTTTGCAGGAAGGCGAACAAGTTGTTAGCGTTGGTTCCTTTCATTTGAAATCCGTCGCTCTGAGCGGTCAGATTGGGGAGGAAGAGTAACGATGAAGGGTCTTGTTGCCGGTGCCTTGAAATACCGGTTCGTTGTTCTCATCGTTACCGTCCTTGTTGCCGCCTTTGGAGTGTTTTCGCTTGGGCAGCTTCCTATAGATGCGGTGCCCGACATTACACCGAACCAGGTCCTCGTTCTAACCAAAGCGCCAAGTCTGTCGCCGGTAGAAATCGAACAGTACCTGACGTTCCCTGTGGAAACCGCGATGACGGGATTGCCAGGCGTGACCCGCATTCAGTCCGTTTCGAAAAACGGCATCTCGTACGTTGCGATTTACTTCAAGGACGACATGGACATCTACCGCGCCCGCCAGCTCGTGAGCGAACGGCTCGTGCAAGCAAAGGAATCGATTCCGGAGAGTATCGGCTCGCCGGAAATGGGGCCGCTTTCTACAGGCTTGGGAGAAATCTACCAGTTCAAAGTGACAGCTAAGGATAAGTCTCCTATGGAGCTGCGGAGCATCCTCGATTGGGATATCGCACCCAAGCTCCGGACCGTTCCCGGAATTGTGGAAGTGAATTCGCAAGGCGGCGAACTGAAGACCTATGAGGTCCAGGTGGATTACGACAAGCTCACTTCGTATCACATCCGCTTAGAACGGGTCATCGCTGCCCTTCAGTCGAATAACGCGAATGCCGGCGGCGCTTACCTGGAGCACTTCGAGCAGCAATCCCTCATTCGAGGAGAGGCGCTCATTGGCAGTCTCTCCGATATTGAAAACATTGTCATCGGAGTTTCAAGCACCGGGACTCCAATCCTGATCCGAAACGTTGCCACTGTACATTTTGCTCCGATGGTGAGGCAGGGATTCGCCACGGAAGACGGGCAAGGCGAGATCGTTATCGGGGTCGCCATGATGATGATCGGTGAAAATTCTGGGGCCGTAGCTGAGCGAGTCAAAGCCAAGCTGAACGATATTCAACAGTTCCTACCCAAAGGTGTTCAAATTGTTCCTTTATACGACAGAACCGATCTGGTTCATCGGACGATTGCAACGGTTCGCCGCAACCTGATTGAAGGCGGGCTGCTTGTCATCGCTGTTCTGCTGCTGCTTCTTGGCAGTTGGCGGGGCGGTCTCATCGTGGCAACCGCTATTCCACTCTCCATGCTCATCGCCTTCACCGGGATGGTTCAGGCCAATATCTCCGGAAATCTAATGAGCCTCGGGGCTATTGATTTCGGTCTGATCGTGGACGGAGCCGTCGTCATGGTCGAAAATATCATCCGGCATCTCGGGCACCGGAACAACGGAAAATCCGTCATGGACACGGTACGCGACGCAGCCCAGGAAGTCGCGCGTCCCATCTTTTTCGCCGTAACGATTATTGTCCTGGTGTACGTTCCCATTCTCACGCTCGGTGGTGTGGAAGGCAAGATGTTCCGGCCCATGGCCGCAACGGTTCTGTTTGCTTTGGTGGGCTCGCTCATTCTCGCTTTAACCCTTATGCCCGTTTTGAGCTGGTTCGCGTTCCGAAAAGGAGTGCACGAGAAGGAAACCTGGCTGATGCGCCGCTTGCACGGTGCGTACGAACCGCTGCTTTCGAGATCGCTGCACCATCCAATCATCATTACGGCCATCGCGGTTGCAACCTTTGGGCTGTCTGTTCTCGGTGCTACGAGGCTCGGGGCGGAATTCATCCCGCAACTGGATGAAGGCTCCATCCTGGTGATGATGTATCGGCTTCCCGGAATCTCGATCGACGAATCATTACATGGAAACGAAATCATCGAGAAGGTCCTTCGCGAATTTCCTGAAGTACAAGACGTGTTCTCGCGCACAGGCCGGCCGGAAGTGGCAACCGATCCTATGGCGCTCGATCAAAGCGATGTGTACGTGATGTTGAAACCGAGATCCGAATGGCCAAAGCCTCGCACGAAATCTGACCTGATCGAGGCGATGCGCAAACGATTGGTGCAGGAAGCGCCAGGCGCCGCATACAGCTTTTCACAGCCGATTCAGATGCGCATGCAGGAACTTACCGAAGCCGGCCTGCGATCCGACATTGCTATCAAGCTGTTCGGAGACGATCTCAAGGTGCTCAAACAAAAAGCGGATGAGATTGCGGCGGTAGTAGAGAAAGTTCCGGGAGCGGAGGATGTTCGAGCGGAGCGTGTGGCGGGCCTGCCGTACTTACGAATTCGGATTAATAGAGAGGCGATCGCCCGTCACGCTTTGGATGCCGGCGACGTTCTAAACAGTGTTCAGGCAATCGGAGGAAAAATTGTCGGCCAGGTCTTTGAAGGCAATCGGCGGTTTCCGTTGCAGATTCGCTTTGAGCCTGATGACCGCAATTCTATAACGCAGATCCGCCGCCTGACAATCGGGGACGACGAAGGCCATTTCATCCCATTGAGTCAACTGGCCGATGTCTTTGAAGAGGAAGGTCCAGCCCAGATCAGCCGGGAAAATGCACAGCGCCGCATCAGTGTCGAAGTCAATGTTCGTAACCGGGATCTGGCGAGCTTTGTAGCGGATGCCAGGCGCATCGTACAGCGTAGGGTGAGCCTGCCTGCCGGGTACTCGATCGAATGGGGAGGTCAGTTCGAGCAACTGCAAAGCGCCACCAGGCGACTAGCCGTTGCGGTGCCGCTCGCTCTTCTGTTGATCTATTCTTTGCTTTATCTCAATTTTCATTCCTTCCGAACGGCCGCGCTGATTCTACTGAATGTACCCTTGGCCGCGACCGGCGGCATTACTGCGCTGCTGGTCCGGGGCATGCCCTTTAGCGTCTCCGCGGGGGTTGGTTTTATCGCTCTATTCGGCGTTGCGGTTCTGAACGGAGTTGTCCTGGTCTCGTATATTCTCGAACTTCGGCAGAAGACGAACGATGTAGAGGAAGCCGTGTTCGCCGGCGCAATTACTCGCCTCCGCCCGGTATTGATGACGGCCCTGGTTGCAAGTCTGGGCTTTATTCCAATGGCGCTTTCACGCGGCGCGGGGGCAGAGGTGCAACGGCCTCTGGCGACAGTCGTTATTGGAGGACTGATCACATCCACCCTTTTAACGCTGCTCGTTCTCCCGACGGTTTACCTTTGGATTGAGGAGCGGAACGCTCCGAAAACGGCTCAATAAAGAGGAACGGACCGGAGTCACAGCAGATTCTTGGGAAGTACAGGCGCTTGACTCCGGACTGCTCTCCCGGCCGTAAGAGTTTGGCGATGAAGAGCGTCCGACGCGTGCCAAGGTGGAAACACCCCAGCGAAAGGTCAGCCATTTCTAATGGCCGGTCTCGGAACGCGTATTACTTCCGTCCAGAAAACGGCTAGGCTGCGCCGCAAATCAGATGACATGGCTCATAGCGGATATAGCGCGTGTCGCCTTGGCTGAGCGTTTTCACGGCGTGTGGCACGTCACTTGCGGCTGCCCTGAAACGAAGGTTTGTTCATCATCCGAAGCATTTGCGGGCCACTAGTCGTGAAAAAGCGGTATAGCAGAAGGGCAGCGATGACGAGAAAGATGATATTCAGGACCGTTGTATAGTTCCATGTGATCGCAGCTTCGACGACTCTGGCCTTCCGTTGTCCTGGAATTAAACCGAGTCCCTGAAACGAGAATTCGATCACCAATGCACCGCCGACCATCGACGCATAAAACGTGGTCAGTATAAAAAACATGACCTTCGCGCCGTAGTATTTGCGGTAAATATCCAGCACCGGGATGACGATCAAATCGGCAAAAATGAACGCGATCACCCCGCCAAAGCTGATCCCGCTGTTCCACAGCACGGCTGCAAGCGGCACGTTCCCCACTGAACATACAAACGAAATGACGGCCACAATAGGGCCGACAACTGGTCCCCACAATTTCGCCAGCATTGGGTGTGAAGACAGAAAGAACTGAGCCCAGAATGCTTTCGGCACCCACGCTGCGAGTGCGCCAGCCAGCAGAAGGCCACTGGCAATGTCCAGCCATACTGAGACCCAATCCATCACAAAGTAATGACTGATTACCGTGAAGCCTTTGGCTGAGAAGATTCGCGCGAGAATCGAGCCTTCGGTCACGGACATATCCATCTCCGCGTGGCCTTCCATGCGGCCTCGCACACCGCGCTCAGCTTGTTCCCTCGCTTCCGTTAAGAGTTGGCGGCTTAAGAATTGTCGGAACAGGATCACGAGGATGATCACCATCACCGGCGCGCCGATGAATTCAGCCAGAGCAAATTGCCAGCCCAACAGCACAATCATGATTATTCCGAGTTCCGCGACCAGGTTGGTGGAAGCGAGCTCGAACACCATGGCGGCTGTGAAATTCGCTCCCTTTCGAAAGATCGAGCGAGCCAACGCTACTGCGGCATACGAGCACGACGAGGATGCGGCCCCCAACCCACAAGCCTTCGCGATCGTTTTGGCGGAATCATCAGGGAGCATCCGGCTCATTTCGCTTTTCGAGACGACGGCCTGCACCACACCGGAAAGTGTGAAGCCAAGGATTAACGGCCAGAGAATCTCCCAAAACATGGCGTTCGCCATGTGAAGCGCATCCCAGATATGGCTGAGCGCACCCATTCACTCATTCACGTGCCGCTTTGATGGAATCACTCGAGACAAACCCGACGCAACTCGGAACGTCACGAGCGGCAAGATCATCAATTGCAGCACTGGCCACAAACCCACACCGAACGGTAGGATCGGCATGTTCTTCCGGTATTGCCAAAATCGATGCAAAAGAGCGATGTGCTCGATTACTAGCGCAAAGCCCAATCCACAAGCGAGGACCATGATGATTCGCCGCGCGGTCAGATGGCGCACCCATTGGATATCTCCTGTGAGCAGCCTTCCGACCCAGTAGAGCGCCACGACATATAATCCATCACCGAGCGCCGCTACGGAACACGCCGCCAGACTCTGGAGCGAGCGAACCGGCATGTTCGCATAGGCGAACATCTGGATCATCTCCCAGGCGACATTCAAAAGAAAGGCCACCGCTAGAATCCGCCAACCCAGGCTGCGACCACTCATTTGCGAAGAAGCCTGACAATGACAACAATGATGAGGACGAGAACGGCCACGCCGATCAGCCATCCCAGCACTCACATTGGACACATGTATGGCATGCTCCCTCCCTTCACATACAATCCTGAAGCGTTAGTCCGTAGCGTTCGATCATTTCACATTTTCCAGAAATGATATTCGTCCCGATCCGGCAGAACTGGCGCATTGAAAACCGATCTTCCATGTACCGGGAATTCCCAGGACTACCCGCGCGCAATACAGCCCGATTCCTGTGGGCGCAATTTCGCTCACGGCTCGAGCGGCTTCGGCTCGTCCGATCCGCATCGTCACGTCCATTCGCATCCGTGACATTGGCGTGCTTTCTCCAGTGGTTGCCTGGGTGATCTCTATACAAAACCCGTTCCTGCCTCTGCCCAATTGTCCTGCGGGATTCCGGACGGTCAAGACCATATGTCGCAATTCATTACGCGAGATCGTACGTAGGATATGTGGGCAGCGCTGGTCAACGATCCCGGGGCAGTGGAAGGAGCCGGAACGAGTACCCTGGAGCCGTAGGCAGCAATCGAGATCAGAACCGCCGGCGATTTGCTCAAGGGGTGCTGCGGTAGTGTTTACACACAGAGGAAGGCCCGACACAAGTGCCGTGAGAAGCGATTTCCAAGCCAATGCAGATACGTGCGTCATGCGATTTTTCCGGTTTTCTATAGCCATAAGGCTCACCGCACCTCGTTCCACTCGCCTGCCACAATCGCGGCACGAATCTGCTGCGGTGTTTTTCCCGCATCGTGCATGCGTGCCGCGAGCAGCGCCTCTTTCACGCAGATATCGCAAGTTGCTGCGTGTTCGGACCGGTAACAGTCCAGCAGGCTTCGGTGCCCAATCCTGTTGCACCAGCAGTAGCAAGGTTCTTGTGCGAGTACACTAGGCATCTTGGCTGCCACGGCATACGCTTCCCGCATAACTGGATCAGCGAAATGATTGGGGCCTAACGTGGCCAGAAGAGGCCCCGCTGCCTCCGAAGCTTGTAGAAACGGCGGGATGGGAGTGGCTGGAGTGCTCGTGTCATGGGAAAGCCATGCGATGAGTCCCCCGGCAGCACACAAGAAAAGGACCAGAAAGGCGAGCCTCCTTTTGTCTGTTGCCGTAAAACCGGGGAGTTTTTTCCGTTGTCCTTTCCTTAACGAGTTCAGTGCATTTCGTGACATTTAGTCGAAATACCTCCTTCGCTCTTACTCGTCATCCGCAACCTGTCCGGACGGTTTCAACGACCCGTGCTTGAGTGCTCGCTCCTTCATCAGCGCGAAGAATACGGGAACCAATATCAGGACGTGTATGGTGGACGTAATCATGCCGCCGACGATCGGAGCTGCAATCGGCTTCATCACGTCTGAGCCGATTCCGGTCTCCCAGAGGATGGGCGTCAAGCTCGCGAGGACAGCCGAAACCGTCATCAGTTTCGGCCGGAGCCGCTGCACGGCGCCTTCGATCGTGGCTGCCTCGATGTCTTCATGTTTCAACTGTGTGCCGCTTGTCAGCCTGTGATCGAGCGCTTCGTGCAGATACACAACCATGACCACGCCTGTTTCGACTGCAATACCGAACAGAGCAATGTAACCAACCCAGACGGCCACGCTGAAGTTGTACCCAAGCAGCCATTGCAGGATCAGTCCACCAGTCATCGCGTACAAGGTCGGAAAGATGAGGACGGCGGCCTCCAAGGCGGAGTGAAACACCATGTACAGCAGCAAAAAGATCACGAAGAATACGACCGGCAGAATGAGTTTCAGCCGTTCTTTAGCACGCATTTCGAATTCGTATTCTCCCGACCATCGGAACGTATAGCCGGCCGGCAATTTCAGGTTTTCGCGTAGCAGACGGTCCGCTTTTGTGACGAAACCACCATAGTCGTTCGTCTTGAGGTCAATGTAGACATAGCCCGTCAACTGTGCATCTTCATCGCGAATCATCGACGGGCCACGTGAAAACGAAATCTTCGCAACCTCTCCGATGGGAACCTGGGCGCCCCAGGGGGTTGTGATCACGACTCTTTCGAGTTCCCGGACATTGTCGCGGAAATCCCGGTTGTACCGGACGTTGATCGGAAAACGGTTCCGTCCCTCCACGTTCTCAGCAACGTTTTCTCCCCCAATACCAGAAGAAACAGCGCGCTGCACATCGGCTATGGTGAAGCCGTAGCGGGCGGCTTCGGCCCGGTTCACCTCGATATTGACGTAAAAGCCTTGGGCGACGCGCTCGGCAAAAATGGATCGCATCTCCGGAAGCTTCGAAAGGATCTGCTCCACTTGCGCTCCGACCTGCTGAATCCCCTCGACGCTCGTGCCTTGGATCTTCAGGCCGACTGGGGTTTTGATGCCCGTGAGCTGCATGTCGAGCCGGTTATTGACCGGCATTGTCCAGGTATTCGATAGACCGGGAAATTGTAATTTCGCGTCCATTTCTTGAATGAGTTTCTGGTATGTCATTCCCTCCGGCCACTGCTCTCGCGGCTTCAACATAATCGTCGTGTCGTACATATCGAGCGGAGCATTATCCGTGGCGCTGTCGGAACGGCCGATGACGCCGAACACGCTCTCCACTTCCGGGAAAGATCGTATGATTCTGTCCTGTTCTTGCAAAAGTTGCGAAGCCTGAGTAATCGATATGCCCGGCAGAGCAGTGGGCATGTACAACGAGGAGCCTTCATACAGCGGCGGCATAAATTGGCTGCCAATGCGTAACGCCAGTGGAAACGTGACGACCAGGAATAATAAATTCAGCAGCAGTGTGGTCTTCCGATAACGAAGGCAAAGCCGCAGTACTGGCAGGTAGAGAGCCGTTGTGAAGCGCGAAATGGGATTGGCGGACTCAGGCTTTAGCCGGCCGCGAATGAAGATCAGCATCAACACGGGCACGAGCGTGATCGAAAGAATCGACGAGAATGCGACGGCAAGCGTCTTGGTCCATGCCAGCGGACGAAACATCCGTCCTTCCTGAGCTTCGAGCAGGAATACCGGAAGAAACGAGACCACGATAATCAGAAGAGAAAAGAAGATCGCGGGCGCTACTTGTTTTGCAGCATTCAACAGGATTTTGCGTCTTTCCTGTTCCGGAACTGCGGCCATCTCCTCCTTGGCACGTTGCGCATTCATCGGGGTGAATTCTGTGGGTGGATCCATATCTTTGCCGGCCGGATTCCCGTGCCCACTCTCGATTTTTCGTTCAGATAAATGACGGTATCCGTTCTCAACCATGACAATGGCGGCATCCACGAGCACGCCTATTGCGAGGGCCAGTCCGCCAAGCGACATAATGTTGGACGAGACGTGAAGGTAGTACATCGGAATGAACGAGCCAATCACCGCGATCGGCAGCGTCAGAATGGGAATCAATGCCGACCGGAAGTGAAATAGAAATACGATGATTACCAGGCTGACGATGATGGCTTCCGCTATGAGGTCGCGTTGCAAAGTATGGATCGAATCGTCAATCAGACCGGAGCGGTCATACCCGGACACAATTTGGACTCCTGGCGGGAGCGAACCCTGTAACTCGGCAATCTTCTTCTTCACCCCATTGATCACGTTGAGAGCATTCAAGCCGTAGCGCATCACGACGATTCCGCCGACCGTCTCACCCTCTCCGTTCCATTCGGCGACGCCCTGACGGATATCTGGTCCATACGCAACTGAGCCCAAATCCCTTACCAGGACAGGAACACCGTCTTTGTTACCAACGGGAATCGTCTCGAGATCGCTCAAGTTGCGCAGATATCCAAGTCCGCGGATCATGTATTGGGCGCCGCTGAGTTCCAGCAGCCGTCCTCCTACTTCATTGGTGCTGGCCTGCACGCGGTCGATGACCGTCGAGAGAGGAATATTAAAGGCCCGTAGTTTGTTGGGATCGAGCCGCACCTGGTACTGCCGTACAAATCCGCCAATCGTGGCGACTTCGGCGACTCCTGGCACGGTTTCTAGCTGATAGCGCAAGAACCAATCCTGTAGAGTACGAAGGTCCGCCAGACTATGTTGATGGCTTCGGTCGACGAGAGCGTACTCATACACCCAACCCGCTCCAGTGGCGTCGGGACCAATCACCGGGTGCACATTCGAGGGAAGTCTGCCTGCAATTTGCTGTAAATACTCGATCACGCGCGAACGCGCCCAATAAATATCGGTGCCATCCTCAAAGACGACGAAGACGTAAGAGTCTTCAAACATGGTCTGTGCACGCACAGCCTTGACGTGTGGCGCAGCGAGTAAAGCCGTCACGATCGGATACGTGACCTGGTCTTCAATAATGTTCGGAGGCTCTCCCGTCCAGGTCGTATGAATAATGACCTGCACATCCGAGATATCGGGCAGAGCATCCAGCGGAATTTTTCCGAGCGACCAGATGCCGGCCAGAACCAGCAAGACAGTGCCGGTAAACACAAGGAAGCGGTTGCGAGCGCACCAATCGATCCAGCGACCAATCATCTACATTCCCCCTGATGCGCTTACCGTCAGTTGTTTGCTCGCCAGTGTCTGCCCGTTCTTCTGCGCAACGATGGTCACCTGCCACGTTCCACCGCTACCGAGATTGCCGCTTCCTTCGTACTGCCCATTTCCTTTGTCATTAAGGTTCGAAACAGTGCGCATCGCAGCCATGCCCATCGCCGGCATGGCGGGCATGAAGAATGTGACCGAAACCTGGGCTCCCGCGACCGGCGCTCCACCTTTGTCCGTAAGCTTGACGCGGAACGTATTGTCGCCTTTGCGCGGCGGTGAGGGCACAGAGGAGAATTCGAGATTCGCTTGTGCTGCTGGGGCATTCATTGCGCTGGCCGCACCCGCTCCCGGCGGCGGTGGCGCATACGATCCGAGAGCCGCTTGCAATTGACTCTCCGAGTCGACGAGGAAGTTGGCCGAAGTAACAATCCGTTCTCCTGCTTTTAGCCCCTTATCGACGACGAAGTCATTGCCCACGCGGGGTCCGAGCTGGATCTGCCGGGGTTCGAGGTATCCGCCGCCGTGATCCACAAAGGCAATCTGCCGGGTCCCTGCCTCCAATACTCCCGATGCCGGAATTGAAAGATGTCTACCCATCGGAATCTTCAATTGCACGTTGACAAACATTCCGGGCTTTAATTTCAGCTTTGGATTCGAGAACACAAGCCGCACACGCTGTGTTCGGGTGTTCATATCGACTTGCGGCCACAAGTAATCAACTCGCCCGGCGAACGTTTGGCCTGGATAGGCATCCGTCGTTACGGCGGCTAGCTGTCCGACCGCGATGCGGCTGCTGTCGGACTGGAATACTTCCGCGTACACCCAAACTGTCGAGAGATTTGCGACCGTGTACAGCTTGCTTTCGGGCTGTACATACATATTCGGCAGTGCGTTCCGCTCGGTGATGTAGCCCGACACCGGCGAATCGATCTCGAGTTCTTGACGGACTTCGCCGGTGGATTCGAGATGTGCAATCTCCCGATTCGGCACTTCCCACTGCTTCAAGCGTTCGTTGGCCGCGTTGAAGAGCGACTCGGCGCCCAGAGATACCCCCTGCACCGAGCTGTTGGCCAACTGGTCGCGATTCTGTTTGGCAAGTAAATACTCCCGTTCCGTCGTCACCAGATCCGGACTGTAGATGGTAAATAGCGGCTGCCCTTTCCGGATGTACTGGTACGTCGCATCGGCAAACACTCTTCGAATCCATCCCGGAAAACGGATTTGTACGTAAGCGAGTTTGGTTTCGTCTACTTCGACGCTTCCGACCGTTCGAATTTCATCGGCGACATTTCTGATTTCCACCGTGCCGGTCTGAACGCCGATGCTCTGTAATCGCTGGGGCGTTAACTGCACCGGAGCAAGCGGTGTTTCGGGAGCCGCCGGCGCGGGATTTGCTGCCTTTTGGTTCGTAGTTTCGGCTGATGACTCGCGTCCTTCGCCGGGCGTCTGGGGCTTCGCCTGGTTGTTTCGCGAAGACCACCATACATATCCGAGCCCTACGGCGAGCACAACATTCACGACAAGGGCCACTCCGAAAGCAAGGCGATAGTTCTTCATCTCGGTCTCCTCACTTTCGCTGGCCGTTCAGAGGTACACCCGTAATTTGTTCCAGGGCGGCGAGCGCTACCTCGTGGTCTAACAGACTGCGCCAATATTCCTCGTCCAGCCGGAGAACGTCGAGAAAGGAGTTCAACAAAGTCTCGAAATCCTCTTTATTGGTTTCATAAGCCGCGAGTCCGGCTTTGAATGTATTAGCTGCTTGCGGAATCAAACCCTGCCGATAAATATTGAGTATTCGTTCCGCTGTTTCTGCCTTTAGGAATTGGTCGCGAACATCGAAGTAGGCCTGTTGGATCTGGCTTTCGTAATCGCGCCGCGAACTGTGCAATTCCTGAACTGCCTGCTCTACTTCCGGCCACTGTTTTCGACTCCGGTGGATGGGAATGCGTGCCCCCACCGTCAGCATGTAATAGTCCGGGAATTGGGGCCCCGTGTGCTGCCACATGTATTGCACGCTGAAGTCCGGGTAGAAGTCTTTGTGAGCAAGCTCTAGTTGAGCGCTCTTGCTGCGGATCATCTCTTGTTGGCCGCGGATATCTGGATTCTGAGTGCGCACCGTGGCAAGGAGGTTATCTACGGTGACGCGAATCGGAGTTTCCGTTAGCGGCTCGGGGACAATATCCGCCGCACTCGGAGGACGATTCAACAGTTGTTTTAGTTTGGCGCGAAGGCTGAAGTGCTCTTGATGGTGCATCTCAATAGTGGCGAGAAGCTTTGTTTTTTCGAGCTGTGCCTTCAAAACATCCTGCTCATTTCCCTTGCCAACCCGGTAATTTGCTTCGGCAATTTTTGCGACTTGATCAAGCAGCTTGCTGTCGCGGTCGAGAAGTTGAAGCTCCTGGTATTCGTAGGCCAGTTTGAAATACGCTTCTTTCAGTTGCTGAATAACGGTTCTTCGTACCGACTCGACACGGTCACCTGTGGCCGCCGCCTCCCTCCGTGCCGCCTCTCCTCGAAGCCGAAGCTTGCCAGGATACGGAATCTCTTGCGAAGCGCCGAAGCCGATATAGGCAAAATTGCTGGTCGTATATCCGGCGAAAGGAAGTGGATTGCCCACCGCGAACTGCTGTACGCTGATTTCCGGATCGGGAAGCGTGGATACCTGGGAGGGCATCTGTGTTGCCGCGCGCCACGCGTGCCGTGCCGCAACAATCTGAGAATTATTCCGCTCCGCCTCGTCGATGAGTGTGGCAAGCGAGACTGGCGCGCTGACTTCGGCTTGACGCGGCACGCCAGGACTCGGAGGAGCAAAGGATGCGCTTTGCGCGTACAATGGTGCGATCCAAACAGAGGCGATGCAGATCGCGACCGCCCGGCCTGTTCCGTAGAATGACGGAGGTCTTCTAAAACTATTCATTAGATCCTCCAGATTGCGCGCTTATGTTGAGTCCCTCAGCATAGACGTGATCCCATAAGCGGTCGAAAACTGCGCTTGCGAGAGGTTGTTTCAGCTCGAAATCGAATGTTTCTTGAAAGCCGCCAACCCGGAAGCGATACGGCTCGGGATGGGCGAGGGTCTCGATATCGGCCCAACGCCAACTCCGCGCATCGCCTGCTTTTGACAGGTAATCGATGCCGGAATCCGAAAAGCGTAGCTCTCCGTTACTTCCACCTGTTCGCGTCGTATGGCGCGCCGGGATGATCATGAAGCTCGACGCATCCTCTGAAACTGGAACACCATTGATGGCAGGCTTACCAACTAAACGGACGAACTCGGCCGCTACATCCGGCGGCATTGGGTTCTTTAGATCGAAATCGAACGGCCGGTCTCCCGGAATGTGCCAACGGCGGTTCTGGTATGAAACTAGCGATAGCTTTCGGGCAGTCGGGAGTTCCACAGTTCGGATATCCTCGAGCGTCCAGTGAATTGGCCCCCCCTTCTCAGGATGAAAGTCCACGCCCGCAGTGGATATGGTGATACTGCCACGTGTCGATTTCAGGAGCCGTTTGAGCTTCGCATCGGATGTCCAATGCAAAGAACCGGAGGAATCGGCGGTGCGAAGGCTGCTGGAATCACTGGATCGAACCAGTGCGACCGAAGCTATGGCGATGCAAAAGAAAATGCGTGAAGACATGCTCTCCCTCTTCGATGACGTGTCGCATGTGCGAGCTGATCGGGAAAGACCACTGCTGCCTGGCCTTTCCGTCGCAGCAGGCATCAAGGATCAAAAGTGAGGTCAGTGCCCCATCTGAATCTTGCTGGCGGTAATTGTTTTACTGTCCGAGCCAAGATCGCCGGTTAGCTGCACTTTGTGACCGGCATGCTTTTCCAGATCTGGCAGATCCTGGTTTGCAATGTCGAACACCTGACCTTTGCTGACGAAGACATACTTGCTCCCGGCCTTCACGCACTGGAGAGTGCAGTCTCTAGGGTCTACCTTTTGGCCAGATTTTGCCATGGCTTGATGGCTTGCTCCGCACATGCTGTCACTGATTTCACCGGTCCACGTCTGCTGAGCGGCGACGCTCAGTGTCGGGACAAGCAGTAGGCTTGCGCCAATCGAAAGAACAATTCGTTTCATAGTAATAGTTGCTCCTTTGCTGGTTGATTTTGTTGTAGCGGGCACCCGCTGATGAGCCACGTTTTATACTGCGCGGCCAAATAATACGTAAGGTGACCTTTCATCTAAATCACCTTCCA
>Ga0070737_10004423_pt1 | contig 14140 bp, 17 predicted proteins | sample Coa_R1_10_FD_66438 | JGI IMG/M metagenome (GOLD analysis project Ga0070737, IMG submission 66438) | Surface soil microbial communities from Centralia Pennsylvania, which are recovering from an underground coalmine fire - Coalmine... | ecosystem: Environmental > Terrestrial > Soil > Unclassified... | reverse complement strand
TCATCGGCCTCGGCATCCTCGTTCCCTGCGTCAGGCGGCCGGCGCTGGTCCTGTCCATGGTCCTTGCCCTGGCCATCTGGGTGGCCGGCGAGAACTTCGGCGGTATCCTCACCGGCCAGGGAACCGACCCGAACAGCGGTCCCCTGCTCATCCTGCTCGCCATCGCGTTCTGGCCGCGGCCGCTGGCACCCTCACCGCGGGGAGGGGACACGTGCCCTGCCGCCGGTAAGGAGCCCGGAGAGGAGTGCTGAGGGGAATGAGCAGGCACAGGCGGCAGCGCCCCCGCCCCCGGCAGCCGGCAAGGCGCCGGGAGGGCAGGAGCGGACCCGGCCTGGCGGCCATGGCCGTAGCCGGCCTGCTGGTCGCCGGGGGCGCGGCGACGGCAGGATTCGCTGCGGCAACCCAGCAGCACGCCCCCCAGCCGGGTGCCGCCCAGGCAGGGACGATCGGCCCGGCGGCGCCGGGCCCCAGCGCGCCGTCCGGTGGTTCCGGTGGAGGATACGCAACCGCGCGTTCCGCGGCGCCGCGACACCACAAGCCCTCTCCGTCCGGCGGGCGCATTCCCCAACTCGCCCGCTCGCGTCCCGTCTCGATCGCCATCCCCGCCATCGGCGTGAACTCCCGGCTGCTTGCCCTCGGCCTCAACCCCGACGGAACCCTCCAGGTACCGCCGCTGATGGCTGAGCCGAGCCTGGCCGCCTGGTACACCGGCTCGCCCACCCCCGGCCAGGACGGCACCTCAGTCATCGAGGGGCACGTCGACACCTACAAGGGACCCTCGGTCTTCTTCCGCCTGGGGGACCTGCGCCCCGGCGACACCGTGGACGTCACGCTCGCCGACGGCATCGTGGCCATTTTCCGCATCACCGGCGTCCGCCAGTACCCCAAGGACAGCTTCCCCACCCTCACCGTCTACGGCGACACCGCCTACCCCTCGCTGCGGCTGATCACCTGCGGCGGCAGCTTCGACTACGCCACCCGGCACTACCTCAGCAACACGGTCGTGTTCGCCTCGCTGATCTCCTCCCGGCACGCCGGCTGATCCAGGCCATGTGACCCAGGCTGCGCGGCGGTACGGCCTGGGCGGCGGCGCCCGCGAGTACACCAAGTACACTCGCGCGGGCGGGCACGGGAACGCGCGGACGGCCCGTGAACGTTACTGGGGGAGTGGCTGTACGGCTCGCGGCCGAGAGGCCGTCACGCCGGCGTCAATGGCGCGAGCATCGTGGAGGAGGCGCCGTGCGGGGAAGGAATGGCCCGTGCGGCGGCACCTGATGACGCACATTGCTGAATACGGCCTAGCGCCTGCCCGCAGTGCGGGACAGGCGTGCTGGCGCGCGTGCGCAACGGCGGCGTGAACCCACTCCGGCGGAGGAGAGCGAGTGCTTGAACCGCAGTCGACCGCGTTGTTCCTGATCCTGATGGTGGTTTTCGGCGGCCTGGTCTGCTGGATGGTGATCGCCAGGCATGTCGTGTTCCGCGTGCTGGCCGCCTGCCTCGCGTTCATTCCCGCCATGCTGTTCGGGGTCGCCGCGGTCAACAAATATTACAACTACTACCAGACGTGGGGCGCGATCGCCGCCGACCTTTCCAGCCAGGGGACGGCCACCCTTCCCAAGGTGCCGCAATTCACTCGCGGGAAGAAGCCGGCCGACAGGGAACTCGGGCTGTCAGCACCGCTGCGCGCGGAGGCAGCCCAGACCGGCTACCTCTTCCAGACGCAGGTGACGGGCCAGCGCAGCCACATCACGAGAACGGTGTTCATCTACCTGCCGCCGCAGTATTTCCAGAAGCAGTACGGGCATTACCGGTTCCCCGTGCTGGAGCTGCTGCACGGCTCGCCCGGCGATCCCGAGCAGTGGGTCAGCGTGATGAACGTGATCCCCACCTTCACCGACCTGATCGCCACCAGGAAGGCAGCCCCGGTCGTCCTCGTCATGCCCGACACGGACGGCGGCAGGACGTACTCGCTGCAGTGCCTCAACGTGCCCGGCGGGATCCAGGACGAGACATACCTGGCGGTCGATGTCCCCGACTACATCGCGGCCCACTGGCAGGTCCAGCCGCCGGGCAGGGCCTGGGGCCTCGCCGGCTACTCGGAGGGCGGCTACTGCACCGCGAACATAGCCCTGCAAGAGCCGCGGAGGTACGGCTACGCGGGCGTGATGAGCGGGTACTTCTCGCCGTCAGCCGACCGGGTACCCCGCGGCAACAAGCCCGGCGCGCCCCCGGTGACGGTCAACCCGTTCCGCGGGGAGCCGGCGCTGCGCGCGAAGAACACCCCGCGCGTGTACATCAACCAGATCCCCCCGTGGACGCAGCTACCGCAGTTCTGGCTGGCGGCGGGCAGGCTCGACGGCGGGGACGTCCGGGCCGCCGTGGAGTTCCGGCAGTTGCTGATGCTCCACCAGGCCGTCGTCCCGCTGGATATCGTCGGAAACGGCGGGCACAACGCGACCGTGTGGCGGGCGGCGCTGCGGCCGATGCTCACCTGGATGACCCCCAAGCTGGCCCAGCGGGCCAGGTCCGCGGACACGGCCGTGGCGGCGGCCCAGAGGCGCAAGGCGCTGCAGGCCAGGGCCGGGACCCGGGCCGCGCAGCAGGCCCGCCCGCCCGGCCGGCACGGGAAGGCGGGCATCCCGGTGCCGTAACGCGCCGGCCATTCCCGGCCGGCCCCGCTGATCTTCGGCAGCGTGGACGGCCGGCGGCTACGCAGCCCGGGAACCACCGGTCCGTTCGGCTGGGTAAAGGACGGGAAGCCCGAACGAGCGGCGGCTATGCGCCCCGGGCACGTGAGGGAGGCAGGGGGCTACCCCGGCCCTTCCCGCGCCTGCCGCTCCTGCAGCGGGGCGACGTCGACCACGGTGACGGCGATGCTGGCGGGGGCCAGGCCGGTGAGCTCGGTGACGGCGCGCGCGATACTGCGCTGTGCCCGCGCCGCGACCGCCGCGACCGGCTGGCCCAGCTCGACGGTGAGCGCCACCTCGATGGCGGCCTGGTCCCCGGCGACCGTGGCGCGTACCCCGGCGGCGGGTGGTGCGCCGTCCAGCCCGGTTCCCGGCAGGTGTGCCTGCAGCCGGTGCCGGAGGGCCGTGGCGAGCGCGCCGGCGCCGGGTTCGAGGCGCAGTACGCCCGGCGTGCCCGCTGCGGCAAGTGCCGCGATCTTCTCCACCACGGTCGGGGCGATGGTCGTCCGTCCTGCGGTCATGGCTGCTGCTCCAGGAGGTCGGTGACGTCGACATCGACATGGTTCACCGCGAAGCCGATCAGGTCGCGGCCTGCGGCGCGCACGAGACGGCGGACGTGCTCGGCGGCGGCGGGCGCGGCGGTGCCGTAGCGCACGGCGATGGTCAGGCGGATGTCGTAGCCGTTCTCTGCTGGCGTGATGGCGCAGGATCTGGCGACCACGCCGTTGCACTGGTCGGCGGCGAAGCGCAGCACGACGGCGGCGGCCTGGGCGGTGATGCGGATCGGCCCGAGCCCGGTGGACGTGACGGGCAGCTCGGCGCCGAGCCGGGCTTCCGCGCGTACCGCCCGCATGATCCGCGCGGTCAGGCGGGGCGGCGGTGTGGCGTCGAGCCGGGCCAGCGCGCTTGTGGCCTCGGCCAGCGCGCGGAAGCCGGATTCCGCGGCGCGGCAGTGCAGGCAGGACTGCTCGTGCGCGTCGAGGAGGCCGGCCACCACATGGTCCCAGAGGGTGTTGGCGTCCCGCCCGCATGGCAGCCGGTACAGGTCCTCGACACTGCTCATTGCCATGGTTTCATCGCCTCCGCTAGCTCGGCGCGGGCCCGGGACAGCCGTCCGCGTACCGCCTGCGGGGTGGTCTGCAGGATATCGGCGATCTCGGCGTAGGACAGCCCCTCGATCTGGCGCAGCAGCCAGGCCGAACGCTGGGCGGGGGTGAGTTGGTCCAGGGCGGCGCGCAGCGCTTCCAGCGCGTCGGCGGTCTCGGCACGTTCCTCCGGTGAGGGGGACCGGTCCGCCGACGCGGCGGCGCCTGCCTCCAGCGGGCGGCTGGGCCGCTGTGCGCGCAGCAGGTTGAGGCAGCGGTTCGTGGCTGCCCGGTACAGCCACGTCCGGATCGCGGCGTCCTCGCGGATGCCGGGAAGCTGGCGCCAGGCCGTGACGAAGACCTCCTGGGTGACGTCCTCGGCGTCGGCGCCCCCGCCGAGCATGCGCAGCGCCATCCGGTAGACCGGGCGCTGGTAGCGGCAGACGAGGGCCTCGAAAGCGCGGGTGTCACCGTCGCGGGCACGCGCCACCAGGGTGGCGTCGTCGCTGTCCGGGTACGGCCCGGGTGCGCCATCGCCCTGCCTGCTCACCGTGACCCCTCCGCGTGCCCGCCACGTGGTGCTGGTCATGACGCTGGCCCGGTGCCGGCGCCGCCACAGGCTGTGCGGCGTCGCCCGGAGAAAACCATGCGTGACGGTTTGACGCCTACCGTGTCCTTACTTATGAGACGGCTCGCGAGGGCGGCTGCCACGGTGTTTTCCAGCGGTTCAGGCACCACGGTAGCCGACGCGGGCCAGGCGACCAAGAGGGTAGAGGGAAGAAAAGAAGGGATCGCAGCCTATGACGCAGCAGACACAGCAGCAGGTACAGCAGGGGCAGCAGCGCGACAGCCGCCGCCCTCCGCTGACGGAGGAGGCGGCACCACCCGCCCTGCAGTCCAGCCACGGCAAGACGACGATCGCCGACATGGTGGTCACCAAGATCGCCTCGATCGCGGCCCGTGAGGTTCCGGGCGTGTTCGACCTCGGCGGCGGGATGTCCCGGGCCCTGGGCGCCATGCGGGAACGGATCCCAGGCTCGCGGGGACCGGCGACATCGCGCGGGGTGTCGGTGGAGGTGGGAGAGCGCCAGGCCGCCGTCGACCTCACCCTGGTAGCCGAATACGGGGTGCCGATCGCCGACATGGCCTCAGGGGTGCGCCGCAACGTGATCGACTCGATCGAGCGGATGACCAGCCTCGAGGTCACCGAGGTCAACATCGACGTCACCGACGTCTACATCCCCGGTGAAGACGGCTCCGGCACGGGCGCCGACGCGGGCCCGGCCCGGGTCGAGTAAGCCGTGCACCCGGGCACTCGCGCGGGCGGCAGCGCCCCGGCGGCGGATTCCGGCAGGGCCACGGGCGCGACCGTGGCCGGGGAGGACAGCCGGGACGGGGCGGCTGCCCGTGCCGGCACGGAGGCCGGCCAGTCTGCGGAGGCCGGCCCGGTCATGGAGGCTGAGCGTGTGGCGGCCGCTGTCCGCGCCGTTCCGCTGGTAGCCGACCTGTCAGGAGGGCCGTTCGGTGGCGTGGGTACCTACCTGCGCGGGCGCCGTATCCCCGGCGTCCGCGTGGGCCCGAGGGTGGTGGAGGTGCACGTGACCGGCCGCTACGGTCACCCGGTGGCCGAGATCGCCGGGGCCGTGCGGGCCGCCGTCGCCCTGGTCACCGGTGATCAGCGGATTGACGTGGTCATCGAGGATCTCGCATGACACACGTCAGGGCCGATCCGGAGGAACGGCAGGCGTTCCGGGCGTTCGTGCGTGCCAGTCATCCCGACGTCGGCGGGGACCCGGCGGCGTTCGCGGCGGGACTGGCCGCCTTCGGCCGCGGCGCGGCCCCCGCCCGGTGGCCTTCCGTCCGCTGCTCTCCCGCCGGGCAGTCGCCCGCCGGACGCGATCCGCGGTTCGACGCGCCGGTGATCTTCGTCCACAGGCCCCGCGGGCTCGCCGGGGCATGGGTGTGGGCGCGGCGCAGGCATGCCGCCCGGCACCGCCCGCCCCGGGTCCTCTGACCGTTGAAGATATCCGAAAGGCACAACCATGTACATGTCACGAGCCACGGTAGGGCTGATGCTCGCCGGGGTGATCCTCGGCTTCGCCGGGGCAGTCGGCGGGTTCGGCGCGTTCGTCGTCTCACTGTTTCTCGGCGTGGTCGGTTTTGTCGCCGGCTGGTTCCTCGATCGCAGGCTGGGCGGCGGGGAGGGCGGCGAGCGGCCGCCGTTCCCGGGCTGGCGGCGTGAGGAGTCGTCCTTCACCGGGCAGGGGCGGTGGTGATGAGCCAGGCCGCTGCCGCGGCCCCGCTGCCCACGTTCCGCGGGGCCCCGCCGGGCGAGCGGGGGCGGACCCGTATCGATGAGACGGTGGTGGAGAAGATCGCCGCGGCGGCGGCCGGCGAGGTGGATGCGGTGGCGGGCTGCCGCCGGCGGGTGCTCGGCGTTCGGTTCGGCCAGCTCGGGCAGGTCCGCGTGCGGGCCACGGTGCGGGGTTCCCTGGTCACCGCCGAGGTGGCGGCGGCCGTGGCCTACCCGGCGCCGCTGCGGGAGGTGACCCGCCAGGTGCGCGCGCACGTGGCGCAGCGGGTGCGGGAGCTGACCGGCATGCGGGTCGGCGCGGTCGACGTCGCCGTGACCGCCCTGGTGGCCGATGACTCCGCGCGGGTGGAGTGAGCGCTGATGCAGGTGACCCGGAGAATCCTGTCGCCGCTGTTGGCGGTGGTCCTGGTGCTGCTGGGGGCGTTCTTCATCGCCGAGGCCATCCCTCAGCTCATCGGAAGCGACCGGCCGCTGGGGGTCGACTACTACGTGGTCCCGGCGCAGCTTTTCCACCGCGCCTGGGACAGCCCCTACGTTCTCGGTGCCGGCGCCGCACTGCTGGCGATCGGGGTGTTCTTCCTCCTGCTGGCCGCCTCGCGCGGACGGCGTCCCCTGCCGCTTACCAGCCAGACACCTGACGTGCGGGTAGAGCTGCCGCGGCGTGACCTTCGCCGCATCGCCGAAGCCACCGCCGCCAGCCTGGAGGATGTCACCAAGGTGAAGGCATCTGCCCAGCGCCAGCGCGTGAAAGTCACCGCACGCACCTATCCGCAGGCCCCTGGCGACCTCGCCGAGCAGGTCCGCGACCTGGTGAGCGGCCAGATCACCACGCTGGCGCCGGCCCGGCGATCACCCCGTGTGCGAGTCCGCCTCAAGCGCAAGGGTAACGACCGCCCGCACGGGGGCGACGGCCGCATCGGCGGGGACGGCGGCCGGCCGCAAGAACAGGACAGCCGCGGCCGGGACGCAGGAACCAGCCGCCGCTGAGGCAAGGGGAAGAAAGGGAACAGGTTATGCTCGCTGACCGGGCCAACCGGGCCGTGCTCACCGCATGGGGGCTGGTCTTCGCCGCAGGCGGGGCGGCGATCCTGGCCGCCGGCGCAGGGGCCGGCGGCCCCGCTCTCGCGGCTCAGCCGGTCCTCACCAGGGCCCGTTGGGCGCTGGTGGCCGGCAACGAGACAGCGTCGTGGGCGGCGGTCGTCGCCGGCGGGGTGATCCTGCTCGCCCTCGGCGTTTTGTGGCTGGTGGCCCAGGCCCGCACTGACCGGCTGCGCCGCCTGGAGATCGACCCCGACCGCGGGCACGGCGGGGCGCACATGGATGGCCAGGCGCTGGCCGGTGCCGTCAGCGCCGAACTCGACAAGACGCCTGGCCTGCAGCGCGGGCGTGCCCGCCTCGTCAGCCGGCGCGGCGGCCCCGAACTGCACCTCCGCGTGAGGCTGAGCCCGTATGCCGACCTGCATGAGGCCAGGCACCACATCGAGGCCGTCGTCATCCCCCGTGCCCGCCAGGCGCTCGCCCCGGCCCCGCTGCCCGCCCTGCTGCGGCTTGAGATCGCCCGTTCCGGTGAGCGCGTCCGCTGACCACCGCGCCCGGCCGGGACAGCCCGGCCGGCACGGCCAGCCGGAGCCATCTGGCGCCGGGCCGGGGCCGGGTGGCGCGATCAGCCGCCTGGATGGCTTCCAGCGCCGGCACCGGTGGGCCGGCTTCCCGCTCGCCGTCGCCTACAAATACGCCGACGACCAGGGCGGCTACCTGGCCGCGCTGATCACCTACTACGGGTTCGTCTCGCTGTTCCCGCTTCTGCTGCTGCTCGTGTCAGTGCTGGGGTTCGTCCTGCACGGCCATCCTGCCCTGCAGCGGGCATTCGTCCGCTCTGTGTTGGGCCAGTTCCCCGCCACCGGTGCCCAGCTCGCCCGCAACATCCACGCCTACCACGGTTCGGTGGCCGCGCTGGCCGTGGGCCTGGGGGGCGCGGTCTACGGGGGGCTGGGTGCGGCGCAGGCCGCCCAGAACGCGCTCAACCGGATCTGGGCGGTTCCCCGGCACCAGCGGCCCAACCCGATCACCTCGCGGCTGCGCAGCCTGGCCCTGCTGGGCGTGCTCGGGGCCGGGGTGCTGGCCACCACAGGCCTGTCCAGCCTGGCCACCAGCGGGGCGGCCTACCATACCCGGGCGCCCATGGCGGCCTGGGGGCTACGCGCTGTAGCGACGGGACTGTCGGTCGCCGCCAACGTGTGCCTGTTCTACCTGGCCTTCCGGGTACTGACCGCACGGGCGGTCCGGCCCCGGCACGTCGTGCCCGGCGCGGTGGTCGCCGCGCTGGCCTGGCAGGTGCTCCAGGCGGCGGGCACCTACTACGCCGGCCGCGAACTCCGTCACGCCAGCGCGGTCTACGGCTTGTTCGGTCTCGTCCTGGGTCTGCTCGCCTGGATCTACGCCGAGGCCGTCGTCATCGTCGTGGCCGCGGAGGTCAGTGCCGTCCACGCCCGGCGGCTGTGGCCGAGGGCGCTGCTCGCTCCGTTCACCGACAACGTTGCCCTGACGAGCGCCGATCAGCGGGCCTACGCCTCGTACGCGGGCGCGGAGCGCTACAAGGGCTTCCAGCAGGTCCGCGTCCGCTTCTCCGCACGTGCCCGCGAAGGCGCCCCCCGGCCACCCGGGCGGATGCGGTGATGCGTGCGCGAGGGTGCCGTCCCGGCGGCCGGTATGGTTCTCACGGGTGCCGGCCGGCCTGTCACGGGTGCTTGCCGGTCCTGCCGGGAGGGACCGGCCTGCCGGCCTCGGCCGCCCCCTCGGTGCAGACGAGGCCTGTCCGGCCGCGGAGTGGGTTCCGGCAGCATGTCACCGTGTACCTCCGGATGTCACCGTGCCGAGCTGGCCGATTACTGTTGGAGCTGTGCGCGTGCTTGTCACCCGCCCGGATGAGCTGGGCCAGGCTGAGATAGATGCGTGGCGGGCCATGCAGGGTGCCACCGCCGCGCTCGGCAATCCGTTCCTGTCCCCGGAGTTCGCCATCGCCGCCGCCAGGTTCCGGCCGGCCGCCAGGGTCGCCGTGCTCGCTGGCGCGCGGTCTGCCAAGGGCTTCTTCCCCTTTGAAAGACACCGGTTCGGCATCGGCGCGCCAGTCTGCGGCTGGCTTTCCCTCGGCCAGGGCCTCATCCACGCGCCAGGTGTGGAGTGGGATTCGCAGGAGCTCCTGCGGGGGTGCGGGCTCGCGGTGTGGCAGTTCGATCATCTCGTCGCGGGCCAGCAGCCTTTTCTTCCCTACCAGGAGGCTACTGCCCCGTCGCCGGTGATAGATCTGGCGGACGGGTTCGCCGCATATTACGCACGGCTGCGGGCAAGAGCCCCGCAATTCTGCAGGGAACTGGAACGGAAGGCACGCAAGCTGGCACGCGATGCCGGCGAACTCCACTTCGTCGCGGACTCACGTGACCCCAGCGTGCTGCGCGCGCTGATGACGTGGAAGTCCCAGCAGTACCACCGGACCGGGCTGGTCGACCGGTTCGGCCTGCCCTGGGTCACCGGTCTCCTCGAGACCCTCCTGGCCACCCGCGGCGATCACCTCAGCGGGATGCTTTCTGGCCTGTACGCGGACGGCCAGCTTGTCGCCGCCCAGTTCGGCCTGCGCTCCGGGAAGCTCTTCGCCGGCTGGTTCACCGCATATGCCGACCGTTTCGGCAGGTATTCTCCCGGCCTGATCCAGGTCCTCCGGCTGGCTGAAGCGCTCGCCGGCGCCGGGGTCGAGCTGATCGACATGGGCAAGGGCCCCGCGGCCTACAAGGAGAAGCTCAAGGACTGCGACAACGTCGTCGCCGAAGGCATCGTGACCGGCAGGTCCGCGCTGGCCGCGGTGCACCGGGCCCGCAGGGCTTCGGCCCGGTGGGCCGGTGTCACCCTCAGCAGGCATCCCCGCCTGTACCGTGCCACTCGCCCCTTCCGCACGGCCCGGAGGCGGTAACCCGGGGCGGACGCGCGTCGTGCCGGGAACCGGCTGCCTGCCCGGGAACACGCCGGGAACCGGGCGCAGGCGAGGTGCCTGCCGCGGGGATCCAGCGCACCGGCGATCCGGCCGGGGTCACGCCACAGCTGGCCGGGGTCACGGCATAGAATGGCAGTGCCAGCAGGCCGCTGGCTCACGGGGGAGTCATGAAGCTCACCGCCGGAGCCGGTTTTCCGCCGGAGCCGGGCTGACCTGCCGTGGTGAGCGGCCCACTGCCCGCCCGATGCCCCAGACGACGGCGCGGTGCCGCCCCGGTGCGGCATGGCGCCGCTGGTGACGGGAATTCGCTCATAACCCCAGAGGGGGCGGGGCGGCCTTACCCGGTGAGGCAACTCTTACGCGGGGGCAGGGGGGAACTCATGACCGTCACTGACAAGCTGGCCGGCATCACGGTTCACCGCCTCCGGGAGGACGAGCTTCCCGAGGCGGACAGGATCGTGCGCCTGGCGTTCGGCACCTTCCTTGGGCTGCCGGACCCGATGGACTTCATGGGTGACGGCGACTACGTCCGGACCCGATGGGCAGCCGATCCCGCCTCGGCGCTGGCCGCTGAGGTGGGCGGAGACCTCGCCGGCACCAACTTCGTCACCCGCTGGGGCAGCGTGGGCTTCTTCGGCCCCCTCACCGTGCTGCCGTCACTGTGGGACCGGGGGGTGGCGCGGGCTTTGCTGGGGGCCACCATGGCGGTGTTCGACGAATGGGGAGTCATCCACCGCGGCCTGTTCACCTTCGGCCACAGCCCCAAGCACATCGCCCTGTACCAGAGCTACGGGTTCTGGCCCCGGTTTCTCACCCCCATTCTCGGAAAGCCCGTGCAGGGCCGGGCGGCCGGAGGGTGGACGGCCTTCTCGTCGCTCGCCGACCCAGAACGGGGCCTGGACGCGGCGGCGGAGGTGACGGGCTCGATCTTCGGGGGACTGGATGTGAGACGAGAGATCGGCGCCGTCTGCGACCAGAACCTTGGTGACACCGTGATGGTCTGGGAAGACAGGAGCCTCGCGGCCTTCGCGGTCTGTCATGTCGGGCCGGGGACGGAGGCGGGAACCGGTAACTGTTTCGTCAAGTTCGGGGCAGCCCGTGCCGGGGCCCAGGCCCCGCAACGTTTTTCCCGGCTCCTCGACGCCTGCGAGAGCTTCGCCGCCAGCCGGGGCGCATCGGCCGTCGTGGCCGGCGTCAGCACCGGACGCCGCGGCGCGTACCGCCAGCTCCTGGATCGGGGCTACCGGGCAGGACTCATCGGCGTTACGATGCACGCCCCCGACGCGGACGCCTACCACCACCCAGACGCCTATGTCATCGACGACTGGCGATAACGTCCAGCCTCCCCTCCGGCAGGCTTGATGCCCTCAGCCAGGCCGGATGCGAAACACCGGAACGCCAGCAGACACGTCAGTTGCCTTACCGTACCTGGCGCGCTGCGATCCAGCCACGTGATCACAGCACTCGCCTGGGGGCGGCGGGAAGTCCGCCATCGCGAGTCCCGCCGCGATCTCGTAGGTGGCCAGCCCGGCCCGCGCTCCTTGCCCGGTGCGCTGCCGCAGGTGAGAGCGGGCCGGCGGTCGGGGTCGAGGAGGCGGCTGAGGCGGCTGGCGGTAGCGGCGGCTGCCGGGGAGTGGTGAGGGGCTGGCGGGCCAGGGCGGACAGGAGGGCCTGCGCTGCCTGGGTCAGGCCGGCCTGGCTGGTGCCTGCATGCGCCCGGGCCAGGGCGTGCAGGACGGGGGTGAACTGGCGGCGGGGGCCGGCGGCGCGCCAGGCGCCGGCGTGGGTGAGCAGGCGGCGGTTGCCGTGCGGAGTTCACCACTGCCGGCGGCGCGCCAGGCGCGTCCGGTGCGCGCACGTGCGGGCTGGGCGTGCGCTGTGCTGGTGGTGCCGGTGCCCGTCCTGGCCTCAGCTGTGCCGTAGTGCCGGCGTGGGCTGCGCGGCGGGCTGGTGATCGCGGCGTGGACCGTGGGGAGGATATCGAGGTGGCGGTTGAGGCCGGTGATGGACAGGGCCCTGGCCACCGCTGGCGTTGGCGCAGCCAGGCGCAGGAATCCGCCAAGCAGTCTGGCGCGGCGGCCGGTGGCCACCAGGACGGCCAGGCCGCTGGCGTCGGCGTAACTGACTGCGGACAGGTCGATGATGAGCCGGCTGGCGACGTGATGGAGCAGGCCGAGGAGCTGCTCGCGCAGCGCGGGCGCGGACGCGATGTCGAGCTCGCCGCTGAGCGCGGCGATGACGTGGCCGCGTTCTGTCCGGGAGGAAAGACTCAGGGACATCACTGGCCTCCGGTCAGGCAGAGGGAACGGGCTGGGTAACGTGCATCAGGCCCGGATGCGGGTGCCGCTGGCTCGGGCACGGCACTTTCCTTCCGCGAAGGGGGACGGGCGCTGGGCCGTCACCGGTCACCGCTGGTGAGCGGCGGGACGGCGCGGCAGGAGGGGCGGGCCGCGGACGCTAACCGGCGCCCAGCAGGGCGGGCGTCAGCTGGCGGCGTGCGTGTCCTGCGCTGCAGAGATCACCCCGGCGGGGCCGCGGGCGCCACCGGGTGCGGGCCGGCTGGACCGCCCGCAGCGTGCCCGCCTCGGTGATGCCGTTGGCAGCGGCGGCGCTCATCCTGCCGCTGCCGCTGCCGCGGCCGCTGGGTCCGGGAGCTGGCACGGGAGCTGGCATCGGGCACCGGCACAGTCAGCCGGAGGCGCGGCGATGCGAGCGTCATGAGTACGGGCGGTCATGATGACCATGCGGATGCGCATGAGTGCTCCTCCGGTAGCCCGGGTAGCTGGCCGTCCTCGGCGGCTGGGTTCCGGCGCCTGACGTCAACCTATATCCGCATCACGAAACTAGCAAATAATCTCCAGAAATTGGTAACCTTTTTCGGGGGCGAGCCACCGCGGGCGAGGCTGACGCGGTTCTTCATCCCCGATGCCGCTGATCGCGGGACGGCGTAACGCGCATCCCTGGCCGGGTTCGCGGTGCGGCGCAGACGGCTCGCTGCCCGGGTGTGTACGTGCCGCCGGATCCGCTCAGGCGTGCCGCCGGATCCGCTCGATACGCCGTTGGGCGTGATAGGCCGTTGGGCGTGGCGGACTCCCTGGCGCGGCGGCTGGATCGCTGAGCCCTCGGCGGCGAAGCGCTGCACCAGCCGGCAGGCAACCGCGCCCGGGCACGCCCGGGAGATCCGCAAGGCCGCCTGCGGGTAGCGGGAGTTCGCCGGCGCGGCGGCGGACGCGTAGCTGCGCGTCAGGTCCGGGTGCCCGCAAGCAGCGCCAGGACCTCGCCGATCGCGGGTTCCCGGCTGGCTGGCTCGGGCAGCGGAAGGTGCTCCTGGATCTGGTAGCGGTTGCGGCGGCCGTCCTTCTGCTTCACCACATAGCCCGCTTCGATCAGGTCGGTGACGATGCCGTAGGCGCTGCGCTCGGTGATGCCCAGGCTGGCTGCGATGTCACGCAGCCGCACCCCCGGGTCGTTCGCGATGCACAGCAGCACGCGGCCGTGGTTGCTCAGGAAGCTCCAGCTCGCCATGCCTGCGAAGTTACCACATTTTTCTGGAAATACATTGCTAGTTTTAAATTACCGATGTAGCCTGCAGGAAGGCCCCGGGAATCAGCCGCCGACGGCGGCCAGATGGCCCGGGAGTCACCGAAGGGAGCAGGCCATGATCCTCATCGGCCTGGTAATCCTCATCGCTGTGCTCATGATGGTGGCGGTGGCACGTATGCGGCGCAGACCGTAGCCGCCCGGCGACGCTCAGGTTGCGGCAGCCGCCCGGGCGGACGGCCGGGCTGTCGTCACCGGGAATGTCGCGGACCTCGCCGCGGAACGCGACGTGGTGCTGGTGTCCGTGCTGAAGAAGAACCTGCCTGCGGGCGGCGGGCAGGCCGCCGGTCTGGCAGCGGTCCGTGACCGCTGGGCACACGATCACCCGGATCCATACCTCGGCGCGCATTGAGGTTTTCTCAGCGACTTTCACGTGAGCATCTTGTTCTCGAATAGCACCAGGACGAGAGCAGCACGGGCGATGGAGCCTATCTCGCTGGGGCTCGCGGTGACGTTCTGGAGTGTCTTC
>Ga0070737_10004422_pt1 | contig 14141 bp, 12 predicted proteins | sample Coa_R1_10_FD_66438 | JGI IMG/M metagenome (GOLD analysis project Ga0070737, IMG submission 66438) | Surface soil microbial communities from Centralia Pennsylvania, which are recovering from an underground coalmine fire - Coalmine... | ecosystem: Environmental > Terrestrial > Soil > Unclassified... | reverse complement strand
CGCTGACGCTGATTAGCCTGATGGCGGGAAGGCCGGCAAGCCTGCTCTCCAGTATGCGCTTCGCGATCGGCGAGCGATGCAGGCCCGCAACCCTGAAGCGGGCGCGACCTGCGACCGCGCAATGGACGGGCACGACGCGGTCGCGCGCGGCCTTGCCGGTGGAGTGCATGGGGATTTTGGCGTCAGCGTTCATCGTAAATCAGTCCGCCCGCCGGTTGTCCGCCGCGCCCCGCCACCACAATGGAGAGCTTATCACTAAAGCCGCGGTGATGGTGGGGATCAGCAGTTGGGTGGCGCGCAGGGCCGCCAGATGCTCAAAGCGCGCCGCCGCCTCAACCAGCATCGAGCCGGCAATCCAGCCCAAAATCCCGGCCGCCGCGGTGAACGCCGCCGGGTAGCGCCGCATCACGCCGGCGACTGCCAGACTGGCGAGGATGATCGGTGCCGCGCTGAGCAGCACCCCGGCGCTCAGCAGCCAGGGATGCCCGCGTCCGACCGCGGCGACGGCCAGGATGTTGTCCGGGCACATCACGAAATACCCGACGATTACGGTCATGATCCAACCCGGCATTTTATGGTCGTGGGTGTCAGGCGCGGCCGGTGGCCAATGGTGTGCCGGGCTGCGCACCAGCCGCACCGCGATCGCGCCCAGCACCAGGCCGCCGACCAGCGAAACGGCCGGCAGCGTCAGCAGCCGCGCCATGATCAGCGTTGTCACGATCTGCATCAGCACCGCGGCGCCGATTCCGGCCGCCGATGCGATCCGGCGCTGCGCGACAGCCATCCCGTGGACCGCCATGCCGACGACCACCGCGTTATCGCCGCTGAGCGCGAGGTTGACGGCGACGATCTCGGCCAGGCAGACGACATCTGCACCAAACCGGCTCACGCGCGCGAAACCCCTGCCGGGCAGCATGCACGCCGGCGGCCAATTAGCGCGCGATACACCAAAACAGCCACGCTCATTTCTGTTGTTGTGACGGCCCCCGTTGGCGGGCGCCGATTAAATTTTTCCATATGTAAGGATACAGAAGGCAACCCACGTCGGCCATTTTTGCATTTCGCGCGGCGCTCTGTTAGACCGATCACATGATTCCCTGCCGCCAGGCGGCGCGGCAAGGGGGGCGATATGCAGGGCTGCCAGGTTTGCGATAATCCGCGCCGGCCGGATCTCACCACCAGTCAGATCGAATGGCACAACATGGGTCATCCCGGACTGGAAAGTTTGCGCAGCAGGGCTGCTTCCACGAAACTGCGCAGCGTGGTGATTATCCGGCCGGGCGATCAGATCCTGTACGAAATCAAGCCCGGGTCGTGGACGCGAATCGACGAGCTGGACGTGGCAATTGCGGCCGGACACAGCGTGCACGACCTGGCGGCCACCTGCCGGCGCTGCTCGCGCCTGGTGCTGGAGCGCCGCCGCGGCGCCCGCGGCTTCTGGGGTGCGTTGCTGGAGCGCATCGCATTGCGCAGACTGCGCAAAGCGGATTGACAAACTGTTTGGACTTCAGCGCGACTGCGGCTTTATAATCGCAGCGCCCGGCTACTTGCGCCGGGCGCGCATCATGGTGCATCGAGGGAGAAAATGATGGACGCTGCCGCTCAGAAACAACGCGCACTGGCCTTTCTCGACCAGATGAACCATCCCGATTCGGAGGTGCTGGCCGGCCTTATCAGCGAGGATTTCGAATTCGAGTTCATGATGCGCGCGCCGGGCGTCAAGGTGCAAAAGCATGATGAGTTTCTCAAGTGGTTTCCCAAAATCATGAAGAGCTGGTTTCCCAACGGGCTGAACATGACCTTCGACACGGTAATCGCGGAGGGACCGATGGTCGCGGTGCAGGCGCGGGCCGAGACGCTCGCGGGAAACGGCAAGCGCTACTCCAACCGCTACCACTTCTTCCTGCGCTTCAAGGACGATCGCATCCAACAGGCGCGCGAATACAACGACACCAACCACGTGCGCGAGACGTTCTTCCCGGCCTGAACGCGGTCCGCGAACGGCCCGCATATGACAACGGTTGATACGCAACCTGTTCGTGGCCGGGATAGACGAGCAGGTCGTCGAAGCCGCGATGCGTGAGCATGACGCGCTCTTCCAGCTCCCAGTCGACCCCCCGAGCTCCAGCGTCGCTGCGACGAAATCGGTTTTCGGTACATGAGCGGAACGGCTCCCGCGGAAGGGAAAAGACTCTCGGCTGGCTCGCCGCTTGCGACGGGCGCCGCATCGCAGCCACGGGACCAAAGACAATCGCAGAGCTTTACGCATTGCCTGGAGGCCGCATGATCCCGGACCGTTCATCTATCGGGTTTATTTCCAGTTGAGCCCTTTGCGGACCGCACCGCGCGTCAACCGGGGCGAGCATCTTCGCCACGGGCGGCGGTGAACATCATGTTGATGAATTCGGTGACCTGGCAGCGCGGGCACATTACCAGGGGATGGGACTGGTTGCGCTGGTCGCGGCATTCGTCGAAATAGCAACTGCACGCCATCTTAAGCCCGCACCATTCGCATTTGACCGCGTGCAGGCGGCCGATGTTTTGCGTGATTCGTCGCCGTTCCTCCCTGCGTCTGCGCTTGGCCTTCTTCATGGAGCGACGCTATCACGGCAGCGCGACAACCGTTGTCCTCGAAGCAATCGAGGTGGGTATCTTCCCGCCCGGACGATCCGCGGACCTGGGGAGTTTATGCTGCGGCGGAAATACCGTTGTATCCCGCCGAGCGCCGCCGCCTTCGGCAGGTCGGCCATTTCCGGCGCATGGCCCGGCGGCTTGCGGCACCCTCAGGAGAAGGCCTGGAACACAGCGCGCACGCCGCGGTCGTAGTCGCCGTCGATTGCCACCGGATAGAGCAGCACGTAGGCGGCGCCGGCCCGCTCGAACTCCTCCAGTTTACGCCGGCAGTCCTGCGCGCTGCCCATCGCCGCCACCTCCTCCGCCATCCGATCGGAAACCGCGGCGGCCGCGCCCGCCATGTCGCCCCGGGCGGCCGCGTCCATGATCGCTTCGGCCTCCTTGGCGAATCCCTGGCGGACAAACAGGCGGTTGTAAAACGGCAACGAGCCGTACATGGCAAGCGTGCTCTTGACCGAGCGCAGCGCCACGGCCCGATCGGAACAGACGCAGCAATGCATAATCAGCGCGACTGCGACGTCGGCGGGATTGCGCCCCGCACGCCGAGCCCCGCGCGCGATCCCGTCCACCACTTCCTTAAGCCCGCGCGGGCAATAGTTGAGCGGCAGACTGCCGTCGGCGATCTCGCCGGTAAGCTCGATGCTTTTGGGCGAGATGCTCGCGATGTACACGGAAATCCTGCCTTCGGCTTTGGGCGGCGCGAATCCCGGCCGGTTGATTAGCGCCTCGCCCGCAAACGCCTTGCGCAGCGTCGCCACGCAATCGCGCAGCGCGGCCAGCGGCTTGTTCATGCTGATGCCGTAGGCGGCGTTGATCGGCTGATGGCTGGTGCCCAATCCGAGCAGCAGACGGCCCGGCGCCAGCGCATCGATCGCCATCGCATGGCCTGCCAGCAGCGCCGGATGGCGGGTGTATATGTTGGCGATTCCGGTGCCGACCTGGATGCGCGTGGTCACCGAAGCAATATGCTGCGCCACGGCCAATGCGTCGGTGGCCGGTCCCTCGGTGACCAGAAAGCTGCGCAGACCGATCTGCTCGGCGGTTTTGGCATAGTCCACCAGCCGGTTGAACGACGCTCGGCCGCCGCCGGCCATTACCAGGATCCCCGGTGTCTGCATCGGCGTATCCTCCTCGAACTGGCTGTGCGCAGATGCTGCGGCGCATGTGAACTATATGATTCCCTCGCGGGCCAGCGCGGCGATTTCCTCCGCGCTCAGCCCCAACAGTTCGCCGTAAACCAGGCGATTATCCTGACCCAGCGCGGGCGAGCCGCGCCAGATCCGGCCCGGCGTGGCCGACATCGGAGGCGCGATACCGGTGCCGCGCACCCGGCCCGCCTCTTCGTCCTCCCATTCGATGTGGATGCCGCGCGCGCGATAATGCGGATTCTCCGCCATGTCCTTGCTCGACATCACCTTGGCGCACGGGATGCTCAGGTCGCGCATCGTTGCCAGCACCTGCTCGGAGGTATGGTCGGCCACCCACGCCCGGAACAGCGCGTCGAACTCCCATCCTTCCGCGGTGCCGACCTTGTAGGTGATTCCCTTCCACTTCTCCTCGTTGGGATCCAGGCCGAGCAGGCGGCAGAGTTTCTCGCCGTGCGCCGGCAGCGCGGCCGCGATCATCAGCCATCCGTCGCGCGAATGGAAGGTGTCGAGCGGCTGAATAGCGGTGGCGCGATTGCCCACCCGCTCCCGGATTAGCCCGGTTTCGAAATACTCGAGCATGGTGGGCCCCAGTATTTTGTGAATCACTTCGAACATCGCCACGTCGATCGACTGCCCCTGGCCGGTGGCCCTGGCGTTCATGATACAGGCCAGCGTCGCCGACAGGGCGCAGAAGGCGCTGATGTAGTCGGCGGTCCACGGCTGCGCCCGCACCGGCGGCTCGGGGTCGGGGAAGCCCGCCTGATACATCATCCCGCCGAAGGCCTGCGCGGTGGAATCGACGCACGCGCGCGGCACGTAGTCGGGGTCGCCGGTGTGTCCGTAGCCGGAGATATGGGTGATGACCAGGCGCGGATTGGCCTTGAGGATCGCCGCGTCGTCCAGGCCCCATCGCGCAAACGTGCCCGGCTTGGAGGACTCGATCCAAGCGTCGGCCTCGCACAATAGTTTGAGGAACAGGTCGCGGCCGCGCGGCTTGGAAGGATCGAGCGTAACGCCCAGCATGTTGCGCCGCTCCTGGATCCAGTTGGTGGTGACCGGCGGCTTGGAGGGATCCTTGTTGGGCAGCTTGATGCCGGCCAGGCGGTAAGGGTCGCCCTCGCCGGCGCGCTCGACATGTATCACCTCGGCGCCCCATTCCGCGGCCACTTCGGACGCGAATGGCCCGGCAATAAAAACCCCCGAGGAGATGATCCGCGTTCCGTGAAGGGGACCGAATTTTTCCGCAATCAACAATTTCCTGCCGTTCATGCCTGTCCTTGCGATGGCGGGCCGAAAGCCGTCGGGCCGCACGCTCAGTTACCTTTGCCCAGTGCCGGAACCGATGCAATCAGCCCAAACGGTGGCGGCAAACTGAGGATCAGGAGCAATGCGGCCCAACCATCCTCTGCGCCGCGGGCAGGGACGTCCGCGCCGCTTCAGATACGACAAGGGCCGGGGCGCGATGCGATTGCGCATCGCCGCCCCGGCTGCATTGGAGGATCAATCGAGGTTGTAGACCTTCTTCGCGTTGCCGGCGACGATCTTGTACTTTTCGTCCTCCGGGACGCCCGCGAAGGTGTCCTCGATGTACTGACGCGAGTTGGGCCAGGTGGTATCGGTGTGTGGATAGTCCGAGGACCACATCAGGTTGTCCAGCCCGATGTCGTGGCGAATCTTGACTCCGATCTTGTCCTCGATGAAGGTCGCGTAAACCTGACGATGGAAGTACTCACTGGGCAGCTTGGGCAGATTGAGCCTGGTCCAATGGCGATGGCGCTTGTAGGTGCGATCGGACTTCTCAAGGAAGTAGCCCAGCCATCCGATGTTCCCTTCGACCGACACGAACTTTAACCTGGGAAACAACTCCAGCACACCGCCGAAGATGATCTGGGAAAGCGCCTCGTAGTTGGCCAGCGACGCGACGTTGAGCAGCGCCGGCACCGCACCGCGCAAATTGTTGGCGCCGAACAGCGCCGCAGTGCGCCGATCCCCGGTGCGCAGATGGACATGGACGGGCAGATTGAGGTCCTGCGCCGCGGCCCAGATCGGATCATAGATGGAGCTGTTGAGCGCCTCGCCGCGCGGATACGTCGGCAGCATCACTCCGCGCAGTCCGGGCAGCTTGGCCACGCGCTCCACTTCCTTCTTGCCCACTTCGACGTCGTCAGTGGGAATCAGGCCGATGCCGATCAGCCGCGACGGATTGACCGAGCAGAATTCGGAGAGGAAATCGTTGTAGGCACGGATGCAGGCGAACTGCAGTTCGTGCTCCTCAATCCCGAAGATGCCGAGCCCGACGTTGGGAAAGATGGTCTGCGCGTCGACCCCGTCGATATCCATGTCCTTGATCCGCTCATAAGGGTCATATGACCCCTTGCGGATGGTGTCGTAGGACTCGCCCGAGGGCTTGTATTCCTCGAACTTCTTGCCGGCCTGCGCTTCAAGTCCGATGGTCTTGCCGCGCACGCCGTTGATCTCCCAGGCATCGCCGTCGGCGACCCGCACCACGCGCGGCGCGCGGTCGCGCAGATGGGCCGGGACCCTGGCCTGCCAGGTATCTTTGGGCTCCTCGACGTGGTCGTCGGAGGAGATGACGTTGTATTTCATTGGCTGACCTCCCTTACGATATTGTTCTCACACCGCGTCAAGAGCCGGCGCCGGGAACAGACGGTTTCGGAGACGGCGGCCGCCCGGCATTCTCTTATACGACTTTCAAGCGCGCTTTGCGAATCGCACGTTTGGGCGGGGGCGGCGTCCTGAGCCGGCCGCTGTCCCCGCCCATCTCGCGCTCCAGTTGTTGCAGGTGCTTCATCAGATTGGGACGCGCCGCAGGCGTCGCCACGCCCAGCAGGGTCAACACGAATCCGTACAGGACGTGGGTGCGAAACCCCTCGCCGTCGAGGTTGCCCTGAATCCACATGACCAATACGCCATAAAAGCCGATCACCAGCATCCGCGCGACGAACTGCGGATTGGCCTGCGGAATCAGGCGGCCGGCTTCGACCCCGGCCTGCAGCGCGCGATGCCACAGCGAGACGATGCGCGGATGCAGCGGCGACTCGTGGATCGCGCCACGCGCCAGCCAGTGGGCCTGCATCAGCGGCAGCCAGAACGACGGGTCGCCGGTGTAGATGCGGGCACCCAGGTGCGCGACTTCCAGTACCTGCTCGATCGGGTCGCGCGCCCGCAGTTGTTCGCTGGCCTGCTCCAGCTTCTCCAGGGCGCCGAACTGCAGCGCCATCAGCACTCCGCCCTTGGAACCGAACAGGTTGTAGGGCGTGGCCAGGCTGACCTCGGCGCGCTGCGCCAGGGTGCGCATCGACAGTCCCGCCGCACCGCGCTCACGGATAAGCTGGGCGGCTGCCTCCAGGATGCGCGCCCGCCGCTCCCGCATCTGCCGGTCGCGCAGCCCCTCGCTCTGTTCCGACGTCATAACGCGTTCGCTTTTTATAACGCGTTACGGTAAGAGGTCAAGCGCTCAAAAAGAATAGCGGCGGCGCGCGTCAGATGCTCACGCTTCAGCAACCGGCAGGATGCCCGTCTCACGTCCTTTTGGACTCCCGGGATCCCCAACGTCTTCAACGCGGCCGCGCCAGCGGGTCGGGCACCCGGGTATCGACGAACGGCGTGACGTTGAGGAAGTACCACTCGCCGTCGAGCTTGCGCAGTTGCGTGTGGTAGCCGCCCACCAGCAGCAGGGAGGTCACACCCTCGCGAGTGACGTAGACGGTCAGGTTGCACAGCGCCGTGCCGCGGTCGGCCTCCAGCGACATGGTCAGGTTGGTGACCAGGTGACGCTGCTTGACCCGGCCCATTTCGCTGGCGGCAAGGTCGCGGGTGAATTTGAGCAGACCCTCGCGCCCGGCGTGGCGGCCCGCCACCGGCGAATCGAAGACCCCATCGGGCGTGAACGTGCTGACCCATTCCTCGTAGCGGCCCTCGTCGATACTGTGACAAAAGCGCGCGAACAACTCTCGCACCTTTTCCCGGTCTTCGTAGTTGAACATGGTCTCGTAACTCCCTGGTGGCAATCCGCGTCCTTCGATCAACCAGTGGAACAGGCGTTGTGGCCTGGCGACGATGCGCGACCATTTTTTGGCCGCTGCCACCGCGGAATTTTATTCTGAATTCGACAAAATGGCGCGGCAAAGGACGCCGCACCTCGAGGACCGACCGCGAGCCTGCCCCGATTATTGTTTGCCCGGGAGTTGGAATCGGACGGGAAAAACTACCTGCCCTCGGGCAGGTCGACGAACACTGCGGCAGCCACCACCGTGGTCCACAACCCGTCGCGGTCGCCAATCGCCGATTGCGTGACGTTGCGCGTGGTGACGATCTTGTCCGACATGCGCCAGATGTTCTTGCGCTCGTCGTAGCTGGTGTTGGGGTCGAAGTCGACGCCCAGGATCGTCGCCAACATCGAGGCCGCCAGGTCTTCGGCGTAATCGCCCGCCTTCTGGTCGGTCTCGCCGAAACTGTGATGCTCGGAGAGATAGCCGTAATGGGCGGGATTGGACGGAATCGCCAGCCCGACCGAAGCGGCGACCAGCCGATGCGGCTCGTTGGTCGCGTTCTCGTGCATCACCGTGAACACGATCTGCCCCGGCGTCAGATGCTTGAGCCCTTCCTGGATCGGGATCAGCCTGCAGTTGGGCGGGAAAATCGAGCTGACGCGCACCAGGTTGAACTCAGCGATTCCGGCGCTGCGCAAGGCCAGCTCAAAGGAGGTGAGCTTCTCCCGATGCTTGCCGACACCCTTGGTCAGGAAGATACCTTTTGCGACTGGCCCCATCCGTCTCCTTCTCCGGCTTTAAAGAATTGGGGAAAACACCACCTATAATCCATTGGGTGCGCATTTGCCGCAATAGAGGTTGTGGCCGAGAAGGGAATTTTGTGATGACCTCGGCCCCGGCGCCCTGGCGGGCATCGGTCTTGAAGCCGACGAGCAGAACCGGCACGGAAGCCGGCGCTGCTCACGTCGGCCTCAGAACTCGTGGCTGGGGCGATGCTCGCCGAACACCGCCCGCATCGCGTCGGCGATTTCGCCCAGGGTCGCGTAGCGGCGCACGGCTTCGATAATCGGCGGCATCAGGTTGGAGCCGTCGGCGGCAGCCTGCCGGACGCGCGCCACCGCCTGGGCCGCAGCCGCCGAGTCGCGCCCGGCGCGCACGCGCGCGATGCGCTCGCGTTGCTTTTCTTCCAGCTCCGGATTGACGCGCAGCAACTCGGGCGTCTCACTGTCGGCGCTGACGAACTGGTTGACGCCGACGATGATGCGCTGTTTGGTTTCGATCTCGCGCTGGTAGCTGTAGGCGGCGTTCTGGATCTCGCGCTGCATGAAGCCGCGCTCGATCGCCGCCACGGCGCCGCCCAGATCGTCGATGCGCGCCAGGTACTCGCGCGCCCGCTCCTCCAGCTCCCGCGTCAGGCTCTCGACGTAGTAGGAGCCGGCCAGCGGATCGATGGTGTCGGCCACTTCGGACTCGTACGCGATCACCTGCTGGGTGCGCAGCGCCGTGCGCGCCGACGCCTCGGTGGGTAGCGCCAGCGCCTCGTCCTTGGAGTTGGTGTGCAGCGATTGGGCGCCGCCCAGCACGGCCGCCAGCGCCTGGACCGACACCCGCACCACGTTGTTCTCCACCTGCTGGGCGGTCAGCGTCATGCCGGCGGTCTGGGCGTGGAAGCGCAGCATCATCGAGCGCGGGTCCCTGGCCCCGAAGCGCTCCTTCATGATTCGCGCCCACAAGCGGCGCGCGGCGCGGAACTTGGCGATCTCCTCGAAGAAGTTGTTGTGCACGTTGAAGAAGAACGACAGCCGCGCCGCAAACGCGTCCACATCCAGCCCCGCTTTCACCGCCGCGTCGACATACGCGATGCCGTCAGCAAGGGTGAACGCCAGCTCTTGTGCGGCCGTCGAGCCGGCCTCGCGGATGTGGTAGCCGGAGATCGAAATCGTGTTCCAGTTGGGCACCTCGCGCGTGGCGAATTCGAAGATGTCGGTGATGATGCGCATCGAGGGGCGCGGCGGATAGATGTAGGTGCCGCGCGCCACGTACTCCTTGAGGATGTCGTTCTGGATCGTGCCGTTGAGCTTGTCCCACGCCACACCCTGCTTTTCGGCGACCACCAGGTACAGCGCGAGCAGGATCGACGCCGTGGCGTTGATCGTCATCGAGGTGGAAATCCTGTCCAGCGGCAGCTCCTTAAGCAGGGTTTCCATGTCGGCCAGCGAGCTTATCGCGACGCCGACCCGCCCGACCTCACCGCGCGCCAGCGGATGGTCGGGGTCACGGCCCATCTGGGTGGGCAGGTCGAAGGCGACCGAAAGCCCCGTCTGTCCCTGCTCCAGCAGATAGCGGTAGCGCCGGTTGGACTCTTCGGCGGTGCCGAAGCCCGCGTACTGGCGCATCGTCCACAGCCGCCCGCGATACATCGTGGGCTGCACGCCGCGGGTGAACGGGTATTCGCCGGGAAAACCCAGGTCGCGCTCGTAATCCAAACCGGCCACGTCGGCGGGATCGTACAGGCGCTTGATCTCGATTCCCGAGGTGGTCGCAAAACGTTCGCGCCGCTCGCCGCCGCGTTTGAGCGCGCGCTCGACGCTCTGGTTGTATCTCTCGCGCGCGGCTTTGAGGGAATCCTGCTGCTCGGACATCGGCTATCCTCTCGACGTTATTCGATCACCGCCAGGATCTCGCCTTTTTCCACCGCCTGACCCACCGAGACCTTGATCTCGAGCACTTTGCCGGCCTTGGGCGTTTTGAGTTCGTTTTCCATCTTCATCGCTTCGACCACAACGATCCCCTGGTCGGCAGCGACTTCATCGCCGGGCTGAACCAGCACGTTGACCACCCGCCCCGGCATCATCGCCTTGAGCTCGATGCGTCCGGTGACGACGCGCTCGCCGCCGGCACGCAGGCGCCGGCGGCTCCTGTCAACCAACGTGACACGATTGATGCCGCGGCGCGAGATCAGCACCAGCTCGTCGCCTTCGGCGCTGATGCTGAAGTCGAAGGTGCGAGTGCCCACTACGGCCAGAAACGAAGAGCCGTGGGTCTTGCGCAAATCGACATCGAAGCTCCGGTCGCCGATTTTGATCCGATAGTTGTTGGCGGCTAGCTCCTCGATTTCCAATTCGTGATTCGTGCCGTCGACGATTGCCTGATACCGCATCGTGCCGCCCGCTCCCTATCTGCGTAGCCAATCGATGCGTCCCGCGGTCTTCCACGCCGACTGACGCTGCGGCGCGCCGGAGGCCGGAGCGGGCGCGCGATGGTTGTTGCTGCGCGAGGCGGCAAACGCCGCCGCCATCAGGGCGGCCAGCTGCTCGACGTCGCCGCCCGCCGCTGCCGTGCCCGGATGGTATTCCTGGTTGATGAAGCCGGTGTCGTAGTCGCCGGCGAGCCAGCGCGGATTGTCCATCAGCCAGCGATGGAAGTTGAGGTTGGTCACCAGGCTGCCGGAAATCATGTACTCGGCAAGCGCGCGGCGCATTCGGCCAACCGCCTCAGCGCGGTCGCGCCCCCAGGTGATCAGCTTGGAGATCATCGGGTCGTAGTACGAGGAAACCTCGGAACCCTCGTACACGCCGCAATCGTTGCGTACGCCCGGGCCTTCGGGCAGGCGCAGCGTGTCGATTCTGCCCGGTGCGGGCACGAAGCCGTGCTCCGCGTCCTCGGCATATACTCGGCATTCGATCGCCCATCCGTTCTGCCGCAGCTCGCTCTGCTTGAACGGGATGTGGCCGCCGGCGGCGATCTCGATCTGTGCCTTGACCAGATCGATGCCGGTCACCAGTTCGGTTACCGGATGCTCGACCTGGATGCGGGTGTTCATCTCCATGAAGTAGAAGTTGCGGTCGCCATCGACCAGAAACTCGATCGTGCCGGCGCTCAAGTAATTGACCGCCTGTGCTGCGCGCACCGCCACCTCGCCCATCGCACGGCGCAACTTGGGTGTGACGAACGGGGAGGGCGATTCCTCGACCACCTTCTGATTGCGGCGCTGCACCGAGCATTCGCGCTCGAACAGATGGACGACGCTGCCGTGGCTGTCGGCCAGCACCTGGACCTCGATGTGATGGGGGCTGTGCAGGAACTTCTCGACGTAAAAGCGGCCGTCGCCGAAGGAGGATTGCGCCTCGCTGGCCACCGAGCGCACCGCCGAAGCGAGCTCCTTTTCGTGCTCGACCATACGCATGCCTTTGCCGCCGCCGCCCGCCGCCGCCTTGATCATGACCGGAAAGCCGATCTTGTCGACCAGCGCACGGACTTCCGCTTCAGTCTCCAGCGTACCCGGCGAGCCGGGCACTACCGGTACCCCCGCCGCCGCCATCAGCTTGCGCGCCTCCACCTTGTCGCCCATGCGATGGATCGCATCAGGACGCGGCCCGATGAACACCATCCCGGCGTCGGCCACCGCCTGCGCGAAGCCGGCGTTTTCGGAAAAGAAGCCGTAGCCCGGATGGATTGCCTGGGCGCCGGTCTGCCGGGCCGCGTCGATGATGCGCGGGATACTGAGGTAGCTTTCGCGCGCCAGCGCGGGTCCCACCGCCACGGCGTAATCGGCTTCGCGCACGTGCAGTGCGGTCCGATCCGCCTCGGAGTAGACCGCGACGGTTTCGATTCCCAGCTCCCGGCAGGCCCTGATAACTCTGACTGCGATCTCGCCCCGGTTGGCGATCAGGATGCGTTTGAACATCGTGGTGGTAGTCGCGCGGCTGGCCCTGCTTGGCCTCACAAGGGAATATTACCGTGTTTACGCGGCGGATTCTTGTCGCGCTTGTTTTCCAGCGCCTTGAGCGAAGTGATCAGGCGCGCACGGGTGTCGCGCGGCAAAATGACCTCATCTATGTAACCCAACTCCGCCGCCTTGAACGGATTGGCGAACGTGGCGCGGTATTCGTCAACCAGCCGCGCGCGCTCGGCGGCCACGTCGGAGGCGCGCTGCAACTCGCCGCGGAAGATGATGTTGACGGCGCCCTCCGGACCCATCACCGCGATCTCGGCGGTCGGATAGGCGAAGTTAAAATCGCCGCGGATATGCTTGGAGGACATCACGTCGTAGGCGCCGCCGTACGCCTTGCGCGTGATCACCGTGACCTTGGGTACGGTGGCCTCGCAAAACGCGTACAGCAGCTTGGCGCCGTGCTTGATAATTCCGCCGAACTCCTGCGCAGTGCCGGGCAGGAATCCGGGCACGTCGACGAACGTAACCAAAGGAATGTTGAAGCAGTCGCAAAAGCGCACGAAGCGCGCCGCCTTGACCGACGCGTCGATATCCAGGCATCCGGCCAGCACGGCCGGCTGATTGGCCACCACACCCACGGCGTAGCCGCCCAGCCGTGCGAACCCGATCAACATGTTCTGCGCGTAATCCTTCTGGATTTCGAAGAAGTGTCCATCATCGACCACGCGCAGGATGATCTCGCGCATGTCGTAGGGCTTGTTGGGATTCTCCGGGACGATCGAGTCCAGCGCCTCGTCGCGGCGATTGGGATCGTCGGTGGGCTGCTGGAAGGGCGGATCGTCGAGGTTATTCGACGGCATGTAGGAGAGCAGCTCGCGCACCGCGATCAGCGCGCTCTGATCGTCGGGGACGTCCAGATGGCAGACCCCGGAGCGGGTCGCGTGAGTGTCGGCGCCGCCCAGCTCCTGCATCGAGACCTCCTCATGGGTGGTGGCCTTGATGACGTCGGGACCGGTGATGAACATGTAGGAACTGTTCTGGACCATCACGATGAAGTCGGTCATCGCCGGCGAATAGACGGCGCCGCCGGCGCACGGGCCCATGATCGCGGAAATCTGCGGGATTACGCCCGACGCCATGACGTTGCGCAAAAAGATGTCGGCATAGCCGGCCAGCGACACGACGCCCTCGTGGATGCGCGCGCCGCCCGAGTCGTTAAGCCCGATTACCGGGCATCCGACCTTCATCGCCAAATCCATCACCTTGCAGACCTTCTCCGCGAAGGCGCCCGACAGGCTGCCGCCGAAGACCGTGAAGTCTTGCGAGAAAATGCACACCTGGCGGCCGTCAATGGTGCCGTAGCCGGTCACCACGCCGTCGCCCGGGATGCGGCGGTTTTGCATGTCGAAGTCGGAGCAGCGATGGGTCTTGAACTTGTCCAGCTCGACAAAGGAGCCGGGGTCGAGCAGGAAATCGATCCGCTCGCGGGCGGTCATGCGCCCGCCCTGGCGCTGCTTTTCCAGCCGCTCCTCGCCGCCGCCCAATTCGGCCTGACGCGAGAGCTCCCGCATCCGCTCGAGGTTTTCTTTAAGTCCCATGGTATCAACCAGGCCAGCCGCAATATACGGCCCGCGCGCCAAAGCAAGCAAGATTGTCCGGGGCGCCGGCCTC
>Ga0070737_10004421_pt1 | contig 14144 bp, 12 predicted proteins | sample Coa_R1_10_FD_66438 | JGI IMG/M metagenome (GOLD analysis project Ga0070737, IMG submission 66438) | Surface soil microbial communities from Centralia Pennsylvania, which are recovering from an underground coalmine fire - Coalmine... | ecosystem: Environmental > Terrestrial > Soil > Unclassified... | reverse complement strand
TGCCCAGAGCCTCTATACGCGCCAGTCGCAGAGCGCGCCGGTGAACTGGCCAGTAGCCAGGCCACGAGCGACAATCCCACGACAAGCGCCACCGCGACACCCACAGTAGCGCCAAAACTTGCGCCAAGCGTGAAGGCGCTGACTACCGGCGTATGCGTCAGCATGGCGAGCCAGATGAAGGCGATCCCGCTGAGGATCGCCAACGCGACAACCGCCAGGAGCAGCACACCACCGAAGATGCGCAATATCCGCATCCGACGCGCACGCGCCAATCCGACGCCACTTGCTAACACCACAATCCCCGCCAAGAACCCGCTGGCGACCGCCAGGAGCAAACTTCCCATACGTTCTCCTTTGCCGATGCAGCCGAAACACATCAAGACGCCAACGCCACCCACCCAGCAGCACGCCAGGTGGATGGCAGAGAGGCGTCACCACGCCTGAGTAGGCGTCAGTGATTACGCCCGACGACGCCCATTGGCAGCGACTGCTTCGGCAGGTTGCCCCGCCGCCTGAGCCATCTGTTGGGCCTGAGCGGCTTGACGCTCGCGCATTTGCTGGACACGCTCACCCATCTGCGCTTCCATCTGGGCCACCCGTTCGGCGTTGCGCTTGGCGCGGTACTCCCGCTGCTTCGCCTTGTAGGAAGCGCGGGCCTTGCGCACTTGTTCATCCAGCGCAGGCCCACCGGCGAGCGGGGCCATGCTAACGCCAGAGAACACCACGAACGATTCCATTTCGACGGTCTCAGCGCCGACCTGCATGGACTTCCCCTTCTTGCGGTAGGTCTTGCCGGGCTTGTGCTGGAAGGGCTGCGCGCGGACGCTGGCGCAGAACGCTTGCACCAACTCGCCCGACTCGATCCATTGATTGAGCAGCGCCTCGCTGGGCGCATCCGTATCGAAGCGGCCATCGGCGCCAGGGCGAAACTCGATGGTCAGCGCCTCTTCGTCGGAGGCAGCCTTTAGCGAGACCTGCATGCGTTGCTCAGTCCGAAAGCCAGACGCCTCAGTGTCATCCAACACAGGCGTTGGCAGGAGGGTAAAATTGTCGAGGGTTCCGATCACGTCAATCATCTGTGATGATGCTCCTTGAACTATGTGAATGAGCTTGAACAGCCCGCGCGAAGCCACTCCCCCGCAGGCGAAGAACAACACCGACACGCCTACGAGGCGCTACGAGAAGAGGCGGAAACGCCCGAAGTCATCCAGGGCGCGGTTGTACTGGTCAAAGCCGTCTTGCGTCGCGCCGGAGAGCAGCGCCGTCACCAGGCCAATCGTGCGGATCGTCATGGCAACGCCGGGCAGATCAGCCGGGACAACACCCCAGGAACGCCCGTTGTAGAGCGCCTGATCATGGGCAGAGGCAGGCATCGCCAGACCCGCCGTGATCAATGGCCCCGCGTGTGACGCCAGCGCAGGCGCGAGCGAGAGGGGCGGTATTTCTTCCAGCACGAGGTACAGCGCCGCCGCACGAGCGAGCATCTGGCGGCTGGGCATGGGCAACCAGGCCAGGATGGCATGGGCGTCGTCTGGCGTGACACGCCCTTCCATGCCCAGGTCTCTGCCTGCCTCCAACGCCGTAGGAGTGAGACCGACCAGATCGGCGAAGCGCGCTAGTTCTGCCTCGCCGATGGGATCGAGCGCGAGATAGTCACTCATTGGGCGCTCCTTTGCTGAGGCTGAGCAGAACGCCCCGACTGGCGAAGCGCGCACGGCAGCGTGCACAGAAGCGCGAGGTGGTGGTAGCGCCTGGCCAGGGGCGACTGCGCTGAGCGAAGCAGCCAGGACATGCCGCCGGTGGAGCGATCAGGGTGGCTAGCGCCGGAGACGCGACCGGCTGACCAGGCGCGCTAGCCCCAGGAGCCAATGCAGCCTCAGCGGCAGAAGCATCCAGCCCAAGCCAGCGGAGCGCCGTGGCCAGATCGAGCGCCGACGCTGTTGAGGCTGGAGGGACTTGCGCAGACCGTGCGCGAGTGGGTATACTTGTCATGAAACGACCTCCTCCGCCCTGCCCAACTACGAGCAGAGCGGCTAGGCTGACCCGAGGCTGTTGGCGCAGACCCAGGCCAGAATGGTTGTGGATGAACAGCTGCCTAAACGCGAAAGTTTTGCGACGAAGCGTTTAGGTAGTTTTTTGTTGCTGGCGCTTCAGGAAAACCTGGGCCAACAGTTGGGCGACGAGTGGAGCAGCGTCAGCCTGAACCTGAGCCAGCGTTGGCGCGCTGGGATCAGTGGCGAACGTCGCGACGACCGTGAAGGGACGCGCCGCCCGTTTCCTTGTCATCAGCATCACCTCCTTCCTATCCGTGTCAGAAAGTTCCAGCCCGACCTAGTGTTCACTTGCCCTGATCTAAAAAAAAGAATAACCTCAACATCAGGACGTTGTAACTACACGCAAGGACGTTTTGGGACGTTTTGGTGTATACTAAAAACGTCCCGTTGAGCAGAGAATGAGGAGGAAAGCTATGGGGAATGACAGACTTCGAAACGCAATGGCCGTAGCACAGGTTGATGTGAGGACAATTGCAGAGAAAACAGGTGTTGACCCGAAAACAGTACAGCGATGGATAAGTGGGCGTGCGCCACACGCTCGCCACAGGTGGATCATTGCGAAGTTGCTAAAGGAGCGCGAGGACTTTTTATGGCCGTCCAAAGAGCAAGAATCTAATATAGCGCAAACAGCAGAAATAGTCGCCGCTTATGCCCATCGCTCTGATGTAGAGTCGAAAGAGTGGTGGCGACTACTTTGTAAAGCCGAGGAGAAGATCGATCTTTTGGGGTATGCTATGCACTTTTTGCCAGAACTTCTACCAGAATTACCCCAGATGCTCTACGAGAAAGGCCAAAAGGGCTGTCAGATTCGTATTTGCATAGGTGAACCAGATTCCCAACAGGTTCGAGATCGCGACGAGGAAGAGGAGTTAGGCGGTACGCTGGCCGCCCGTATACGCGCAACGCTACAACGGTTCCGCCCAATGTGGGATTGTGTCGGAGTTGAGATACGGCTTCATCGCACACCGCTCTACAATTCCATATTTCGTAGCGATGGTGAGATGTTTGTCACACCACATCTCTACGCCTTACATGGATCAAAAGCGCCATTGCTGTATCTTCGGCGGCTCGGCCCAAAGGGTGTTTTCGCCAACTTCGAGGCACACTTCGACGCTATATGGCAGAAAGGAGTGCCTGCTACGAAACTGGCGCTAGCAGGAAAGTAACTATGGCCCGGACAGACTACCTCAATGACCCCAACGCGCCACCAGCAAATATCCTTGTGCCAGCAACGTCCGCAATTGTCACTGACAAACGCGGACGTATCCTGCTACACAGGCGCGCAGATAATGGCCTGTGGGGGCTACCTGGAGGTAGTATGGAAATTGGCGAAAGCGCCAAAGAAGCAATCATACGTGAGGTCAAAGAGGAGACCGGCCTAGCAGTTGAGCCGAGGTATATCGTAGGCATCTATTCTAATCCCAGACATGTTATCGCTTTTTCGGACGGTGAGGTACGCCAGGAGTTTTCGATCTGCTTTGCCTGTAAAATAATCGGAGGAAGGCTACAGGTGAGCGAAGAATCAACCGAGCTCCGTTTCTTCAAGCAAAAAGACCTTCCTCTGTCAGAGATGCACGAATCCATCCGTCAACGGATTGGAGACTACCAACAACACAAAAAGCAAGCATACTTCAGCTAACCGAAATCCCATAGCGTTTGAGCCGCCTCACAGTACGCGCGACAGACAAGGTGAGCGAAGGATAGGCGCGCGTACTGGCCTGGCTGACAATATGTGTCGAACCATAGCGACGATGGATGTCTGACTGTCGCTCTCTAAAGGTTACACGCCGCCCTATAGCGTCACACATCTGATCACAGTAGGTAAGCGCATCTGCAACGGCTGAACGTTCACGCGGATACGCTGCCAACTCTTTTGCTAGGCCACGAAGCTCTGCTTCAAAGCATGCGCCGGAATGATGGGCAACCAAACAGGCAAGCCGCTCCATTCCAAGCGAGCGCAGGTAAATAGCTCCGTCGAGTGGGTGAAACCCTGTTACAACCAATTCCGGCGCATAGCCCACATCATGCAAGTATGCGGCAGCAAGCAAATACGCGCCATCCGAAGGGGAGAAAGCAGGCTGTAGAGCACAAGCCACCTGGGCGACAGCCTGAACATGCTTCCAGCGATTCCCCAATGGTTCCAGATATTGAGCTGCTACTTGCGCTGCCCAGTCGTCAATCGAGTCGCCCATATGTTTCCTCTTATTCGCTCACCCATGTACCCCATTTATGACGAAGGAGAGCACAACTTGTACCCAAATGCTAAAGCGTAATATGCACATAGAATGGTGGCCGGTCGGGCTTGCGTTTCCACAGATTGAGGATACGCCGGTCTACCAAATGAATCTGTTTGGGGCGCAGCATAGCAAGGTCAACATACTCTGCTTTGTGGATTGGCTCACTGTCATCGCTGGGTTGAGGAGGCGTATCGTCAAGGGCAGTGGCGCTGAAATAGGCGTTAATCCCGCGATACGCCTCCTCAGGGACATCCATCACCGCCGTACACAGCAGCCGCTCGATAGCCACCGGTACGCCCACTTCTTCCAGCGTCTCACGGATGGCTGTCTGTTCCAGCGATTCCCCTTGCTCTGTGAGGCCAGACGGCAACTCCCAGCGCATCTCTCCCGACCGATCCCGCAGAATCATCAGGACACACCCATCCTTGACGACCAGGACGCCAGCCCCTACCAACGATTGCCACATATGAGCACCAAATCATCTCCGCCAATTATGATGTAACACTTCCCACAGCATACAACGCGCCGGGCGCTTGCCAGGTAGGGGATAGTACAGAGAAGGCCGAGTAGAAGAACAACGGCTAGAAGTTACCTGGCTGTTTGACATTGCTCAGCAGAGGGGATATTATATGAGCACTATCCGGCTTAAACTCTGATGTTTCTTTGATGAGGTTACAGTATGGTCAGCAGCAAACAGGGAACAACAAATCATAAAGCAAATGGAGCGACACTTGGCTTTGAGGAAAAACTTTGGCAGGCAGCGGACAAGATGCGCGGCCATATGGATCCGGCAGAATACAAGCATATCGCTCTGGGCTTAATCTTCCTGAAATATATCTCAGATGCGTTTCAAGAACGTTACAAGGCGCTTCAGCACGAGGAGAACGCCGACCCAGAAGATCGCGATGAGTATGCAGGCGAGAACGTCTTCTGGGTGCCACGAGAGGCACGCTGGCCTGAGCTACAGGCGCAGGCGAAGCAGCCAAATATTGGCAAGTTGCTCGATGATGCGATGGACGTCATCGAGAAAGAAAACCCATCGCTTAAAGGCGTATTGCCCAGGGACTATGCGCGGCCAGGCTTGGACAAACAGCGGCTAGGCGAACTGATCGACCTGATTGGGTCTATCGGGCTTGGAGATGAGGCAAGCCGCGCAAAAGACATCCTGGGACGAACCTATGAATACTTCCTGGGACGCTTCGCTAGCGCCGAGGGCAAGGGTGGAGGCGAGTTCTACACGCCGCAAGGGGTGGTGCGCCTGCTAGTAGAGATGCTAGAGCCGTTCCAGGGACGTGTGTATGATCCATGCTGCGGATCGGGCGGAATGTTTGTCCAGTCGGAGAAATTCGTTGAGGCGCATGGCGGCAGCAGAGACAAACTGTCAATCTATGGGCAGGAGTCAAACCATACGACGTGGCGGCTTTGCAAGATGAACCTTGCTATCCGGGGAATAGATAACAACATCGGCGCGCACAATGCCGATACCTTCCACGACGACCTACACCCCGACCTGAAAGCCGACTTCATCCTGGCAAACCCGCCGTTTAATGTGAGCGATTGGGGCGGCGAACGCTTGCGCGAGGATGTACGCTGGCAGTATGGCACACCGCCAATTGGCAACGCCAACTTTGCGTGGGTGCAGCACATCATCTCACACCTGGCCCCACGCGGAGTCGCAGGCTTCGTGCTGGCGAATGGCTCGATGTCGTCGAATCAATCGGGCGAGGGTGAGATACGACGCGCCATCGTCGAGGCCGACCTGGTGGATTGCATGATCGCCTTACCAGGGCAACTCTTCTATTCAACACAGATTCCTGTCTGCCTCTGGTTTCTGGCGCGCAGCAAGGCCAATGGTGGTTTTCGCGACCGGCGCGGGCAAACGCTTTTCATAGACGCGCGAAAGCTAGGGGCGCTGGTAGACCGGACGCATCGAGAACTGAGCGACGAGGAGATCGCGAGAATCGCAGGAACCTATCATGCGTGGCGCGGCGAGGCAGTGCTAGGCGAATACGCTGATGTGCTGGGCTTCTGCAAGAGCGCGACGCGAGAGGAGATCGCTGGACATGGCTACGTTTTAACCCCAGGGCGCTATGTTGGCGCGGAGGAGGCAGAGGACGACGGCGAGCCATTCATCGAGAAGATGGCCCGACTGACAGCGACGCTTGAAGCGCAGTTTGCAGAGTCGGCGCGGTTGGAAGGAGAGATAGTAAGCAACCTCAGAAGGCTGGGATATGGTCAAGATAAAATATCGGCAAAGTAGGAATGTACCATCGAGGTTAGACAAGGGGAGTATGAACAGATGGCCGAGCAAATGATTCCTAATGAGGAGAATTGGGATCATACAGATTTAGGCAAGCATATTGACCTCCTAACTGGTTATCCTTTTCAGAGCGCGAGGTATACGGATGAATTGGCAAGTATCCCTCTGCTTAGGGGGGACAATATCGTACAAGGTACTTTACGCTGGGAGGATGTGAAGAGATGGCCTAAAAAAACCATAGAGGGCCTATCGGAGTATTTCCTGCAAGAAGGCGATGTCGTAATTGCAATGGATCGGCCCTGGATTGAGGCTGGCCTTAAATACGCCTGCATAACTAAATATGATACGCCCTGTTTACTTGTACAGCGCGTAGCTCGTCTTCGCGCGAGAAGCGGCCTGGATCAGCAATTTCTTCGTTACCTTATTGGAAGCGCAGCCTTTACAAATCATATCTTAGCCGTGCAAACGGGAACTGCTGTACCGCACATCAGCCCAAATCAGATTAAAGAATATCGGTTCTTACTTCCCCCTATTGCCGAGCAGCGAGAGATCGCGCACATCCTCGGCGCGCTGGACGACAAGATTGAGGCCAACCGGCGGATGAACGCGACGCTAGAGGCGATAGCCCAGGCGCTCTTCAAGTCGTGGTTTGTGGACTTCGATCCCGTACATGCGAAGGCAGCAGGGCGGCAACCGGAAGGGATGGATGCTGAGACGGCGGCGCTCTTCCCCGATGGCTTCGAGTCGTCTGCGTTGGGGGATATACCGCGCGGGTGGCGAGTGGGGACGCTGGGAGAGATAACGCACATCAACGCGCTCAGCGTCACGCCAGATTATCCACACAAGGTGATTGAATACATCGACATATCTTCAGTTCGTGAAGGGCGTTGCATTGGAGCGACCGTTTATCAGCTTTCAGAAGCACCAAGCAGAGCAAGGCGGCTTGTCGCTCATGGGGATACCATATGGTCAACTGTACGGCCCAATCTGAAGTCATACCTCTTTATCCATAACCCAAAGCCCAATCTAGTTGTATCAACTGGATTTGCTGTGCTTACACCGCATCGTGATGCTGCTTCATTTCTTTACTTATGGACAACTACAGATCGATTTGTTGATTACCTTACAAAGAGTGCTGACGGTAGCGCATATCCTGCTGTTCGTGCGGAGCGATTCGCCACTGCGCCAGTTTTTATACCTAACGAGGGCATACTTGCCGCCTTTGAGGCACAAGTAGGGAGGTTGCGTGATATGTGTGCTTCGAATGACAGCGAATCGGGGACTCTGGCGGAACTGCGGGATACGCTTTTGCCGAAACTGCTCTCAGGGGAGGTACGAGTAAATCTATGAGCAAGCGGAACGAAAGCTTTAAGATTGAACGCATCCCGCTAGAGGACAACCCTGATTTCAATGCCTACCTCGATCAACAGTACGATCCTGTTGAGATAGAGGGAGGTCAGTATAAGCCCAGCGAGGTACTAAATGCGGTTGATCCCGACGCTTACCGTTCTGCATTAGAAGAATACAGAAATCACCAAGCCGAACAGTTTCAACATGCTATTTTTGATGAGTTTCCCAACCCTATCGCGTACAACTACTATAAGGCAATGCGTGGCTATGAGAACGAGCGCCAGCGGCTAGATTGCTTACGCGATGCGTGGGAAGCACTGATCTACCTGTTGTATGCCATTGTTGTAGGCGAGTTTCGATCTCTTGGACTTACCTTTGATGGAGCGAAGGTTTTCACTGGCCCAACACAACAAAAGCCGCTCCATTTTGAGCATTTCATGTCAGACAAGATCAATGATAAGATTGGAATTATGGAGGGGCTACTGCGCCAAGCTGCCGATCAAGGAGTCAAATTGGTATGCGCCGATTTGGTGAAAGACGATGTTCTCACTGCTCTACGAGAACTTAATCGCAAGCGAAACGGCTTTTCGCATTCAAGCGCCTTATCTGAACGAGAGGCACAAGACCAATTTATTTCAAGTGCTGAAATCTTCCTTGCCTTGCTTAGACGAGTAGCTGATCTTCAGAGTATCCGTTTGTTTCGCTACCAACGATCAGCCTCTCATGCGCTGGAATGTCGTTTTGAAGACTTTAGCGGCCATGCTACCACGAGGAAGTTTAATACCCTGACTCTTAACACAGCACAGTTTCAGAAATGCGCAAAATATTTGAACCCTGATACCATTGTCATCAAAATTGGCGAAAGCATCTATGGGGTATCGCCTATTGTATACTTTGTGCAACGCGGAGGTGATAGCCGACTCTGCTTTTACAAGCAGAATAGAAACGGCCAGTACCTCTATTCTGTTGTTGGCGAATCAGAGCAAGTACCGATTTTAGAGAAGACCATCGCAGATCAGTTTGCTGCGCTAAGAGAACTTTGCCATTAACCATTACCGAATGAAAGGCAAACAAAGCATGAGCAGTTTTACCGAATCAATTGTGGAAGAGGCAGCCCTGGCATGGTTTGGTGAGCTTGGCTACCAGGTCATGCACGGCGCTGAGATTGCGCCAGAGGAGCCGCACGCCGAGCGCGGCACCTATCGTGATGTTGTGCTGGTGGATCGCTTGCGGGCGGCGCTGGCGCGTATCAATCCACACATCCCAGCAGAAGTGCGTGAGGATGTGGTACGGCAGATCGTGCGCGCAGATGGCCCACGCCTGATTGAGCAAAACCAACGCATCCACAACTGGCTAACCCAGGGCGTGGAGGTCGAGTACCGGCGCGCAGATGGCAGTATCGGCGGCGATAGAGTTCATCTGGTGGAGTATGCCCAACCCGCTACGAACGACTGGCTGGTTGTCAATCAATTTACCGTCATTGAAGAAAAGCGGGAACGCAGGCCAGACCTGGTGGTGTTTCTCAATGGGCTACCTGTCGCGGTGATCGAGTTGAAAAACCCTGCCGACGAGAACGCCACCATTCATGGAGCCTTCAATCAACTGCAAACGTATCAGGCCGACATTCCTTGCCTCTTTCCCTATAACGCACTGCTGGTTGTCTCGGATGGCGTGGAGGCGCGGGTAGGCGCGCTCACAGCGGAGTGGGAACGCTTCATGCCCTGGCGCACCATAGATGGCGACACACTTGCTCCGAAAGGCTCCGCCGAATTAGGGATAGTGATCAAAGGCGTCTTTGAGCATCGGCGCTTCTTGGATATGCTACGCCATTTTATCGTGTATGAGGTTGATGGCAGCCACATTGCCAAAAAAGTTGCCGCCTATCATCAGTTTCATGCTGTCAATAAAGCGGTCGCCGAGACAGTGGAAGCGGCGTCACCCACTGGGGATCGCCGTGTTGGCGTCATCTGGCATACCCAGGGCAGCGGGAAAAGCCTTTCGATGGTGTTCTATGCAGGGAAGGTGATTCAGCAGCCAGAGATGGCCAATCCTACCCTGGTCGTGCTGACTGACCGCAACGACCTCGACGATCAACTCTTTGGAACCTTTGCCCGTTGTGAAAGCCTGCTACGACAGCGCCCAGAGCAGGCGGCTGATCGGAACCATCTCCGCCAACTCTTACACGTCGCGTCGGGAGGAGTCATCTTCACCACGATACAGAAGTTCCTGCCAGAAAGCGGCGAGCCGTATCCCCAACTTTCCGACCGGCGTAACATCATTGTGATTGCAGACGAGGCGCACCGCAGCCAATACGACTTCATAGACGGCTTCGCACGGCATCTGCGCGATGCGCTGCCCAACGCCTCTTATATCGGCTTCACAGGCACACCCCTTGAAGCCTCGGATCGAAATACCCGCGCAGTCTTCGGCGACTATCTCGATATTTACGACATTCAACAGGCCGTCCTCGACGGCGCTACCGTCCGCATCTATTATGAAGGTCGGCTGGCGAAACTCGCATTGGAAGAGCAGGAGCGTCCACACCTTGACGCCGACTTCGACGAAGTGACGGAAGGCGAAGAGGTTAGCGCCAAAGAGAAGCTCAAATCCAAGTGGGCGCGGCTCGAGGCGATGGTAGGGGCGGAGCAGCGGATCGAGCTGATCGCCCAGGACATCGTGCGGCATTGGGAGGAACGCTCTAGCGCCCTTGAAGGCAAGGGCATGATTGTCTGTATGAGCAGGCGTATCTGTGTTGCCCTGTATGACGCCATCGTGAAGCTACGGCCAGAGTGGCACAGCGACGATGATGCAACTGGCGTGATCAAAGTGATCATGACCGGCTCGGCCAGCGATACGCTCGCATGGCAGCAGCATATCCGCAACAAGCCCCGGAGAAGGGCATTAGGTGAGCGCCTCAAAACACCAGGCGATCCGCTCAAACTGGTCATCGTGCGGGATATGTGGCTAACCGGCTTTGATGCGCCATGCTTGCACACCATGTACCTTGACAAGCCAATGCGTGGGCATGGGTTGATGCAGGCTATCGCACGAGTCAACCGGGTATTCAAGGATAAGCCGGGCGGCTTAGTGGTAGATTATCTGGGATTGGCCGACCAGCTGCGCCAGGCGCTCAAAGACTACACAGAGGGCGACCGCAGCGAGGCAGGTATCCCACAGGATGTTGCCATTGATCTTATGCGTAGCAAGTACGAGATCGTCTTAGCAATGTTTCATGGCTTCGACTATCAGCCGTTCTTTACTGGCGCTGCGCCAGAACGGCTTGCTGTCATTCCGGCAGCAATGGAGCACATCCTGGAACAAAGCGATGGCAAGAAACGCTTTATGCAGCATGTCTCTGAACTCTCCAAAGCCTTTGCCCTGGCAGTTCCCAGCGACGCATCGCTTGCTGTTCGTGACGAGGTGGGGTTCTTCCAAACCGTGCGCGCAGAGTTTGCCAAAGCCACGCCGACCGACGGCAAAACGCGCGACGACCTGGAAAGCGCCATACAGCAACTTGTCTCGCGGGCAGTGAGTGCAGACAATGTGATAGACATCTTTGCCGCCGCCGGACTGCCCACCCCCGACATCTCTATCCTCTCCGATGACTTTTTGGCCGAGGTGCGGGACTTGCCATACCGCAATCTGGCGTTGGAAGTATTGCAAAAGCTCCTCAACGATGCAATCAATGTGCGAGAGCGGAGAAACGTCGTGGAGGCGCGCTCATTCCGTGAAATGTTGGAGCAAGCCATCAAGGCACACCAAAACCGCTCACTCGATACAGCGCAAATCATCAATCAGCTGATCGAACTTGCAAAAGACATTCGGGAATCCCAGCGACGCGGCGAAGAATTAGGGCTGACCGAGGAGGAACTAGCGTTTTACGATGCGCTTGGGGTGAACGATAGCGCGGTGCAGGTGCTTGGGGACGAAACCCTTCGCACCATTGCGCGCGAGTTAGTGCAAGCCGTCAAGCAAAACGTGACGATAGATTGGACAATCCGAGAAAGCGCCCGCGCCAAGCTGCGAGTGATTGTCAAGCGGTTGCTGCGCAAGTATGGCTATCCCCCCGACAAGCAAGAGCAGGCAACGAAGACGGTGATTGAGCAGGCCGAGGCGCTTGGCAAAGAGTGGGGAGCAGTTTAGGAACCATCGTCTTTGAATAGGATACCCGTCCATACTAAAACGATGTTATTCTTCCAAACGTACAATATTGACGAGAGAGTTGACAGAAATCCATCGGAATGGTCAGATGAAGATAACTATCAGACCCGGCGCTGCTTAGCCTGTTAGCCTTACTAGCGTCAAATGTGTGGGCAAACGCCATCGCGCCAACCAGGCGCAACCATTTGTAGAGGGAGATAGAAGATGGCCGACACGCAGACAAACACCATGGCGGAGAAAACAGCGCCACACATCACCAACGCCAACACGCAAGAACGGCGCGCGCAGCGGCGCGCTCTGGCAACCAGCATCGCCATTCTCTGGCTCTCGCTTCTGAGTAGCCTCGCTTTAAGTCTTGCTCAACAAGCAGGACAGGCGCTTGGTATACCGCTCCCCAAGCTTCTCCCTGGCATCCTTCTCTGGGCCACCCACCAATCATTGCTTGTCCAACTTGCTCTTGGACTCCTGATGATCTGCATCACGGTGGGTGTCATCTGGTTCACCATCTGGGCATGGGGCGCCAGTGCGGCAGCGCAGCAGCAAGCGACCGAGGAGGCTATCGTCACCGAAGACCACCACTTCGAGCGACGCATCGAGCCAGTTGTGCAGCAAGGGCAAGTGATTGCTGTTGCTGTAGAGACGGGACGGAGTGAAGCGGCTCAGCATGCGAGCGCATCCGAAGAGCGCGACGCACAACTTAGAGGTGGCATTGAGAGTGCCCGCCAGGAATCGCGCCAGCAGAACGAGGAGATCCTTCAGCAGGGCAAGGTCATTGAAAAGGGGGTACAGGAAGTCACCGACCAGATCACCTCATCCACTGCGAGGAAGTACACCATCCTGCCCGCGAGCGAGCTCAACGTCGCCAGTGGCTTCAACCTAGGTCGTCCCTCTGCCGCGTCCTTCCCCTATTACGAGAAACCGTTCAAGGGAGTTCTTTCCCAAGCAGCCGCCACCTTGAGCGCCATTCGAGACAGCGATACGTCTCCATCCGACACACTTGGAATCGTTGTGGTCGGCAAGGCAGATGCAGGTAAAACGCGCCTGGCCCTGAAGACACTCTATGATACTCTGCCAGAGTGGACTGCGCTTGTGTGGAGCACGATCTACCAGGCGGCCACCGATCTACCATCGCCCAACCTCTATGCAGGGTGCGACCTCATCTTGATCCTCGACGACCTGCAAGATTATGGCTCTGGCAGCCAAGCCCTTGCTGGCGCAGGATCGCTCCTTCGAACGCTGCTGGGATCGCTGCGACAGGCACAATCCGTCGCCGGGCGCAAGTTTGCTGTTGTCGCCACCTGCCGAGCGGAAAATCTGGCTGCTGTGCGCGCGTCGTTTGGCTGGTTGCTTAGCGAACTTGATCTCGTACGTCTGCCTGAGTTTAGCCCAGATGCGAACAATCCAGAATCTGCTGGTGTCATCGCTGATCTCAAGCGTCGTGGCCGCGTATTTCCCCAAGATTGGAATGGCAGGATTGGCTCGCTGGTATTGGGCATAGAGGTGACACGCGAGCAATATGCGCTGCTTGATCAGGAAGGATCACCAGCAATCCCTGTACTCTGCGCCATGAAACTACTCGCACGCGCAGGCGTCTCCGAACATACCTTCGCGCGTATCCGTGCGATCTGTGCAGAGATTTTGGGCGAGATAGCCATCCGTGAGGAACTCCGCGTCTGGCGTCGGGCGCTTGACGATCTCGAATCGCGTGAGTTCGTGCGCCGTCAGCAGGCTGCCGAATCAGACGACGAGGCCCTGGTTATCCTCAGAGGTAACGACTTCGAGGAAGTTATTACCTGTTACGGTGACAGAGACTCATCGCTGGCGCACGACCGAGACGAGCTTCTTTGGTTGTTTTCCCGCCTTGGCGACATAGAAGCGCTGTTCTATCTGGGCAGCACGTACTACGCTGAAACAGCGTACACACAAGCGCTGATCGCCTATGAGCAGGCGACCACGCTTGACCCGACGTTAGCGCAAGCCTGGACAAACAAAGGTAATGCGCTCGCCGCCCTGAACCGCTATGACGAGGCGCTGACCGCCTTAGAGCAGGCGACCACGCTTGACCCGACGGATGCGTTAGCC
>Ga0070737_10004420_pt1 | contig 14146 bp, 17 predicted proteins | sample Coa_R1_10_FD_66438 | JGI IMG/M metagenome (GOLD analysis project Ga0070737, IMG submission 66438) | Surface soil microbial communities from Centralia Pennsylvania, which are recovering from an underground coalmine fire - Coalmine... | ecosystem: Environmental > Terrestrial > Soil > Unclassified... | reverse complement strand
GGCTTCCTCGAGTGGACGAGGTTCCCCGGCACCGGGGCGATGATGGGGACGCCCGCCTTCGACCCCGACGAGACCGGGGACGTGGTCCTCGAGATCGATCTCGACGGGGCCCGTCAGGTGAAGGAGAAGTTCCCCCAGGCGGTGGTCGTGTTCGTCGCGCCCCCCTCGCCCGGCGCGCAGGAGGAACGTCTGCGCCGGCGCGGCGACGACGAGGCGAGCATCGCCCGGCGTCTGGAGGTGGGGCGCGCCGAGATGGAGATCGGGCCTCGCATAGCCGACCACGTGGTGGTGAACGACGACCTGGACCGGGCCGCCGGTGAGCTCGCTGGTATAATCGCCGCCCGGCGCGAAGGTCGTTAACCCGCGCCCAGCCGCAGGAGCCCCCATTTTGTCGATCTCTGAACGCCACCCGACCATGACCGACCCTCCGGTGGAGGACCTCCTCGACCGGGTCGACTCCAAGTTCACGCTGGTCAGCCTGGCCGCCATGCGAGGCCGTCAGATCAACTCGTACTTCAACCAGCTGAGCGAAGGTCTCGGCTCGATCGTGCCGCCGCAGGTGACCTCGGTGTCGCGCAAGCCGCTGTCGATCGCCCTCGAGGAGATCGCCGCCGGGAAGATCACCTACAGCCGTCCCGACCCCGCTTTGGGTGAGGACCCGACGGCCGACGGCGCCGAAGCAGAAGCGGAGTAGGGGACCGGTCATAGCCGGGACCGCGGGGGTGCTCTCCGGGCGCCGGATCGTGCTGGGAGTGAGCGGCGGCATCGCCGCCTACAAGGCGGTGGAGGTTTGCCGCCGCCTTGTAGACGCCGGCGCGTTCGTCTCGCCGGTGATGACCGCCGGAGCTGCCAGGTTCGTCGGCGAAGCGACGCTGTCCGCCCTGGCCAGCGAACCGGTCCGCCGGTCCCTGTGGGACGGTCCCGAGCCGATCCCCCACACGAAGCTGGGCAGGTCCGCCGACCTGGTGGTTGTCGCGCCGGCCACCGCCCGGGTGATCGGGGCGTACGCGGCGGGCATCTCCTCGGACCTGCTCACCGCGACGCTCCTCGCCACCCGCGCCCCGGTGCTGCTCTGCCCGGCCATGCACACCGAGATGTGGGAGCATCCGGCGGTCCGGGAGAACGTCGCCACGCTGCGCCGGCGGGGCGTGCACCTCGTCGAGCCGGGCTCCGGTCGCCTCGCCGGGGGCGACGTCGGTCCGGGCCGGCTGGCCGAACCGGCGGACATCGTGGCCGCCGCCGAGGCGCTCCTCGGGACCGGCGGACCGCTCGGGGGGGTGAGGGCGGTGGTGACCGCCGGCGGCACGAGGGAGCCGATCGACGCGGTGCGTTTCGTCGGGAACCGCTCGTCGGGCAAGCAGGGCTACGCCGTGGCCGGCGCCCTGGCGAGGAGGGGGGCGTCGGTGGTCCTGGTGAGCACCGTGTCGGGCACGCTCCAAGCCCCGGCGGGGGCGACGGTCGTGGCCGTCGAGACGGCCCGGGAGATGGAGCAGGCGGTGCTCAGCGCGGCCGAGGACGCCGACGTGGTGGTGATGGCCGCGGCGGTCGCCGACTTCGCCCCCAAGGCGCCTGCGGCGCACAAACTGAAAAAGAGCGACGGTCCTCCCGAGGTGGTGCTCGAGCCGACACCGGACATCCTCGCCGGCCTCGGTGCGCGCCGAAGACCCGGGCAGGTGCTGGTCGGCTTCGCCGCCGAGACGGTCCGCCCCGGGGGGCCCGACCTCGGTTCCTACGCGCGCGCCAAGCTGGAGCAGAAAGGGGCGGATCTCGTCGTCGCCAACGACGTCGCCGCCGAGGGTTCCGGCTTCTCGGGCGACACCAACGCCGTCGTCATTGTCGGGCGGGACGGCACCGAGCGGGAGGTGCCGCTCACCACCAAGGATTCCGTGGCCGAAGCGGTGGTGGACGCCATCGGCCGTCTTTTGTCCGGACGAGCACCCCAGGAGGAAGACCAGCGATGACCCGCAGGTGGACGTTCACCTCAGAGTCGGTGACAGAAGGCCATCCCGACAAGATGGCCGACCAGATCTCAGACGCCGTCCTCGACGCCCTGATCGCCCAGGACGCCGAGTCGCGGGTCGCCTGCGAGACGCTGCTCACCACCGGGCTAGTCGTCGTCGCCGGCGAGATCACCACCAAGGGCTACGTGGACATCCCGACCCTGGTGCGCGAGGTGGTCTCGGGCATCGGCTACACCAGCTCGGACGTCGGTTTCGACGGGCGCACCTGCGGGGTGACCGTCTCGCTCGGCCAGCAGTCCTCCGACATCGCCCAGGGCGTCGACCGGGCCATGGAGATCCGCTCGGGGACGAGCGGCGAGGACATTCTCAACGCCCAGGGTGCCGGCGACCAGGGGATGATGTTCGGCTACGCCTGTGACGAGACCGACGACCTGATGCCGATGCCGATCTGGCTGGCGCACCGCCTCGCCCAGAGGCTGGCCCAGGTCCGCAAAGCCGGGGTGCTCCCCTACCTACGCCCCGACGGCAAGACTCAGGTCACCTTCGAGTACGAGGACGGCCGGCCGGTCCGCCTGGACACCGTCCTCATCTCCACCCAGCACAACCCCGGGATCGACCTCGAGACCCTGCTGCTGCCCGACCTTCGCGACCACGTCATCAACCCCCTGGTGCCGCCACAGTTCGCCGACGATCGGTTCCGGGTGCTGGCCAACCCGACCGGCAAGTTCGAGCTGGGCGGCCCCCACGCCGACGCAGGGCTGACCGGGCGCAAGATCATCGTCGACACCTACGGCGGCTCGGCGCGCCACGGCGGGGGCGCCTTCTCCGGCAAGGACCCCTCCAAGGTGGACCGCTCCGCGGCGTACGCGGCGCGCTGGGTGGCCAAGCACGTCGTCGCGTCCGGCGCCGCCTCCCGCTGCGAGATCCAGGTGGCGTACGCCATCGGCGTCGCCCGGCCGGTGTCGCTGCTGGTGGAGACGTTCGGCACCGAGCAGGTGGACCCGGCGAGGATCTCCGCCGCCGTCGACGAGGTGTTCGACCTGCGGCCGGCGGCGATCATCCGGGACCTGGACCTGAGGCGGCCGATCTACAGGCGCACGGCGGCCTACGGCCATTTCGGGCGCGCCGAGAAGGAGTTCTCCTGGGAGCAGGTGAGCAGGCTCGACGAGCTGAAGTCGGCGCTGGGCCTCTAGCGCCCCCGCCTCCGCTCGTGGCCACGGTGGTCACCGACGTGGCGGGCATCGACAAGGAGTTCGACTACCTGGTGCCGGCGTCGATGCCGCTGGAGGTCGGCGCGATGGTCCGCGTCCCCCTCGGGGGCCGACGGGTCGGTGGATGGGTCCTCCGCCTCGCCCGGCGCGCCGACGGCACCGGCGGCCGAGAGCTGCGGCCGGTCGCCAAGCGCAGGGGTTTCGGGCCGACCGCCGACCTGGTCGAGCTGTCGGCGTGGGCGGCGTGGCGCTGGGCAGGAAGGAGGGAGTCTTTCCTCGGCGCCGCCTCGCCCCGCAAGGCGGTGACCGCCCTGCCGGAACCGGCGCTGCGTCCGCCGGCGGCTCCCCGCCCAGGCACGCCGGGGGTCGCGCCTGGCCCGTCGGTGCTGCGGTGGCCGCCGGCCGTCGACCCGACCCCGGCGGTGGCCGCCGCGGCGCAGGCAGGCCCGACGCTGGTCGTGGTGCCGACCCTGGCGAGGGCGGCGGTGCTCGCGGAGCGGCTCCGCAGAGCCGGGGCGGGGGTGGCTCTCCTGCCGGGGGAGTGGGCCCTGGCGAGGGCCGGGGCCGCCGTCGTCGTCGGTGCCCGGTCGGCGGCGTGGGGTCCCTGCCCGGGACTGGCCGCGGCGGTCGTCGTCGACGCCCACGACGAGGGCCTCGCCCAGCAGGGGGCGCCCACCTGGGACGCGGTCACCGTTGTCGCCGAGCGGGCGAGGCGCGCCGGGGCCCGCTGCGTGCTCATCACCCCCTGCCCGACGCCGGAGCTGGCGGCCCGCTTCCCTGTGCGGCTGCCCGACCGCAACCGGGAACGCGCCGGCTGGGCGGCTCTGGAAGTGGTGGACAGACGCGGCGACGACCCCCGCCTGGGCCTGTACTCCGAGCGGCTGGTCGCCCTGGTGCGTTCGGCGTCGAAGGTGGCCTGCGTGTTGAACCGCAAGGGACGGGTCCGCCTGCTCGCCTGCTCGGCGTGCGCGACGCTCGTCCGTTGCGCAGCGTGCGGGGGGGCGGTCGCTTCCCCCGAGCCGGGGCTGCTGTCGTGCGGACGCTGCGGCGAGACCCGGCCGGCCCTGTGCGCGGCCTGCGGCTCCACCGCGCTCAAGGCCCTACGGTTGGGCACGGCCCGAGCCCGGGAGGACCTGGAGCGTCTCGCCGGACGGCCGGTCGGGGAGGTCGTCGCGGGCACCGCCGGACTGCCCGAGGCGGGCGTCTTGGTGGGGACCTCGGCGCTGCTCGAGCGGCTATCCCCGTCGTGGGGGCTCGACGCCGTCGCCTTCGTGGACTTCGACCAGGAGCTGCTCGCCCCCCGGGTGCGGGCGTCCTCGGAGGCGCTCTCCATGCTCGCCCAGGCCTCGCGCCTGGTCAGGGGCCGGCGGGGGAGGGTCCTCGTGCAGACCCGCCTCCCCGACCACCCGGTCGTGAGGGCCGCCCTGCTCGCCGAGCCGGGGCTGGTGGTGGACGCCGAGCTGCCGTTGAGGAGGGCGATGCGCCTGCCGCCGTTCGCCGCGGTGGCCGTCTTGCACGGGGACGGGGCCGCCCACCTGGCGGGCGCGCTCGGCGAGCTCCCCGCTGTGGAGGTGATCGGGTCGCCGGTCGGTGCCGGAGGGCGGTGGCTGGTGAAAGCCGCCGACCACGAAGCCCTCTGCGACGCCCTGGCCACGGCGGGGCGCCCGGCGGCGGGGGTGAGGATCGCCGTGGACCCGGCGCGGCTGTGAAGCTCCGTGCTGGGAGGCGGGTCCGTTGATGCCCGCCGCGGGGGTTTCGGCTAGAACGGGTCGGGTGGCGCCGGCTGTGGTCCTTTTGAGCGGTGGGCTGGACTCGTCCACCGTCCTGGCCGTGGCCAGATCGGACGGTTTCGCCCCGCACGCCCTCACCGTCCGCTACGGGCAGCGCCACGCCAGGGAGATCGAAGCCGCCCGGAAGGTGGCAGAGGCGCTCGGGGCGCAACGCCACCTCGTCGTCGACGTCGACCTGGCCGCCTTCGGCGGCTCGGCTCTCACCTCGGCGGACATCCCCGTCCCCCGCAACGCCCTGGGAAACGAAGCCTCGGGGATCCCCCCGACGTACGTGCCGGCCCGCAACACCGTTCTCCTGTCGCTCGCCCTGGCCTACGCCGAGACGGTCGGCGCGGACGACCTCTACATCGGCGTCAACGCCGTCGACTACAGCGGCTACCCCGACTGCCGGCCGGAGTTCGTCGCCGCCTTCGAGCGGATGGCCAACCTGGCGACCAGGGCGGGCGTGGCCGAGGGGCGGACCGTGGCGGTCCACGCCCCGCTGTCGGGCCTCACCAAAGCGGAGATCATCAGGCTCGGGCTTTCCCTCGGCGTCGACTACGCCCTGACCCACAGCTGCTACGACCCCGATCCTTCGGGCCGCCCCTGCGGCGGGTGCGACTCGTGCCTGCTGAGAGCGAGAGGCTTCGCCGAAGCGGGGGTCGCCGACCCGCTCCTCAGATGATGACCTACCGGGTGAAGGAGATCTTCTACACGCTGCAGGGGGAGGGCACCCACGCGGGGCGCGCCGCCGTGTTCTGCCGCTTCAGCGGCTGCAACCTGTGGAGCGGCCAGGAGCGCCACCGGGCGTCCGCCGTCTGCCGTTTCTGCGACACCGACTTCGTCGGCACCGACGGTCCCGGCGGAGGCCGCTACCCGAGCGCCGAGGCCCTCGCCGCGGCGGTGGAGGAAGCCTGGGCCGGCCGGGGAGGGGAGCGTTTCGTCGTGTGCACCGGCGGCGAGCCGTCGCTGCAGCTCGACCCCGCCGCGGTGGACGCCCTTCACGCCGCCGGTTTCACCGTCGCCGTCGAGACCAACGGGACCCGTCCTCTTCCACCTTCGGTCGACTGGGTGTGCCTCAGCCCCAAAGGAGCCGCCCCCGTGGTCGTGGAGCGGGTCGACGAGTGCAAGCTCGTCTACCCTCAAGACGACGCCCCGCCCGAGATGTTCGAGACCCGGGGCTACCCGCGGCTGCTGCTCCAGCCGATGGACGGCCCCGACCGTGAGCGCAACACCGCGCTGGCGGTCCGCTACTGCCTGGAGCACCCGCGCTGGAAGCTGAGCCTGCAGACCCACAAGTACCTGGGGATCCCGTGAGCAGCCCCGGCGCCCGCCGCACGGACGTCTTCGTCGAGTTCGGCTTCGAGGCCGCCCACCTGCTGCCCAACATGCCCGAGGGCCACAAGTGCGCCCGCCTTCACGGCCACTCCTACCGCGTCGAGGTCCACGTGAGCGGCGAGCCGGACGCCACGACCGGCATGGTCGTCGACTTCGCCGAGCTGAAGCGCGCCTGCGAGCCGGTCCGTGAACGCCTCGACCACCGCTACCTGAACGAGGTCGAGGGGCTGGAGAACCCGACGGCGGAGATCCTCGCCGGGTGGATCTGGGACCGCATCGAGGGCGTCGCCGTCTCCAGGGTGGTCGTGCGCGAGACGTGCACGGCCGGCGTCGAGTACCGGGGGGGACGGGATGGCTGAGCGACGGCGTCGCCCCTCCGACGGGATCACCAAGCTGGGACGGCCGACCGCCGTTCCCTACGACAACCCGAGCGCTTCGCTTCTCGAGACGTTCCCCAACCCGGCCACCGGCTCGCCGTGGGCGGTCGCCCTCGAATGCGAGGAGTTCACCAGCCTCTGCCCGGTCACCGGGCAGCCCGACTTCGGGCGCCTGCGGATCCACTACGTGCCGGCGGAGCGGTGCGTGGAGAGCAAGAGCCTCAAGCTGTACCTCGGCGCCTACCGCAACCACGGCGCCTTCCACGAGGAGTGCGTCAACCGCGTCGCCGACGACCTGGAGGCCGTGCTCGCACCCCGGTTCTTGCGCGTCCTCGGCGACTTCAGGCCCCGCGGCGGCATCGCGATCCGCCCGGTGGCGCTGCGATTCGCCGCCGGGGCGTCCGAGGAGGAGCGGGACAGCTGCCTGCTCCTCGTCTCCCACTGCTGAGCCCGCGGCTTAAGACCTGCCCCCCGCGGCTTTTGCGACAGCTTCTCAGGACCACTCGCGCCGGCGCAGCTCGTAGAGGGCCACCGCCGCGGCGGTGGCCACGTTGAGCGACGCCACCCGCCCGGTCAGGGGCACGAACCCGACGGCGTCCACCGCGGCGAGCGTCGCCGCCGACAGCCCGTGGTCCTCGTTGCCGACGGCGAGGCAGACGTCGGGGCCGGCCGACAGCCGGTGCAGGGGCACGGCCGCGTCGGCGAGCTCCAGGCCGACCACAGAGAAGCCGTCCTCTCGCGCCGCGTCCGCCGCGTCAGCCCCCCGTTCGAAGACGCTCCACGACAGGTAGCGCTCGGTGCCCAGCGACACCCTGGCCGCCTTCGCCGACGACGGAGGGGTGGTGCCGGCAGCCAGGTAGAGGTGCTCCACCCGCCAGGCGGCGGCCGTCCGCACGATCGCCCCGACGTTGAACGGCGACTGCACGCCGTCGAGGATCAGCGCCAGCCGGCCGGCGGTGCGGCGGTTCCACTCCCGGTGGAGACGCTTGATGTCCGTGGGCCCGAGCTGCCTCACCGCCGGGCTCCCCCCGGTCGGGTGGCCTGCAGGAGGCGGTAGCCCCGCTTGGAGCCGAGCCTCTCCACCGCCAGGCCCTGCTCCGCCAGCCAGGCGGCCAGCGAGTCCCCACCGAGATGCTTGTGCACGACGAGGCGCGCGAAGCCTCCGGGGGAGAGGCGCCCCAACCAGTCTCCGAGCAGCCCGTAGAGCGCCGCCTTGCCGATGCGCACGGGGGGGTTGGACCACAAGCCGGCGAACCGCACGCCTGGGGGCACGGCCTCGGGGGGCATCGCCCGTATGTTGTCCAGCCCGAGACGCGCCGCGTTCCACCGGGTCAGCTCGAGGGCGCGGGAGTTGACGTCGAGCGCCCAGACGGTCGAGCCCGGGTAGCGACGGGCGAGGGTCACGGCCACCGGGCCGTAGCCGCAGCCCAGGTCGACCAGGTCCGCTGCGCCGGGTCCTAGCGGGGGCCCGTCGAGGCGGAGCAGCTCCAACGTGCCCGGGTCGACGCGGTCGTGGGAGAACACCCCCCGGTCGGTGCGCAGGGTCACCTCCAGGTCCGCCAGGGCGAGGACCACCTCCGCCGGGCGGGACGGGGCGGCCGGGTCGGCGTCGAAGTAGTGCGGCATCCGCTGGCGAGACTAAGCCGGTACGCTGAAACGGTGGCACCCTACGAGATCCGGGTCTTCGGCGACCCCGTCCTCACGCAGCGCGCCAGCGAGGTCACCGACATCGACGGCAAGCTGGTGAAGCTCGCCGAGGACATGCTCGAGACGATGCACGAGGCGAACGGCCTGGGTCTCGCCGCCCCGCAGGTCGGCGTCCAGAAGCGGATGTTCGTCTGCCAGCTCGGCGAAGGCGACCCGAAGACGATCGTCAACCCGACGATCGTCGAGAGCCGCGGCGAGTGGGAGCACGAGGAGGGGTGCCTTTCGATACCGGGGCTCTTCTTCCCGATCGTGAGGCCAAAGGAGATCCACCTCAAGGGCTACGACCTCGACGGCAACGAGGTGTCGATCGAGGCCGACGAGCTGGAAGCGCGCTGCTACCAGCACGAGCTCGACCATCTCGACGGCCGGCTTCTGCTCAGCCTCTTGGACAAGGAGCAGAGGCGCGAGGCGATGCGCGAACTGCGCCGGCGCTCCGAGCAGGCGAGGGTGTAGCTGCGCCTGGCGTTCCTCGGCTCGCCCGAAGCGGCGGCCGTGGTGCTCGGCGAGCTGGCCGGCGCCGGCCACGACGTCGTCCTCGTCGTCACCAGACCTGACAAGAGGAGGGGTCGGCGCGCCCCCCCGACCCCGACGCCGGTGAAGCAGGCTGCCGAGCTCCTGGGCGTCCCCGTCGCCCACGACGTGGACAGCGTCGTCGGCTGCGGGGCGGAGCTGGGCGTGGTCGTCGCCTTCGGGCGCATCATCAAGCCGCACGTGTTGGCGGCGCTGCCCTTGGTCAACGTCCACTTCTCGCTCCTGCCCCGCTGGCGCGGCGCCGCCCCGGTGGAGCGGGCCATCCTGGCCGGCGACGCCGTCACCGGGGTGAGCCTCATGCAGGTGGACGAAGGGCTCGACACCGGGCCGGTGTACCGCCGGGTGGAGGTGCCGATCGGCCCCGAGGAGACGGCGCCGCAGCTGACCGGGAGGCTGGCGCGCGAAGGGGCCCGCCTGCTCCTCAGCGCTCTCGCCGAGGGCCTCGGCGAGCCCGAGCCGCAGAGCGGGGAGGCCACCTACGCGGAGAAGGTCACCGCCGAGGAGCTGCGCCTCGACTGGCGGCGGCCGGCCGCCGAGCTGCACCGGGTGGTGCGCGTTGGGCGGGCGTGGACCACCTGGAGGGGGCGGCGCCTGCTGGTCCTCGAAGCCAGCGTGCTCGACGGCGGCGAGGGGCGCCGCGCCGGTGAGCTCGACGGAACGGCGGTCCACACGGCCGCTGGGCTCCTCCAGCTGGTGCGGGTGCAGCCCGAAGGCAGGCCGGCGATGCCCGCGGGGGAATGGTTGAAAGGCGCCCGTCCCCGGCCGGGCGAAACCCTCGGTGGCTGACCCCAGGCAGGGACGGCCGGCCCGGGGCGCCCCGCCGGCCGGCGGCGGCCGAGCCGCCGGCGGCGCTCGGCGGTCCAGGGGTGCCCCGCCCAGCGCCCGCGGCGTCGCCCTGCGGTCGCTCGTCGAGGTCGAGCGCGGCGCCCGGGCGAACGAGGTCGTACCCGCCCTGCTCGACCGTTCCGGTCTTGCCGGAAGGGACCGCCATCTGGTGACCGAGCTGGTGTACGGCTCGTGCCGGATGCGCCGGGCGGCCGACTGGCTCGTCGATCGGCACCTGCGGGGGAAAGCCGACCCCCAGGTGCGCTGCGCCCTCCGCCTCGGCGCCTACCAGCTGGCGTGGACGAGGGTGCCCGCCCACGCGGCGGTGTCGGAGACCGTCGCGGAGGTCGAGGGCCCGGCGAGGGGACTGGTGAACGCCGTGCTGCGAAAGGTGGCGGCAGACCTCCGGGGGGGCCCGCCGCAATGGCCCGACGTGGCCACCGAGTTGAGCTACCCCAGCTGGGTGGTCGACCGCCTGACGGCCGACCTGGGGGCCGGCGACGCCCTGGGCGCTCTGCGGGCGATGAACAGCGGCCGGGCGGTGACCATCAGGGACGACGGCTACGCCCAGGACCCGGCCAGCCAGATGGTCGCCGCCCACCTCGCCGCCCTTGCCGGCGGGGGCCTCGCCGTCGACCTGTGCGCCGCACCCGGGGGGAAGGCGACCGCGCTGGCCTCCGCCGGCATGGAGGTCGTCGCGGCGGAGCTGTCCAAGGAGCGGACATCGGTGCTCGCAGCCAACGCCAGGAGGCTCGGCCACCGCCAGGTGGCGCCGGTCACCGCCGACGGTACGGCGCCGCCCCTGCGCGGGGGGTGCGCCGACCTGGTGCTCGTCGACGCTCCCTGCTCCGGGCTGGGCGTGCTCGGCAGGCGGCCCGACGCCAGGTGGCGCTCGCGTCCCGGCGACGTGGAGCGCCTGGCGGCCCTCCAGCGCCGTTTGCTGGCCGCGGCAGGCGGCCTGGTTCGCCCGGGAGGGATCCTGGCCTACAGCGTCTGCACTTTGACCAAAGCGGAGACCGCCGGCGTGGACCGGTGGCTGGCGGCAGCCGCCGCGGAGCTCGTCCCCCTGCCCCCGCCCGCCGCTCCTTGGAGGCCGGCGGGGCGCGGCGCCCTGCTCCTGCCTCAAGCCCAGGGCACCGACGGGATGTTCCTTCTCGTCCTGCGCCGCCGCGGAGGTACGCCCGGGCGGGGGGAGCCCCCCGGGAGCCGGTAACTTGTGCGGGGTGGCCCGACCGGTTCGCCTCGCCCCTTCGATCCTCTCGGCCGACTTCGCCTGCCTGGGGGCGGAGATCGACCGGGTGCGGGCGCAGACCGACTGGTTGCACGTCGACGTGATGGACGGCCACTTCGTGCCCAACCTGACCATCGGCCCGCCGGTCGTCGAGGCCATCCGCCGCCACACCGACGACTTCCTCGACTGTCACCTGATGATGACCAACCCCGGCGACTTCTTCGAGGCCTTCGCCAAGGCGGGTGCGAACAGCTGCAGCTTCCACGTGGAGGTGGGCGGCACCGGCGAGCTGATCTCCGCCCTGCGCGACCTGGGGGTCGGTGTCGGCCTGGCGGTCAACCCCGAGACGCCGATCAGCGCGGCCGAACCGTGGCTCGACCGCGTCGACGTGCTCTTGGTCATGTCCGTCCATCCCGGCTTCGGCGGACAGCACTTCTTGGAGGAGGCGGTCCCGAAGATCGAGCGTGCCGCCGAGATCGCCCGGCGAGAGCGGCTGGAGCTGTGCATCGAGGTGGACGGCGGCATCGACGCGGGCACCGCCGGCCGGGTTGCCGCCGCCGGGGCGGGGATGCTCGTGGCGGGCAGCGCCATTTTCGGCAGGCCCGATCCGGTGGCGGCGGCGCAGGAGATCCGGCGGGCAGCGGAAGAAGCGCTGGCCGCACCCCGGGCGGGGGGCCGGTGAGCTACCAGGCGAAGGTGCTCACCGTCTCCGACGGGGTGATCGCCGGCACCAGGGAGGACCGTTCCGGCGCCGCGCTGGCGGAGACGCTCCAGCAGGCGGGCTTCGAGGTCGTCGAGAGGACCGTCGTCGCCGACGGGGTGGCGTCGGTCGCCGGCGAGCTGGCCCGGCTCAGCGCCAACTTCCACGGGCTCGTGGCTACCACCGGCGGGACGGGTTTCGCCCCCCGGGACCAGACTCCTGAGGGCACCAAGGAGGTGATCGAGAGGGACGCGCCGGGCCTCGCCGAGGCGATGCGCCTCGTCAACCCCCTCGGCCGCCTGTCACGGGGGGTGGCGGGGATCCGCGGCCATTCGATCATCCTCAACACGCCGGGATCCCCGCAGGGCGCAGTCGAATGCCTGAAGGCGGTGATCGAAGTCCTGCCCCACGCCTTGGACCTCCTCGGCGAGGAACCCACCCGCCACCACTGAGGCTGAGACCGAGAAGCCTTTCGTGGAGCCCGCCGACACGGACCTGCCGCCTGGAGCGGGAGGCGACGAGGTGTGGATGGCCGAAGCCGTGGCCCTCGGCCGGAGCGTCCGGGCGCTCACCTCCCCCAACCCGTGGGTGGGAGCGGTCGTGGTCCCCGCCGGCCCCGAGCCGGTCGCCCTCGGCGCGACTGCGCCGCCCGGCGGGCCCCACGCCGAGGTGACCGCCCTCGGGCTGGCCGGGGAGTCCGCCCGGGGCTCGACCATGTACGTGACCCTCGAGCCGTGCTCCCACCACGGGCGAACCCCGCCGTGCACCGAGGCGATCGTCGCCGCGGGCGTGCGCCGGGTGGTCGTCGGCGTGGTCGACCCCGACCCCCGCGTCGACGGGTCGGGGATCGCGGCGCTCGAGGCGGCGGGCGTGGAGGTCACCGTCGGCGTGGGGGCCGGCGAGGTGGAGCGCTGCCTAGCCCCCTACCTGGCCCACCGCAGGCGCGGCCGGCCGTGGGTCGTCCTCAAGCTCGCCGCGACGCTCGACGGTCGAATCGCCGCTCCCGACGGGACGTCGAGGTGGATCACCGGCCCTGAGGCTCGCGCCGACGCCCACCGGCTGCGCGCCGAGAGCGACGCCGTCGCCGTCGGTGCGGGGACGGTGCGCAGCGACGACCCGGCCCTCACGGTGCGCCTCGCCCCCGACGATCCCGCCGGCGAGAGGCGCCAGCCGCTCCGGGTGGTGCTCGGCACTCCTCCGGAAGGGGCCCGGGTGATGCCCGCAGTGGTCCACCGGGGCGACGTGGAGGAGCTCCTCGACGACCTCGGCGCCCGCGGGGTCGTCCAGCTGCTCGTCGAGGGCGGGGCCGCCGTGGCGGGGGAGCTGCACCGCCGCGGCCTCGTCGACCAGTACGTCTTCTACTACGCCCCCGCGCTGATGGGCGGCGAAGACGGGCGGCCCATGTTCGCCGGGCCGGGGGTGCCGTCGATCGGGGGGGCGTGGCGCGGCCGGATCGAGTCGGTGAAGAGGCTCGGTCCCGATGTTCGGGTCGACGTTTTCCCTGCGGAGCGTCGCGATGCCGTACCGTGAGACCCGATGTTCACCGGCATAGTCGAGGAGGTCGGCGCCGTCGCCCGCGTGGAGGAAACGGCCGGCGGCCGGCGGCTCGCCTTTCACGCCTCGGTCGTGCTCGAGGGGACCGAGCCCGGTGATTCCATCAGCGTCAACGGCTGCTGCCTCACAGTCGTGGACCTCGGCGAGGGGTGGTGGGCGGCGGACGCCGTCGCCGAGACCCTTTCCCGGACCAACCTGGGCCGCCTCGGTCCCGGCGACCCGGTCAACCTCGAGCGCCCGCTCGGCTTGGGCGACCGCCTCGGCGGCCACCTGGTGCAGGGCCACGTGGACGGTGTCGGCACCGTGGTGCGCCCAGCGCCGGAGCTGGCGGTGGCCGCCCCCCCCGCCGTGCAGCGTTACCTGGTGGAGAAGGGCTCGGTCACCGTGGACGGGGTGAGCCTCACGGTGGTGTCCGTCGGCCCCGACTTCTTCAGCGTGGCGCTCATCCCCCACACGGTCGCCGCGACCACTCTCGGCGGTCTGCGCGAAGGCGCCCAGGTGAACCTGGAAGCCGACGTGATCGCCAAGTACGCCGAGAAGCTGATAGCCCCCTACGCCGGAGGTTCCTGAAATGCCCACCGCGACCATCGAGGACGCCGTGGCGGCGATCGCCGCGGGCCGGATGGTCGTCGTCGTCGACGACGAGGACCGCGAGAACGAGGGGGACCTGATCCTCGCCGCCGAGCACGCCACCCCCGAGGCGATGGCCTTCCTGGTGCGCCACACGTCGGGGCTCATCTGCGCGTCCATCACCAACCAGCGGGCCGACGAGCTGGACCTGCCGCTCATGGTCGAGCGCAACACCGAGTCGCAGCGCACCGCTTTCACGGTGACCGTCGACTTCCGGGTGGGGACGACCACGGGGATATCGGCGCACGACCGGTCGGTCACCGCCCGGGCGCTGGTCGACCCCCGCACCAGGCCCCAGGATCTCGCCCGACC
>Ga0070737_10004417_pt1 | contig 14155 bp, 9 predicted proteins | sample Coa_R1_10_FD_66438 | JGI IMG/M metagenome (GOLD analysis project Ga0070737, IMG submission 66438) | Surface soil microbial communities from Centralia Pennsylvania, which are recovering from an underground coalmine fire - Coalmine... | ecosystem: Environmental > Terrestrial > Soil > Unclassified ... | reverse complement strand
TTACCACTATATTGACCTACTTGGAAAAGCTAATCATCTGGCGCTTTGTCCAAACTGTGCAGCAGAATTTGAGCATGCCTGCCAAACAGACGAGAACGCGAGAGCGGAGCTTATACCTGGCATGGACATAGCGACAGAGGAGAAAGATCTTGTTATATACCTTGATATGCCCGTTCATCAGCGGTTACGCTTTACGCAGAGGCATCTCATAGACCTGAAAGCAGCTATCAAGAATTGGCAGGAAACAGATTTGGGGAATGGAGTCACACCTCTACGATAGCGGCATTGGATTGCGTTAGGGCAGAAACAACGCTCGACATCCATTAAAATGGGTGGTATAATGGTAAAAATTCTCCGCCATTATTCCCGGCGTTATCACCAGAGGAAAGGAGGATACGCGCTACATATCACTCAGTTCTTTTCCATGCATCCCCACGGATTCTTGTCGAGTCATTTCCTGCGTCATTTTTTTCATCAAGGAGGATTCTTCCATGGCGGTAGCCGAAAAAGAACCTAAACAGGGGTATTTCACAGGTTGGGCGCTCAAGCAAGGAGGCATCATCGCTCCCGATGAGCGGCTTCCCTGGGGAGAGACCATTGTGGTGGGTCTGCAACACGTACTGGCGATGTTCGGCTCGACAGTGCTGGCCCCCATCATCATGGGCTTTGACCCCAATACCGCAATTTTCTTCTCCGGTATTGGTACGCTCATCTTTTTCATCGTCGTTGGTGGTCGCGTACCCAGCTATCTGGGTTCCAGTTTCTCGTTCATCGCTGTCATCCTGACGGCAACCCACTATGCCGGGACAGGTCCCAATCCTAACCTCGGTGTGGCGCTGGGCGGTATCATTGCCTGCGGGGTGGTCTATGCCATCATCGCCATTATCGTCATGTTTGCCGGGGCCGGATGGATTGAAGTATTGATGCCACCTGTCGTGACAGGCGCGGTCGTGATGGCTATCGGGCTGAACCTGGCTCCTACAGCCATCGCGGACTCCAGCGGAAGCTGGTTTAACGGCTGGATGGCTATTATTACCGTCCTTGCTACCGCGGCAGTTGCCGTGTACGCACCCGGTCCTCTACGCCGCCTGCCCATCCTGCTCGGCGGCATCATTGGCTACATTATCAACCTGATCTGTGGACTGGTGGGTCTTGGGCCAAAGATTAACTTTACCGGCCTGGCAAATGCGTCGTGGATTGGCCTGCCACACTTCACCGCACCTACGTTCTCAGGCAACGCTATGGTGCTTATCGCTCCGGTCGCGGTCATCCTTGTGGCGGAGAACACAGGCCATGTCAAAGCAGTCGCGGCGATGACCGGGCGCAACCTGGATAAGTACCTGGGCCGCTCCTTCCTGGGTGATGCCATCGCCACCATCGTTGCGGGCTTCGGGGGAGGCACCGGTGTCACTACCTATGCCGAAAATATTGGCGTCATGGCGGTCACGCGCATCTACTCGACACTCATCTTCATCATCGCGGCCCTTGTTGCCATCCTGCTGGGCTTCTGCCCCAAGTTTGGCGCGCTGATCGCCACACTGCCCAACGGCGCTCCCGGCGTGCTCGGCGGACTGGCCGTAGTGCTCTTCGGCCTCATCGCCGCGACAGGCGGTCGTATCTGGGTCGAGAACAAAGTCGACTTCTCTCAGGGCCGCAATCTGATCACGGCTGCCGTGGCGCTGACCGTCGGCGCGGGCATGGTGGGCAACTCCGGTCTCGTCATCGGTGGCTTTACCATCGGTGGCATCGGCGTGGCTACCTTCGGTTCCATCATCCTTTACCAGCTCCTGCGCGAGCGCAAGCCGCAGCCCGACGAGGCCGTCGAAGCTGACGCCGCCGTTTTCGCCCCACAGTCGGACGGGCCATCTTCCGGCAACCCCTCTCCTGAGAAGTAAGAGCGTTGTAGACCGATAATTCTTCATATGAGGCAGGTATCTTCAGAGGTATCTGCCTCAAGAACATGATGCCTCCTGCTCATAACCCGGGCATAGTCTCTCTGAACCCGCTCTGTGCGTTGACCGAATTGGCTCCGAGACAATATCACTGTCATTCTCAGGTTCATCACAGCAACAGCTCATGTCCCTCTTATGCTCAACCGTTATACCGGACTCTGTTATCGCAGGATTGAAGCGATAGCTTTTGAAAGAAGTCATTCGCGCTCAGTTCTGTCTCAGGAATTTTACAGCATCAACTCATACAGTTCTGGTATGATTCCGATGAGAGAACAGGTAGTATCTCTTTGTTTGCGACATCTTGCAAGTGTCATGAAGTATGCAAACACATACAAACCAGAAAAAGTCATGCCGGAGCAGTGTCGGATCAGCATGAATAGAATACAGCATCCACACAATAGGAATGCAGGAACCTCTCTGCACGCTCTGGCATGCAGAGGGACAGGTGCAGCGTCGCCAGGCTCTGTCAACAAGCATTGTTTTTGACACGCACGGAGCGCGCGCAGGAGAGACACGCATTTATCTGGTAGCCGTTCAGGTGGCAGAAAGCGGTGTGCAAGGCCGGGTAGTGCTTAGCGCGGTGTTTGTCCAGGTAGTTGTGACAGGAGATGATCTCCTGCGTCAGCATGGCTAGCCCGGAATCACGACGACATTAGAAGACGTTAGTATAAGACATATAAGATATTCCGTGTCGCTTTCTGATTAACCGCCGATTTACTCGTTGTTTCGCCATTGAGCAGCTTCCAGATCGTTTTCAGAGGGCGGAGAACAGCGGTTTTCGTGTTTTTGAACATGATGAAAACTGCTGCTCCCCGCCTTTTATTACGATCTCTTCCATGCTATATTCTTGTACCTGCCTCAGCAGGTGAGAGAATGTGTTCGCTGTTTTGAAGTTTTATAGGAGATAGATACAAGGCTTTTCCAATATACTTGCTCCCAGATGAAGTGTTTTAATGAGGATGTCTTACTGTTGTTCCGTTGAATGGCTGTACCAGAACGGAAAAAGGGAAGAATCATGCTGAAGGAGTTCGAGAATATTTACGATATTCATGGTTGGCTGCGCTTTCTGACCTGGCTGGGTCTCCTGTGCATAGGCCTGTTTCTCTTCTGGGCCTTTCGCCTGGTTATGCGTACTCCTGTCCTCCTGCACTCCTTTCCGGTAGCAGCCGCTGCTCTCTCTGCCAGTTGGTTTATCCTGTGCGGGTTGGTGCTATGGTTCAGCCTGGTACTCATCCGGCATCATTTGAAGCAGTGGAAAATTTTAGATCGGAGACTTTTCAAGCAGCACGTCAACGAGGAATGGCTGGCAGCACGCGAGACATTTCTTCAGCAGTCCGACAATCAGTATGGCAGAGGACGATCCGCCTCTCTCCTGTTTGACTATGCAGGCAATGGTTATAATCATGCCTCTACCGATCCTCTTATGGGCTTGCAATTACCACAGAAACCACGGCAGGGAGAGGAAGTGACGGAACTGGCACCGGTACAACTATACGCGACAGGCCGTGAAGCGGATATTCCTACTCGACCAGTTTCCACTTCTCACAGGCCATCATCGCGCTCTGCACCACCCACCGCGAAAGCAGCAGGGGCAAAGTCAAATTCTACCTCCTCGGCGCGAGTGGGAGTGGGCTGGAATCGAGGTATTCAGCGCAAGAACAAGCCCAATGAAGATGGCGTTGCCGCCATCCAGGGGACCTGCACTTACAGGAATCACATCGTCCCCTTCGATCTGTTTCTCGTGGCCGATGGTATGGGAGGCCATGCCGACGGCCAGGAAGCCAGTCGTACCGCCATTAAGCTGATAACGCAGATGGTTCTTCAGAACATCATGCTGAGCGACGACCTGACCGATTCGTCTTTTACCGATGTGCTGGTGGATGGCGTGCAGCAAGCGAATCAGGCAATCTGGAAACGCAACCGGGAACAGGGCAGCGACATGGGAACAACCATCACTGCCGCTCTGGTTGTTGGAACGAAAGCGTATGTAGTAAATGTGGGAGATAGCCGCACATACCTGTACCGTCCTCTCTGCGGCCTCTCTGCCATCACTCGCGACCATTCGTTAGTGGCCCGGCTGGTTGCCAACGGCGTTCTCTCACCCGAGGAAGCATATACTTACCCTGGAAGAAACGTCATTGAGCGCAGTCTGGGCAATAATCAAGGCGTAAAAGTTGACTCGTTTCTCGTTGACCTGCGCAAAGGCGATTGGCTCCTGCTCTGTTCAGACGGCCTCTGGGAAATGGTACGCGACCACCAGATTGAGCGCATTATGAAAAGTGGAGACAATCCTGAGCGAATAAGCGATATGCTCATCCAGGCGGCATTAAAAGGCGGTGGCGCGGATAATGTCAGCGTGATCGTGGCCCGAATAGTGTAATCATGTCAGATTTCCTTATCTGCATCTGCCTGTTTTCTCCTATGAACCCGTTCTATATGATATGATAAATATCTGATAGAGAACCGTTGGCGACTTGCAGATAGGGGAACCGGGCAGTGCAACTATCGGCAGAGCAACAGATTCCGCAGTCATTGCGCAAGCTGGCGTTTGCGTCTAAGCTTGGCAGCCCGCAAATCATGTATACCTCTCCTAAGACCTCCTCCCTTTCTCGTGTGCCTGGTTTTCTGGCCCTCTTTATTGCTTGCTCGTTAGTTGCCCTGTTTCTCTATCTGTATACCTCTACCGATCTTTTAAGTTCATGGTTATGGTGGCAATGCGCGCTTGCCGGGTTGATCATCCTTGCCTGGCTCATCATAGGAAGCTGGATCATCCTTGCCTCCGCCTTTTCTCGCAGACTCAGTGTAGTGGTATGCCTGCAAGGACTGATCTACAGCAAAGGCAAGAAGCGCATTATCCGTTGGGAGCAGGTTGCAGAATTCTGGAAGGATATACGGATTGCGGAACAGGCAACAGTGCTTCACGCCTATACACTTCGTTTGCTGGATGGCACAACCTGGATATTTAACGATTCTCTGACCAATGTCGCGGAACTGGGCGCGATTATGGAGGATGAAGTCATTCAACGGCTTGTTCCTGTTGCCACTACTGCTTACGTGGCCGGGAAAGCTCTCGCCTTTGGCGAAATTACCATCAGCCAGTGGGGAATCAGCGTGCGCCAGGGGCAGGAGAAGCAGCGAGCGTTACCGTGGGGATTGGTACAACGCCTGCATCTTGATGATACCTCGCTCAGCTTCTATAAAGTGGGCGAGTTCTGGGCCTGGATAACCTTGCCTGTCGCGGACGTTCCAAATGTGGGTGTGCTCAGGCATATGGTCGAACAGGCTCTGCTCGACCATGACCCCAGCGCCCTCTCGGGAATGATTGCTCAGTACTCCATTGGCCTGCCCGTCTTCTTTGGCGACCTGAGCTTCAGCCTGCAAGGGATAGCAGTACCTCACACGGATCGCTTCATTCCCTGGAGTGAAGTACACAATGTAGAGGTTGGAGAAAGCGGAGTTGTTATCGCACGAGGAGGGAAATCTGGTGGTCGATACCTTATCCCACTTATGCTGGTCTCTAAAGTCTCGCTGCTGAAAGATTTTATCTACTATCTCCATCCTGCAAATAGCTGACGAGCAGCGGATGCCAGAAGCGGTAGGTGACGTGGGGAATGGGGGAACCTGTCGCCTCTTCATACAGCAGTCTTGCCCGCAGCGCCTCTTCCAGAAGATCAAGCGCTGTATCCTCCACCTGTTCGTGAGCCAGCAACCGGTTAAACTCGAAAATCCCTCCCGCCCGGGCCACTTTCGCCAGCAGGGTGCGGCAGTCGGCGCTGATCCTGCTCAGTTGGCGCTCAAACAGCTCTCCAATGCCTGCTGGCAGCCTCGTTTGCAAGGGAGAATTGCCCGCCTGCCGCACCAGTTCCTCTACAAAAAACGGATTGCCTGCTGCCTGAAGCCGGATGCGCCGCGCAACGTCTTGAGGCAGGTGCGCCACTATACGGGCCACTTGAGGCTCAGTCAGTCGCCCCGGCGCAAACGAAACCAGCGCCTGCTTGCGCTGCAGGTCCCGCAAGAGGGCGGCAAAAGCAGATGAAGCGTCAAGTTCGCCGTCTCGCCACGTGCCGACAAAGAGTATGCGCTGATCGTGACAGTGATTGAGCAGGTAACCCAGCAGGTTGATGCTCTCTTCATCTCCCCATGGCAGATCATCCAGCACAAGCAGCAGAGGATAAGTCCGGCATAATGTAAAGAGGGCTTCTTCTATACTCTCCCATACGTGCATTCGTTCCTGGCTGCTGGTACGAGCGAGCGATTGCATCGTGGGCAAGGGAGATATCTGGCGCACGAACAGGCCACCTGCTAGCTCGATCCAGAGAGCATAAGGTCGACGCTGCTCCGTCTCCCCGGCCCAGCTCCACGCGACGGCCCAGCCCTGTGCATACGCCTCCCGGCTCAGTTCCTCGGCCAGGCGGGTTTTGCCGCTGCCCGGCTCGCCGCTCAGCCCCAGAAAATGTGGAACCTGCGCGCACGTACTGGCGGAGGCAATACCGGCTAACATATGGCGCATTTCTGCGAGTTCGCGTTCGCGGCCAGACAATTGAAACCCGTGAAGGCGCGGCGTCTGCCATATTGGACGGGGCAAGACGGTTATCGACTCAGGTGAAGGGGTGGATGACTCTTCAGGAGAGGATGGAGTACTTCCCGCGACCGCAATATAAAATGCTTCTTCCGCCAGATATTCATCAGGTATGTGACCGCGGCGCAGGGAGGTATAGAGAGCACGAGTTTCGGGTAGTGGCTCGCTTTCGTACTCGCGTTTGAGTAAGGCGGCGTGCTGGCGATAGATACGCAGCGCCTCACCACGTCGATGAAGCCGGGTGAGGTAGACCATCAGGAGTTGTAACGCGCTCTCATTGGTAAGATCGGCGGCGCGCAGGGTATCGAGGGCTTCAATGGCTGCGGGTAAAGCGCCTCGCGCGGCGCGCAGCTTTGCCAGCTTGAGCATCAAAGCGATCCACTGCTGCTGTAAGGTGTCGCGGGGCTGCATCGCCCACTCTGAGTAGAGTTCTTCCAGTAGATAGCTGCCCTTGTAGAGGCCCCTGGCCTCTTCCAGCAGTTGCTCTACCTGTTCCGTATTCGTCAGGGCGTCCGCCTGTTCCAGCAATTGCCTGAACACCTCAGCATCGACCCAGAGCAGGGAGTTGTCTGCCAGTTCAAGGATATCGCGTTCGAGACGAAGGATACGCGACCCGGCGGCCCGTTCGATGCCAGGCTCAAGAATGCCGCGCAGTTCGTGGACCGCGCCGTTCAAGCGATTGGTGGCGACCTCTCTCTCAAGCTCGGGCCAGAGCAATTTCATCGCTTGATCTCTACTCAGCCGGCGTCCCGGATTGCTGAGCAGGCAGCCAAGCAGAGAACGTACACGACGGTGCTGCCATGCACGTGCGTCAACAAGATGCCACTCGTTCCCCTCCCGATACTCGACGCGAAATTGTCCGAGCAGGTAAACACGCAGCATAGGAGTGGGCCTGTGATGCGCAGCTTCTCCCTCGCTGTGTCCCTGCTGCGCATCCAGACCCGCTGGCAGGCGCACGCCGATGTATTTCGTCTTTGTGCGCCCATTTTCATTCCAGTATGCGTACCAGTATGGTCCGTGTCCTTCTCCCTCTTTACATTTGCGACAACGTGCTTTGCCGCACCGTGTAAACTGCTGCCGATAGACAACTCGACCGTTCATTGCCCGTTTCCTATCTGCCTCGTCCAGTCAAACATGGAACACCTGGTACGCAACTATCTACGAAACTTGCCCGCGCTCCTATCTTGAGATCGTCTATCTCAATAAACTGCAAGTGGCCGAAGTTCAGGGTGATTTGCGATCACTCTAACTCCTCCTCATCGTAATGACTCACGTGATTACCTCAAAAAATCCTGAAGCATTCTGTCGCGGCTGGAATGCTCCAGCTTACGCAGCGCGCGCATTTCGATTTGCCGCGCTGTTTCGTGACTCAATCCCATTTTTTTGCTGATCTCTTGCAAGCTATGCTCGCGAGTATTCAGCCCATATCGTAATTCTAGCACCCTCCTTTCTCTTGGGGTAAGCAGGTTGAGCAGATCCTGCACCTGGGCCTGTAAGGTTTGAGTGATGACAACGCCTTCTGGCGTGTCGGTAGGATTGTCTTCTATTACCTCACTCAGAGGAGCATTATCGTCGCTGACCGGGCGCGGCGCGTCGAGGCTGATGGTTTCTGGCTTTGTGAGCATGAGTTCTATGATCTCTTCCACCTCAACATCCAGCGCCTGCGCCAGTTCGTCCAGCGTCGGCTCATTTTGCAGGCCCTGCTCCAGGCGCTCGCGGGTTCGGCGCAGGCGCTTCAGTTCCTCAGACTTGTACTGCGGCAGCCTGATGATATGTACCTGCCTGGCTATCGCCCGGCTGATGTACTGGCGAATCCACCAGATAGCATACGTACTAAACATGTAGCCCTTTGTGTAGTCATACTTCTCGACGGCATGCATGAGTCCGAGGTTGCCTTCCTGCACCAGGTCCATGATGTCAATACCCAGTCCCCTGTATTTCCTGGCTACCGAGAGAACCAGGCGCAGGTTAGCTTCGATCAGCCGGTGTTTAGCCTTGCGCACCTCTTCAGCCTCTTTGTCCTGCTGCCTCTCACGCCGCTCGGCCCGCTGAATGAGCTGCGCGAGTTCCCTTACCTGTTCAGGAGAAAGCATCTCAATCTGTCCAACCGAATTGCGATATGGATTGACCGCATCACCAGACACCTGCTCGTTTACCTCCGGTTGGCCTGGAGTAGCTGGATGATCTCCTTTGCCTCGGGAAGTCATCTTTGATCTGCTCATGGAATACTCCCTTCAGGTAGAACTATCTTCTATGGCAATGAGTATATATGAGCAAGCTTTACCTTAACTCCTAGAGTCCTTCCTTGTTTGCTTGCGCTGTGTCACCGTCCCCCAGGGCCGACCGCAAGGGTCGGCCCTACTATATACGCCCCCCATACCCGGCCACCGCATCGCTCTCGTAGCAAGCGGTCGTATCGTGTATAGCAGAGGCGACCTGGAACTGCCTGACTGCGGGTGGATGGCAAGAGCTATCATCACAATATCTTATACCAGTCTTGTGATACGGATTGGGATTACCCGAATAGCTGGTTGCTGCACGTTTTATCTATGTTGACAGGGTATTAAATTCGCTGTATATAATGGATGAGATGATGTTTAAGTAGACTGAGAGCCGGGAAATACATATTATTAGTAGATATTACACCTTTTAACGTTCTAGTATATTGTTAATAGCCATCTCGGGAGTAGTTGCATGGATGGCAAGGTGACTTATCACCAGCAGGTGAGCTATTGTGGCAAGCCGCGCTGCCGCCGCTGTAGCGAGGGTATCGGACACGGGCCGTACTGGTATGCCTATAAGGTCGTCAATGGACGCACTGTACGTACCTATATAGGTAAAGAACTTCCCCCCGAAATAAAGGCGGCCCTTGAGCGCGAGCAAGAAGTTGCTTCCCCGGCGAAATTGCCCGATGTCGAGGAGGCGACGATTCGTATCTACGCGCTGGGGCAGTTTCGCCTGGAGCGCCGTGCTGGCCCGGACTGGCAGATTGTGACCGAGACAGCGTGGCAGCACCAGCGCGTGCGCTCTCTGCTCGGCTGTCTCATCAGTAGCCCCCGGCACAAGCTGGGACGCGAGCAGTTGATGGACGCGCTCTGGCCCGAACTGGATCTGGAGACGGCAGCGGCTCGCCTTGATCGTGCTGTCTACAGCCTGCGCCAGCTTTTTGAGCCGACGCGCAGCCGACCGGCCACCTCTCCACTGCTGCTAACCGAGCGCGAGGTGATAGAGCTTGCCGACCAGAACCAGGTCTGGGTCGATGCCGATGCTTTTGAAGCACTCCTGAGCGAAGCGCGGGCCAGCGCGGATGGCGGCGAGAGAGAACGCCTGCTGGAAGAGGCGGCAAAGCTATATGGTGGTGAATTCCTGCCGGAAGAGCGCAAACTTGAATTGACGATAACGCGGCGCGAGTTTCTGCAGCGCAACTGGATCGGGCTGCTGCTCGAACTGGCGGACCTGCGTGCTGCCCGCGACCTGAACAGCGCGGTTGACCCCCTGGATCGCATTCTGGCCGTCGATCCCACCAATGAGGCGGCGGTGCAGCGGCTCATCAAGCTGCTGGCACAACTGGACAGACGGGGTGAGGCCCTGCGCGTCTATAAACGGCTGGCGTCCATTTTGCAGCAGGAATACCACATTGCGCCCTTGCCAGAGACACGCGCGCTCTACGACGCAGTGCGACTGGGAACGCGAGAAGGGAACCGCGCTGGAGAGACAACGGGACAGAAGGAACAGGTCCCTGCCTTCGGCAGCCAGGATGACCACCGCGAGGCGCAGGCACCAATAGGACGCAGCCACCAGTCGCCGCTGGTGGGCCGCGAGCGCGAACTGGCGCTCGTGCGCGGCCTGCTTGCGGCAACCGGGCAGGAGGCAAAATTCAAGCTATCGAGCCAGAAGAGAAAAGCTGCACTGCCGCTCGATACACAGCGCAGCCCGCAGGCTATCTTGCTCATGGGTGAAGTGGGCATCGGCAAAACACGCCTGGCCGAAGAGATGGCGCGTGAGGCTCGCGGGCGCGGCTGGTCAATCGCCTGGAGCCGTGTCTACCCACAGGAGGCCAGCATTCCCTACCGTCTGTGGACCGAGGTGATGCGCAAGGCCATGGAGCAGGGATCATGGCAACGCCAGGAACTGAGCAAGCGCCCTCTGATCTATCAGCCACTGACGAAACTACTGCCCGAACTGGATACACAGCTCTCTCAGGTGGCGCTACCAGCATCACAGTCTCCCGAGCAGGAACAACTGCGCCTGTGGGAAGCGACACGCGAACTGATCAGCGCGATCAGTGACGTCAGCCCTCTGTTGATTGTGCTGGACGACATGCAATGGGCCGATAGCAGCAGTTGCGAGCTATTCGCTTACCTTGCACGTCGCCTCAACGGCCTGCCTATCGTCCTCGTGGGAACATGCCGCGAGAACGAACTTGGAGCCGATCACGCGCTGCGCCCGCTCTTGACGGATCTGCAGCGCGAGCACGTCGTTGAATCCATCTCACTACAGCCACTAAACGACGAGCAGATCGGCGTGATTGTCTCACACATTCCGCACGTGAGCGAACCCGCCGTCCAGTATATCCAGACCCGCGCCGCCGGCAATCCTTTCTTTGCCGAAGAACTGGCCCGTACTATGGGTTCATCCCCCGTCGAGGCTCCGCTCAACTCGACCAACCATCACGAAGTGGCGCTTCCCGATACCATCTCGGCAGCACTCAATCTGCGCCTGAGCCGACTCACAGCGCCCTGCCAGCGCCTGCTAAGCAAGGCGGCAGTGCTGGGCAGTTCCTTTGAATTTCACCTCATCAGCGCGATGGAGGCCAATGCCCCCGGCTACAGCGAGGACAGCGTTCTCGATCTGGTAGAGGAGGCGCTACAGGCGGGCATGCTGACTGAAGAGGGCAGTGGAACGCGCATCACCTACCAGTTCTGGCACCCCCTGCTGGTGACACACCTCTACGAGGGCATCTCGGCAGCGCGCCGTGCCAGCTTCCACCGCCGTGCCGCCGACCTGCTGCGTCAGGAGTTCCAGGGTCGCGAGGAAGAGGGAGCGGCCACCATCACCTACCACCTTGTTCGCGGCGGCGCACCTTCGCGCCAGATCGCCGCCTACGCCGAACTCGCGGGCAATCGCGCCTACACCCTCTCCGCCTACCCCGACGCCGAACACTACTACCGTCTCGCCGCCGAGCACCTCGAACGCGCCCCGCAAACCTCTTCCCCAACCCGGGAAGACACCCTTCACCTCGCCTCTCTCCTCGAATTCCTGGGCGAATGCACAAGGCTCCAGGGAAAATATGAGGAAGCACGCCACATTTACGAGCGCACCCTGGAGGTACGCCAGCAATCCTATATCTCTTCTCAGGAGGAGGCCCAGCTTCAAGCGTCGCTCTGGTGCGAAGTAGCCCTCACCTGGTATGATACCGGCGACAACACCGAGGCGCGCCACTATTGTGAACAGGGAGAGCAAATCTTGCGGGAAGCCGCAGTGCAGGCAGGCGCGGCCTGGGCCAGGATTCGTTTTCTACAAGGCTATATCTACTGGCGAGAAGGCAACTATGAAGAAGCATATCGCAGCGCGCAGGAAGCCTTGCGCCTGTTTAAAGATATGCTCAAGCAGCAGGAAGATAATCCGATCCACCTTGCTCGTTCCACACGTCTTAGACGTGCTCTTTCAGGAGACCCCGTTGAGCTTGGCCGAACATACGTATTGCTTGGGCTTATTGCAACTAGTGCCGGTCAGTCCAGGGAGGCTACTCTTCATTGGAATGAGGCACTAGCATTATTTGAGCAATATGATCGCCAACGAGAAATTGCCATTGTCTGCTGCAATCTGGGTGATGTTCATCTGAGAAGGGCAGAATATAGCCAGGCGCAGTCATTTCTGCGCCGCTCTCTCAACATTGCTGAACGCATTGGTGATCTCCCGATTGTCTGTATGAGCTTTAACAACCTGGGTATGCTAGCTGCGCGTGCAGGTGATCTGGTGGATGCTGAAGACTGGTACAGGAAAGGACTTGTGCAGGCGCAGCGCATCGATGATCCGGTAAATATGAGTATCCTCTATACATATCTGACGAATGTCTTGCAGGATCAAGGGCGACTGGAAGAGGCAACGGAATATGTACTTAAGGGACTATCGATTAGCCGCGCCATAGGAATCCCTCCCTGCACCGGGTTCTCTCTGATTGCGTCAGGTAGTTTACGGCTCGCGCAGTATGCGCAGCTCCAGAGCAATGGTGAGAGCGCTGAATTATCACAGGAGGTGACGGAACGCCACCTTAAGCGCGCAAAAAAGACGTTACTGCATGCTCTAACTCTGGAAGGTATAGAGGCGGAGACACGCACCGAAGGAGAACTGGCGCTGGCACAGGTTGAGTTGCTGCTCGGTGAAGTAGAGAGCGCGCAGCGGCGTGCACTGCGCACTCTCGAAGAGGCAGATCGCTTCGAACTGGTTTGGCTGATTGCTCGCGCGCAACGCGTCATGGGCAGCATTCTTGCAAGGCAAGATCAGCAGGAACAGGCACGGCACTATTTTGAACAGGCGCTACAGACATTGCGCAAAACCGGCATGCGCTTAGAGTTCGCGCGCGCGCTGCATGAGTACGGGTCAGCTTTAATGGGTTGGAGCGATCTGGAAAGTCAAGAATCCTCGCGCTATGAACAGGGTCTGGAATACCTGCGCGAGGCATACAAGATTCTGGTCGAGTGTAAAGCTGTCCTCGATGCTCAACTCGTGGAGCGCGCCCTGAGTCGCTTTGAGAGTATAGCCGGAGAATAACGAGAGAACCGAACCAGGGCGCGAGGTGGTGGGGTCAGGGCGGGGGCAGGCTCCGCCTCTACTAACCTCACCTACGAACGCCTAAAAACACCGTAAGGATGGGCGGAGCCTGCCTCCGCCCCGGTTTCTACGCTCACAATGACAGCCGAGCCAGTTTTCAACGCCATGTCAAGACATCCACGATTTTTGCGATGTTTGCCCCATCCTACTATGTTTTCCGCAGTTCATGATGCTCGTCTATGACACGGCGGTCATTCCACACAAAGATGGCATCTTCGCTTTTGCAGCAGGCAGCGTCTGTCACCGAAAGCGGGTGCGGAAACTGAGCGTCTCCGCGCCTGCTTCAGGTATATTTAACTCAAGATAAAGACACGCTGGCCGCTTGCTAGATGGCTAAGGAGCCTCAAACAAATCTTCACCCTGGTCAGCACCGTGAGGAGGAAGGAACGCTTATGTCGAGTGCTATTAGCAATGCTTTGCTTGGACTGATCTGTATCGAAGCTTCCGGGCGCTGCGGACCCGGAACGCTGACCCGGTACTATCTCGGCAAACATAAATGCGAGCGCCCTCCTTAGATAAGGTGGAAACGCCTCAAAGGTAGAGATACTTTTACGTACATCAGTACGTTCAGCCATCATAAAGCAATGTTAAGCAGACAGTATTGTCCGGGATAAGAAAGAATCGTTGGAGCAGCACAGCCACAATAGAGTAAGGGCAATCCCCTGCGGTTGCCCTGGTGGTAACACCTGTGGTTGTCCATTTAAGAGAGGAAAGAGGAGAAAACGCCGTGAGCATGATTCAGTACAAACAAACCAGCGGCATGACCCTGCGCAAATGGCAGATGCTGGCC
>Ga0070737_10004416_pt1 | contig 14158 bp, 4 predicted proteins | sample Coa_R1_10_FD_66438 | JGI IMG/M metagenome (GOLD analysis project Ga0070737, IMG submission 66438) | Surface soil microbial communities from Centralia Pennsylvania, which are recovering from an underground coalmine fire - Coalmine... | ecosystem: Environmental > Terrestrial > Soil > Unclassified ... | reverse complement strand
TGGTGCGGATTTTATTTCCCTGATGGCGATGGACTGGTCGTCGGGCCGTTCCAGGGCAAGCCCGCCTGCGTGCGCATCGCGCACGGTCGCGGCGTGTGCGGCGCCGCGGCGGTGTCACGGCAGACCCAGGTCGTGCCGGATGTCTACGCATTTCCAGACCACATCTTCTGCGACGGCGCCTCGCGCTCGGAAATCGTGGTGCCGCTGGTGCGCGCCGACGGTTCGCTGCTGGGCGTGTGGGACGTGGACAGCCCGAATCTCGCGCGTTTCGATGACGACGACCGCGCCGGCATGGAAGCGTTGTGCGCGGAGTTCATGCGGGCAGCCGCGCAATAGCCGGTTGTTATTGCGACATCTTGTGACTCGGCCGTCTGGCCGGCTTCGACGTTCAGATTCAGATCGGCGACCCCGCCGACCTGGTTCCCGCCATGCAAATCGTATTGCTCGCCACGGTTCACCAGTGACGGCCACAGCTGAACAAACTTTCTGACTCGACCGTGAAGCGACGGGCGCGGATAACCCCACCGTCACGTCCGTGGGCGCATGCTGCGCGTGCTCCATCTTCCGGAGGACGTGCCATGCCCAAAACCCCTTCCGCACAGACGACACCGCGCCGACATCTGCCCGCCACGTTGCGCTATCTCGGTGCGTGCGCGCCGGACGAGCCGCTCGACGTGACCCTGGTGTTGCGCCGGCGGCAGCCGCTGAAAGTACCGGTTCCGCGCGTGCAGCGCGCCGATTTCGCGGCGCAGTACGGCGCCGACCCGGCCGAAGTGGAACGCGTGCGTGCGTTCGGCGAACAGCACGGCTTGCAGGAACTGGGCTGCGACCTGGCCTGCCGCACCCTGCGGTGGGGCGGCACCGCGACGTCGATGCAGCAGGCGTTCGGCGTCAAGCTGGGACGCTACTGCATGTTGCCGGGGGGCCGCACTTTCCTCGCCAGCACACAGCCGCCCGCGGTGCCGGATCCGGCGGTGATCGCGGTGTTGGGACTGGACCGGCGCCCAATCGCACATCCGCATTTCCGCATCGCGCAGGCGCAGCCGACTGTCTCGTACACGCCGCTGCAGATCGGGCAGCTTTACGCCTTCCCTGCTGGGGATGGCACGGGACAGACCGTCGCGATCATCGAACTGGGCGGCGGTTATCAGCAGACGGACCTCGACGACTATTTCAGTGGGCTGGGCCTTTCCACGCCGTCGATCAGCGCGGTGTCGGTTGATGGCGGTGCGAATCAGCCCGGCTCGGACGCCGATGCGGAAGTGATGCTGGACATCGAAGTCGCGGGTGCGCTGGCGCCCAAGGCAACGTTCGCGGTGTATTTCGCGCCGAACACGGACCAGGGCTTTTACGACGCCATTTCCCAGGCGGCGCACAGCAGCAGTCCGGCGGCCACGGTGATGTCGATCAGTTGGGGCGGACCGGAAGACAGTTGGAGCACCTCGTCGCGCGCCGCGATGGAAACAGCACTCGAAGACGCCGCAGCGCTCGGCGTCACGGTCTGCGTGGCTGCCGGCGACAGCGGTTCCAGCGACGGCGAGAGCGGCAACCACGTTGACTATCCGGCGTCCAGCGCGTCGGCGCTGGGCTGCGGCGGCACCAAATTGTTATCCAGCGGCACCACGATCAGCAGCGAAGTCGTGTGGAACGAAACCGCGGGGGGCGAGGGCGCCACAGGCGGCGGCGTCAGCGCCGTGTTCGCGTTGCCGACGTGGCAGTCCGGCGCGAATGTGCCAAAGGGATCCGGCGGGTTCGTCGGGCGCGGCGTGCCGGACGTCGCCGGCAACGCCGATCCGCTGAACGGTTACAACGTGCTGGTCGATGGACAGACCGAAGTGGTCGGCGGCACCAGCGCCGTCGCGCCACTGTGGGCCGCGCTCGTCGCGCGTTTGAATCAGCAGCTTGGAAAATCAGTGGGCGCCGTGAACGCCGCGCTGTACGGGGCGGATGGAAACGGCTTTCACGACATCACGAGCGGCAACAACGGCGCGTACAAGGCCGGGCCGGGATGGGATGCGTGCACCGGTTGGGGCAGCCCGAACGGCCAGGCGCTGCTGACGGCACTCTCGGGCGCGGGTGGTGGAACTACACCCAAACCGAAGCGACCGCCGAAGCCCGAACCCAAGCCGGGCAAACCTACGAAACCCGGATCGCCGACGAAATCGAAGAAGCCAACGCCGAAGCCGACAACCAAGAAGGCGAAGACCTCCGTACCGGGAGGAGCGCGTCAACGACGCCGGTAGCTTGTCCCCTCTCCCTCCGGGAGAGGGTGCCCGACCACTCACGTCACAACGCGCTGCCCCACTGATGAGAATGATCGGTGCGTGAGTGGTCGGGCGGGTGAGGGTCCGGTGTCACGCAGCGCGGGCTTGGACAAAATCACTCCGCAAGCTGTGTACCCTCACCCCAGCCCCTCTCCCGGAGCCGTGGTCCTCAGCCAGCGCTTCTGCCGTCTGGTTCGCGATAGCTGTTGCTAAGCTCGCGCGTCCTGCGCTCGCCAAGCAACCCGGCCCTCGGCATCGTGCCTCGGGCGTTCGGACGTGCGCGAGTTGCCACTGGCAACTCGCAAACGCACGTCCTCACCCACCCGTTGCGAAACCGGGATACAGCGTCATCCCACCGTCTACGTAGATCGACGCGCCGCAGATGTAGTCGGCCTGGTCGGACGCGAGCCATGCGACGACGCGCGCGATGTCGGCGGGCATGCCGACGCGCCCGATCGGGATCAGTTTTTCCAGCGCCTTCTCGGCTTGCGGCGTCGCCCAGGCGGCGTGGTTGATCGGGGTCTTGATCGCGCCGGGACAGGTCGAATTGACGCGGATTTTCTGCGGCGCCAGTTCCTGCGCGATCGATTCCATCAACTGCATGATGCCGCCCTTGGTGGTGGCGTAATTGCAATGCCCCGCCCACGGGATTTCCTGGTGCACGGAACTGGTGAAGATGATCTTGCCGAGCGCGCATGACACGTCGCGCATGCCGCGCCGGGTGAATTCGCGCGCGGCCTCGCGTGCGCACAGGAACGCGCCGGTAAGGTTGACGCCGATCACCTGGTCCCACTGATCGAGCGTCATGTCCACCAGCCTCGAATCGCGCTGGATGCCGGCGTTGGAACACACGATGTCCAGCGTGCCGAACTGCTTGATGGCTTCGGCGAACATCGCGTGCACCTGGTCCTCCTTGCTGACATCGGCCTGGATCGCGATCGCCTTGCCGCCGCCCTGTTTATTGATGTCTTCGCAAATGGCCTGCGCGGCTTCCGGATGCACCACGTAGTTGACCGCGACATTGGCGCCGCACGCGGCCAGCTCGCGCGCAATGCCTTCGCCGATGCCGGAATTGGCGCCGGTGACGAGCGCGTTCTGGCCTTCGAGCAGTTTGGGGATGGATTGGATTTCCGCGTTCATGACAGCTCCTTGTTTGCCGAACAGGTTGGGTGCTGCGCATCACGATCGATGTGTATCGCCCAGCGGTGCGCCAAGCCATTCGCCCGAGAATCCGGCGCGCTGCAGGCCGAGTTTGAGCGGCGCGCATTCGCGCATCAGGTTCCACACCATGCGGCTGCGGTAGTTCTCGATCATCAGCACGATCGGTCCCTGGTTCAGCGCAAAGTGCCACGGCGACACCCACGCGCAGACCTTCTTGCCATCGACCATGTTGCACACGACGCCGTTGGAACTTTCCTCGCTCCACGAGAGGTTGAACGACGCATGGAAGCCGTAACCGGCCGGGCTGTGTCCGATCAGGCTTTCGAGGTGGCGGATTTCGTCCAGCACGATTTCGGGCGCGAACGGCAGCGAGGCGATTGCCGCCCAGGGCGAAATGGTGCCGTCGTCGGGACCGAACGGCGCGCCGCGCGCGATGTAGTCGTAGAACTTGTGCTTGCGCCCGCGGAACCTCGCGACGCCGTCCGCGGGGCCGTCGCTTGCGGTGAAACCCCAGCAGTTTTTTTCGTAGCCGACGAACTTGTGCGGATTGCGGATCGCGTATTGCCGATGGATGTGCGTGGCGATGCGGCTGTTCTCGAAATAATCGGTCTTGCGCATCTTCATGAAGGCGTCCTGCAGGCCGCGCAGATCCAGCCAGATGTGCGAAAACTGGTGGATGAACAGAGGACCGGCGTACAGCACCTCGTGACCGTAGAGGCGCCGCCACCGGAAGGTCGAGGTCCACGCGTGGTAGGCCTCGGGAGTCACCGGAAATTCCGGCGCGCCCAGTGCCAGCACGTACAGGATCATCGCTTCGTTGTAGCCCAGCCAGCGATAAGGATTGAACCCCTGTTCCGGCGTCCAGCCTTGCGCGATCGCGTCGCCGCCGTTCTGCGCCCAGCGCCAATCCACGCGCGCATAAATCGATTGGGTACGCTCGCGCACTTCGCGTTCCCCGGCGGCGTCGCCCGAAAAAAATTGCGCCGCGCTCAGCATGCCCGCGAGCAGCAGGGTGGTATCAATGGTGGAAAGCTCGCAGTTCCATGCGCGCGTGCCCGTGTCGGGCTTCAGGAAGTGGTAGAAGAATCCCTTGTAGCCAACGCCGTCCTTCGCACCGGACTGGTCGGCGTTGTCGAAGAAGCGCAGCGTCGCCAACGTCCAGGCGAGTGCCTTGGTGCGCGGCATCCAGCCGCGTTCCACCGCAATCGGGTAGCAGGAAAGCGCGAACCCCACGGCGGCGATGCTGGCCGGTTGGCCCGGCTGCGTCGAATCCAGCACCAGTCCCGTCTTCGGATCGGTGTGGCGCTCGAAAAACCGGAACGCCTTGCGCTGCAGGTCATCCAGCATCGCATCGTCATCGGCGGTGATCCGTCCCTCGATGTGTGGTCGTGCTGCCATGCCGCTCTCCTACGCGAGGTCCACGCGCACGGCGGCGATCGCGTGCGGCGGCAGGTTGAGCGTGATGTCGAAGCTGCCGCGGTGGGCCTGGATCGCCAGCGGTTCTGCGCCGAGTTGCGAAGCCTCGTCGAGTTCGGCGACCTGTTTTGAGTCGATGTAATCGGGCGAACCCATGTCCAGCCACGCCTGCCGGCTGTTGCAATGGGTCTCGTCCACGCGCTGCACCATCGCGGTATTCGGCTTGCGCTTGCTGTCCACGTGGAAGGTGACGGTTGCGGACTTGATGTCGTGGTGCGGGAAAGCGTGATTGGTCAGCAGCAGGTCCACGGTATTCGCATTGGCGCGGACCGCCCATGCATCGACCGTCGGATGGCTGCCGTTGACCGCGAGGCGTTCGGTGCCGAGCCCGTTCAGCAACTGCATCGCGCGGTAGGCCGGCTTGGCGACGCCGTGGATGGTCTGCAGGCCGAAGCTGCCGTGGAACGGCGCGGATGAAAAATAGTTTTCGTTGAAGATGTCCGAGAACGTCCACCAGCTGTAACCCTTCACCATATCCGCCACGTCCAGCATGTTCTTGAACAGGAACGCCGCGGCGTAAGGTTCGTCGTGGAACGGAAAAAACGGGTTGGACGAACTGCTCCATTCGGTGTAGTAGACCGGCTTGTCGCCCGCGTCGGCGCAGACCTTTTTCACGCGCTGGATCAGCACGTCGCGCGGCGCATCGGAAAGCTGTGTTTCGGTGTCGTCGCCGGGCTTGCCCAGCGCGTCGGTGGGATAGTGGTGGGTGGAAACGAAATCCGCGGGCAACTGGTTCTTCTGGCAGAAGTCGAGGAATTCCGGAACCCATTCGTCGTTCGCGGTGGCGGGCCCGCCCACCCGCAGTTGCGCGTCCACGTCGCGGATCGCGTTGGCGGTGTACTGGTAGAGCTTGAAGTAGTCGGCCTGCTTGCCCTTCCAGAACGCGTCGAGGTTGGGTTCGTTCCACACTTCGAAAAACCACTGCCGCACTTCGGTTGCACCGTAGCGCTCCACCCAGTGCGATACCAGCCGCCTGATCACGTCCGCCCACTTGGAGTAATCGCGCGGCGGCGTGACGTTGCCCCGGTAAAAAAACACGATGTCGCCGCCCGACGACAGGGCGCTCGGCATGAAAGAGAGTTCCACGAAAGGCCGCATGCCGATGCTGACCAGGAAATCGAAAATCTGGTCCGCATTGAAGAACGAGTACAGGTCCTTGTCGCATTCGATCAGGTACGTTCCCATCTCGTCGTCGAGGATGCCGTGGAAGCGCACGTGGCGTATGCCGAGTTCGGCATGGCTCTTGCGCATCTGCGCCTGCCAGTCGGCCCGCAGCGCCAGCGCGGCGTGGCCACTGCCGACGGTATGGCTCCAGACGTGGTCGAGCTTGCTGCCGGCCGCGTCGAGGTCGCTGGTGAAGGTGGTTGCCATCGATCGCTCCCGGTGACGAGGCAAAAATTTTTCCGGGGCCGGCGTGAGCGTGGCGTCAACGTGCTCTGATCAACCTGACCTGATCAACCTGCCCTGATCAACGCGTTCTCGTCAGCGCGTTTTCCCGACTGGCCGGGCCGCCGTTGTCGTTGGCGGGCGTGTTCGACGAAACGGCGGACGCACCGAATCGCACCAGCACCTGGTGATCGTTGCCATCGTCGACGAGCTCGATCGTGCACCCCGGCTGCAACATGCCGTCGACGCTGACGTCGGCGACGCCAAGGTCACCGGGCCTGCGCACGAATTCGAGGTGGTAGTGCGTGCCACCGTGGCGCCAATCGGCAGACCAGCGTTCCCATTGGTCGGGCACGCGCGGCTCGAAATGCAACCGATTGCCTTCGCGGCGCAGGCCCAGCAGCGATTCGGTGAGGAGGCGATACATCCAGCCCGCCGAGCCCGTGTACCAGCTCCAGCCACCGCGTCCGACGTGCGCTTCGGCGGCATACACGTCGGCGGCGACGGCGTAGGGTTCCAGGCGATAGCGCTGCGCGGTGCCGGGTTCGCTGCTATGGCGGATCGGGTTCAACATGCGCGCGATCTTCCAGGCGTCGTCGATGCGCCCCAGCTTGGCGAGCGCCATCGCGACCCACACGGCGGCGTGGGTGTATTGGCCGCCGTTCTCGCGGACGCCGGGCACGTAGCCCTTGATGTAACCGGGATCCAGCGGCGCCTTGTCGAACGACGGCGTGAACAGTTTCACCAGCTCCGCGTTCTGATCGACGAGCTGCGCAAGCACGGCATCGAGCGCGCGTTCGCTCCGCTCGACATCGCCCAGGTTGGCCAGCACCGACCAGCTTTGCGGGATCGAGTCGATGCGGCATTCCTCGCTGTGCACGGAACCGATCGCGATGCCGTCGTCGTTCCACGCGCGCAGATACCAGTCGCCATCCCAGGCATGGCGTTCGATCATCGTCTTGAGTTGCGCAGCGGCGGAGGCCAGTTCCGCCGCGGTCATGGCATCGCCGCGCGCGCGGGCCAGCGGTGCGAAACGTTCCAGCACGTCGCACAGGAACATGCCCAGCCATACGCTCTCGCCGCGGCCGTGGATGCCCAGCCGGTTCATGCCGTCGTTCCAGTCGCCGCCGCCGATCAGCGGCAGGCCGTGCGCACCGAAGCGCAGGCTGTGGCGGATCGCACGCAGGCAGTGTTCGTACAGGCTGGCGGTCTCGCTGCTGACGTGCATGTCTTCGTACACCGATTCCTCGTCGGCGGCGAGTCCGCGTCCTTCGATGAAGGGCGCCGATTCGTCCAGCACGGCGGCGTCGCCGGTGACTCGCACGTATTCGGTGGTGCACCACGGCAGCCACAACAGGTCGTCGGTGATCCGCGTGCGCACGCCCTTGCCCGTCGGAGGATGCCACCAGTGCTGCACGTCGCCTTCGCGGAACTGGTGGCGCGCCGAACGCAGCAACTGCGCGCGCGCGAATTCCGGACGCGCATTCATGATCGCCATCGCGTCCTGCAACTGGTCGCGGAAACCCCAGGCGCCGCCCGACTGGTAGTAACCGCTGCGCGCCAGCATCCGCGAGGCCAGCACTTGGTAAGGGAGCCAGCCGTTCACCAGCAGATTGGTGGCAGTGTCCGGCGTACGCACATGCAGTTGCGACAGCGTGTGATGCCAGTCGCCGCGCACGCGCTGGAGCTCCGCGTGCGCTTCGTCGATGTCGCCCAGGGTCCGGACCAGTGCGCGTGCTTCCGCCGCGCCCGCCGCGGCGCCGAGCACGATCACCATTTCGACTTCCTCGCCGGGTGCGAGTTCGAAGACCGCGCGCTGCGCCGAACATGGATCGAGCCCCGCGCCGGCGTTTCCATCGAGCTTCACGAGACGCATGCCGAGCGGCGCGCCCGCGGCGCGGTTGCGCCCGAGGAACGCGCGGCGATCGCAGGTGAACTCGGTGCGCGGCGCGCACAGCCGGTGGAACGCCACGCGCCCGGAGAACGTATCGTGGTATGGATTGTGCGCGAACACGGCGCCGCAGGCGGCATCGAACAGCGTGCGCACGTGGCGGCCGCTGCGTTCGCGGTGTTCGCCCAACACCCATTCCACGTAACTGGTCAGCGACACCTGCCGCGTGCGCTCGCTCTTGTTCGCGAGCTTCAGCAGCGTCACTTTCGCGGGCGCTTCGCGCGCGACGTACACGCTCGCCTCGCTGTAGATGTCCGCGTGGGCGTGTTCGTAGCGCGTGCAGCCGAAACCGTGGCAGGTGCGGTATGGATCGCCGCTGGGCGTGGGCTGCGCCGTCGCCGACCAGTATTCCCCGGTCGCTTCGTCGCGCAGCCACAACGCTTCGCCGCGCGTGTCGCGCAGCGGGTCGTTGTACCAGGGCGTCAGCCGGAACTCGTGGGCGTTCTCGGCGAACGTGTAGGCGCCTCCGGACTCGCTGACCACGCTGCCGAACGCAGCGTTGGCGAGCACGTTGCACCACGGTCCCGGCGTGGGGCGGTTGCCGGTCAGCCAGATCGTGTATTCGCCGCCGTCATTGCGGAATCCGCCGAAACCATTGTTCGCGCGCAGGTCCTCTGAAAGGGGTTGCAACCCGTAGTTGCCGGGTTGCGGCTTGCGCAGCGGCAGGCGGGCGGGGACGGTCGTTTCTGCATCGGCCGCGCGCATCCGTGCGATCTGGTCGCGCAGTCGCCCCTCGTCGCCCGAGAACACGCAGCGCGCGGCGGCCAGCATCAGCGCGCGGTCGGGCGCGGACAGGTGCTCGATCCGCCACGCGAACATGCGGCCGCGGCCCTGGCCCCCGCGCGCCTCGGAGCCGGATTCGATCAAATAGAGGATGTGTTCCTGCAACTCCTGACGGTATCCGGAGAGTTCCTCGTTCCAGATCAGCAGGTCGGCGTCGAGTCCGCTCATCTGCCAGAACCCGTGCGCCTGGATCAAATGCCGCACCAGATCGATCTGGCTGGCGTTGGCGATGCGCGCCAGCACGATGGGCAGGTCGCCGGAAATGCCGTGTTTCCACAGTGCCGACTGCGCCGGCAGGGCGGTGTCGGAAACGTTGCGGCCTGCGATCGGGCCGTACAGCAAGGTACTGGCGACGTAGTCGTAGCGCTGCGCTTCGACGGCGCTCATGTTGAGTTGCTGCAGCGCCACCTGTTCGTGGGTCCAGGCCAACTGGAACACACGCTGGTGCAGGTGCCGTTCGCGGTATTTCCGCGCGAGCGCCAAGGCCGCGTTGCGGTCCGGCGCGACGCCGGTGATGATGTCGATCCCGGCGGTGTGGCCGGGCAGGATGCGGATGCGCCTCCTCAGCGACACGATGGGGTCGAGCACGGCGCCGGTGTGGCCCGTGACCGGGACATCGGCGTCGAGCACGCGCGGTGACGCCGGACTGCCGAGCCGGCCGAGGAACGCCTCGCGGTCGGTTTCGTAGGTGCCGACGCCGATGATCCCGCCGCGCGTCGTCATCTGGTGCAGCAACCAGGGGTGGCGTTCGTCCGGCGCGCGCGGCCGCCGCGACACGAGCAACGCGTCAAGTTCGGGAACCGACTCGGTCTCGAGGAACAGTTTGCTGAACACCGGATGCGAGATATCGGCCTGCGGCGGCGCGAGCACCGGCTCGGCGTAGCTGATGACGTCGAGGGTGCGCGTCTTGCCGGTATGGTTGGTCAGCCGCACCCGGCGCAATTCGATGTCGTCCTCGGCCGAGACCGCGATCAGCACTTCCGTTCCGATGCCGTGGTCGTCGCGGTGGAACTCGACGCGCGCCTGCGAGAACGTCGCGCGGCAGGTGCCGTCGGGATCGCCCATCGGCTGGTACGTGGTGGACCAGGTCCGGCCCGAGTCTGCGTCGCGCAGGTAGATGAAGGTCCCTTCGTCGTCGCGGGTCGCGTCGCCGCGCCAGCGGGTGACTGCAAGATCGCGCCAGCGGCTGTAGCCGGCGCCGGTCTGGGTCAGCATCACGTGGTAGTTGCCGTTGGACAACAGGTGCGCTTCGGGCAGCGGCGTATCCATCCGGGCGATTTCGCGGGTCTGTGCGTGGATACGCGCGCGGGTCTGCGAAGGTTGCTCGACGTCGAGGGCAGCCGGATGGCGCGGACGCGTTTCGGGCACCCGTTCGCGCAATAGCAATTCATAGGCGTTGAACATGGGTTCGCGCATGAAGCGGCGCTGCATCGGTTCGCGGTTCAGGAGCGAAGACAGCGCGAGGAAACTCATTCCGTGGTGGTGCACCATCCAGCTCTTCACCAACGCGAAATCCGCGCCTTCAGTGACGCGTCCGGCGGTGAAGTCGAGCGCCTCGTAGAAGCCGTAGCGCGTCAGCGCACCCATGCGCGCCAGCCGCTCCAGGTTGTCGCAGGCCGCGGCGGGTTCGATCATCAGGGCCATCGCCGTCGCGTAGGGCGCGATCACCAGGTCCTCGCCGAGGCCGCGCTTCAGGCCCAGGCCCGGAACGCCGAACGCACGGTACTGGTAGACGAGGTGCAAGTCGGTCGCGTTGTAGGCGGACTCGGAAACACCCCATGGCACCTGTTGCTGCGCGCCATAGCGGATCTGGCGCGTGACCGCGGCGCCGCAGGTGTCGCTGAGCAGGGTGCCCTTGTACGCGGGCATCAGCAGGTTCGGCATCAGGTACTCGAACATCGACCCGCTCCACGACACCAGCGCCGGGCGTCCGGCCGCGATCGTGAGGAGCCGGCCCAGCTTGAACCAGTGCGAGGGCGGCACCTGCCCCTGCGCGATCGCGACATAGGAGAGGATGCGTGCTTCGGACGCGAGCAGGTCGTAGCGCGCGGCGTCGCGCTTGTCGCGCTCGACGTCGTAGCCGATCGCGAACTGTTCGCGTTGCTCGTCGAACAGGAAGGACAGGTCCATCGCGGCACGCTCGCGGCAGGCTGCCGCCAGTGCCCGCGCGTCGTCGCGCCGGCGATTCAAGGTGGCGCCGCCCTCGCGCAGCGCCGCGCACAGGTCCGGCGCATTTTCCCGGCTGCCCTCCAGCCGCGCCACGATCTGGCCGGCCAGAACGCGGGCGCGGAATTGAGGCGGGTTGTTTTCGAGTTCGACGAGCAGGCGGCGGACGACTTCATCGTCGCTGCCGGAATCGCCCAGCGCGAGCCACGGCGCCAGTTCGTCGAGTTCATCGCAGGCGGCTGCCGCCTGGCGCACCAGCGAATCCGTCCACGTCGCGAATTCGCCCGAGATCCCGTTTTCGCGATTGAGCTGCGCGAGGCGGCCCGCTTCGGCATCGATGCGCGCGAGCAGCCCGTGCAACACCGGCAAGGTGTCGGCGTTGCCGACGGCATCGGCCACCAGCATGTCGATTTCGTCCATGGTCGCCGCGAGCGCGAGGTTGGCGTGGGGAGCGGCGGCGTCCACGCTCGGCCATTGCTCGCGCAGCACCTGCGCGGTGTCGCGCAGGCCGCTGGCGAGCATGCGCGGCACCAGCGGTTCGCCGTCGCTGTGTTCGAGCGCGTTCGCCAGCACCAGCAGGCAGCCCATCAGGTTGCCGCTGTCGACGCTGGACACGTAGCGCGGCGGCAGCGGTTGCAGCGTCTGCGTGTCGTACCAGTTGTAGAGGTGACCGCGATGGCGCGTAAGGTTCTGCACCGTTTCCAGCGTCGCCGCGGTCCGCTCGATCAGGCTGGCCCAGGTGATGTAACCGAAATCGCAGGCGGTGAGGTTCGCGAGCAGCGCCATGCCGATGTTGGTAGGCGAGGTGCGGTGTGCGACTTGCTCGACCGGGAAAATCTGGCAGTTGTCGGGCGGCAGCCAGTGTTCGTCGGCGTTGACGAAAGTCTCGAACCAGAGCCAGGTGCGGCGGGCCACGCCGTGCAGGAAAGCCCGTTGCATCGTGTCCAGCGGCAGCGCCGGGAGCGGCGGTGTACGGCTGATCGCCCAGGCGATGCCGGGCGCGGCGAACCACAGCACCAGGAAAGGCACGGCCGCGGCGAGCGAGAGGGGCGCGCCGAGGCCGACCGCGATGCCGACGACGATCGCCACCGCGGGCGCCACCCACATCAGGCGTAGATAGCCGGGAAGACTGTTCGCGGCGCCGCGCATGGCGTCCGTCATCGGGGTCCACTCGAGCAGGTGCTTGCGGGTGAACAGCAGGCGCCCTGCACTGCGTCCGATCGCATCGAGGTTGAGCATCGCCTCGAACGGCAGCGTGGCGATCGCGAAGAGCTCGCGCAGCAGCACGTCGCGGATGCTGCGCCAGGTGCTGCGCCAGCGGCGCGGCGGCACCTTGGCCCAGGCATTGCGCAGGATCTGGGCGAGTGCGGTCAACAGCGAGGGACCGAGCAGGAAGAGGACCAGCACCACCGTCCAGTAGGCGGGCGCGTCGGTGAGCACCCAACTGCGCACCAGCAGCGTCAGCATCGCGACCGGCACCAGCCCGCGCCGCAGGTTGTCGAGGATCTTCCAGCGGTGGTGCGCCTTCAGCGTGTTGCGCAGGCCGCGCCGGCGCGGCCCGGGAACGATCGGCAGCAACCATTGCACGATCTGCCAGTCGCCGCGGGTCCAGCGGTGGCGGCGGCGTACCTCGACGCTGTAGCGGTCGGGCTGGTGCTCGATCAGTTCGATGTCGCTGACCAGCCCGCTGCGCGCGTAGGAACCTTCCAGGAGATCGTGCGACAGGATCAGGTCATTCGGAAAGCGCGTACCGACCGAGCGGCTGAACGCGTCGATGTCGTAGATGCCCTTGCCGACGAACGAGGCTTCGCCGAACAGGTCCTGGTAGACATCGGAGATGGCGCGCGTGTACGGGTCGAGTCCGGTCGCATCGCTGTACAGGCGTGCGAACCGGCTCGGGCGCGTGCTCCCGTAGGTCACCGAGATCCTGGGCTGCAACAGCCCGTAGCCGGCCGTCACGCGGCGGGAACCCTTGTTGAACCACGGGCGGTTCAACGGGTGGGCCATCGTTTCGACCAGCTTGCGCGCGGCCTCGGGCGGCAGCTGCGTGTCGGCGTCCAGCGTGATCACGTAGCGCGCCGTCTGCAGCGCGTCGAGGTCGCCGACGACGACGCTGAAGGCGCGCTCCGGGCGCGCCCCGCGCAGCACCCGGTTGAGATCGCCCAGTTTGCCGCGCTTGCGCTCGAACCCCATCCAGACCGACTGACGGGGATTCCATTCGCGCGGGCGGTGGAACAGGTGGAAACGCGTGCTGCCGGGCAACGGGTATTTTGCGTTGAGCCGGTCTATCCCCGCGGTCGCGGCCTTCAGCAGCGCTGCATCGCCGGGGACTTCGCGCTCGGGCGCGTCCGGGAAATCCGTGAGCAGCGCGAAGTGCAGGTTGGGATCGCGATTGCCGAGATAGCGGACCTCCAGCGCGTCCAGTTGCTCGGACAGCCCCGTGGGACTTCCGAGCAACCACGGAACCACCACCAGCGTGCGGCACTCGTCGGGGATGCCGCCCGAGAACGACATCCGCGGCAACACGCGCGCGGGCACCAGCATGCCCAGCAGCCAGTTCACCACCGCGACGGCGGGTTGGCTCGCCGCGATGAACACGGCGATCAGCAGCACGATGTCCAGCGCCGGCGGCAACCCGACGAAGTACCAGTGGCGCACGCCGGCCACCAGTACGGTGACGATCAGAGTGGCCAGGAAAATGCTGCCGAGATAGGTCACCGAAGGCCAGTGCCGGAGGCGCTTCGCGATCCGGTACTCCGCGGGCGGGCGGGCGCGCAGCTCGCGGGCGAAGTTCGGAAGTCCCTGTCCGATCAGGAAGTAGCCGACGTGGCGACGGCGCGGATCGGTGCCCGGCGTGCAATCGAGCCGCGCGAGCTCGATGGCGCGACGGGCGACCTCGACTTCGCTGCGGCCGCTGCGCTGGGCCAGCAATTCCACCGCATGGCGATAGCGGCCGCGCGTCGCGAAATCC
>Ga0070737_10004415_pt1 | contig 14161 bp, 10 predicted proteins | sample Coa_R1_10_FD_66438 | JGI IMG/M metagenome (GOLD analysis project Ga0070737, IMG submission 66438) | Surface soil microbial communities from Centralia Pennsylvania, which are recovering from an underground coalmine fire - Coalmine... | ecosystem: Environmental > Terrestrial > Soil > Unclassified... | reverse complement strand
ACCGCTGATGGCGACGATTGACAACAGATCGCGGCGGGACTGGCGCAGTGGCGCGCCAGTGTACCCGTCCTAGCACGTACCTAGCACGTACCTAGCACGTACAAGGAGTTTTCGCGCGATGCCGACGAAGATTACGATGCCCCAACTGGGTGAATCCGTCTCGGAGGGGACGATTGGCCACTGGCTCAAACAAGAGGGCGATATGGTCAAACGCGACGAATCGCTGGTGGAGATCATCACCGATAAAGTGACCGCCGAGCTACCGTCACCCGTCGCTGGCCGCCTGACAAAGATTCTGGTGGGCGACGACCAGACCGTGAAGGTGGGCGTGGAGATTGCCGAGATCGAAGAGAGTGGCGCAGGAACCGCCACTCCATCCGCCTCCGCTGGCGCAGCTGCCGCAAATGGCGCCAGCAACGGCGCTACGACAGCATCTACGGCGTCCGCTGCTTCAGCGTCCACTACGCCTGTGATGTCGGCTGCCAGCCCGATGACTGCTGTCGCCACACCCCCAGCGAAGACCGAGAAAGGGCCGGAGAAAGTCTCGCCATTGGTGCGGCGGATGGCTCAGGAGCACCAGATCGATCTCAGTCAGATCAACGGAACGGGCGAGGGTGGACGTGTCCGCAAGGAAGACATCCAGGCGTACCTTGCGCAGCGCAGCCAGGCCAACCAGGCGCCTTCGGGCGCGGTCGCTCAGCGCCCACAGCCGACGCCGCCAGCCGCGCTGTCCACACCCCCTACGCCAGTTGTGGCGGCCACTGGCGACGAGATCATCACGCCAAGCCCCGCGCGCCGTGTCATAGCAGAGCATATGGTGCGCAGCAAGCATACCTCGCCCCATGCCACCACGCTCGTCGAGGTGGATATGACCAACCTCGCGCGCTGGCTCGACCACAACAAAGACGAGTTCAAGCGACGCGAAGGATTCGGTATCTCGTTCCAGACATTCGTCGTCAAGGCGGCGGTGGAGGCGCTCAAAGAGTATCCGTACCTCAACTCCTCGTGGACGGAGGATGGCAAGATCATCCTGCGCAAGGCGATCAATATTGGCATCTCGATTGCGCTCAACAACAACCTCATCGTGCCGGTGATCCGCAACGCCGATAGCCTGAACCTTGCGGGCATTGCGCGTGCAGTGAGCGACCTGGTGAGCCGCGCGCGAAGCAATCGCCTCATGCCAACCGACCTGCAAGGTGCGACGTTTACTGTCAACAATCCAGGCGTATTCGGCACGCTGATCTCGATGGCGATCATCAATCAGCCCAATGCGGGCATCCTGACGATGGATAGCGTGGTCAAGCGGCCTGTGGTGATTGACGACGCCATCGCCATTCGCCAGATGATGTACCTCTCGCTCTCGTTTGACCATCGCCTGCTCGACGGCATGACAGCGGCGCAATTCCTGGTGGCGATCAAGCGCCGCCTGGAGACGTGGGGGCCGGAGATTGACGTGTATTAGGGGCAGACTGGCGGCGCGAAACACATGCCCTGGTCGCTGGTCTACCAAACGCAATCAATTAGGGAACATGGTGGAAGTTGAGCATCAGCCATGCTCCGCAACTACACACTACCAACGCGCCTACTATGCCGATCACGATGCCGAGCAAGGCTAGCGATCGGCGAGGTGGCGCTGGTGGAAAAGGTCCGCTGCATTGCATGTTTGTCAGGGCGGGGATGCTGTATACTTGTGGCACTGCGATGCGCAACCGCCTCATCCACGGCTACCTCACCATAAATCTTGCACTCATCTTGCACTCATTTGGAAGACTATTCAGGAGGACTTAGCTTCTATGGAGGAGCAACTACAACAAGTCAAGGATTCTTTGTCATAGGGAGCTTAATGCCAGGATTGTGTTGAAGGCGTAGTGTATAAGCAATGGCAAGGACAAGAAGAGGAATGCTATGAGATGGCGAATAGGCCGAACTTGCTCTACGATACTGCTATCTGTCGTGCTTGCCATGCTGGCGGCGTGCGCCAATCCCTTGCAGGCGCCGATCAACAATCCACATCTGCATCCGCAGCAAGCGATGAGCGATTGGCCGATGTTTGGCTATACGCCGGATCGTAGCGGCGTCAATCCCAACGAGACGCGGCTGACGTCAGCGACAGTGGGAACTATGCAAAAGCTCTGGCAGGTCTCGCTGCCCGATGTCGCCGATTCGTCGCCCATCCTGCTGCATGGGCTACGCTTCCCTGATGGCAAGCTGCTTGATGTGCTCTATGTGACCACACGCGACGGGCGCATTCTGGCGCTCAACGCCGCCGACGGCTCGACGCTCTGGAGCCATCAGCCATCGGGGCCAAAGATCACCAACTCCTCAGCGGTCGCCGATCCCAACCGGCAATATATCTACGCCTATGGGCTGGACGGCTACCTGCATAAGTATAACGCCATCACCGGCGCCGAGACGCCTGGCGGCGGCTGGCCTGTGCAGATCACCCGCTTCACCGGAACAGAGAAAGAAGCCTCGGCGCTCAACCTCGCCAACGGCTACCTCTACGTGACGACCAGCGGCTATATTGGGGACGCTACGCCCTATCAGGGACATCTTGTCACGATCAATCTGGCGACCGGCGCGACGCATATATTCAACAGCCTGTGCTCGCGCATTACCCATCTGCTGGCGCCCGACGAGTGCCAGGCGCAGCGGTCGGGCGCTTGGGCGCGTGGCGGCGCGGTGGTTGATCCGGTGACAGGCGATGTCTTCTTCACCACGGGTAACGGCCCATTCGACGCCAACGCCAACGGAGACAATTACGGCGACAGCATCCTCAAACTCAGCGCCGATGGCTCTCGCTTGCTCGATTCGTATACACCCAGCAATTACGCCACGCTCGATGACACAGACGAAGACCTGGGCAGCGTGGCTCCTGCGCTCTTGCCAAAGATCACAGGCAGCAAAACACCTTTGCTGCTGGCGCAGGGCGGTAAGGATGGCGTGCTGCGATTGATCAATCGGCAGAACATGAGCGGCGCGGGCGGCCCAGGGCATGTTGGTGGCGAACTACAGGCAATCTCGCTCCCTGGCTGCAATCTTTTCGCGCAGCCCGCCGTCTGGACGGATCCGCAGACAAAGATTGTCTGGCTCTTCGCGCCGTTCACCTGTGGACTGACCGCCTTTCAGGTGGTGACGAACGCTGACGGACAAACACGTCTGCATCAAGCATGGAAGCTGAGCGCCACGGTCAACTCTCCGGTGGTCGCAGGAGGCATACTGTTCGCCATTGAGTCAAACCACATCCTGGCGCTCTCGCCACAAACGGGCGGCGCCCTGTGGGACAAGGCTCAGGGCTACGGCGCTGTTCACTGGGAATGTCCTATTGTGGTTGGCGGCGCGCTCTACGCCGCCGATGAGAACGCCACCCTCAGCGCGTATGGCTTGCCATAGAAGCGATAGAAGCGATAGATAACATCTTTCAATCCGTTTCGGGCGTTTCATCGTCCGGTGGGCGGTTTGTCAACTGGCGATGGGTGATGATGCGCTGATCTGGCCCCTGAGTGAGTGAGACAACGCTCCATCGCCGCGCGCTCCGCCAGGCCAGCCAGAGCAGCGCCGCCCCTAGCCCCAACGCGCCAAGCGCCAGGAGCAGGAGGATGAGCGTACGCCAGCCAGGTGTTTCACGGCGACGTAGCTGCACAAGCAACCCGTCGTCGTAGCGCACAGTATACCCACGGCTGCGCCAGCGTTCCACAGCGTTCGCCAGCGGCCTATTCTCGTCTTGTGCGGCTGGTGGTGTGGGCCTGTTGGCGCGATCACCTGCCCCCAACGGACGCGATAGTGATGTAGTATCACCTGGCTCTTGCTCCGGCTCATGTGGCTTGTCCGTGCCATTCCCTGGTCGCATGTGGCGCTCCCCGGCTTCTCTTCTCTGACATCAAGGCGCATCGTCTCGCATCATCTCGCATCGTCGGAAACCAAAGCGGTTTTCCGGCTTTCGTGCGCCAAAGCGAAACGCTTACGCGCCAGTGTAGCATGCTAGTCACTGATGCGGAAGAGTAATAAGGTGCAAATCGTGTGCAGATATGGTAGAGAGTTGACAGAGCTGACAGAGCTGACAGAGCTGACAGAGCTGGCAAGGTTGGCGAAGCACAACGATAGATGAGGATAGATGAGGCGCGCCAGACCCGAACCTCAGGTGTCAGAGAGTGACACGCCCATTGCCTGCGGGCATAGTGAAGCGCAAAAAGCCACCGTTTGCCAGCCGTGTGCAGATCACTGCGATGGTGTAGTAGACCAGCAGCAAGCCAAATTCTGCCAGCATTGTCAGCGCGAAGGCGCCAACGCTTAGTGCGCCTGCGCCATGCGCCGTCAGCCGCACGATATCTGCCGGGCCAGCCAGGCCGCCGTAGGGCTGCGCCTCGCCAATAAAGAGCGCGATCAGCATGTTCGCCAGCCCACACAACAGCGCCAGTGTGGGGCCAAGCCGCCAGAAGCGCCGACTCATCTTCTCGCGGCGCGTGGAAACAACACGCAGCGCCGCCCAGATCGGTGGGAGCGCCCAGAGCGCCAGGCGAACCACCAGCACGAGCGGAAAGACAGGCGCAGGCCAGAAACCAATAGGAACCAGGGCAAGCAACACTCCGGCGAGATAGATCACGCCGCCTTCGATGATGGCGCGGCGCATGGTTGTGCGCCGGAAGATACGTGACATGCTTTTCCTTCTCAACAGACTCTCAACAGCGACTATCGTAGCCAATCTTCATCGTCACCCTGTTCGATGGGACGCGAATCCCAGGGGCGGAACTCCTCGACGGGTTCGCTGAGCGGAGGACGATGACGGCCACGGTGCGCCGGACGCTGGTTCATCTCCCACTCAGCTTCATCATAGTCGTCATCGCCAAACTCGTCATCTTGAACGTCATCACGTGCTTCCGCTGGCCTATCGGCTGGCGAGATGATCAGCGTTGGTGGCTGCACCAGCGAGGGCGCATGCAACACTGTGGCAGGCGCAGGCTGCGGGCGTGGCGGCTGCTCAGGTGAGTGGGCTGGCGGCTGTTGCCCGGCGGCATATGGCGATGGATACTGTGGGTACTGCGTCGGCATATTCTCCATCGGCGAACGCTGCGGTGGATAGGACTGTGGATAGTGCTGTTGCGCTTGCGCATTGGGATAATACCCTTGCGCTCCCTGTTGGGCGCCTGGGTACGGTTGATACGCCTGCGCCGCAGGGGCGCCATAGCCGGGGAAGCTCTGATTTGGCCCCATGTTGGCGGCGCCAACACCAGAAGCCGCAGGGTTCATCGCCTGAGCAGGCGCCATCCCATTGACCATCGCAACCAGCCGCGCGCCGTTGGCGGCAGGATTCGCCACGTAGTCTACAAAGACACGCGCGCGATTGGTGATCGCCTGCCAGGCGCCCTGCTCCACCAGCGCCGTCGGTGTCAGCAGCGTGCCCATCGCCACCGTGCGCACAGGCAGCGCCAGATACTCCGGCAGGTGTTCCAGTGGGAAGCCGCCCGCCACCTGCACGCTGATATGAGTCAACTGACGCAACAAGACCCGCAGGTAGATCGGGCCACCTAGAGCTTCAACAGGGAAGAGCTTGACCATCTCGGCGCCTGCCTTCTGCGCAGCGATGATCTCGGTGGGGGTGAGCGCGCCTAACACACAGGCTACATTGGCGTCGCGGCAGGGCGCGATGATCTCAGGATTGAAGATGGGTGATGCGATGAAGCGCGCCCCACTGGAGATCGCCTCGCTGGCCTGCCGCTCATCCAGCACAGAACCGGCGCCCACCGTCACATCCTGGCGGGTCGCCAGATGGCTGAGAATCTCGGAGGCGCCGGGGATGGTCAGCGATACCTCGACGCTGGTGATACCGCCCGCCGCCAGCGCATCCACCACGCTGAGCGCTTGGCGCGCCGTGTCGGTACGCACCTCGGCCACCAGCCGCTTGCGCGTCATCTGTGCGATCATTTCGGGTGGGATCATCCGTCTGCTCTCATTCTGCCCGCCTGGGCCATTGGGCGATTGGGCGATTGGGCGCCTCGCGCTCTCTTTTCAGAGTATAGCAGGAACGCACGTGCGGGCCAACTGAGCGCGACTTATTTATTCGGCCTCAACGCCAAGCGCCTTCGCGTCGAGCGGGCCATACGCCAGCAGTGTTTGATCCGCGTTCACGGGGAAGCGGTCGAGCGCGCGGCGCACGTCATCGAGCGTGACAGCCTCGATGCGCGCCATCTCGTCTTCAATGCTGCGTACCCGCTTTTCCGCTACCCAGGTGTAGGCGAGGTCTTGCATCCGACTGAAGGCGGAGTCGCCATCCAGCACGGTGCGGCTGATCAGCTTGTCTTTGGCGCGGCGCAGTTCATCCTCCTGGACACCATCGGTCTGCAAGCCGTTGAGTTCCGCGCGCACAAGCTCCAGCACGGCGGGCGCATGGTCAGGCGCAGTGCTGATGAACGTGAGCAGCATACCAGTGTTATCGAAGGGCGAGAGCGAGGCCGAGACCGATTCTGCCAACCCCTTTTGATAGATATTCCAGAAGAGGCGCGAGCCGGCCCCATCGCCAAGCGCCATCGCGGCCAGATGCGCGGCGTAGAGGTCTGGGTCTTGGACGCTCACCGACGGGCTGGCTAACAAGATCATTTGCTGCTTTTGCTGCGGCTTCACGATGACCTTTGCCTGAGCATGGGACGGCGCGAAGGGTGGAGCGTCGCGCCCTTCCTCGCCGCTTGTCCACGCGCCGCAGTGCTTCTCGGCAAGCTCCACCACCTGCTCCCACTCGAAGTTGCCCGCGATGGCGAGAATCATATTGTTCGCGCCGTAGCGTTGCGCATGGTAGGCGCGCATCTGCTCAACGGACATCTCGCGGATGCTCTCCTTTGTGCCCAACACGTCGTGCCCCAACTCGAACCCCGCGAAGTAGGTCTGCATCAGGCGGCGATACGCCTGGCCGGAGGGAGAATCCTCCGAGCGGGCGATCTCTTCGAGAATGACGTTGCGCTCCATCGCGAAGTCTTCGGCGTCCAGGCGGGGACGCATCATATCGCTGAGCAAGTCCATCGCGTTTGGCAGATACTCCCGCAGCACACGCGCATAAAAGACTGTCTGCTCCACCGAGGTAAAGGCGTTGAACTCCGCGCCCATCAGATTGAAATCGAGCGTGATGCGTTCGGTGTCGCGGCGCTCGGTGCCTTTGAAGACCATATGCTCCAGAAAGTGCGAGACGCCGAACAGCTCCGGGTCGTGTTCGTCGCGCGCGCCCGTACGGACGTGGAAGCAGAGCGAGATGGATTCCAGATCGGGCATGCGCTGTCCAAGCATCTGCAAGCCATTGGGCAGACGATGTATGTAAAAGCGGTCGGAGTCGTTGGTGGAAACAGGGGCGGTCTGCGCTGTTGTCATGGGTTATCCTTTGTCGTTCTCTACTCTCAAAGCGCGCCGAACCCTCCTTTCGATACGGAAAGAAGTCGTGCGGCGTGAGAGATTGGCCTGCGAATCGGGTTCAGGCCAGATGATAGCCGTTTGACATATCATAGATCAAACTGGGCAGGCGAGCTGATTTCTTGTTGCGTCGCGCTGCGTCGCGCCTGGGTGATTGTTGCTATTGGTACGTTTGTTTCGCCCGATTGCCAGCAACGACAGGTGATGTTAGACTCGAAACAATCTTTATGGACACTCGTCAGGTACCCCACGGCTGAAGCCGGGGGCTTGTGAGGGAATGAAGATTGCTCAATCGCACAGCAGACGACATCGAATAGATTTTTAACCTGTAGGTTAAAAATCCCGGAACGTTCGGTTGCAAATCAGTATAGTATTTCATGCTTATTTCGGCGCTGAATCTGACTCGCTGGCGTTAATTCAACGTGCTCGTCACGAAAGCGAGAGAGAATCCAATGACCACAGGCCCCACATCGCGCATATCGCGTCTATCGCGTCTATCCGCGCCTGGCGCAACACCTTCTATGTCTGTGACACCAGCGCCAGCCGTGGGCGGCGCGCCATCGGGTGTTGCGTTTGGTGGCTATGCGCTCGTCGCCTTTGTTCTTGCCTGGCTTGCCGGAATCGCGTTCTATGGCGCTGTCTCCGCCGTTGCGTTGGTTGATCCGTGGGTGTGGATAGGCGTTGCGTTGGCATGTGGCGCGCTGGCGCTGGGCGCATGGCTGCTCACGCGGCGCTACTCCTCTATATCTACATCTACCGCGCCAGCGCATATGCTCAACTGGCGGCCCATCCTGAGCGCAGCTCCATTGGTTGCTTTGTTGGGAATATGGCTGGCGCTGGGTATGGCGCGCGCCGCATGGAGCGATCCTGCACGCGATCCGCTCTCCATCGGACGCTATGCCACAGGCGCATCGTACCAGATCAAGGGCGACATCGTTGAGGAGCCGGATATTCGCGATGGCTACCGCTATCTGACCGTGCAGGTCAGCGCGATCAGCAGCGACAGCGGGCAGACCTGGACGGCGGTGGATGGGCGTATCGAGGCGACGGTCTACGGCCCCGACGATTGGTTCGCGCCCGCCTATGGCGATACGGTCACGCTGACGGGCAAGCTCAAATCAACCGCTGGGGCGTATGCGCCGCCAGGAGTGGCAGGGCGCATGTCCTCGGCGCGGGTAACGATCTATGCGCGCGGAGGGGGAAACCCACTGCTGGCGTGGCTATTTGGGCTGCGGGTCGCGCTGGCGCAGGCCATCCAGCGGTCACTGCCGGAGCCTGAGGCGTCGCTGCTGATCGGCATTCTGCTGGGGCTGAAGTCACCAACGCTGCGCACACGTCAGGCGCTCTTCGTGGCGACCGGTACGATCCATCTGGTGGTTCCTGCCGGTCTGAAGGTAGCCATCGTGGCAGAGGTGGCCGGGCGCACGTTGCGGCCATTGGGGCGCTGGCCGGGAGCCATTGGGGCGCTGCTGGCGATTGGCGTCTACGCGGCGATAGGGGGAGGAGGCGCAGCCGCCGAGCGCGCGGCGATCATGGGCGCGCTGTTGGCGATGGCTCCGGCGTTGGGGCGCGGCTATAACGTCTTCACCTCGCTGGCGCTGGCCGTCCTGCTGATGACGTTGTTCGAACCGCTGCTGATCTACGACGCAGGCTTCCAACTGACGGCGCTGGCAACGGCCGGCCTGCCGCTCTTCGCGACACCAATCCAGCGGCGTCTGCTGGCGTTGCTTGGGCCGGTGGGGCGCGCCTCAGGCGTGGCGACTGTTACGGAGTTGGTTGCCGTCACGCTGGCGGCGCAGATCGCCACGGCGCCGGTGCTTGCCTTCACCTTCAACGTTGTCTCGTTGATCGCTCCGCTTGCCAACCTGCTGACTGTTCCGCTGCTCACGCCACTGCTGTTGCTTGGTGGACTGCTGGCAATGTTGGTGGCGCTTGGCGGGCCAATCGCGGGAACCCTCGCGTTGGCGCTGAGCTGGATCGTCTGGCCGTTGCTCTGGTTCGTGGACGCCGTGATCAATTTCTGTGCCGGGCTGCCCTTCGCGGCGCTGAATATCACCCCTGGCAAAGCGACCACCACAGGGCAGGCGCTTACGCCAGTCATGCTCTCGGCGCTCTACTACGCCACGCTTGGGCTGACCTTCCTCAATCTCCGCTGGCTCACGCGCAACCTGCGCTGGCCGGTGGACAATCCGCCACACCACCCTACCTCTTCCAGCCATACATCCAGGCATACCCAGGCAGCGCATGCCGCGCTTGGACGCGGGCTGCTGGTTGGTGTGTTGGTGGTGGCGCTGCTGGGGGCAACCGGCGCGGCGCTGCCTGCGCTGGCGGCGGGACGCGCAGGCCAGCTCACGTTCCTCGATGTTGGCGCTGGCGGCGAGGCGATCCTGTTACAAATGCCTTCGGGCGTGACGGCGCTGCTCGATGGTGGCCCATCCGGCCCTGCGCTTGAAACGGCGCTCAGTGGGCGACTACCCTTCTGGCGGCATACGCTCGATCTGGTGGCGCTGACCGACGCACGGGCAGGCAATGCGCGCGGCCTGGAAGACGCGGCCAGTCACTTCACCGTCCTGCACGCGCTCGACGCAGGTATGCTGCACCCCAATACAGAATATCTGGCCTACCGCGACGCCATGCAGCACGCAGGGGCCAGCCGCACGCAGATGCGCGCAGACGACATCGCCCGCCTCGACGCAACCACCACCCTCCGTGCGCTGGCTCCCCCACAGGAATTGTATCCTTCAGGGGAGGGCGACACGAACGAGAGCGAAGACCTGATCCTGCGGCTCGATACCCCCGGCCTGCGTGTGTTGTTCCTGGGCGACGCCGACGCCTACGCGCTGGATGCGTTGGCGGGATCGGGCGAGCCGCTGGCAGCGGATGTGGTGGCGCTGGCGCTGCCGGCCGGGGCGCCGCTCGATCTTTCCGGCCCGCTTGGCGACGTGCTGGCGCTGGCGCATCCTCAACTGGTTGTGATCTGCCAGGCGCCCGCCGCGCGCAAGTCAAAGACGCACCCCCAGGTACTTCTGAGCGCACCCGACCTCTATACGGCGGACGCCGATGCCGGGCGGCGGCTTGGCGCGCTGATCTATCGTATAAGCCTGGCGGGAACGATCTCGCTGCGCGGCGGCGCAAACGGTTGGGCAGTAGGTGAATAGTGAGAGTTGGCGCCATATCTGCATTGTGCTTTTCGTCCGCCTCTTGTTTCTTGCTGTACATGCTTCCAGCGCCGTGAGGATGGACTCCTGGAAGCTAGAAAGAACCATGTATGACCTCTCTATCACGCGCGTCTCGCCGCTTCCTCTCCTCATCCTGGTTGCTGCGCTCAATTCTACTGCTAGCCGGTTCACTCCTTGGCGCTACGGTTGTGTATGCGCTCTATCGTCGCTGGGGGCAAGCCGGTGAGGCCAACGAGGCCAATAAGCGCCCGGCTGTGCGTCTGAGAGCGTCGGGCCGCTCTCGCGCTTCATCGCTAGCGGAGCCGCTGTCGGCGGTTGACGCCACCCGCCAGACAGTCGCCTCTGTCATCTCACAGCGCCCCCTGCCTGCCACAGCCGTCGGGGAAGCCTTTGCTCAGGCCATTGCCGCCAGCCAGGCGGAGCAGGTGAGTGTAGAAGCAAATGGCGCCTCGCCACACAACACGCCAGCTTCCACAGGCGCCGTCGAGGTTCCACAGGCGGCTTCGGCTGAAGAAGCGACTGAAACGCAAACATCGGGCGCGTTTGTCGGCAATGTGCACACGCTGGTCTACCATTCCGCAACGAGCGAACACCTGCCCATCGAAGAGCATCGCCGCTATTTTGCCAGCGAAGAAGACGCTCTCGCGGCGGGCTACCATCGCGCGGCGGCTGATTAGAGGGCAGAACCTACTACTCGATCAATCCGTCTCAGGGACAGGCTCGGAGGGAATAGTCGCGTCAGCAGGCGGTATGGGAACAAACGTCTCCTCAGCTTTAGGCGCCTCTGAATCAACCTCTCTGGTTGTGGGCGCCGATGTGACTGCGCTGGGAACTGCTGTGCTAGTGGCAGCGCGACGCGCAAGCCAGAGGCGCACGGCCATGTCGAACAGCAGCACAAACGCGACACAGCCTGCCTCTACGGCAAGGGAATAGCGATTGAGGGGCACATATCGGTTGACCAGTGGATCGCTCAGCGCGAGGGTAGCGGCGGTGTAGGCGATCACCAGCGCGGCGAGGTCGAGCAGAAGAGGGATACGCTCAATCAATTGGGCAATCAGCGCGCTGGCGATGAAGAGCAAGACCATACTGATCAGCAAGCCAATGATGACCAGCAAAATATTGCCATGGGCAAGCGCGCCTATCGCCAGGATGTTGTCAATGCTCATCGTGGCGTCAGCGATCAGGATAGTCACAATTGCTGGAACGATGCTTTCGGAGGCGCGCTTGGCGACATCAGTCGAGGAACTGTCGGGGAGGAGCATATGACAGGCAATGAACATCAGCGCCACCGCGCCGATGCTTTGGAGGAGGGGAATACGTAGCACCTCGGTTGCGCCAATTGTTAGCAAGATGCGAAACACAATAGCAGCGATTCCGCCCCAGACGATGGCCAGCATGCGACGGCCTGGTGAAAGACGACTGGCGGCGGCTCCGATCACCAGCGCGTTGTCACCGCTCAGCACGATGTCAATCAAGGCAATACCGGCGACCGATAGGATGAATGTCACAAAGGGATTCATTGGCGCGCCCCCCTCTATCTCTTCGTTGAGACGGATGGCTTCCCAGGTTCTTCACTACTCTACGCGCTTTTGCCGACGCCGGTAGAACAGACCTCACCCCCTGGCCCCCTTCCCCATACGGGAAGGCAGAATTATTCTCTATGGGAGAATGATACATGCTTCATCCTAAAAAAACACCCCTCCCCATAGCTGGGGAGGGGTTGGGGGAGAGGTCTATCCACGCGCCCCGCCCAACACTCGGTTGCGCTGGCCGCCACGCAGATACTGCGTCTCGGCTGGCTTGCGACCAAACAAGCGGCCAAGCCAATCGAACCAGCGTTTGTATTCGCCTGTCTCCCAGACCACCAGGATCATACTGGCGTTGAAGATTGAGGAGTACGTCCCCGACGCGATGCCGATCAGCAGGGCCAGCGTAAACTGCTGGATGCTTGCGCCGCCGAAGAGCGTCAACGCCGACAGGGTGAACAACACAGTGAGCGAGGTGTTCAGTGAACGCGACATCGTCTGGATCAGGCTGGTGTTCACCACCGTCTCAAACGACTCTGAGGTGCGGCGCGCCAGATTCTCGCGGATGCGGTCGAACACCACAATGGTATCATGGACGGAGAAGCCGATCACCGTCAGCACAGCGGTCAGGAACAGCGAGTCCACCTTGAAGTTGAAGAAGTGGCCGAAGATCGCCCACAGGCCCACCACCACCAGTACGTCGTGCAGCAGCGCGATGATGGCGCTGGAGCCAAAGCGGACGGCGCGCCATGCACTCCCGACTTTGTGGAAGGCAATAGCGATGTAGGCCAGAATGGCGGCTGAAGCCAGCAACACAGCGAAGAAAGCATTGATAGTCGTCTGCGAGGCAATGGCTGGGCCAACGTTGTTTTGATCCTGCACGAACGCCGGGCCGTAGGTGTGGCTCAACTGGAAGACGATGGCATCGAGCTGGGCGCCTTGCAAGAAGGTCTGGGTATTCACCTCATAGATCGTCTCGTTCTGCCCCTGCGCGACGTTCGTCACCTTCACCGGGAAGGTCTGGCCGCTCGTTGTGGGCGTGGCTGTCGCGGCGGGCGTAGCAGCGCTGGCAGCCGTCGTCGCGGTCGCGGCGGGCGTAGTCGTCTTTGTCGCCGTTCCCTTCGCTGTGGCGGTCGCCTTCACCGTTGGCGTAGGCGTCACCTGGACGGGTGGCGCGTCGGTCGGTGGCAGCTTCTTCAACGCCGCCTCCACCTTCGCCACCGTCGTATCGGAGTTGAAGTGAACCACCATCAGCGCCGTTTGTGTCTTGGAGCCAGGTGTTGTGACAGTGTAGTAGACACGATCAATGTTGTTCTCGCCGATGCCAAGCAATTGGCGGACGTTTTCTACCTCGTTCGCGCCGATGGGGCGGCTGAACGTGATGTAGAAATAGCGTTTCGCCGGAATCGCCCCATTTTGGGCGTTCGTCGAGGCGTACACCTGCACGTCCTGCGCGCCTGCGTTCTTGAATGCCTGGGCGACCTCCGTCGTGGTGACGTTGTTGTGGGCAAAACGCAGGTCAATCGTGGCGCCATTGGTGAAGTCAATGCCAAGATTGAGGTGCCAGAAGATCAACGCCAACAGGCCAGGAATGATGATCAGGCCGGAGATGGCGAAGAACCAGTATTTATAACGGGTCAAATGGTACACGGATTCGTCCTCTTATTCTTCGTTATTCCTCAGCCTCGCTGGCTTCGTCGGTCGTCTCGGCGGATGGCGTCGGTTGTGACGCCCCACGTCCCTTCTTGCGCAGGCTACCGGTCGTCCCTCGCGAGACGCTACGTGCGCCGTTGCGCGCCACGCCATTGAGCGTGCCCGCGCTGACGGGTTTGCCTACAGCGGCCAACTCGCCTGAATCGGTCGCCTCATCTGCGCTTTCCTCGTCAGTTTGCGCCCCTGCTGAATCGAGCGGCAGAGCGTCCTCATCCTCCTCGGCAGAGGACAGCGCGCCCTCGTTTTCTTCCTCTTCGTCCGCCTCATCCTCAACAGCTACCGGCTGTGTGGCAATCACCACAGGCTGGCGCGCACGTGCGCTCACAGGGGCAATGCGCTGGCCGGGGCGAT
>Ga0070737_10004413_pt1 | contig 14163 bp, 15 predicted proteins | sample Coa_R1_10_FD_66438 | JGI IMG/M metagenome (GOLD analysis project Ga0070737, IMG submission 66438) | Surface soil microbial communities from Centralia Pennsylvania, which are recovering from an underground coalmine fire - Coalmine... | ecosystem: Environmental > Terrestrial > Soil > Unclassified... | reverse complement strand
CAAAAGCCTTGTCGGCAAGATCAGAACACATTTCACACTCAGAGACAGGGATCTCGCCCGTTGTGCTGTTTCGAAGGTTTGCCATTGCTCAATTTCGCACCGCTGAAAAAGTACCACAGAGTACGGGGTCCGCTGCCGATTAAAAGCGATGTTACCAACAAGGGAGAAAGAGGTTGTAAAGGGTCGAGCCTAATACCTCGACCCTCCGAGGCGAAAGGAAAACGCTTGCGGATGAGGTTTGCGATTACGTTACTCTTTCTCGCCGCTGAAGGCCTTCTTGCCAAGCAGCCCGACCGCTGGAATGAGAATCAATCCGACTGCGGCGAACTGCGTGTTGATCGCCCCGAATTGATCATTGTATCCGTTGAACCCGGAGGTCGTCTGGAAGTTAAAGTTCCACCAGAAGGAGACTGAATTGTAGTAGATCAGGTAGGTCTGGCTTGCAGCTTCCTGGGATACCGCGAACGCGATGTGATAGTTCTGGCTGCTCGACGTGTTCATCTGCAACTGGTAGTTGTTCTCTCCGTTCGCGGTGGCCGTTTGCAGGGGTCGTACGAATTCCACCACCCAGTCGTTGTTAGTTTGAGCGCTGGGGGTTTGCCCCTTTGCTTGGACCTCAAACGGGTTTGTCAACTGGCTCACAGGGACGGAGACCGAGGAAAGGTTTGTGGTGTACAGCTGTGCATTGTTTATGAACGGGAACTGCGAGGACGGTGGAATCCCTCCGAGCTGGTAGAAGCTCGTGGCGTTTGTGTAACCGTCGATCGCGTACGAGGCGTGCGGCGGCATTCCGAACATTGAAGGATCAACGTTCGTCCCGTTGAGGAACTTTATTCCTGGGTAGGCGCTGCTAGAATTGTCAGTCGGAGACCTCGACCAGATCCACAGCTCTGCGTCACCGCCTGAACCCGTGCCCAGTGCGCCGGAAGTCCCGAGAACCATTTTTGGCTTGTACGACACCTGATACCATCCGTCAGTGTTGGCTCCCGGGTGAATTCCAAGCATGACTATCGCCTGCTCAGGGTAAACGTACGAAGGTCCGATTGCCAGGGGCAGGAATCCCACATTCTGAGGATACGTTCCGCCGTAGCAGCTCTCGTACGGGTAAATGCAGGAGGAGTTGTACATCGGCACGAGCTGGGAGTGGGAACTATCATTAACAACGGGGACCCCAAGAGAGGGAGGAGTGGACGACACCGTCTTGTATGGTGGAAATTCCATTCTGATCATGAGCAACCCACCGCCAGAAGGAGTCCACGCCATCTTTACAGAAACGTGATCAGTGTATCCGGATGGGGTTCCGGGGTACGAGTTTGCAGCAATCAACGGAACGTTTGTTGCTGGAATGCTCGACCAAAACGATTCTCCTCCAGGATTCTGGAAGTTGGGGCCTGAGCTGACCTGCGTCACATAAATCGTCGCGAGCTGGTTTTCCCCGCCGTTTATAGCGTAAGAAACTGAAAGAAATATCAACCAATAAACGATAACTAGACTAATGCCCACGAAAAAGTACTTGGAGGTCCTTCGCATGTTGAACTGCGGGCTCCTACCCTCCCATGACTATATTTAAATTTTAAAATTCATGAAATGTTGATGGTTCGGCTCAGGAATACGTATGCAAGGACGCCGTAGACTATCACGACGCCTATGCTGACGGGCATGTAATAGATCGCCGGGACATAACCATATACCTCCCAGAGGATCCCGGCGACGACGATGGTCAAGGAAGCAAAGATGACAAGCATCATCTGGAATCCTGGCCCCTTGCTTTTCTTCTCCTGCTTTCTCGGACCGCTTTCGGGTGTAGTTTCTGCCAAATTGTGATACTTTCTCCCACTCGGTCACTGAGCCAGGAAAATAAATCTCACTCTCTTGTATGTTTCCACGAAGAACGGCTCTCCAAGCATCTAACTTTAAATAATGCACTTCCATTCCGCAATGGCAAGCAACCATGCTATCTGTTCCTCTGGTTCTTCCCCCGGTTACTCTGAGCGAGTTTGGAATTTACTACTTCATCTTCGGTCTCTTTGTCGTCCTTGGATTTGTGATGCTCGGATTGATTCTAGTCGCCGAGCCATCTCCTCAGTACGACACAGACGCACTGGAAGACATCGCTGAAACCCCGGTAAGCAGCGGTCACTAGCCCCGGATTACTTAGGCGCTAGACTTTTTCGCTACCCTTCGACGACACCTTTTGACCTTTCTGCGTCGTGTTAGAAGGGCCTTTTGAAGACCTCGAACCATTATTTTTCGACGCTCTCCTGTTGTAGTAAACCCACATCCCGACGAAGATGAGCGCGCCGAGGCCGAATGCAAGCCCGAACGTCTCGAGAAACGGAAGACTGGATGCTAGCCCCGTTGGCACGGAATTAGGCTGAACGATGTTCGAACTCTGAAGTTGGAATACACCTCCGCTTGCGGCCATCTCAATTACGAGGCCGGTGGTAGGATCGAACCAATAGTAGGTGGTTGTGCCATTCTGATTTTGCCCCGAGTACTCCATCGTGTTGAACGTTCCGGCGGGCACGGTGGTGGACCCATTCTTTACAAAATTGCACGTGACATTCTCGAATTGGAGGCCTCCGACGCGTCCAAGGGCTAGGGGGTCTATCGCTGGGAAAATCCTTGGAATCTGAACGTTATCGATGATGGTATTTGTAAAGTTGGAAACAGGTACTTCGTTGCCCTCTGAAACGTTTCCACTCAGCGTGACCGCCATTGACCCATTTTGAAACACGTTGGTCACCGTATAGGAAATCGTCCCGTTTACCCCGTCGAAGAACGGGATCATCCCGCCGAGCACCTGATACAGCGCGGTTGCGCCCGTCCTTGCGTACTGCGGCGCGCTGGATTGGGCGGATGCTGCTTGATACGCGATTACACAGGATGAACCTGCGAAAAGCAACAGGAGAAGCAAGACCGCGGTCTTCTTCGCCGCAAAAATTTGTTTTCTTAACTTCATTAACGCTATCTTCCTCCCGTTACGACTCCGCCTTGCATTCAGCCGGATGGGTTGCTAACAACGATTGATTCTGCACGGGTATTTACGTTAGTTCATTCAGTTGGAAGAGGATGTTGGTGCGTAAGCTTCCAAAACTCAAAGGAGAAAGAGTTTTGGCGGGAGCTCGCCGAAAGAAGGGAGAGCTCCTAAAGTAAGGGCGTGCGGGACTCGCGCGGTTGGATCTTGGCTAGCCCACTACTTGAATTGCGCCCTGCATCGGATGGACTTGGCAGAAGTATGGAAAGTTCCCGTCGGTATTGAACGTCACTGGCTTTGAACTGGTACCCGGAGCCAAAATGCCAGTGTCCCAAATGTTGTTGTTGGAGGTGGCGGTGTGCGTGGTGTCATCTTGGTTCACCCAGATGACGGTGGTTCCCTTTGAAATTACCACGGTTTGACCATTTCCGAACTGTGAGTTCTTGATTATGATGTGACACGGATTAGGGCAGTTGACCGCGCCGCCGGTCGAAGGCGGTCCACCGGTGTTGCCGTTCGAACCACCTGATGATGGGTTTTGAGCCGAGGGACTTGCGGAAGATGGGCTAGTGTAAAGATACACGATTGGGCTCGTGGCAATTAGTAGCAGGATTATTGTAACCAAAAGCCAAAGATATTTTAGTTTGAAAGTCACGGTTACCGTCGCTGGCTTTCTCGGAGGGTTAGCGCTCTGAATTTGCATGGCTACACCAAATTCCGCGGTTCAGGCGACAATTTATGCTTTTTCCCCGAATTGTACCCTTTCATTTTAAGAAATTATACAATTCAACAGCGTCTACTTTTCCACAATGGAATGCATAAATAATTGCCAATCCAGATGCTCAGACGCCATGTCTAAAGTGTCACGTTCAGTAGAAATTTCCGCCCCGGTCGGGAGCGTTTTCAATTACTATGCGAGGCCGGAACACATCGCAAAGACGTTCCCCGAGGATGTAAAGATGAAGGTTACTCCAATCAAGGTAACAGAAGGCTTTGGGATCGGAACTCAGTTCAGGATAGATGGCGAGTTCGGTGGACGCCCACTAGCTTGGGATATGGAAACTATTGCATATCGAAACAACGAGCTGATTCAGGTAAAGGCGATCAACGGTCCTTTCAAGAAGAACATCATCTCAGTCACGTTTGCTCCAACGTCGAACGGTACCCACCTAACTTTCGAGGCCGACTATGAGCTCGGATACAGCCTGTTCGGCAAAGCAATCGACAAGTTGAAGCTAAAGAAAGAGGTTGAGATGGGGATCGAGAGAAGCTGCGTAGCGGTGAAGAAATACATCGAGGCGGGCAAGTCGACCAACGAAATGGTCGCAGAGATCTCCCAGGCCGCGTGAAGAAGTAGCCAAGGCTCGCCGAACCAATTTCTTTCTTTTCTCTCCTCCATTCCTACTCGCAATTTGCCAGTAGGAAATTTGCTTTCTCTTTTTGTCTTAGTTTGGTTATGCGTCCTACTTGACCACGTTGATTAGCGCGATCATGTTAGGATGTATGTTGCAGTGATAATAGTACGTTCCTAGTGCAAACGCACTGGTGATATTCAAAGTGAAAGTTTTGCTCGGGCCTATGGGTGGGCTGTTCCAGCCGGAAGTGTTCACACTGGTCGTAGTGTGACTGAAAGCGTCGTGGTTCACCCAGATTATAGTGGCTCCGATGGTTACATTGAGGGCCTGCGGCGTAAAGTCCGAATCTTGCATGTAGATGTAGCAAACAGTGCTGCAAGTTGTAGTAGCCTTTGGAGTGCCCTGGCACGGAATCAGCGGCGTGCAGCTGAAGGGATCGGAATTGACCGAACTGCTGTTGAATTGGTAATAGATGACCGGATAGATCACGGCGGAAACTGCTACCGCCGCGACGATAAAGTAGACCCACTTTGCCTTCATTTATGAGGTAACAGCTGCAGGAACACTTCATTTTTCCGTGAATATAAGAAAGTTCTGTCAGGATGAAGAGCTTCCATCACGTATTGGCAACTTGTGTACGATGCTGCCGGTGAGAAGAAGCGGGTCTATTCAGATTAACTCCTCGGTTGTTCAGCAATAGCAAGCTTGCTAAAAGCGCAACGATACTAACAACCGGAGGCACTAGGACACCGAACAGGTTAGAGTAAAGCAACTGCACACTCGCGACGGAGGAGAACCCTCCGAACAGAACCGAGATCATCGTCGGGACAAGACAAGTGGGGCAAGTTGCTGTGAACCCAATGAACCCGCCTAGGCCCGAAACCGCTGCGCCGGTGTAGCAGGAGTGCCCGCTCGCGCCGCCGATGAGCCTCCTCGTCACAACGATCGTGGCCGCGACCAAGGTGGAGAGCAAGATTCCGAAGATTATCTCGAAGGGCTGAATTATGAAGTTGAAGTACTGGTTCAACTGGAATAGAGCCATCGGCACGTAAACGAGACTCTCGGCCCCCGCGCTCGGAGGCGGGCCCGCCGTGAAGACGTGGATGTAAGGATAGGTTCCGACCGGGGAAGCTACATAATTCCCGGGAGGGGTGTTGTAGCCGGTGACGACGATCTGATTGACGAGAACGAGGTAGGTCACAAAATACACCGCCCCGATCAAAGCCGCGAGCAGGATCTCCTTTCGGTCGCCCGAAACAGATGCCCTAAAGGTCGGGAAGACAAGGTATAGCAGGACCGGGAACCCAATCGCGACCCCCAGAGAAATGAACAGGAGATAGGCTCCGCCGAAAAAGTCCGCTTGCGCGCTGGGTAGCGGGTAAGCCTTCGCGAGAAAGTACTTCATGGCTCCGAAGGAAGCCACGGCCAGCGTCGCAAGGATTACCGCGACGAAGGCGAGAAAGTAAGATCGATTTCCTGCTTTCCCTACATCTGTCTTATCACGATGACGGTCGTCAAATCTCTTTAAATCCGTCGACCCGCCTGCTTTGAGCCTCCATATGATAAAGCCGATTGCCGCGACGAGGAGGATGTATGGAACGAGGATCGAGGTCGCAAAGTTGCTTATAGTCTGAACGTAATAGTAAGATGTCAGCAACGGAAGCCCAAACATGAGGGCGGCTATCCAGAAAAAATACGCATGAGCGATACCCCTTTGGTCAAGTTCCATGCTTTTGCATCAGATGCCCTTTTCTTTGGAGGAGATGTAAGAGAACATGAACTCTCTAGGATTCATGAATTTATCTTTTATTTTTGCTCGCACCTACCTCCATGCTACTTGCTTAAGTAGCTCCGATTGCGAAGCCCCCGAGTGGAAAATCCACAATTTGCGGCTGATCCCAAGGAAGTTCAAGTCAAGGGTCATACTGCTGGGTGTTGCCTCGGCTGGTGCGGTCATATTCTTCTATCTTATGGGAGCACTCGCTATTCAGTCCCTGCTGGTTGTTTGGAACATCGCAATCGTCCTTGGAATCATCATCTGGGAAAAGGAGAAGCTCCAAAATTACAAGATGAACGCGACCAGCTTCTCCCGCGACGAAAAGTGGGCCGGCATCGAGAAGGACATCCGCTGGACGGAAGATCAGTTGAAGGACACATACAGCCGTGAGCGAAGACTAGCTCTGCAGTCAAAGCTGCGAGCCCTCAGGTCCGAGAAACGCAAACTCGAATGGAAGATCAAGGAGGAGAGCCTAAACGCCTTGTACAACACTCAGAATCGACCTCTCAAGGAGCTTGACAAGTTGCCCAAGTACGCGAACTTGCCCCAAAAGGCCACGGTCGCAGATCGAGATGAACTGAGGGAGAAAACGGAGAAGCTTGACAGAAAGTTCTTGGATGAGTTGCTGAAGAGCGCCGGAGCCATACTGAAGGAAGAGCCCGGTCCCTCTCTTGGTAACGCCCTAGGCGCGATTTGCAACGACATAAAGGCCCACTACAACGAGATCAAAAAGAGGGACATCTACGCCTCCTCGCTCTGCGATTACTGGGTCGCTATGATGATCATACAATCTGTCATCTCCGGCTATGTACCCGATCGCAAGCTCCTAAAGTATGCAACAAAGGGATATTCCTCCCATTTCAAGCAGATTCTGAAAAGGGCGGGGTCCAGGGTTCGCAAGCTTGGCGGAGCGAGTGCTGAAGGGATTCCCCCGTCAGAAGATGTGGATGCCATCTCTCCACCGCTGGACAGAGATTCCGACTGGCCGGATGAAACTTGAGATGGAACGCTCCGCCACTATGCGAAAGTCCAAGGAAACGGCTTCCAAATAGGCCTCAGCGGAGGCTATCCTCATCTCTCAATGACATTAGCCATAATCTGGAAAAAAACAGCAAAAGTTCGCGGAAAATAAAACTTATTAACTTTTGCAATGTGGGTATCGCCCCAGACTTGAAAAAGAAGAACGTTCTGCTAGTTTGGCTGATAATTCTGTTCCTCACGGTGCTGGTGCTCGAGGTAATCTACACTCCGTACGACTATGCAGGGTACAGGATCGCGAACAACGTTGGCGAGGGAGTCGCTCAAGCCGACTATCCTCCGATCGAGGGTCAGTATCAGGTGGTTTACGTTACCTGCGAACAGTGGCAATTCTTGTTCTATCCCCACGTCGCCGGAGTACCCACGGTGACCATGGTGCGTGCGGGGATTCCTGTACTGTTTATAGTTAGAAGCGTCGATGTCACGCACGGGTTCTATGTGAACACTGAGGGAAATTTCGTCACCCAGGGGTTCCAGTTCGGTGTCATGGCGGTCCCGGGGTACATTGATTATGTAGTATGGAATTTCCAGCCGACCGTGTTCCAGAATGGGATTTCGTTGTACCACGTCCAATGCTCTGAATACTGCGGAGTGACCGCGCATGGATTAGGTCATCCGTGGATGGACGCACTAATTCAGGTCGTACCGAATAATTCGTCAGGGATTGCGAACCAAATGAAATCGATGGACAACAACACCCCGCCAATTTTGCAGGGGTCTGTGAGTTAGGGAGAGAATTTTCGGGAGTAAAAAGGGTGTGGGGAATTAGAGAAGAATGAGCCAACAAAGCGCGCCGAATCCTGTTCTTCCTTCAGATCGCGTGGAAGAAGACCACGACGGGCCGAAAACAGTCACCCGTCTGATAAAGGACATCATGTATAGCAGGGACTACAAACATTTTGCGATCAAGCTCTTCTGCTTCGGTTTCATGTGGCTGTTCGTCGCCGGGTCTTTCGGGCTAGAGCTCAGGACCCAGGCTGGATTTTCGTATACCGGGACCCTGCTTCCTCTCACACAACTCGGTTACTCCACCGTCGCCTACTTCCAGATGATGACGTATCACGCGGTCGTGATGTTCTTCGGAACAATCTTCACTACTGGATTCGCAATCGCATTCTACGCAATTCCATCAATCAGGGGCACAAGGAAACTCGCGGTGCCGCAGATCGCAAACCTCGGCCACTGGATAGTCGTGTTCGGACTGATGATGGTCGTCGGGTCAAACTCTCAGTACATGTTCACTTTCCTGATTCCGCTAAAGAACCCATCCTCATTCTATATCGCAGAGTTCATCCAGTTCATCGGAGATGAACTCCTGATCATTGCCCTCCTCGCGACTGCTTTCAAGGACAAGCTTCCAACGGAAAAGTTCACCCTCCCCGTTTCTTTCATCGTCATGGATTGCATCGCGATGGGAATCGGCATCATCACGGTCCTCTCCGCCATACTCTGGACGCTCCTGTCTCCACTCGGGGGTCTCGGCTTTGATGTTCTCTCCATCCCGAACGTCGAGGTCTTTCGGGCAGCGTTCTGGTTTGAGAGCCACCCGCTGGTTTACTTTGGGTCGTTCCTCTCGCTCGGCTTGGTCATCTGGTTCGTCACGATGTACGCTCGCAGGCCGATTTACAGCGAAAAGTTGGTCCGCTATATGATCAGCGTCCTGTTCGTCCTGACAATGTCCGTCTACATTCACCACATGGCGATGGACCCAATCCCGATGTGGATCAGGGACATCTTTGCCCAGGTTGCGACGGAGCTGATCGCGGTACCGTTCGTCACCATATGGACCCTCTGTCTGATTACGTTGAAGTTCTCTAGACCCAGGTGGGATGCCGCGCTCCTGTTCACGATCGCCGCGATCGCTGGCAATATCGTGGGAGGCGCCACTTCAGAGCCCAACCAACCTGTTCCCGCGGTGGACTTTACAATACACAACACAATGTGGATCCCCGGGCACATCCACTTTATGATGGCAACATTCACGCTGGGTTCATTCTTCGCGATCATGTATTACATGATTCCCAACCTCGTCAACAGGAAACTGTATTCTCCAGGGCTTGCCAACTTCCACTTTATCGGTTGGACCGTCGGTATGGGTGCATTGGAGGCCGCTTTCAAGATTCAGGGAATGTTGGGTCTCGTGAGAAGAGAGATTGCTTGGCCCCAGCTTTACGAGCCTTGGTTCCAGATGGCCATGATCGGTGCTTGGCTCGCAGCAATCTCGGTTGTCGCCTTTACGATCAACATGGTGATGACTTGGCAGCTGGGAGATCCTACGCCGCCACGAATGGTACCCAGATGGGTCACCATTGGCTTGGCCCTTGAAGCACAAGCAAGGATCAACGAAGGGACGTACAACCCACAGCATGTATACTCTAGGATCGCGTATCCTATTGGACTACAGGCGCTCGCCGTGCCGGCTCCAGAGTATTCCGGTGGTACGACGGTTCCTCCAACGGGAACCCCAAGGACCCTCTTCAGCAGGTTGACAAATGCGTTCAGCTCTTTCTTCGGGAGCTCCCAAAAGAGCCCGAACGCAGGTATGAACGCGGCTACAACTGCCGATAAGGAGAGCTAGATGGTGAGTAATCGAAATGAAAAGATGGAGTACAACTAGAATAATCGCAGTAATAATCTTCATCATCCCATGGTTCTTCTGGTTCACGGCGCTTGCTCATGCCAGTAACTCTGGGTTCCTAGAAGACAAGTATGCAATCCAGGTCATAGTCTTGGGCGGAGCAATCTCGATGGTCGCCGGCTCGATCGCTGCGCTTCACGAGTAAATGGTGAGTGAAAAAGAACAAATGGATTTGAGACCGAAAGTCTGGGTCATTGGAGCGATAATCTACGTCGCCTTCATGTTCCCCATGTTCTACTACTACCAATTCCTGCAGTCCACCGACTTTGGCCCCGTGGACTATCCTGCGACGTTCGGAGCGTTCCTTGTACTTTTCTCCGCCTTCTTCGCAATCCGCGACGACAAGCCAGTCCAAGTACCACCGAACACAAAGAACACATTGCCAAAGCAATAATCTCCAAAGGGCAACGGTTTTCTTATTACTCGTGTTCCCTACTATTGGGTAGGGAGACCTAATGCGAGGAATTGCTCGCGAGAGATTCAAGCACAGTCTCAAGTGCGGCTTAAGCCATCTTCAGATCCCTTCGATTCTCCTACTGCTCCTGCTGATCAGTGCAGTTTATTCAGCGTCTAATAATCAAACTTTTCATTCCGTTGCATCTTCTTCCTCTTCATACTCGGCGCCGGCGCTTTCTCCAGTAACCGAAGTAAGACTGCCACGAAACGGAACCTACCCACTGGGTATAACCACGGACGCAAGAGGCAACGTCTGGTTTGGAGAGGCAAACACGCAGTCCATAGCCGAGTACATCGTTTCAAATCAGACCTTCCGCACCTTCAAACTTCCAACTAACGTGACGGGGCTCACGATGATCTGGTTCTTGATCTTCGACAAGGGTGGTTATCTGTGGTTTGCCGATCAGAGCCAGCCGCTGCTTTGGAGGTTCGATCCCATTACGGATAAGTTCGCAAACTTTTCCACGGGCCAGGATTCCGTGTGGCCGTATGGATTGGCTTACGATCCGTCCTCAAATCAGATATGGTTCACGTCAACGTACACGAATCAGATCGGACACTTTCAAATAGGCAATGATGAGAATGCTACACTCGAGGGTCTTGTCACGGCGCCCTCGATCGGATCGAAGAATTCTGGACCGTCGGGAATCGCGATTTCTCCCGGTGGTGACAGGATCTTCTTTTCTCAGCCGTTCACGAGTTCGATCGCAGAGTATGATACCGCTACCCAAAGGTTCGAGCACGTCTGGCAGCTTCCAAATGGAACGCAGCCCGTCGGGATGTATTTTGACGCCGAGAGGAATCTCGTGTGGTTTACAGATCACGGAGCTAGTCTGTTCGGATTCGTGAACCTCACGGACGACCAAGTCCGCGAATACTCAACCTCGCTCTTTCATTATACGCAGCCAAACGGTGACGTTATTCAGGCAATCACGCTGCCGTATTGGATCTCGGGGTCCGCAGGAGGAATGATATGGTTCAATGAGCACATCGGCGACAAGATAGCCAGATTTGACCTTTCGACGAGGACTCTGACCGAGTTCCAGGTACCGACGCTTTCGGCCGAGCCGCTACGCTTCTACATCGATAACTCGAGCAAGATGCTTTGGTTCACAGAGTTTAGCGGAGATAAGATCGGTTCTCTTGAGCTCAATAGCTCCCTGGTCTCGGAACCATTTCTGAGGAATCAATCGGTCACGTTGAGCGCCGGGCCAGCTCAAGTCATCGCCGACTTCCCCGCCTCCTTGCTGAACTCCTCTTCCTTCTCCGGGACGCTTACCCCGATCGGGGATGTAAGCGGAAATCTCACAATCTCGGTCTCGGGGCCTGCATCTTCCTCCACTCCATCAGCATCGAGCACGATTACCATCGGAAGAGGCCCCTCACTCCTTGAGGGAAACTATACGCTCACAGTGTGCAATGGCGGCCCGGCGGAACCCTCGCTCCCGGTGAAGCAGTGCGGTGTGCTTTTACTGAATGTTCCCGCCGCTCAAGGTCACAACTCGCTTGGTGCGTTTTGGCTCTACTTGATCGCTGCTCTCGTGATAGCCGGGACAGCAGCCGCTTCCATATTCATCGTCAGGCGGTGGCGATTCTAGACGAAAAGAGAAAAAACCCGTCCCGCCCTGAGCTAGCGCCCGCGCCTGCGGCTTGACCTCGGGACATGTCCTCTCGACCTTCGGAAGAAGGCAAACATCCCAGCGATCACCGCTGCGGACGCCGCAAGTCCAATGATTCCTCCTTCTATCAAGAGTCCCCTCGCGTTCGACGGACCGGCGATCACGTTCAATTTCAGTATCGCGGCGTAGGTAACATTGTTCAAAGTATTCTTTGCGCTGATTGTGAGGTAGTGGATTCCGGGGGCCAAGTTATTTGAAACCAGGCCAAGTCTCAAGTCCGCGGAACTCCCGTTTGCAAGTTCGAGCGATGCGGAGGGAGAGAACGCCGCCGTCAGATTCTCGAGCTTTCCGGTGAAAGTGATGCCAGACACGTCTAAAGAAAGGGAGACATTTCGCGCCTGAGAGCTCATCAGTGAGACAGAAATCGGCATACTCGTGTTCCCGCTCGAACTCATGTTGTAAACCGAACTTCCCTCAGGGAAGGCGATCGTGATCGGAGATGGTGCGGTTGCGCCGGGTGACTCGACTTTGAGCTCGCCTATCGCGTTCCCGAAGAACTCCGTGAACCACACATCACCGTCCGGGGCAATCCCGAGGTAGAGAGTCCCCGCGATTCCCGAAACGCAACAGGGTATCGGATACTCAGTGAGCTCCTCGGTGACGGGGTTGAACTTTGCTATCTTATTCGCATAGTGCTCGGCGATCCAAAGGTTGCCGTACTTATCAAGCGCGACCCCGTTGGGCAAGCTGTCGATGTAGTTGGGGTTGTGAGTCTGGGGAGTCCAGTACTTCACGAGACTCTTGGTCTTTACGTTGTAACTGTCAAATGAGCTCGCTGTGTGTTCGCTGATCCAAAGCGTGCTGCCATCCGGGCTGAGGACCAATTGGCTGGGGGTCGATAGGCTCGATATCAGGTTCCCGGATGTCTGCTGTGGATCTGCGATTGTGGTGACGAACGACTGGTTCGTCGGTGAGAATTCATCTATCCCCTTCGAAGTGCCGTTTTCAAGCTGCGAAACCGTGACGTAACCGAGCATGTTGGAGTCAGCGGCCGTGAACCAAAAGTTCCCCTGATGATCGAATACGATCTGCAACGGGGCCGAGTAGAAGACCGGGAGATCAAACTCCTTGAAGCTCGAATTGCTTGGGAAGAACTCGTCTATCTGGTTTGAAAATTCGCACGTGATCCACACGTTCCCATCGCTCGACGGGGTTACTCCAATCGGGCCGCAATCAAGGTTGTCTGGGCCCTTGGGAATGTTGAACTGGAGTACGCCCCCGTTGCTCGCGAGGATCTCACCGAGCTGACTGTATTGCAGCTGGGAGACCCAGACGTTGTGGTGAGAATCCACGGCGAGAGTCTCCGGGAGCGAGTTCGGGGTGGGGATGTTGTACTCTGAAAAACTCGAGTTTGCCGGATTGAAAGCCCCGATCTGGTTTGACCCCTGCTCGACAAACCAAATCAGTCCGGTCGAAGGATCGATTGTCATTCCCCAAGGTTGGGAGGAGCCGTTTGGCAGGTGATATTGAACTATCGATACGCCCGCGTTGTATTCAGCCGAAGCCGATGCTTGTTGCGGGGTGGCGCTCGCGAAACTGATCGGCGCAGCGCAGCTGAAGCAAAGCACCGTGCCCATCATTAAGATCAAAGCGATCACGAGTGCAGACTTTGTCAAAATTCGTCCCTGATTCCCCACGAATCGCTTAGGTTCGACGCAGCTGAACGGAATCCGAAAAACAATATCTAATGATTGCGCCTGCGCGGTTAGCAAAAACAATGCAGTGAGTAAGCTCCAGGAAGCCGGGAAAGGGAAAAGGAAGTGGAGAGATTGTTACCCTGCTAGGATTGAAGAAAATTCCCCAGCAGAGGACAACAAGCGGGGGAAATGAGTATCCCCCTTGCATCCGCCACTTTAGGTAGACGTGCTCGTGGTGGTCGTGGAGTTTAGTCCGCAAGCCTGAGCGTTTGTGTTGCAGTATGCGTTCGGAAGCACTATCAGATATCCGAACATTCCATTCGAGACATGGTAGTGGCAGAGGAACTCATAGACGCCCGGCTGTGTAGCCTGGAAGGATCCGATGGACCACGTGGCGAAATAACCTGGTGAACCAGTGTATGGGTTCGTTGCCGAGTTGTTCATCGCGATGAAGTGAAATGAATTGTCAACCTTGAGGGATATCGGTCCTGATCCGTTTGAGAACGCAGACGCTGGAGTTGGGTTCGCTGCAACTCTGAATGGACTGCCTCCCTGAAGCAAGCTCGAGCCGGAGACACACAGAGTCGAGGAAACTCCTGCTGACTG
>Ga0070737_10004408_pt1 | contig 14174 bp, 13 predicted proteins | sample Coa_R1_10_FD_66438 | JGI IMG/M metagenome (GOLD analysis project Ga0070737, IMG submission 66438) | Surface soil microbial communities from Centralia Pennsylvania, which are recovering from an underground coalmine fire - Coalmine... | ecosystem: Environmental > Terrestrial > Soil > Unclassified... | reverse complement strand
AGGCACGGAGATCATAATTTCGATCAACACTCAGCTCACTCGGAAGGAATCAGTGTAATGCCATGAAGACCATCGAACAGGACAACAACCACGCATCCCTCGGCCCGCAGCGTGCCCTCGTTGAAGGGCCCGGGCAAAGCAACCTCGAAATGGGCACTGACGGCGAGACGACCGGGAGGTCACCAAAGCGCCTGGCGCGAATCGCCGGCATCCTCTACCTATTGGTGGGCATCTCGGGCGGGTTTGCCGAGGGCTTTGTGTACCCCAAAATCTATGTTGCCGGCAACGCGGCGAAGACAGCTGAGAACCTGGTCGCGAACTCGGGCCTTGTGCGTCTCGGCGTCGTCGCCGATCTCTTCGACAATACGGTCTGGATTCTTCTAGCATTGACCCTCTACCTGCTGTTCAAGCACGTCCACAAGGGTGCGGCGAGGGCCATGGTCGTTTTCGTGGCCGTCGGGGCCGGCATCACATGTCTCAATGCGGTCTTCGAGTTTGAGGCTCTGCGCGTCGCAACCGGCAAGGTTGGATCTGCCGCCTTCGGTATTGCCGGCTCGAACTCGCTGGCGCTGATCTTGACCGACACCCAGCACTACGGCCTCCTCATCGCACAGATCTTCTTTGGCCTCTGGCTGGTACCGCTGGGATGTCTCGCCTACAGATCTGGGTGGTTTCCCAAAGCGCTGGGCATCCTGCTCATCGTGGGAGCTGCCTGCTATCTCGTAGACATGCTCGCGGCCTTCCTGCTCCCCGGCGTTGGCCAAGTTATTCATGGCTACATCACCATCCCATCCGCAATCGCTGAGATCTCAATGGTGGTCTACCTGCTCGTGATCGGTATGAAGGCCGATACAGCCGGCCCATCCCACCCGGTTGTCGAAGTGGCAACCCATTAACACCTCGGCCTCGATGCCGAATGCTCTTAAGGGAGAACACCATGCAGACCGTTCCAGATAGCACAACGCCCGACGGGAACTCGGCCCCGGATGTCGAATCCCGACCCATTCAGGAGACCACCATGAAGGCCATCGTCCAGGATACGTACGGCTCGTCCGACGTCCTGGAACTACGCGACATCGACAGACCGGAGATCGGAGACGGTGACGTCCTCATTCGTGTACGGGCGGCCGCCGTCAATCCCGGTGACTGGGCGATCATGGGCGGCCTGCCGTACATCGCTCGCCCTGTGTACGGACTGCGCTCACCGAAAAACGGTGTCCGAGGCACCGATGTGGCGGGGGAGGTTGTCGCCGTCGGGCAGAGTGTGACGCGGTTTCACCCAGGTGATGCGGTCTTCGGCTGGTGCAAGGCGCTGGGCGGCGCCTTTGCCGAGTATGCGTCGGTGTCCGAAGACGCGCTGGTGCAGAAGCCGGCCAATCTCACGTTCGAACAAGCCGCGGCCGTTCCCATGGCCGGCCTGGTCGCCCTCGAGGCATTGCGCGACGTCCGAGCCGGACAGAAGGTCCTGGTCAACGGCGCCTCGGGCGGCATCGGCACTTTCGCAATACAGATCGCGAAGTCGCGCGGTGCAGAGGTAACGGGTGTCTGCAGCACGAACAACATCGAGCTGGTCCGATCGATCGGGGCAGATCACGTCATCGACTACACGCACCAGGACTTCACCCAGGCCGAGCAAAGGTACGATTTCATCCTCGACAACGTCGGGAACCACTCCCTGTCCGACCTCCGGAGCGCGCTCGCTCCGAAGGGAACGCTGGTGCCGAACGGCGGGGCGTTTGAAAATCGGTGGTTCGCGGGTGGAGGGCGCGTTATGCGAGCAAAAGTGTCGTCTCCGTTCGTTAGCCAGACCCTGCGACCGTTTATCATCTCCCCCAAGCGGGAGAACCTGGTTGTCCTGCGGGAGCTTATCGAGGCCGGTAAGGTCACGCCCGTTATCGATCGAGCGTACGCGCTGAGTGAGACCTCACAGGCGATCGATCACGTCGGCGGCGGGCATGCTCGAGGGAAAGTCGTCATCAATGTTTAGAGCGCAAGCCCTGGCCGGGACTGTACCGTCGCGGCCCCCAGCCTCCTCATGCGAGGGTTACAGCGTAGCCTGCGATCGCTGTCCCACCAGGGCGGCGACGCAGGCGATGACGGAAAGAACACACAGAATGAAGCAAGCCGCCGCAATCGATGAGATGATATTCACCCAGTTCCAGGGTACGATTGCCCTCGACTCCGAAGTAGTCATTCCCACTCCGAAGGCGACGAGGAAGGCCATGATGGCAGCCAGTGCGGCCGACACGACGGTGAGGCCGGTCGCGATCAAGAGGTGCCGGCGCCCAACAGCCCAGATGCTCACGAGAAGCGCAATCGCGACGATCAGCATCGGAGGAAACACTGGTGTCCATGCCGTCTGAGGATCGGGGACCGGCACCAGGCGGGCAAAGACAAAGATCAGGAAAGCATCGGCCACGGTCAGGACGAGCGCGAGACACAGCACCCCCAGGGTCAGCAGGGCAGCCAGATCCCTCGATTCGTTGCCCAGTGAGTTCTCGACGATGTTCATAGCTGCGCCTCCCGTTCATCCGTGCGATTCCGATGCTCGCACCTCCGACAATCGTCACTATGAACCGTCCGACGCCGCTATGCATCCGGTAAACTACGTACTCGAAACCGCTCGCTAACCTACCGGCACCGCCATCGGCCCGGCGGCCGGCATGCGTCGTGTCATGGTAGTGAGGAGGCAGCGCGATGAACGACGCAACGCACGGTGTTCGACCCTGGCTTGAGCGGTGGGCCGGCACACCGTACGCATATGTAACCACGATCGGCCGCCGGACCGGCCGGCCCCATCGCATCGAGATCTGGTTCGGCATCCGGGATGGGCGACTGTACGTGCTTTCCGGAGGCCGCGAGCGGTCCGACTGGGTACGCAATCTACAGGCGAACCCGCGTGTTACCGTCGAACTGGGGGACGAAACACACGACGGTGTGGCCCGTATTCTCGATCCGGCTACCGCCGAGGATCGATGTGCCCGCGAACTGCTGGTCGGCAAGTACCGAGAGGGCAATAACCTGGATACCTGGGGCCGCACCGCCCTCCCCATCGTGATCGAGTTTGCGGACGCCGACGCCGGTCGTAATCTCGGCGCGGACTTGAATGCCGCGAACTCTATGTAGAGCACGACCACTGTAAAGGGATCAAGGGAGATCGCAGGCCGAGCCGAAATGCCGGTTGGGGCACGATCCCCGGCCGTCTGTACAGTAGGCTATTCCGTGTGGTAGCGCATAATGCGGGAACGGGCATATATGGGAGGTCGCGATGAAGACGAGCATCGGAATTTGGGCGTTCGGCACCCTCGGCACACGGTTTTTAATGGCAGGGTACCATCCGGAGGTGCAGAAAGAAGATCCGGTGGCGCGGGCGCAGCGCGTTGCCGCCGGGATACACGATCTATACGACGGACTCGAGTTTCACTATCCGGGCGAGATCGATGAGGACACCGCGCCGGCCATCGTCGATGCCATCAAACCGATGGATGTGTATGCGATCGCGTCGGGCGCGCACACATTGTCTCGACATGGCCGTGGCGCCCTGACGAATCCGGACGCGGGTGTCCGAGCCGAGGCCAGGGCGATGAATCGCCGGGCTATCGATCTGGCTCACGAGCTGGGGGCGGCAATGATCATCTGGCCGGGGATCGACGGCTACAACTACCCGTTTCAGTCGGATTATGCCGAGCAGTGGCGGCAGTTGCTGGAGGGGATCGGCGATGCCGTTCAGTACGCGGCGAGTCGGGGTGTGACCGTCTTTCTCGAGCACAAGAACAGCGAGCCGGCGATGAAGATCTACATGCGGGATATGGGCATGACCATCTTCGTCATAAATAAGCTGGCCGCAATGGGTGTGGATGTGAGCCGCACCAAGGTGAACATGGACTGGCAGCATCTCATCATGAACGGCGAGAACCTGGCCGAGTATGTCGAACTCCTTGCCATGGAGGGTTTGCTGGGGCACCAACACGCCAACTCCGGCTGGGGCAGCTTCGACGACGACAACATGGTGGGCGCGACGCGCTTCATGGAGACGCTGGAAATTGCGGGAGCGCTGCATCGCGTGGGCTACGGCAACGGCGGCGAGCGACTCGGTTTCGACCTCTATCCCTACACCGAGGACCCGATCGTGACGGCGCGGCAGAGCCTGCTGCAATGGCAGTTCATCGAGTCGATTGCTTTAAAGATGGATGACACCGCCCTGCGAGAGGCGCAGGCGCAGAAGGATGCTCTGGCGGCGTATCGCGTGGTCTTCGAGGCCCTGGGTATGCCGCGCTCAGCGATCGCGGCGGCGATGGGCCAGCAAGGATCGCTCGTCTAGGTGCCGGAACTCCTGCTAGGCCTCGACCTCGGTACCACCTCGGTCAAGGCACTCCTGCTGTCGACCGGCGGCGATATCGTCGCCGATGTGTCGGTACCGTACCCTCTCTACTCGCCGCAGGTGGGATGGAGTGAGCAGGAACCGGAGGACTGGTGGGCCGGGGTATGCCGCGTTATTCCCCAGGCTCTCGCCCGAGCGAACGCGTCCCCGGATCACATCACCGGGGTAGCGGTGTCCGGGCAGATGCACGGTGCGGTTGTGTTGGATGCGCACGGGGCCGTGGTGCGTCCGGCGATCCTCTGGAATGACCAGCGAAGCGGGGCGCAGTGCGAGCGGATAACCGCGTTACTGGGCACGGAGCGCATCATCGAGCTGGTTGCCAATCTCCCGCAAGTGGGCTTCACCGCGCCCAAGATTCTGTGGCTGCGGGAGCACGAACCAGAGGTGTATGAGCGCCTTCGCACCATTCTGCTGCCGAAGGATTACATCAACTTCCGCCTGACGAGCGCACTTGCCACTGAATACTCGGACGCCTCGGGCACGCTGCTGTTCGACGTCGCGCACCGCCGCTGGTCGGATGAGATGCTGTCGGCACTCGACATCGATCCGTCGTTCCTGCCTTCGGTAATGGGTTCGACGGACCTTGTGGGAAGGGTGACGCCTGAGGCAGCCCGGGCGACGGGGCTGCCCGCAGGCACGCCGGTGGCGGCGGGTGGAGCGGATAACGCCTGCGCCGCGCTCGGCTCGGGTGTCGTCGACGAGGGTGAGTTGCTGCTGAGCCTGGGGACGTCAGGCACCGTACTGGCGGCGACAAGCGTACCGGTTCTCGATACTTTGGGACGGGTACACACTTTTTGTCACGCCGTCCCGGACCGCTGGTATCTGATGGGCGTGGTGCTGTCCGCGGGCGGCAGCCTGCGTTGGTTCCGCGACACGATCGGCGAGGTTGAACGGCGCGAGGCGGAACTGACGGGACGCGAGGCATTCGAACTGATTCTGGAAAGCGCGGAACAGGTGCCGCCCGGCAGCGAGGGATTGATCTTCCTGCCGTACCTCACCGGTGAGCGGAGCCCGCACGCCGATCCCGACGCGCGTGGCGTCTTCTTCGGACTGTCGCCGCGTCACAGCCGCGCGCATCTGGCCCGTAGCGTCGCGGAAGGGGTGGCCTTCGCCCTGGCCGATTCCGTTGCCATCATGCGGGAGCTGGGGATTGAGGTCGAGACCGTGGTGGCAACAGGAGGAGGAGCAGCGAGCCGGCTGTGGCGCCGCATCCACGCCGAAATCTTTCGTGTCTCGGTCCTGAAGGGGGAAACTGCCGGGCCGGCGCTGGGCGCGGCGATTCTCGCCGGACTTGGAACCGGAGTATTTCCAGCGGTGGGGCCGGCAGTTGCCGCGGTCGTGCGCGCGAACGACAGGATTGCGCCGGCCGCCGCGAATGTGGAGATATACCGGCGGTACGGAGAGGTATTCGACGCGTTGTATCCCGCATTGAAGGAAGAGTGGCATGCCCTCCGTAGGGTCGTGGCGGGCACGGCACCTTCGGGCACCGGCTGACTCCACTTCAGCTTCCCTAAACACCCTCGCCCGGCAGCCCTACGGCGTCCTCTGCTCCCGCGTTCCTCTCGCCGCGTAGCCCCGGCCATCCGACGGTAGGTGACACGCGAAACGGGACCTCCCGGCTCTCATCGGCGTTTCTTCAACTCCGATGGTCGCTCAGGAGGTCCCGTTTACTCATCGGCCCGAAAATCGGGCTGACTTACATCTTTCCGAGTTGGTGAACCTCAGTGCGGCAGACCGCAGTACGGCTTGACCGGCTTGGCGATGGTCGTGCAGACGTCCTTCCAGGTCTCGTAGCCGGCCTGCACCGGAGCGCCGACGTTGGCAATCGTGATCGCTTGCGGCATGAAAAGCGCCGCCGGCACGTGACGGCCACTGGCTAGCTGGCACCCAACGCCACAGTTGCTCTTGTAGTTCGATGGGAGTCCCTTGCCGAGCACCCAGTTGTAGGCAACCTGAGCGGCGCTGTCGGCTTCCAGCTTGACGTTCTTGAACACGGTCATTCCCTGCTCGTGCAGGAGAATGCGCCCCAGGCCGTCCGGCTGCGCGTCCTGGCCCGTCAAGGCGAGGCCCATGTCGTGGTGACGCGCGAGGGAGGCGTAAACGTCGGCGGCCATTGCGTCGTTCATCGAGTACACGCCCGCGAGGGGCTTTCCGGCCAGCAGAGTCAGGGCACTGTCGGTCTCCTGACCCGCCGTCGGATCATCCCAGTTCGGTGTCCACTTGAAGAACCCGAGCTTGACCTTTCCGGTCTTGTAAACCGGCGCCATCTCTTCGTCGTAACCCTGGTAGAACAGGGCGGCGTTGTGGTCGGTCGAGGCACCACGAATCTCGATGACGTACGTGGGGTTCGCCTTGGTGCCCATCTTCAAATGGTGTGCAAACCACTTACCCTGGTCCACACCAACCTGCACGTTGTCAAACGAGTCGTAGGCGCGGAGCATCGGGCTCTGGATAATTCGATCGTACGCCAGAACCTTGATCCCCGCCTTCTCCGCCTTGTTCACCAGGGGGGCATCCTCGTCCTGGTCAACCGCCGCCAGCACGATGACCTTGACGCCGGCCGCGATGTCGGCGTTGACGTTCTGTGTCTGGGTCGTGATGTTGGTGTTGGCGTTGTGATAGATCACCGTGATGTTGGGATCCAGCTTGTGGATTGCCTTATTGAAGTCGGCGTGGTCTATCACCCAACGGCCGGTGAAGGTTTCGGGGTTTTCGAACGCTACCTTGGCAACCGGTTGTGCAGCCGTAACCGCGTGTCCGTGAAAGTAACGAACACCGGACGATGCAGTGGCGCGTGCGACGCCGACGACCATCAATGCGCAGATGGCCACGGCTGAGATGGTTAAACGGAGCATCCTAGACATTCACTATCTCTCTTCCTTTGAATTGATCGAGGTCGCAAAGAGTCGGCAACGCCCGGCAATTCCGAGCCTGAAGCCTTTGACCTGCAGTGTCACCCCTTTCTCCCGATTCGGGACTGTCCGACACCGTGTCGAACGCACACGCCATCTGCTCGATATAGAGCCTCGATCCTGTCAAGGCCCCGAGTTGGAAACCTACCGCCGCCCGTTTCCTCACCTACGCTTCACGCGAACCGGCAGACCGGCTCCTTGCGTACGAGTCCAACCACGCCACTCCCAGTAAAATTGCGCCTTCCACGATGTATTGGAAGTACTGGGCGTTCGTCGTCGAGGTCAGGGTGAGAGCCATTCCGGTCTGCACACTTGCCAGAACAAGCGCCCCGGTCAGTGCCGACCACACGGAGCCGCGCCCACCAAAGAGACTCGTTCCTCCAATAACAGCCGAAGCGATGACCAGCAACAGAAAGCTCTGGTCCACAGTCCCGCCGTTGTTGGCGTTATTCCTGGCCGTGTAGATAACGCCGCCCAGGCCTGCCATGAGTCCGGCCAGGACGAAGGCCGACCAGCGGATCCGGCGAATAGAGATGCCCGCCCGGCGCGCGGCCTCCGCGTTTCCACCTGTCGCATAGATATGGCGACCGAAACGCGTGCTGCGCAACACGTAGCTGAAGATGATCAGGTACACGAAGAGGAAGAAAACCGGAAGCGGAACGCCCTCATAGTGGTCGAGGACGTCGACCACGGCGATGCCGATCACGATAATCCCCAGCCCCTGTGTCAGCAACCTGCCGGCAGATGGTGCCGAAAGACCGCTGGCCCGTCGGGTGCGCGCGTTCGCCAGGAGCGCGAGAGTGTACCCCAGGCCCAAAATCAATACGACAAGCATGCCTGCCGAGAAATGAACGATATCCTTGTGGTTGCCCAAAAGTGCCGACGGAAGATAGCCGCCATCAAGTGCCGAGATGCTGCTGGCTCCCAGCGCGTTAAATAGATCGTTGGTAACCGTGACCGTCTGGCTGTTGGTCAGAACAAGTCCAATACCACCCAGGCCAAGCAAGAGGGCAAGCGTCACAATGAACGACGGAACGCGCATGACGGAAACCCAGAAGCCCGCGAACAATCCGCTGGCCACACCAACCAACATGGCCGCCACAACTCCCACCAACATCGTGACCAGACTCGGTGCATGAGGAACCCATTCCGTCATGATCAAGGCCGCCGAGGCTCCCGACACGCCGACGAGCGACCCCAGTGAGAGGTCGATTTCGCCCAGGAGCAGCACCACGACCTCGCCAATTGCCACCGTTCAATACAAGGCCGTGTACACGAGAATGTCGGTGACGTTCTGACTACCGAGGTAAATCCCCCCCGTTTGCAGGTCAAAACCGATCCACATGAGAACGAGAAGAACGAGTATCGGCAGCGTCCTGTTCCCACTCGAAACCAGCCACCGCCTGGGATCGACAACTCCCTTCAATCCACCGCCGGCGGCAGTCGTCTGCGGAGCGGCGGCCACTGCGGAATCGGCTGGAGAGGCGATGGGCGGTTCTTCGGTTTGTGTCATCGTCAGTCCTCGCTTAGGCGTAGGCGGCCGGGCCCGCTGCGTGGGCGCCGGTGATGTATGCCACAACTTCCTCCGTAGACACCTCACTGCGCTGAACATTTGCGGCCACGCGTCCGAGCCGCAAAACCACCAGGCGGTCTGCGACGTCGAACACCTGCTGGAGGTTGTGACTGATCAGCAAAACTCCCAGTCCCTGCTCCTTGAGCCGCCGCACGAGGTCGAGAACCTCGCGTTGTTGCGCCACTCCTAGGGCTGCCGTCGGTTCGTCGAGAAGGACTATCTTCGAACCCCAGAGAACCGCCCTGCCCACGGCGGTCGACTGCCGCTGACCTCCGGACAGGGTGCCCACAAGAGCACGTACGGATGGTATGCGAATGTGAAGTGTCCGCAACACGGCTTCGGTCCGCCTCTCCATCTCCGCTTCGCTCAAAGGAGATCCCACAAACGGAGACAGCAACTGCTCGCGCCCCAGAAAAAGGTTCGCGACCACGTCGAGGTTGTCACACAGCGCGAGATCCTGGTAGACGGTTTCAATTCCAGCCGCGTTCGCATCATGGGGCGACCGAATCGCTACTTCGTTCCCCTCGACACTGATAGTGCCGCTGGATGGAGTATCAGTACCCGAGAGGATCTTTACCAGGGTCGACTTCCCGGCGCCGTTGTCGCCGATGAGGGCCACCACTTCTCCCAGGTACAGGTCGAGGTCAACACCGGACAGAGCCTGAACAGCACCGAAGTTCTTACTGATTCCTCGACAGGAGAGATACGGCTGATCATCAGCTGTCCGCAGCGGTACCGAATCCGCGGCGCCGGCATCACCCGCCCCTGGTTGCGCTGCCATTGTCTTCTCCTCGGCCAAGTGCGCCCGCAGGCCACTTAGCCGCCCGATCGCCTTGTCCTTCTCACTGGATCGCCGGTTGACAAACGGAGTCAGCTATAGGGAATAGTATACCTCTTTGGTGAACTCATGCTTACAAATCGAATTTCGCCTCGCCGAACGCCCCGTTGACGTCCCCAATCCCGTGTCTCGCTGCTGCTAAGTACCGCTGCCGCCGGACGGGCCGGCCGGGAGATCGGCATCCGCTTCCCGGTCTTCGATCGACGCGAATGATGGCGACAGCCGGCGAAAACGCATACGGTCAGATAGGCCTTGCTATGATTGCGTTGCGATAGAAGAGGACGCGATTGGAACCGATCGTGCCTATGTGATCTTCGATTACAATCCTGCCCGTCGAGCGTTGTCTGACAGAGAGGAGAAGCCCTATGGCCGGCTGGGATTCACCGGTACCCATCGACTCCATTGACGTGTCCGTTTATAGAGTGCCGACCGATTTCCCTGAGTCGGACGGAACGTTCGCATGGGACGCGACGACCATGGTCCTGGTCGAGGCGCGTGCCGGTGGGAAGTGTGGGATCGGCTACACCTACGCCGACGAGGCCACCGGCCGGCTCATCAAGGACACGCTCGTCGCCGTCGTGCGCGGAAACAACGTCATGGATGTGCCGAAGTGCTGGGCAGCGATGGTGCACCAAATCCGGAATCTTGGCCGCCCCGGGGTCAGCTCAATGGCCATTGCCGCGGTCGACGTCGCACTGTGGGATCTGAAGGCACGCTTGCTGGATGTCTCGCTGGTAACGCTGCTCGGCGCGGCCCACACCTCCGTGCCCGTCTACGGTAGCGGCGGATTCACCAGTTACTCAAACGAGCAACTCCAGAAACAGTTCGCAGGTTGGGTCGCGGCTGGGATTAGCCGCGTTAAGATGAAGATCGGGACCCACCCCAAAGCCGATCTTGACCGGGTGCGCGCGGCACGCGAAGCGATCGGACCAGACGCCGAATTGTATGTCGATGCCAACGGCGCATACAGCCGAAAACAGGCCCTGGCATTCGCGGAAGAATTCCGGCAATATGGCGTGGTGTGGTTCGAGGAGCCCGTCTCGTCCGACGACCTCGAGGGGCTCCATCTCATTCGCAATCGGGCCCCGGCAGGGATGAATATCGCAGCCGGAGAATACGGCTACGATCTCTGGTACTTCCGGCATATGCTGGAAGCCGAGGCAGTGGACGTCTTGCAGGCAGATGCCTCACGCTGTGCCGGAATAACCGGTTTCCTGCGTGTGGGTCCGCTCACCGAGTCCCGAAGCATGAACCTCTCCGCGCATTGCGCGCCCACACTTCATGTACCCGCCTGTTGCGCCACGCAAAATCTGCATCCCATGGAATATTTCCACGACCACGTGCGCATCGAGCACATGTTCTTCGACGGCGCGTTGACGCCCGTCAATGGGGAGCTTATCCCCGACCGCTCCCGTCCGGGCCTGGGCTTTGAATTCAGGCGACAGGATGCGGAGCGCTATGCGGTGACATAGCCCCTCGGCGTATCACGGCGCGTAGCTTCTTCGGCCCACCAGTTCTCGGACAAAGCGGGGAAGTCCGCGCGTATACGTGTTGGGTGGCGAAAGGTCTCGGCGCAGCGGCGGTTCGTCCAATGGCGCCGTCTTCCCGGCGAGGATTAGGTCATGCTGCTGGATGATGTAGTTGGCGACCCGGGCCGCCATGGCCTGGATGGTCAGCCCGGGATTGGCCGAGCCCTGTGTGGGAAAGATGCTACCGTCGCAGCAAAAGAGATTGGGAATGTCGTGCGTGCGGCCGAACTTATCGACCACGGACTCGCGCGGGTCGGCGCCCATGCGCGCTCCTCCAATGAGGTGCGCGTAGCGCGGCTCTTGCGTCACCTCCTCTGCCCCTGCCGCCCATAGAATCTCTTCCACCTTCTTCCGGCCGAAGGCGATCAGTTTGTGATCGTTCTCATGCAGGGTATAGGTGATGCGTGCGACCCGCAATCCGTGCCGGTCGGTTTCATCCGCCAACGTGACTCGATTGTCCGCCCACGGGAGCAACTCTCCTAGAAGTCCAAGCGGGGCCCAGTGGTTGTAGTCCATCATGACGCGCCGCATTCCCCAACCCCAGGCACCCTTTGCAACCATCATTTGCTTGGCGAACGCGATGGGGAGCGGGCCGACGGTCTGCACGGCAAACCCTCGAGCAAAGTCACGTTTCGGATCGGTCTCGTAAAACTCCTCCGTCAGGGCATGTGCCGGTGGAGCTTTATACATGCGGACCAGGTTCGGGAACCGCCCCATGACCACATTGCCCGCCTGCACCATCAGGTAGCGCCCCACCGTGTCGCTCGAGTTCGCCAGTCCGTTCTCGTGCCCCGGACATGCCGAGTTGAGAAGAAGGCGGGGGGTCTCGATGGAATAACCGGAGACGATCACCATGCGCGACCGCTGGAACCGTTCCCGTCCCTCCGAATCGAAATAGGTCACGCCAGACACCAGACCGTTTTTGCCCAGTTCGACGCGCGCGACCATGCAGTTGTCGCGAATCTCCGCGCCATGTGCGATGGCGTCCGGCACATGACTGATGAGCGTGCTCTGCTTGGCGCCTACCTTGCAACCTTGAATGCAAAACCCGCGGTAAATGCAGTGCTGTCGGTCGCCGAACGCACCGGAGATGATCGCTACCGGTCCTCCGACCGATACCGGGATGCCCAGTTTGGTGCATCCGTCGATAAGCACGTCCCCCACACCCCCCATCGGATGCGGCCCATACGGGTAGCTGTGGGGTTTGCCCCAGGGATAGTACACGGGACCGGCAACCGGAATCTCACGTTCCAGCATTTCGTAGTAGGGTTCAATTTGCTCGTAGCTGATGGGCCAGTCCGCACCCACACCATCCTCGGAGTAGACGCGGAAGTCGGACGGGTGGAAACGCGGCGTGAATCCCGCCCAGTGCACCGAGCCGCCACCCACACCCCGGCCGCTGTTGTTTGCGCCGAGAGTAATGGCGTTCTCTCCGCACGTGATGCGCATTTCGCTCCAGTACAGGCGGTGCGAACCGGCTTCGTCGCTCACCCAATCCCGTTCCGTATCCCAAAATGGCCCCGCCTCAAACCCAACGACGCGTAGCCCGGCCCGCGACAGGCGTTGCAACAGGACACCGCCGGCCGAGCCGACGCCCACCACACAGACGTCCACCTCCTCCTCGCCGTAGTGGCGCATGGGCGTCTCGATCTTCTGGATCGGTCCCAGCATATGCGCGGACGTATCCGGAGGCTGGAAGGGACCAAGGAGCGGTTCGTTCAATGCGTTCCCTCCTGCCCGGCGGGCGCGCGGTGCGGGTGGCGGCCGCCGAGTTGCTGGTGCCGGTCGGATAGGGCGTCGGGCGGCGCGGCCCACTCATACCGTTGCTCGTCGACCTCCCAGGGCTCCGCCTGGCCGTTTTCCAGCCGGAAATAGCCGCGCGGATAGGAAGGACCGCCAAAGCCGATTTCATCCCACGCATACGGGTGGGCGTAATAGGCATCGACCACGTCCGAGACCAGCATCAACCAGAAGCGATCGGCCGGGACCTGGCGCCAGATCTCTTCGCCACCCCCTGGCTGGTCTCGATGAATGGTCCAGAACACCTCATCTTGTTGTGTGGGAGTGAGCTCGACGAACGGCTCACCATACATCGCGCGGGCAATCGCGTCGATGCCTTGCAGCCCCAGGCGGTAGGCCTCTCCGTCGGGCGGCATGTCATCGTATCGGTAGCCGTCGGTTCGCCCCAGAAAGAGGCGTTCGTCGATGACGGGGACGATCGCCACCGTATGTTCCTCGTCACGATCGTCCTGCGGGAGGATCCGTGCCACCGCCGCCTCCATGAGCTCACGCTCCTCGTGAGAGAAGAATCGTATGGGCGGGATCTGATTAACTCGTGTCTCGACCACCGACCGCGTTGCCGCATCCCAGAAATCCTTCTGGTCCAGAGTGCTGAATCCCGGATAGTACCCGGGCTGCGCCCGAGGTGGAAGTGGCTCTCCCGTGTGCGGATCAATCGGAAGTGACCCTGCTCGCTCCCTGACCATCAGTCGCCTCTCCTCAGGAGGCTGGCAATGAGTCCCATGCCACCGCTGGCGGCAAGCAGAAGCGGAACGAAAAGCGGTGGCCCGTAGAGTGCGTTGTAAAGGGGAAGCGTCGCGCCTCCCGGACGGCGCAACCCGCCGCGCACGTGATAGTAAAATCCGAGCGTTCCGTCCAGGAGAGCCAGAGCCGACATGATCGGAAGCAGCGTACGCGCGACCGCCCGGCTCCAGATAGTGCCGATCCCGGCGACCAGTAGCGCCGGACCAATCACGGCCGGGCTCCACTGTTCGATGGGATACGCGAAGTCATCCTTATAGTGCGAGTACAGCGCCTCGAGGCCGCTGAGAACGCCGGCTACTCCGGCAGCCACCGCCAGATGCTTCTGGAAACGGCCTTCCCGAATGTGGTGCTCGAGGGCAATCCCTTCGTGATCGATGCCGCGCGGCAGGAATCCGGA
>Ga0070737_10004407_pt1 | contig 14174 bp, 15 predicted proteins | sample Coa_R1_10_FD_66438 | JGI IMG/M metagenome (GOLD analysis project Ga0070737, IMG submission 66438) | Surface soil microbial communities from Centralia Pennsylvania, which are recovering from an underground coalmine fire - Coalmine... | ecosystem: Environmental > Terrestrial > Soil > Unclassified... | reverse complement strand
TTTCCAGGCGGTAGGGCGCGGCGTAACCAGTGTCACAGTTCCGAACCTGACGATTACAGGAACGCAGGGCCAGCCGGTCCTGGCCGGTAGCCCGCAGGTGACTGTAAACGTCAAATAGGAGTATGGGCGTTTTGCAGAGCCACGGGCCAGGAGCTGGAAGCCAGAAGACCGGCCGCCGGAACCAGCGCGGCCTCACGCTGGTGGAGTTGATCGTAGCCTTCTCGATCATGCTGATTCTCACTGCCATGGCGGTGCCTCTGGCGCGGGCGCGCGTACGTTCCGAGAGAGAGCGCGCGCTGCGCCACTCTCTGGACGAAATTCGCCATGCCATCGACAAGTACAAAGACCTGGCCGACGCCAATGTGTTCGGCCCCATCAAGCAGGGTACCGACGGATACCCGGAATCTCTTCAGGTGCTGGTGGATGGCGTGAAAGTGGCCAATAGCGCCAAAGATCAGAAAATCCGCCTGTTGCGCCGCATTCCGCGCGATCCGTTCACCGGCACCACCGACTGGGGCTTGCGCAGCGACCAGGACGATCCCGATTCGACCAGCTGGGGCGGACAGAACGTATTCGACGTCTATAGCAAAACCTACGAAAAGGCCCCCGATGGCACTCCGTATTCGCAGTGGTAGGAGCGCTTGCGCGCTCAGCGGCGTGAGGCCGGGGACCCGGCGGCCGCTCCCTGACGGCCGCGGCTCAGAAGGGCCGTTGCTGGCCAGATTGCGCCACCCAGAAGCCCGGAGGCTTTCCTGGAAAACCAGCGGAAGCTTTGGCCGCAATTTGGGTTTCACCTTCATCGAACTGATGGTGGTGATGGCGATCATTGTCGTGCTGATCTCCATGGCCATCCCCGTATATCAGAAATCGATCATCCGCGCCAAAGAGAGCGTGCTCAAAAACAACCTGTTTACGCTGCGCACCGTGATCGATAACTATACCTACGATAAACAAAAAGCCCCGCAAAGCTTGCAGGACTTAGTCAGTGAAGGCTACCTAAGGGAAATTCCCACCGATCCGATGACCAACTCCAACCAGCAATGGCGCCTGATTATGGAAGACGCTACGCAGGCCGTCAACCAGGATATGCCTGGCATTTTTGACGTGCGCAGCGGATCGGATAAAATCGGACTCGATGGGACCCCGTATTCGGACTGGTGAACGATTCTTAATTTTCGTCGCCGTCGCCGCTTTAACTAGTAGTGCTGCTTATGCCCAATCACAGCCCGCTTCCGCTACCTGTGTAGTCTCGGCCGTACCAGCCCCGGTACGTTCGGAAGGCCTCACTGAGCGGATGGGCGATCTTTTCCTGCAATGTTCCAGTCCTACTCCCGGGGCTGTGATTACGGGCAATTACACACTCACTCTACCGGTCAGCATCACCAACCGGATCGCTTCCAATGGTATGGCTACCGACGCCGTACTCTCTATTGATTACGGTACCGGTTTTACTCCGCTGCCTATCGAAGGAATGGTCAGCGGTGATTCGATCGCGTTCAATGGCGTAAGCATTACCGTACCCGTGTCCGGCAATTTCAGCCTGAGATTTGCCAACGTGCGTGGAAATGTTCACCAGTTGGCCGCTGGCTCGCCAGTGCCGGTACTGGCTGGTTTGAGCGTGCCACTCCAAATCAATCAAGCCCAGATACCGGTGGCGAATGTTACCCCCGGACTTTACGCCACGCTCTACAGTTCGGGAGTCAGTTGCACCGGTTCCCAACTTCCAGCGAATCTTGATTTGACTGACCTTTTCGCCGCCAGGACGGTCTTTTTTTCTACGCGAGTAACAGAAGGTTTCGGCGGTGCGTTCGCCCCGCAAGGCCCTGGGGAAACCAACGGGACCCGCTTTCTGGTGACCTATTCCGGTTTCCCGCCAAACGCAACTTTATATGTCCCGAACTACGTCGCTGGATCGGACGCGGCCACACCCACGGCGGGCGGCGATTTGGGCCAACCGCAGGCCGCTGGCCAGTATACGCCCGGCAGCGGGGCGCTCCTGCTCGCGCTGGTCCAGGGCGCCGATGCAACCGGGGCGGGCGGGACGCCGCTTCCCACGCTCACCGGCTCGAGCCCGGTAACCTTCAATTCCGTGACTCAAGTGCCGCTTACCAACGGCTCGGGGTACGCGGTTTATGAAGTGGTTGCCGCCAATTCAACCCTCATCGAAAGTGCTCAGTTTCCCACATTTCTGGGACTTACGCATGTGACCGCTCCGGCGGTAGCTCAAGAGAGCATCTCACTGGCGCCCGTTTCCAACGTGACTGCCGCCACCGCGACCGATCCGGTGCCCCGCTTTTCGTCCGTAAAGCCGGCATCCGATTGCAGCATTATCGGCGATTGCCAAGCGCCGTATTTCCCCAAGCTCAGTGTAGTGGACCTGCCGGTTAATCTCACTGCCTCCGCAGGAGGGAGCAGCCCGAACGGCTACATCTACGTGCAAAACGCGGGCGGCGGCGAGATGGCCTGGAGCGCGACGGTCCACTATGCGGGCAACGCTACGGGCTGGTTGTCTTTGTATGAGCCTGCTACCATCAACGGCGCCACGATTACGGTGACTGCGAATGCGCAGGGACTGGCTGCGGGCACGTACCAGGCGAATGTGGTGATCGATGCCGGCCCGCTCGCCGGTAATGCCACTATTCCGGTGACCTTGGTCGTCCAGTCCGGGATTGCCATGCCGCCACCTTCCGCAGTAACTGTCAGCAGCGTAGTCAACGCGGCTACCTTCGCAACCACGCCGTTGGTAGCCGGATCGCTCGCGACTGTGAAGGGCTCGAATATGGTGGGAGCGAATCTCTCCGTAACCTTCGATGGCTTGCCCGCGACGCTCATTTACACCAGCGCCAGCCAGATCAATCTGCAGGTGCCACCGGCTGTGGCCAACAACACCACCGCCAATTTGGTGGTCACCGTAAATGGCACAAGCAGCGCGCCGGTCACTGTGCAACTCGCTCCCGCCTGGCCCGCCATCTTCGGTAACGGCGTTCTGAACCAGGACAACAGCGTGAACTCGATATCGGCGCCGGCTGCCTCTGGAACAATCCTGCAAATCTTCGCCACGGGTATTCCCACTGGAGCTACGGTGACGGCACAGATTGGCACTAAGTCCGGCTTGGTTCCCCAATATGCCGGCCCGGCGCCCGGACTGACCGGCGTGCAACAGGTGAACCTCGCCATTCCCGCTGGACTTGCGCCTCAAACGGCGCAACTGACTTTGTGTGCGGCCGTGGGCGGTCAGCAATTCTGCTCTCCCGCGTACCCGCTGTACATGCAATAAGAGCGCAAACGGGGCTGCCGCGTCGGTGAGGCGATCGGCAGTCCCGATTTTTGTGATAAACTCAGACCACTCGAATTTGAGCTACGCTTGAGCGCAGCCGGGGGCCGTGTGGGGGAACAAATCACGTTCGGGCCGTTTTGCCTCGACGTAGGCGCAAATTTATTGACGCGCGATGGCGCGCCATTGGAATTGCGGCCGCAGGCAGTGCATGCCCTGCGCGCTCTGCTCGAACACACAGGCCGTTATCTGGATTACCAGGAAATGATCCGCACCGCCTGGCGCGGTAACGTGGTTTCCCGCCACACAGTAGCGGTCACCGTGGGCGAAGTCAAAAAAGCGCTTGGCGAACACGGGCACTGGATCTCCTACCGCCCCAAGCTCGGCTACCGGCTGGATGTCCCCCAGTCCGACGACCTGATTCGCAAGGGCTGGCATTTCTGGAACCGCCAAAGCCGCGAAGGACTGGAAAAGGCCCTTTGCTGCTTTGAACGCGCCGCCGGCTTCGATGCCGCCGATTTCCGCGCCTATGAGGGCATTGCCGCATCGTACCTAAAGCTGGGCACCTACGGTATGCGCCCGCCCCGTGAAATGTACGCGCGCTTTCTCGAAGCGCACGAGCGCGCCGTTGCTCTTGGCGGCCTCACGCCGGAGCTCCGCAGCGACCGCGCCGTGGGCCTGCAAGTCTTCGAGCGCCGCTTTGCCGAGGCCGAAGCGGAGCTGCTGGAAGCGCGCCGCCAGCGCCCCCGCACCGCCAAAATCAATGCAACGCTGGCACTGCTTTATGTTTCCATGGGACGCTTCGAAGAAGGCCTGGCGCTCACTTCCAAGACCCAGGATGCCCAGGGGCTATGGCCGGTTTTCCCCGCCGCCCAAGCCCTGCTGCGCATCTGCCTGAGGCGATTCGAAGACGCCGTTGCATTGGGCAAAGAGGCTGTCGATCTTCACCCCTACCTCCACCTGAGCCGCGCGTTTTATGCGCAAGCCCTGGAATACTCCGGCCGTTTCGAAGAGGCGCTGGTCGAATACCGCTTTGCCTGGACAATCTATCCTGGCCCCACCTGGATTCGCGCACTGGAAGCCAAGTGCCTAGCGGAATTGCGCCGCTTCGACGACGCTTGGCAAATTCTGCACTGGCTGCAGCAGACGCGCCAATCCGAGTACGTCGACGCCTATCACATGGCGCTGCTTTTAGACGCCCTCGGAAATCGCGAAGAAGCAATCGGCGAGTTGAACCGGGCAGTCGACGAGAACTCCGCTCTCCTCTGCCTGATGGATGTCGATCCCAAGCTCGATAGCCTGCGTTCCGACCCACGCTTCCGTGCGATCCGCAAGCGGGCCTTTGGAAGCGGCCCCGCCACGCAGCCCCGAGTTTCCAAGGGTTGGGACTGCGTTGCGCCGCGGCCTGGAGCGTGAGTCAGTCTCAGCGACTGTCTCCCTCCACGCTGAAGTAAGCGCAATCAGGGTGATGAAACACCAGCGCGCTGATGCGCCGGTGCAGCCATTCCGCGCATGCCTCGGCAGTTTCCAAAGCGAGCGCCTGGAGCGCGTGCGCCTGAAAAAACTCTCCCGTGCTTTTCAATTCCTCGGCCTTTTCACGCACACCGGCACCGGCCGTAACTACGAACAGCGCCAGGTGATCGCGCGCTGCCCCTTCGCAATCGAGCAGATAGTCGCTCAGACACAGCCCGTTGCCGCGTGGCTCCCGTTCGAAGCAGAATGTGTGCAGCGGTTCCGCCCCGCCGGGCCGAAACAGCGCGATCGCATTGCCTCTACGCTCGGCCGGGAAAAACTGCCACACAGCCTTGACCTTGAGGAATTGCGCGGCCTTCTCCTTGACTTCCTCCATCCGATGGAAGAGTTGCAGCGCCTTTGGCTGATGCTCTGCTAGATCTTTCGGAAAGTTGCCTTTGTAACCCAGATGCCGCCCGTACAGCATGTTCGGGTTAACGTAACTCCACACTTCCGCCAGTATGGGCACATCGCGCACTCTGCGGTCGAGATACGGCGCGGCACGGATCGGAATATCGGTGCGCACCCGCCCAGATCGGGGAATCTTGCGTCCTAACTCCTGAGCCGCATCGCGTACTTCCGTCATGGCCGGTTCGCCCAGAGTGCCGCCGCCCGGCCGGTGCGCTTCCATCACTGCTTCGCGCCTCCGCGGATCCGTGGTGTCGATCATCAGCGGCGCTTTGATCTTAGCGATCAGCTGTTCATAAAAAGGCGGTATGTCTGCCAGTTCGTCGCGCTCGGTACTCTGAAGGCAAACGTCTACCACGTGCGCGCCATTGCGCACCTGCGTCCGCCCGATCTCCGCGGCTTCTTCCCACTTCTCTTCCGCGATGAGCTTCTTGAAAAGTTGCGAGCCGATCACGTTGGTGCGCTCGGCTACGATCAACGGCCGGATACTCTCCTCCGCCTCCACCAGTTCCAGGCCGGCGTACCACGATTTCCGGGCCGGCTCGGGGAGCCGCCGCGGCCGCTTCGCCTCGGCCATTTGCGCTATGCCACGGATGTGCTCGGGCGTTGTGTCGCAGCCCCCCCACGATGTTCAGCCAGCCGTGCTCGGCGAAGCGTTCGAGTTGCGCCGCGAGCGATTCGGGTGTCTCCAGATAAAGCCCCTCTTCATTCGGCAACCCGGCGTTCGGATGGCAGGAAATGCGCACTGGAGCCATGGCCGCGAGGGTCCCCAGATGATCCGTCATGAACTCCGGCCCGGTCGCGCAATTGAGTCCGATGGAAAGCAATCCCCCGTGCAGCACGGAAGCGCAAAACGCCTCGGCCGTTTGCCCCGCCAGCATGGTTCCGGTCGGCTCGATGGTGCCGGAAATCATCACCGGCACGGCCCAACCCACCTCGCGCCGCAGCCGCTCGATAGCGATCAGCGCCGCTTTCACATTGCGGATATCTCGACCAGCAAAACGTCCACGCCGCCTTCCACCAATGCTGCCGCCTGCGCGTAAAATTGATCGGCAAGTTCGGGGAAGGCGATCCCGCCCGTCACGCTGATGGCTTTGGTTGTCGGCCCAACCGATCCCGCCACGAAGCGCGGCTTCGCCCCGGTGGAGAATGCGTCCGCCGCCGCCCGCGCCAGCCGCGCCGCCGCCCGATTCAACTCGCGCGCTTGTTCCGCCAATCCGTATTCCGCCAGCACCAGCGCCGCCCCGCCGAACGTATTTGTGGATATCAAGTCCGCGCCCGCCGCCAGATATGCTTCGTGAATGCCGCGCACGACGCCGGGCCGTGTATTCACCAGGTTCTCATTGCAGCCTTCCAGCGCCGCCCCGCCGAAGTCGTCAGGCGCCAGCCGCATGCCCTGCGGCATGGTGCCCATCGCTCCATCGAGCACCAGCAGACGCTCCGCCAGACATTCTTGGAGCGCTCGCGCCCGCTCCTGGGGACTAGTCATAAAGGACAAATTAGCCTTATTTAGCAGGCGCCAGAATTCAAGGCCCCGCCGCGGCCCTGGCGTGTGCGCGTCGCGATCGAAACCACTCGCCCGCTCCTCACTCGCTCCTCAGCAATTGCCGCGCGATCACCAAGCGCTGGATTTCGCTGGTGCCTTCCCCTATGGTGCACAGCTTCACGTCACGGTAGAACTTCTCCACCGGATAATCCTTGATGAAGCCGTAACCCCCATGAATCTGCACCGCTTCGTTGGCAATTCGCACCGCGGCTTCGGAGGCGTACAGCTTCGCCATCGACGATTCCTTGGTGACGCGCATGCCGCGATCCAGCATCCAGGCCGCTCGGTAGTTCAGCAGGCGGGCCGCATCCAGATCCACCGCCATATCCACCAGCTTGTGCTGAATCGCCTGGAATTCCGAGATCGGACGGCTGAACTGACGGCGCAGCTTGGAGTACCGCAACGCGGCATCATAAGCGCCCTGCGCCATGCCGATCGCCAGCGCGGCGATTGAAATGCGCCCGCCGTCCAGCACCTTTAAACTATCCACGAACCCTTCATTTTGCCGCCCCAGAAGCTGTCCGGCAGGGAGACGGCAGTTTTCGAAGATCACTTCACCGGTAGCGCTGGCCCGCAGCCCCAGCTTGTTTTCCTTCTTGCCCGTACGGAATCCGGGAGTTGCTTTGGGAACGATAAACGCCGAAATCCCATGCTGCGCGGCCGCGCGGTCCGTCACCGCCATAGCGACGCAGACATCGGCGTAATGCGCATTGGTGGTGAACGTCTTTGCCCCGTTCAAAACCCAGCAGCCGTGCTCGTCACGCACCGCCGTGGTCCGCGTGCCCGCCGCGTCCGAGCCCGCTTCCGGTTCCGTAAGCGACCAGCAGCCGAGCCAGTCGCCGCCCGCCAGTTTCGGTACATAGCAGCGCCTTTGCTCGTCGCTGCCCATCTTATAAATGTGGTTCGTGCAGAGCGAGGTATGCGCCGCCACGATAATTCCTACCGAACCATCCACCCGCGACAGTTCCTCGATCAAAATGGCGTATTCGATGTAGCCCAGGCCCGCGCCGCCCAGTTCCTCCGGAAAGATGGCGCCCATGTAGCCCAGCTTGCCCAGTTCCTTGATGACTTCGCCGGGGAAAATCTGGCCCTCGTCCCACTCCATTACGTGCGGCGCGATTTCCGCTTCGGCGAATTCGCGCACGGCTCTGCGCAGGGCGATCTGTTCCGGGGTGTATTCGAAGTCCACTTTTAGACGATGGCCTACAGCCTGCCTTCAGGCTAAACGATTTCCTGCGCGGCGGCATCCCAGAGAATCGTGCGCTGTTGGCGATAGCTCTCGATCGCCATCCGGCACGCGATGGAAACGCGGTAGCCTACTTCAAAGGGACAGTTGGGCTGGGCAGAGCCGCGAATCGAATCGAGAAAATTTTGCATATGAGCGCGCGGCGCGGTCCGCGTCGCGCCGGCCATTTCGTTGCCTTCCGGGCGGTTCACTTTTTGCGGCGTATAGCGAATCTGCTGGCCGCGAGAAATCGAGCCATGCGTGCCCAACACTTCCTCCGCCACTCCCAACTGCCCGTTGCCAAATCCGGAATCCCAACTGATGAGCAACTCTTCGGGCTGCTCCATTGAAACGTGCATGGTATCCGGGACTTCGCGCCCGTCCTTCCAAAGGTACAATCCACCGGTCATCGTGACCGCATACGGTATTTCGAATCCGAAAAGCCGGTACCAGAAAGCCATCTGCTGGCTGAAATTCTCCGTCACGCTACCGCCCGAATAATCGCTGAATAACCGCCAGTTCTGATAGCGGTTGGCGTCGAACTCGCGCGCCGGCGCGCCGCCCAAAAAAGCTGCCCACGCCACGTTCTCCGCCGCCATATCCGGATATAGCGGCCGCACCCACTGCGGCTTGTTGCGCGGTGTGTTGCGGAAAAAATGCGCGCGGATGGCTGTAATCTTACCCAGCAGTTCCGGATGCGAAAACGCCGCCGCATCTGTCAATTGGCCGGAAGAGCAGTTCTGATGTCCGATCTGCACGGTCAGCTTACGGGTTCCTTCGATGCCGTGTGCCAGAAATGCCGCGCGCATCCGCCGGGCGTCTTCCACCGTGAAAGCCATGGGCCGTTCCTGGTAAACGTGTTTGCCCGCTTCCATCGCGTCCACAAACTGCGCGGCGTGGAGGTGTGGCGGTGTGGCGATGATTACTGCGTCAATCGCCCCATCTTCCAGCAGTTGCCGGTAATCCCCATAGAGATGCGCTCCCGGCGCTATCGCGGCCCCTTCCTCCACGCGTTTGCGGTAAATGTCTGCGATTCCCAGGCATTCCGTGTTCGGACAGGCCAGCGCTTCTCGCAGCAGTTCCGATCCACGCGCGCCCATGCCAATTACGCCCAGCCGCACACGCGCGCCGGCGCCTAACACATTGGGCGCTGCCAGCGTCCCCGCCAGGCCCGTCGCCATGTTGCCGATAAATTTGCGCCGCGACTGCATACAGGTCCCCACTCTAGACTCAATTATAAGCTGCTTTTGGCCCGTTTCCATCCAGGTGGCAAAGACAGCCGATCCACGAAAACACAAGCTCAGTGTTACACCGACTTCGTGTTAAAGAACATGACCATCACCGTTACTGAAGAGGTCGCCCGCTGGGCGCGCAAAACGGCGGCAAAAGAGAATACTTCCCTGTCGAAGCTCGTGGGAAAGATGCTCGAAGAAGAGATGCGGCGCCACGATGACTATTGGGCGGCGTACGAGCAGGTTAAGAAAATCAAACCAATCAGGGGCTTTGACGCTTCCAAGCGGTGGAGCACAGAAGAAACCCATGAACGGCGCCACTGATCTTGTTTTCGTCGATACGAATGTCCTGCTGTACACACTGGATGCCGCTAATCCCCTCAAACAAGCAGCGGCCCTGAGATGGTGCGATGTGTTGTGGCAGTCGCAAACTGGCCGTCTGAGCTGGCAGGTGCTCGACGAGTTCTACGCAAACGCCACCCGCAAGATAGGCGCGCCCGCTCCGACCATACGCCGGCTTGTGAAGGCTTACGCCCGATGGAAGCCGCTTTGCTTTAGCATTCCGTTAATCGAGCGCGCCTGGCACTGGACCGACCGCGCCCAGTTGACCTACTGGGACGCCCTCATCCTCGCCGCCGCTGAGCGTTTCAATTGCCGTTGGCTGCTCAGCGAAGATTTCATTCAGAAGCGCCGCTACGCTCCGGTTGAGGTCATCAGCCTCTTTTTCACCGAACCGGAAGGCTTCGGCGCCGCCTAGCGCCGGAAGGCTTTCCTCCCCAGAAATCTCGCCCCTGTTCCCAGTATCTCCTCTACCCGCAAAAGTTGGTTGTACTTGGCGATCCGGTCGGTCCGGCTCGCAGAGCCGGTCTTGATCTGCCCGGCATTCGTGGCCACGGCCAGGTCCGCAATGAACGGGTCTTCGGTTTCCCCCGAGCGGTGCGAAACCACTGCGGTGTATCCCGCGCGCTCCGCCATCGACATCGTCTCGAGCGTCTCCGTCAACGTGCCGATCTGGTTGAGTTTCACCAATATCGAATTCGCAATCCCGCAATCGATGCCGCGCCGGAAAATGGCCGGATTGGTGACGAAGACATCGTCCCCCACAAGCTGAATCCGCCCCCCCAGCGTGTCCGTCAACGCCTTCCACCCATCCCAATCCTGCTCCGACATGCCATCTTCAATGGAAAGGATGGCCGGATATTGCCGGACCCATTCTTCCCAGAACTTCACCATTTGATCGGAATCGCGCCGGCTCTTATCCGACTTCTTGAAAACGTACTTGCCGTCCTCGAAAAATTCGCTGGCCGCCGGATCAAGGCAGATCCCGATCTGTTCCCCCGGCCGGTAGCCCGCCTGCCCAATCGCCTCCAGCACGCTTTCAATCGCCTCTTCGTTCGATTTCAAATTCGGCGCAAACCCGCCCTCATCGCCGACCGCCGTGGAGTAGCCTTTCTTCGCCAGCACCTTCTTCAGCGTGTGAAACACCTCCACTCCCATGCGCAACGCTTCGGAGAATCTCGCCGCTCCGAACGGAGCGATCATGAATTCCTGCACATCCACGGAATTATCGGCATGGGCGCCGCCGTTGATGATGTTCATCATCGGAACGGGCAGCACGGCTGCCTGTGCCCCTCCGAGGTACCGGAACAGCGGTTGGCGATGAAAGCTGGCGGCCGCGCGCGCCGCGGCCATCGAAACCGCCAGGATCGCATTCGCTCCCAGCCGGCCCTTGTTCGGCGTGCCGTCCAACTCGATCAGAATTGCATCCAGCGCCGCCTGCTGCGAGGCATCCCTGCCGCAAAGCGCCGTGGCGATTTCGCCGTTAATGTACCCTGCCGCCTTGCTCGTCCCTTTGCCGAGGTAACGGGCTTTGTCGCCGTCCCGCAGTTCCACCGCTTCGTGCTCGCCCGTGGAAGCGCCCGAGGGCACTGCCGCCCGCCCTACACTTCCGTCCGAGAGGCACACCTCCGCTTCCACGGTCGGATTTCCCCGGGAATCCAGAATCTCTCTGCCTGTGACTTTTACGATGCTCGACAACCCTGCGCTCCTTTTATCCGAAGGCTTACGCTACCACGACAATGCCGCTCTCCGTTACCGTGTGGCCATTGGCCCGGTCCGCGTCCGAATCGAAACCGATCACGCTCGATTCCGGAATCTTCACGCCCGTATTGATAATCGCCCGCCGGATGCGGCTGTACCGCCCGATTTCCACCCGCGGCATCAGAATCGAATATTCCACTTCGCAATAGCTGTTCACCCGCACCGCCGGCGCCAGCACGCTGTGCATCACCCGCCCGCCCGAAATGATGCACCCCGCGCTCACGATCGAATCCACCGCCACGCCCATTCTCCGCCCCTCCTGCGCGAATACGAACTTCGCCGGCGGCTGTTGCGTCACTTTGGTGCGGATCGGCCAATGCTGGTCGTATAGGTTGAACTCCGGCACCACCGACACTAAATCCATGTTCGCTTCGTAGTATGCGTCCAGCGTCCCCACATCGCGCCAATAGCGTACCTGCTTATTGTTGATGTCGTGAAAGTCGTACGCGATCACCCGCCTCCGGTTGAGAATGCAGGGAATCACGTCCTTGCCAAAATCACGGCTGGAGTCGCTGCGCTGCGCGTCCTGGTGTAGCGCCTCGAGCAGCACGTCGGACTGGAAGACGTAAATCCCCATCGATGCGCTCACCATTTCTGGATTGAAGGGCGACCGCTTGGCGTGGCTGTGCTGCGGTTTTTCCTCGAAGCCCACAATGCGGTAATCCGGCTCGATCTCCGCCACCCCGAATCGCCCGGCTTCGCTCGGGGATACCTGAATGGTGGCGATGGTGACGTCGGCGTTATGCTTCCGGTGCCAGTCGAGCATCTCCCAGTAGTTCATCTTGTAGATGTGGTCGGCCGATAGAATCAGCGTCCGCTCGGCTCCCTCGGCCTCAATGCTCTGAAAGTTTTGAAACACAGCGTCCGCCGTGCCCTGGTACCAATCGGTATTGACTCGTTGCATCGGCGGCAGCGCTTCTATGAATTCTCCCAGTTCCGGCGACAAGATATTCCAGCCGTCGCGGATGTGCCGCGTCAGTTCCAAAGATTTATACTGTGTTAAGACGTAGATCCGCCGCAGATCGGAGTTGATACAGTTGGATAGGGTGAAATCGATAATGCGGTAAGCTCCGCCGAATGGGACTGCGGGTTTGGCTGTTTCCCGGGTCAGAGGGTGAAGGCGCTCTCCCGCTCCCCCCGCCAGCAAGATTGCCAAGACATTTTCCATACCTTGTTATGCCTTTGATATCAAAGGAGAAGTTAGCGATTTTGGAGACCGGATGGAAACGGATTTTGGAATTGGGACTTGACTTTATCCGGCGACACCCTATCATATCAGTACCTTCTGTGCGGGACGAAGCTTTTTTGAGGCAGTGATCGCTGCTACCGGGTAGCAGCTCGGAAAATCCTCAGGCGCGCCGGCTCAGGAATCTTGGTGCAGTTGGGAGGTGTTTTTATTGGCGGAAGTTAAGCTTCAGGAGGGTGAAACGTTAGAAAACGCCCTTCGCCGCTTCAAGCGAAAAGTGCAGCAGGAAGACATCATCAAAGAAGTCAAACGCCACTCTTTCTACTTGAAGCCGGGTGAGAAGCGCCGGGCCAAGCAGGCGCTGGCCCGCAAACGGAACCGGAAGAAATCTCGCCGGGAATTGGAATAAACACGAAGCGGCGGGGTGCCGCGTCTTCGCTCCGCCGCTTTTTATCCGACAAATTCAGGTTGATACGGGTCACAGGTGCTTATGCCGGATTTCCAGGATCGCGTTCTCAAATGCATAGATTGCGGATCGGAATTTGTATTTACAGCGGGAGAGCAGCACTTCTTCCACGACAAGAACTTCAAAAATGAACCCAAGCGCTGCAAGGCTTGCAAGAGCAAGCGCCAGGGCGCGCCGCTCAGTTCCAGCAAAACCGAGACGGTAACCAGTTGTTCCCAGTGCGGTCGTGAAACGACCGTTCCTTTCAAACCCACGCAGGGCCGCCCCGTCTTTTGTCGCGAGTGTTTCCTCAGCCGGAAGGCCAACGCCGCCACGGCCCATTGAGGCCGTCTTTGCCGGCACCGGCGGCAGTCGGCCGCCGGGCACTGGCCTGCCTGCCGTAAAAGCATAGGTGGATTTCGGGGTTCTGATAAGTTTGGGAAAAGGAGCGCGGCGGTTGCACGCCACGCTCCGGCTGATTCTCTTAATAGCTGGCGAAAAGGCCCGGAAGCACTTGGGTGCCTTGCGCAGCCACCGCCTGCAACGAACTCGGGTTAAGGCCGAGAGCCTGCAGAATGGTCGGAGCGACCTGCGCGGTCTCCACTGGTGTCGTGATCGTCGAAGCCGGTAGAGCCGGATTCGACACCAGCATCATCACATTCGTATCGTCATGCGCGAAACCGCCATGCTCGGCCAGTTTCTTGGTGCTGCCCGAGTAAGTTACGCCGGGGTTCGGAATGACCACGATATCCGGCGTCCGTGGATCGCCGCCGTTCGCAGGCAGTCCGGGTGCATTGAAGAGCTGCGCCAGAGAAGTTCCCCAGAAAATCTGGCCGATGCCCGCGATATTGTTCGTAGCCGGCGATTGTGTCTCGAGCAGATTCACCGCCTGTGCGGTTGTGCAGTTGCTGTTCAGCCAGAGGAGCGAGACATCGTCCTCGGTTGGTCCGATGCCGTTGGAGTTGAGGGGCGATTCCGAGTCGGGAAGACAACCGGCGTTGGCCAAAATGGTGGCTGGTGACGTAGTTACCGGCCCGCTCGTGGTAATGCCGGTATACCGTGAAGAATCGATCGGGCTTTGCCCGTGTTTGGCTGTGATCACGATCAAAGTCGAGTCGTAGAGATTGTTTGGGGTTGTCCCCTGGGCTGAGACAAACGGTTAAGACACTGTTGGCCGTTCGCTGAAATTTCATTGTGCCCGATCCCGGAACGGTTTTAGGATGGGCTTGCCGGCAAAGCGGAGGCA
>Ga0070737_10004405_pt1 | contig 14178 bp, 6 predicted proteins | sample Coa_R1_10_FD_66438 | JGI IMG/M metagenome (GOLD analysis project Ga0070737, IMG submission 66438) | Surface soil microbial communities from Centralia Pennsylvania, which are recovering from an underground coalmine fire - Coalmine... | ecosystem: Environmental > Terrestrial > Soil > Unclassified ... | reverse complement strand
TGGCGTCCCCAAGGGGATTCGAACCCCTGTTATCGCCGTGAAAGGGCGGTGTCCTAGGCCGGGCTAGACGATGGGGACGCTAGCGAGCGGTCAAGCCTCTCTCAATGTAACAGAGACCGCCGTCCAATTGCCTCAGCCCAGTGCGTGGCCTGTAGCCAGCCGCTCAGAGCGTATGCAGATAGGCTAATATGTTCGCTTTATCGTCGGCTGACAGCATGTCCCCATACGCCGGCATCCCGTTACCGCCGTTGTTGATCTGCGCCAGCACGTTCTCATCGTTGACGGGCTTGCCATTCTGCAGCGTTTTTCGCTTGAATACTCCTTTTAGCGACGGGCCCATTTTCTTCTCGTCGGTGTCCGTATTGTGACAGACCTGGCATTGCTCAAAAAGGTCCTTCCCTTTTGCCGGGTCGCCTTTTTGGGCCTTGTGCCCCACCGCCACGCCTACTCCAAGCACCGCAAATAGTACAGCCGAACCGGCAACCGCGATTGTCTGGCGAATCATCGTTCAGTCGTCTCCTGCCCCACAGGGCTCTTGAAGTTCAGTCTACACACTTCAAGCTCGCATTTTCAGCAGCCGCCGCATGCGAATTCCCGTACCAAAACAGATGAGCGCAGGCGAAACTTCATTTCACCCGGGCTTCGTCCAACAAATGGGAGCGTTTGTGCTCCCTAGTAGTTTTGTGTCCCCGCCAAAGTTCTGCGCGTTGCGGGATAATAAGGTACTTCCATGCTCCAACGAGCGATCTTTTATTCTCTTTTCGCTTCATACTCGCTCTTTTGTCCGCTGATGGCTGCGGAGAATTACGCGCCGCAAGCCATTCCCAACATGACCGTTCCGCCCCAAGCCGGCCCGGTCGCGCTTTTCCCGGAAAGTGCAGTCAAGCCTGGTATGACGGGCGTTGCCTGGACCGTCTTTGAAGGCAGCCGGCCCGAACCCGTGCCTGTTGAAGTCATCGGCGTCTGGCAGAATATGTGGGGTCCACACCAGGACATCATTCTCGCGAAACTCGGCGGCAAGGCCCTCCGCACCAATGTCGCGGGTGGTATGAGCGGCAGCCCGGTCTATATAGACGGCAAGCTGGTGGGCGCAATCGCTCTCCGGCTCAGCACTTTCTCGCCGGACGCAATCTGCGGCATTACCCCGATTCACCTGATGCTCGACGTCAATGAGTTCGACGAATCCCGGCCTGCGGGCAGCCGTACTCCCGATAAAGTCCAGCAAGCGAGCGAATCCGTTCCGCTTCCCAGCGGTCTTGTTGCGCGTGTCATGGCCGCCGGTTCTTCCGGCTCGCTTCCCGAAACGCCGATGATGACGCCCATTGCCACTCCTATTTCGCTGTCCGGGTTCACCGACGAGGCGGTTCGCGAATTCGCGCCGATATTCAATCAACTCGGCCTGGCGGTCGCACAAGGCGGCGCTGGCGGCGCCCTCAATTCCACGACGCCCGCCAAAGATTGGGCTTCTTCCCTGAAACCTGGTGAAGGCGTTGCCGCCGTTCTCGTCTCCGGCGACATGACCATGACCGGCGGCGGCACGGTCACCTATAACGACGGCAAGCACATTCTTGCGTTCGGACATTCCATGTTTAATCTCGGTCCCGTCGACATGCCGATCGCGAAAGAAAACATTATTTTTACTCTTGCTTCCGCTTATCAGCCCACAAAAATGGGTAACGCCTCAGAGGTGGTGGGGGCTCTGAGACAGGACCGTCATAGTGGCATTGAGGGGGAACTCGGCGCCACGGCGCAAATGATTCCGGTGACCATGCACGTCCGCTCCTATAATCGCGACAACAGCGTCCGAAAGACCCAGGACTTTCACTTCAACGTCTTCGTGGACCAGAAGTGGACGCCTTACCTGATGATGGCGACACTGTTCAACTCGCTCTCCAATCTGAACGATTTCTCTGAAGAAGCGACCTATCGCCTGCACGGCGAATTGCAGGTGGAAGGGCAGCATCGTATCGAGTTGACAACGATGCAGGCGCCCGCCGAAACTCCCATTCCAACCCCTATGCTGCTGGCGGGCTGGTGGGGCGATAAATTCAATCGCCTTTTCGTTAACTCCGACAAGCCGCCGAAACTGAATGCCGTGAACGTCAGCGTTGACCTGCTGCCCGAGCGCCGCATTGCGCAGATCGAATCGGCCTGGATCGCGGACAACAAGGTCACGCCGGGCACCGAAGTTCCAGTCAAAGTATTTCTGCGGCCCTATCGCGGCGATCGCATCGAGCGTACCGTCTCTATCAAAATTCCTGCTGGTCTCAACCGTGGCGAGCACGAGATTTTATTCAGCGACGCCGATACGCTCAGCCGTTTTCAAAACATTGCCAGTTCCCTGAACCGCATTGAGGACATTCCGCAGACTGTCGCCATGCTGAACGAAGAGCGCAGCAACAATCGCCTGTATGTCTCGCTCATTCGTTCCCAGCCGACCGTCTATTCCGACGAAAAGGTCCTGCCCAGTCTGCCGGCTTCCGTTCTCAATGTAATGCAGAGCGGACGCGCGACCAATCACGAGTTCGTCAGCTCTCCTGAGAGCGCGCACGAACAGGCTTCGGTGCCTTTCGATGTGGTCGTCACAGGTAACTACTCACTCAAGATTTACGTGAACTGAAGGATCGTCACAATCACCTCATGCGCAATTACTCCGGCTTGTTCCGGGCCGCTGCTCTTGTCTTGCTGGCGGCCGCGCCTCCACTATCCTTGGCTGTTGATACTCACATCTGGGAGCAGTCCGAAGAAGGCGATTTTTCCCGCGGTACTCCGAAGAACCTCTCCATTCGCAGTGACGGCCGCGTCACGCTGGCGCCCGCGTTCAAAGAGCTTGACGGCACCGCCGTTCCGTACCTTTGGGCGGTAGCGAGCGACTCTAAAGGCACGCTCTACTATGCCGGCGGCGCGCCCACCGCCGCAAGCGCACAAATTTTCGAGCTGCCGCCCAACGGCAAACCGAGAGTGTTCGCCGAAGTCACCGGACTCGAGATACACGCGCTCGCGGTCGATTCCGAGGATCGTCTTTACGCTGCTGTATTACCCGATTCGAAAATCTATCGCATCGACAAATCCGGCAAGCCCCAGCTCTTCTTCGATCCCCAATGCAAATACGTCTGGGCCATGGTGTTCGATCGCTCTGGCAATCTGTTCGTCGCTACCGGCGATTCCGGTCTGATCTACCGCGTCACTCCCGACGGCCACGGCGCCGAATTTTTCAACACCGGTGAGACGCATGCGCGCAGTATGATTGTCGACCAAGCGGGCAACCTGATTGTCGGCACTGAGCCCGGAGGTCTGATTCTCCGCATTGGTCCAAATCGCCAAAGCTTCGTCCTTTACCAGGCCGGCAAGCGCGAAGTGACGGCCGTCGCCGAACACAACGGAAACATCTACGCCGCGGCGGTCGGCAGCAAACCGGCCGTGGTATCCGGCCCTGCGCCCGTGCTGCCGTCGACTCCGCCGCCCATCGCGCCCACCGGCGCACCACACAGCGGAACGACTCCGCCTACCCTGCCTCCCGCCATCGGCTCACTCAGCGCATCCGTTTCGGGCGGTTCTGATCTCTACCGCATTCACAAGGACGGCTTCGCCGAGCGCATCTGGAGCTCCTCTAGCGATCTCATCTATGCCATTGCATTTGATGCCGCTGGGAAACCGCTGATCGGCACGGGAAATAAGGGCATCATTTACCGCATCGATTCAGACCAGCTCTCGACGGAGCTTCTGAACGCCCCACCCACGCAGGTTACTGCCTTTTTGCAGGGCCGCAATGGCGTAGTCTACGCTGCCACGGGGAATGTCGGCAATCTCTATTCGATCGGGCCCAACCTGGAAATGTCGGGCACGCTCGAAAGCGAAGTGCTCGACGCGAACGATTTCGCGCGCTGGGGAAAGGCGCATTTGACCTCGACGTTGCGCGGCGGCGGCGCGACGCTCGAAACTCGCAGCGGAAACTTGAATAATCCGCAAAATAATTGGAGTCCGTGGAGTAAGGTCGCCCTCACGCCGCTGGGCGGCCAAATCGAATCGCCACCCGCGCGCTTCCTTCAGTACCGGTTGACCCTCACCTGCGGCTCGCAAGACGAATCACCAGAGGTGAACGCTGTGGATATCGCGTATCTACCGCGCAACATCGCGCCGCGCATTCACCAGGTTGAGATCGCGCCGTTCAATTATCGCCAGGCGCCCTCCTCTTTTTCCCTTGAGCGTTCCGTAATGCCCTCCGGCTCTCCCGCGAGTCTCTCGCTTCCCGCTGTCGGGCAGCACAAATCCGGTTCAGCGGGTTCGGCGGGGGAATCCGCCTCCGGCTCCGCCACTCTGCAATACAGCAAGGGCTCGGTAACCATTCGCTGGAGCGCCAGCGATCCGAACTCTGATCCGCTGCTTTACAAAATTGAACTCCGCGGCGAACACGATTCGCTTTGGCGAACTCTTAAAGATAAGCTCCAGGACCGCTATTACGCCTTCGACAGCACCGCTTTCCCCGACGGGAAGTATATTGCTCGAGTAACTGCGAGCGATGCGCCTGACAACACGCCCGATGATACACTGACTTCCTCGCTTGAGAGCGATGCCTTCACGATCGACAACACGCCGCCCGAGATTGCGGACACCAAGATCGTAGGCGCGGGCCCGAAGCGCCAGATTGCTTTTACGGCCAAGGATGCACTTACTTGGATCGACAAGGCCGAATACTCGATCAACGGTGGAGACTGGACGCTGCTTGACCCGGTCAATAAAGTGACCGATTCGCAAACTCTCAGCTACTTGCTTGACGCCCCCTCCGGTCAGATGGTAGCTGTCCGCGTCTTCGATGAATACGATAACGTGGTTGTCAGGCAATTCGTTCCGTAACGCCGGGCAGGCAATGTCGAGCGCGTGAGAAAATAATTCTGTTCGGGCGGTTAGCTCAGCCGGTTAGAGCGCCTGCCTTACAAGCAGGAGGTCGATGGTTCGATCCCGTCACCGCCCACCAAATTCTTAGAACGCCAGTCCCGTTTGTGAATCAGTCTCCACCCATAAGCCAGGAGCCACGCTTATGGACGCGGCGAATAGAACAAGGAGTCAGATCAATGCCAAACGATGTCCCTCCCATAGGAACGCAAGTTCCGTCGGAGTCCGGGCTTTCGACCTTAGAGCAACGTCTCGCGGCGGTTTTGAAGATGACGCCTCAGGAGGCCGCCATCAAAGCGGCCAATGGCGTGTGTGCCGCCTACGCTGCTTACAACAATGGCGCGAACGGGCCGGTTGTCCTCTCCGGTTATCAGAATTTTAACCCCATTATGGTGTATGAGGAAGCTCCAAACGGCTGGCCCTTTGGCGTTGCGGAAGCCGCCAATCCTATGCTGCGTGGCGTGCCTGCCGCATACACGGGACCTACCTGCATCGGGCCGTCTCCCGTGGGCACCCCTAAGAAGGGTTATCAGCTGTTTGGTTTCACTGCGAACGCCAAGGACGGTTCGCACAACCTTCTTGCGTTCAGAGGGACCGTTACGCTTGAAGAGGCTCTCGCCGATTTGATCGGATGGGGCACCAACACCGCCTGCCTGCTGCCCAGTCAATCCTGGAGCCAAAACAACTATGGACTGGTAAACGAATCACTGTACGATTTTTATGTCGGCAGCGACTTGGATACAGAAACTTCGCTGGCTGAATCCTGCCTCAATGCGATACAGGCGACCACGCAACAAACTCCCGGCCCCTGGCTCATTGCCGGTCATAGCCTTGGTGGAGCGTTGGTCACATTGGCGGCGCTCGACGCGGTCGCCAGTCAAGCGTTTACCGCGTCTAGTTCTAACGTTTTCACATTTGGCAGCTTGCATGTGGGCGACGCCTCATTCGCCAACGCCTACTCGCAAACCGGTCCCATTACATTCCGAATTGCAAATCTGTGCGATTTCGTCCCCAGCATGGTTTCTCTGGAGCCGGTAATTCCGACCGACCCGTATGTCCATGTGGGTCTACCCGGCACTTTTATCTGGCAGACCTGGGACGATTGGGGCAATCATTCGCTCGCCAATATTTATATACCCATGGTGCAGAACTATTGGAACATCATCAAGTGGGGCCCGCGGAACTATCCCCAGTGACGCCGGGAGTGAAATGAAAGGGAGCCCGGATTAGGGGCTCCCTTGAGACGCCTGGAGGATTAGAACTAGAAGTAGAACTTCGCGGCTAACTGCACCGTCCGTCCACCGGTTTGTCCGGTAGTACCCGACGTTGCTCCATATGCCGTGAGAACTCTTCCGAAATTGGGATCATTGATGATGCCGTCCACTCCGCTCCCTTGATAGTTGATGATCGTGAATTCCGTGTGGTTGAAGACGTTAAACGCATCTGCACGGAGTTCGATAAAGCGCCTCTCGCTCTTGGTGAGATAAATACGCTTCATCAAGGAAAGATCGGTGTTGACGAGCCCGGGCCCGCGTATGGAGTTGCGGCCGGCGTCGCCGAGCTGTCCGATAGCTTCTTCGGAAAACGTGTTGGGGTTGAAGAAATAGTAGTTTTGCGGCGTTGTCGGAGCGGAGGGAGTTACCGTATTCACTAAGTTCGAGTTCCGCGGATTCAAATACTGCGGACCGGAGATCACGTTGGGCGCATCCCAGCAGCCGTAATATTGATAAGCGCTGCATTGGAGCGAGTGATAGTCGGTCTCCGACGGATTGACGGGGAAGCCCGTCTGCCATGTCGAGATGCCCGAGACGTGCCAGCCATCAAAGACAGTTCGAACCAGGCCGTTGTTCCACAAACGGCTCATATGCGGCAGCTCGTAATCGTAGCTGATCACAAGCCGCTGGCGGGCATCGTACACGGAACTCGCCCGGTCCAGTGCGAAATCGAATGGGTCGATCGCTCGCTGCCCGAAGCCGCTGTTTTCAAAGCTCGACGTATCGTCGATCGAATGCGCCCACGTGTACGACGCCTGGAAAGTCAACCCGTGGCTCAAGCGCTTGTTCAGGCTGACCTGCATCGAATTGTACTCGGAGTTGCCGTCGGTCGCCTGATAGCCCACCGAGGCGAGAACGTTCGCCGGTATGATCGGCGAATAGACCGTGCTCATGGCGCCGGTACCCGAGGCTTGTTGAATCGCCGCATTGGCAACGCAAGCTGAGCTGAGGGCACAGGATGCGGAGAAACTCGGCGAAATCGGATCACCCTCATAGGTCAGCTCTTCGTGGCGTCCTAAGGAACCTACATACCCGACCTGCAAAAGCATTGCCCCGGGCAATTGCTTTTGAATATTGAAGTTGTAATTCATCGAGTACGGGCTCGTAAAATTCGGGTTGATTATGTTCAGCAACATTGGCTCGAACGTGGAGAAATCCACTGAGGCACCCTTGCTGGGCGGAGTGTATGGGAACGGATTCGGAGTCACGGCTCCGGTCGCAATGTTCACGAACGGATTGGCAAACGTCGGGTTTGGCGAACCGATCGAGTAAGCCGAAAACGGCGGCGCTTCTAAATTCTGCAACGCCAGTTCCTCTTCCGAGCGATTGAAATACACGCCAAAGCCGCCGCGTATGACCCAAGTTGGATTGCTGCCCCCACCAGGACTGTAGGCAAACCCGAATCTCGGTCCAACGTGGTCATAATGGTTGTGAAAACCGGAAGACGTGCATCCTGGATCTCCCGGATAGTTGATGCTCACCGGCGCGGTTGGGAAAACGGTCGATTGCTGCCCCGGAATAAAACAATTGAGGTCCTCACCGCCGAAGTGCGAATTGACGAGCGGCGTATCGATCTGATAACCGGCGCCAAAATTGAGCGTAAGGCTTGGAGTTACTTTCCAATTGTCCTGCGCATAGGCGTAATATTCGTAAGTCCGGGCCACAATCCAGCCACCGCTGCTCTGCGCATAGGAATCGGGAATGCCGAGTAAGAAGTCGGCTGCTGCATTGCCCGTGCTGTACGGACCGGCGCCGCCGAAAGAGTAATCGCCGTTATTTATGGCGTCAAAGGGATTATCGACGTCGTAGCGCTTTCCGTCGAACCCAAATTTGAGCGTGTGCTTTCCGATAACTTTAGAGAAATTATCAGCCAGCTCATAAGTGGAGTCGATGCGCGGTTGCGGACCGTTGGTACTGAATCCCAGGTTGAAATAACCCGTAACCCCAATGAAAGGCAGCCCGGCTCCGGCTGCATTCTGAGGAGTAATCGCGAAACCGGCAGAAGACGGCAGCATGGGGGTTTGCGGTTCAACAGTGACGAAGTTGAAGCGCAGATACGACACACGCAGTTCATTCAAGGTCGTGGGATTGAAGGTGTGCGTCCAGTCGCCGGTAAAGAACTTGTATGATTGGGTGGATTCATCACCAAACCCGGGCAGTGTCGAGCCGGTAAACGGTATCGTTTCCGGGGCGATGTTGTGCTGAAAGCTCAGATTCAGCCACATCGCATCATGCTCGTTAAAGGTGTGATCCAGTCGCGCGATGCCCTGATTGACGGTGTTCGTTTGAACTGGATTGAAAGAAAAGATGTTTGATCCCAAGTTCGGCAGTGGAACATAGGTTGAGAGAAGCTTGGCCGAGATCGGATTGATGTCGGCTGCCGGTATGGTACCCCCCGCAAAAATCGTCGAGTACGGCGTTCCCGCCGGGTATGTTTGTCCATTGCTGCCCACCAGCGCGATCGGGGAAACATTGGTGGAGCTGACAAATCCCGGTCCGAAATCGCCGTTGCGCTGTGCCGCTGTGAAGACAGTCGTGGTATCGGACGCGGTCGTCTCCGGCTGCCGGTTGCGAGTCCCCTGGTACGACAAGAAAAAGAAGGTGTGGTCTTTCCAGATGGGACCGCCTAACGTGCCGCCGAACTGGTTCTGATGGAACACCGGTTTATTGAGCGAAAACAGGTTGCGGCTGTCAAGGAACGTGTCCCGATAAAACTCGAACGCGTCGCCATGGAATTCGTTTGTGCCCGATTTGATGATCGCGTTCAGAACGCCTCCGGAGTTGCGTCCGTATTCGGGATTGATCGTGCTATCGATCAGGTTGAATTCTGCAATCGCGTCGGCGCTCGGGATGAATGAAGGGCTGTTCAGTGGCAGGTCGATGTCGTCTGCGCCGTTCACCAGAAACGAATTCTGCTGCGACTGACTGCCGTTAGTCGCGTAATTCGTGCCGAAACGATCGCTAGAGGCCACCACGCCAGGAGCCAATTGCTGCAGCGAAACCCAGTTACGGCCGTTCAGCGGCAGATCCACAATCTGCTGTGCCTCGACGACTGTGTCCAACTGCGTCGTGCTGGTCTCCACTTGCGCCGCATTGCCTGTAACCTCAACCGTCTGGTTCACCGCGCCAATCTGCAGTTTCACCGTCAATGTATAGGTTTGGTTCAGTTCCAAAGCAATGTCGTTTTCTGCAAACTTGCTAAATCCTGCCTTGGACACGTTGACCGAGTACTTGCCGACCGGAAGTTGCAAAAACTGGAAACTGCCATCCGCCTCAGACGGTATCGACCTGCTGATACCAGTCTGCGTATTGGTGGCGGTCACTTGAGCGCCGGGCACGGCCGACCCGGTAACGTCAGTGACTGTACCTTTTATGTCTCCGGTCAATTGCTGGGCGCTGCCGGGGGCTGACAGCAGTCCCGCGTAGGTCACGATGCTCAACGTTGTGAGCATTAGGTTTCGTAAAGTTCGAGTCACGAATACACTCCCGTCGGGTAATATGCCGGTGACCTCAGCAATTCCCTTACCACCTGCTAACCCGTTGATCTACCAGAGAAGTAGTAGGTGTGAGCGACGGGACAATATAAGTTTTTGAATTTGAAATCCGGAAATGCGGACCGTAAGGGGGCTTATAGGTATGCTATCCAACAAAAAATGGGAGCCTTACGGCTCCCATTTCGTTTGGCAAAAATGGTCGTTGTGCTAGAAGATGAGCTTCAAAGAAAGCTGCATCTGCCGTGGATTGCTTGAGAATCCCTGGCTCCACTGCTGGAATACGCTGGATTGTGGTTCCAAAGTGGTGCGTTCGATATTACCGGTGATGTCGCCCTCGCCGCCAGAAGCAACGGGAGCGATGTCATCCAGAAATCCACCTGTATACTGCGGGTGGTTGAGGAGATTAAACGCGCGTGCCGAGAACTCGAGGTGAACTCGTTCAGTAATGCTGAAGCGCTTTACCAATGTCAAGTCGATGTCGTCGATCGGGTTCAACGAGATCGTATTGCGGCCTGCATTCGGAAGCGTACCTTCCGGCGCCTGGACGTATCTGGCGTTCGGGTTATTGGCGAGGAACGCAACCGTGTCGCCCGCGCTATTGGTAAGCGGAGTTGTTCCCGTGCCGAGATTCGCGGCACCGGCGGGATTGATGATGGTGCGATCCGGAGCGCTATCTACGTTCAGGTTGGAATCGACTGCGCTTTGAGCAGTGACCGGCTCGCCGCTCTGGAATTGGTAAGTTGGCGCGATCTCCCAGTTGCCGACGACGTTCTTCAAAAACCAGTTCCGATTCTTGAAGAAGGGGACATCGTAGAGCAACTCGAGCACCACGCGGTTGCGGTGGTCGAGCAGCGAGGAAGCCCACTCGGCAGCTAAGTTTTGCGAGTCTTGCGGCCGCCGTGGCGAAAGGACCGTCGAGTCCAGAGCGTCGGTGGCGTTATCGAGAGCGTGGCTCCAGGTATAGGAACCCTGGAATTGCAGACCGTTTGAAAGCCGCTTGGTTAACTGGTTCGACCAGCCGTTATAGCTTGAGCTGCCTTGCGGCATGAACGCGGTAACCAGGTTCCCGGTAAATCCGGCGTTCAGATAGGCTGGCACGAAAAACCCGCCGTTGTTGAACGCGTTGATGAGGCCGGCCTGCGTATTGGTCAGTGAATTGAGTTGCGCTTGGCTAGGAGCGGTGAAATACACCGGCAGGGCGTTGGAAGAATTCACCGTAGGCTGGAGATTCAGGTCGAGCTGTACGGGAAGGAATATTCCGCGGGTGCCGACATACCGGCTCTCAAATACGTAGCCGTTGCCAAACGAATGCTGGATACCGAAATTCCAGTTGTAGGCTTCGGGGCGCAATTGGTTGGGAATGAAGCCGGAGGTTGCCGCTGCAGCCGCCGCGCCTTCGGGAACTGGGCCGCCCGATGCCGAGGCGGGAATGCCGCCGCCCGCCAGGAAGCCGGTAGCGCCTAAGTTCGTGTTTTGAACAGTAGTGCTGAGCTGCGGCGGAAGGCTCAAAGTGCCGAGGTTGTTGTATAGTACGTCGCGGGTGATGCCGAATCCGGCGCGAACGGAAGTCTTGCCGCTGGTACCCGGCGAATACGCAACGCCGATGCGCGGCATGAAGTTATATTTCTGCGTGGTGGGCGAATGGAACTCGATTAATCCGGGAACGCTGGCGCTCGCATTCAGATCCTGGGTATTCTCAGAGAGCGGTACCGTCAGGTACTCGTAGCGAACCCCAAGGTTTACCGTCAGATTTGGCGTCACCTTCCAGATATCGTTGGCGAAGCCAGCGAGCAGTTGCTGGTTACCGTAATACACTACATTGCCCAGGCCGCGTTCCGCAAGACCGTCCGGGACATAGTCATATAGATAGTCGTTCAAGAAGCTCCACTCGTAATCGCCACGAGCTCGTTGGGTAAAGCTCGAGGGCGCGATGGAACTCCAGCCGTCAAAGCCGAACTTAAAGCTGTGATTGCCTTTGGTCCAAGACACGTTGTCGGTCAGTTGGTACAGATTCTGAATCGTGAACTGCGGGGCATTCGGGTCGGGCCCATACGCCGCGTTCAGTTCGTAGACATCGATGTTTGGAAATGCATCCAGCCCAGGGAAGGTCTGGCCTCCGAAGATCGGGAAGTCCTGGTAGAAGCGGTTGTAGCCCAAGCGGAATTCATTGATCACTGCGGGGGTAAACGTGTGGTACTCCGAGAGCGTGATCAGGTACGCATTATCAGGCTGTACGCCGAAGAATACGGCAGGAAATCCGGTTGCATCCTCGTTGCCGGTACGGTTCAGGATGAAGCGGGCCCGCAGGGAATCCTTATCCGAAATGTTGTAGTCGAGCGATGCGAGACCGACCTCGTTGTTGATGAAATCGGGTAAGGCAGACGATACCTGTCCCGTGGGAATGGTGAGCGCTCCCGTTGCGCCGGGCGCGAAAACGCCGGTTCCCAGCGCCTGGTTACTCCCGGGTCCCGGGGCGACAAGCACCGCCGTTCCGTTGGGCAAATTGGCTGGATTGGAGGCGACGGATGCAGTCCCGAGATATTTCTGGAACTGAGAAAGGTTGGTTGCGCTAATGCCAGGCAGAGACGACAGGATGGAGTATCCGGCTGCCGTGGGTGCATAGTATGCCGTAGAAGCCGTCTCGCCGATCGGGTTGTACTCGTAATCGACAAAGAAAAACAGTTTGTTGCGCTTTATCGGGCCGCCAAAATTACCGCCAAAACGATTGTTGTCAAGGCGCGGATGCAAAGGATCGCCTAAGACGTAGTTCAAGTTGTCCGCCGCGTTCAGGTTACGATTCTCAAAGTACTCGTAAAGTTCCCCGTGGAAGTCGTTGGTGCCGCTCTTTATGACTTGGTTGAACTGCCCGCCGGAGGAATGGCCGAAATCCGGCGAAAACTGGTTCTGCAGCATGGTAAATTCCGCCACGGCGTCGTTGGGCACCCCGACCAGCGGACCCGTCACAGAAAGGCTGTTATTGTCGATACCCTCGATCGTGAAGTTATTGTTGGTGGGCCGTTGTCCTCCGACAGAAGGACCCATTCCGTATCCGGCCCCGCCGCTCGTTGTCACGCCCGCCGAGAGCAGGGAGAGATTCAGTACACCGGAGCCCGCTTGTCCGCCGCTTGCGGACGGGAGGTCGGCAATCTCTTTCGTGTCATAAGTCGATTGCACTTGCGCCGTGGTGGTGTCAATGGGAGCCGATGTCTCGGCCACCTCCACGGTCGTCGAGGCGTGGCCAATCGCTAGGTTTACATTCGCCGTAATCGTAACGTTGAGGTCAACAGTTACATTTCTGACCTCAGCCTTATTGAACCCGCCCGCCGTAACGGTGATCGTATACTTCCCTATTGGCAGGTTTTCGAACCGATAATCACCGGCCGAGGTGGAGGTCGTAGTACTTTGAACGCCGGTGGCGTCGTGGGTGGCAACAATGGTTGCACCTGGTACGGTGGCGCCAGTCGGATCAAACACCGTGCCGGTGATATTTCCGCTTGTCAACTGCCCAAATGCAGGCAGTACCAGCAGCATCAACGTGACGAGCAGCAATGCGAACTGGGCTTTCAAAATTCTCATAGTCTCTGTTTCATCTCCCTAGTTGCTCTTTCGGAAACCCCAAAACGAGAATTCCGCCTCAAAGCCGGCACGATCTGAAGAGCCGTGCCCGCTTGCGGTTGACATCGGGAAGGCAATTTGAAGACCAACACCTTACGCCTAATAAAATGAGGCGCTTGCATGGTGAGATGGCCGGGTTATGTATTGAATCTAGAATATTACTGGCTTACATATCCCAATTGCCGAATTAGAATCAGCAGGTTCAGCTTTTTTTGTAAAATTAGGCAGTTTGCCGGTTAGAAGTCGGGACGGCTTCCATAGCACGCGCAATAAGAAACGAAACTCCGCATGCCAGCCGCGAAGCGGGTTCTGCCCCTGAAGCACCACCCGGAAGTGGTGCTCTGCAATAGCCGAGAATGAAATAAGACATACCGCTGTCCACGATGCCCGTATCGATCAAAGACATTGCGCGCCTGGCCGGCGTGTCGCACTCGACTGTGTCACGCGCGCTGCGCAACAGCCCGCTGATTCCGGCATCGACTGCGGAGCGCATTCAGCGCATAGCGAATAAAGCCGGATACGCAGCCAGCGCGGCTGCGCGCAGCCTGGTGATGCGGCGGACACAGACCGTCGGGGTAGTTGTGACCAGCATTGCCGATCCGTTCAACGGCGAGGTGTTCGCCGGGATCGAAGAGCTGGCCAATCAACACGGGTACGCCGTGGTGCTGGCCAACTCGCAGGGCAATGCGGACCGGGAGGTAATGGTGGTGCGGACGCTCCAGGAGCAGCGCATCGATGGAGTTTTGGTGGCTTCTTCCCGGGTGGGCGCATTTTATATGCCGTTGCTTTCGCAGCTGCAGATTCCGATCGTTTTGATCAACAATCATCATGCGAGTGAGTTTGCCCACTCGGTGAGTATCGACAACATGGATGGCGCCTACAAGGGCGTGCGGCACTTAATC
>Ga0070737_10004404_pt1 | contig 14180 bp, 6 predicted proteins | sample Coa_R1_10_FD_66438 | JGI IMG/M metagenome (GOLD analysis project Ga0070737, IMG submission 66438) | Surface soil microbial communities from Centralia Pennsylvania, which are recovering from an underground coalmine fire - Coalmine... | ecosystem: Environmental > Terrestrial > Soil > Unclassified ... | reverse complement strand
CAATGGAAGGCGAATTCGACCTTTGACCCTCAGGCTGCCGCCGCGGTCTATGCTCAGCGCCTGGATGAATGGGAACGAGCCGAGCAGCTCGGCTTTGACGGCGTCTATATTGCTGAGCATCACTTCAACTCAGTCTTGACTCCCTCGCCCAACGTCCTGCTTGGCGCCCTTGCACAGCGCACCAGGCGCATACGCCTCGGCGTCATGGTCAACGTGCTGTCTTTTCACGATCCCCTCAGGGTCGCGGTCGAGAGCGCGATGCTGGATCTGCTCAGTGGCGGACGGCTGGATGTCGGGGTGGGGCGAGGGGTCAGCATTCGCGAATACGAGGGCCACCATTTGGCCTGGGAAGAGGGACGTGCGCGAGTGATGGAGGGAATGGAACTGGTGCTTCAAGCCTGGACCCAGGATGTAGTCCAGTTCAACGGCCAGTTCCGCCAGTTGGGCCCGGTGCGAGTCTCACCCAAACCGCTGCAGCAACCTCACCCGCCGGTGTGGGCTGCCGCCTACAGCGACGAAACGATTCGCTGGGCGGCGGACAAGAATTTTTCAGTGGGATTTACCCTGGTGCCGACCGAAGCGATTTGCCGCCAGCTCGACCTCTATCGCCAGTTGATGGAGCGACGCGGCCGCACTGCCGGGCCCCAGCGAATTCTCGTCACTCGCCCGGTGTTCGTTGGAGCCACCGACGCGCAGGCGCGCGCCGACAGCGAAGGCCCGATCAATGACATGTTCCGCTATTTTTCCCCGCCTGGGATCAAGGGTGAGATCAGGCAATGGCCGGCCGGGACCAAATTTTACAGCGAATTTTATCGCGCATTCCTAAAGCGAAACTTGAGCTTTGAGGATCTTATCGAGGCCGGGATCATCGTGGTCGGCGGGGCCGATACCGTGGCCCGCAGCATCGCCACCCAGCTGCAGCGTACCGGAGCTGATAATTTCCTAGCTTGGATGAACTTGGGCGCGATGAACGCCGACTTGGCGCGCGCTTCGCAGGAGGCTTTTGCAGCTCAGGTGATGCCCCGTCTGCGTCAGTCACAGCGCGCGCCCGCTCGCTAAATCGCTTAGGGCGTCGCGCGCGGTAACTGTACCGCTAATAGCGCGGACCGCCTTTGATTGAGCCAGGTTTTCTTTTAGCCTTTATTGCATGGCGCTGCCTGTTTGCCGTCGGTCGGTCGTAAAAGTGCCGACAGGCAAAGCAAGGCGCTGCTATACTGTGGTGCTGAAGGGAAGTCTTCGAAGATGGTCGGTCACATTATCATTGAAGGGGTAACGCCTTGCGGCGAATGCGGCCGTTATCCAATCAAACGGGTAGTGGGCGAGGCCTGCATAGTTGAAGCGGACGTCTTTCGCGATGGCCACCAACTCCTCAAAGCGTCGCTGCTATGGCGACGCGCCGACGCTGAAGGGTTCAATGAAGTACCAATGCAGGCGCTGGCCAACGACCGCTGGCGCGGCCAGTTTGTTCCTCTCGACAACGTCCCTCACATTTTTACCATCGAAGCCTGGACTGACCGGTTTGGTTCCTGGCTGAGTGATTTCATCAAAAAAGTCCACGCCGGCAAAGCGGTCAGGGGCGATTTGCTGGAGGGGATCGCGTTATTGCGCGACAGCAATGGCTACGCCCAAGCTGAAGACGCTGAACTGATCTTGCGCGCAATCGCTCAGCTCACGCCTTTGAACGACGCGACCGCGGCGCTTGCGATCGTCACGCAGCCTGAGCTGACACAGGCCATGGGTCGCGCACTTGTACGCCCCGACAAGACCCGATATGAGCCGGCGGTTCGTGTGATTGTCGATAGAGAACAAGCGCGCTTTAGCGCTTGGTACGAAATCTTCGTGCGCTCTCAGGGCGATCAGCCCGGTCATTCCGGAACCTTTGCCCAAGCCGAGCAGCGCTTGCCGGCGATTCGCGACATGGGCTTTGACGTAGTTTACCTAACCCCGATCCACCCCATCGGCGAGACCAACCGCAAGGGGGCGGGCAATAGCCTGCACGCCCGGGACGGCGATCCGGGCAGCCCGTGGGCGATCGGCAATCAATCGGGCGGTCACACAAGCATTGACCCGGCGCTGGGCACGATCGAAGATTTCGACCGTTTCGTGGCCGCCGCCAACCGTCTAGGCATGGAGGTCGCGCTGGATTTTGCCATTCAATGCTCGCCCGACCATCCGTGGGTCAAACAACACCCGCAATGGTTCCAGCATCGGCCCGACGGTTCAATCAAGTATGCCGAAAATCCACCCAAGGAATACCAGGACATTTATCCGATCGATTTTGACACGTCGGATTATGAAGCGCTGCGGCAGGAACTGCTCAACATTGTCCGCTATTGGATTGCTCACGGGGTTCGCATTTTCCGGGTCGATAACCCGCACACCAAACCGGTTGCGTTTTGGTCCTGGCTCATCGCAGAGGTCCAGACTGTTCGCCCTGACGTCATATTCTTAGCCGAAGCATTCACTCGGCCAAAAATGATGATGGCACTGGCAAAGGCCGGTTTCACTCAATCCTACTCGTATTTCACCTGGCGAAATACCAAGGTTGAGTTGACCAACTATTTGAGCGAACTAACGCAGCCCGCGGTAAGCGATTTTTTCCGCCCCAATTTTTTCGCGAACACTCCCGATATTCTAAGTCCGATTCTTCAGACGGGCGGTGCGCCGGCTTTCAAGATGCGCCTCATACTCGCGGCAACCCTTTCCCCCGCCTATGGTATCTACAGCGGTTTCGAGCTGTGCGAAAATGAAGCAGAACCGGGAACAGAGGAGTATTTGGCTTCGGAAAAATACCAGATAAAAATTCGTGATTGGAATCGGAAGGGAAATATCAAGGAGTTCGTAGCGCTGATCAACCAGATTCGCAACGCCAACCCCGCGCTACGTGAGTTTACCAATTTGCGCTTTTTAACCACCGACAGTGAAGACATAATTCTATATGCAAAAGCAACTGCCGATTTGGGCAACGTTATCCTCGTTGCTGTCAACCTCGATCCTTTCCAGGCTCATTATTGCACCGCTTTCGTGCCCCCAGAGGTGGTGGGCGTGGCCCCTGGACAACGCTATCGGGTGACCGATTTGCTCACTGGTGCGGTCTATGAATGGGGCGACCGCAACTACGTTCGCTTGGACCCGGTCATCGAGCCGGCGCACATTTTACGGGTTGACGGCCGTTTATGAAACGCAACGGAGGCTACTCACCTTCCGATCCACTCTGGTACAAGGACGCCATCTTCTATGAATTGAGGGTGCGCTCCTTTTACGACAGCAATGGCGACGGGATCGGCGATTTCGCGGGGCTCACCGCGAAGCTTGACTACCTTTACAAACTGGGGGTTACGACGCTCTGGCTATTGCCTTTTTTCCCCTCTCCGTTGCGCGACGACGGTTACGACATTTCCGATTATACCAATGTCCATCCCGACTACGGCACGCTGGCCGATTTTCGCAAATTTCTGCGTGAAGCGCACGCGCGCAACCTGCATGTCGTAATTGAGCTGGTCTTGAATCACACTTCCAGTCAACACGAATGGTTTCAGCGGGCGCGTAATTCACCGCCTGGCAGCAATTTCCGCAATTATTACATCTGGAGCGACGATCCTGAACGTTATAAGGACGCCCGGATAATCTTTCAGGATTTCGAGCCATCCAACTGGTCCTGGGATCATGCGGCAAAGGCGTACTATTTCCACCGTTTTTATTCTCATCAGCCTGACCTTAATTATGACAACCCAGCGGTACGCCGCGAGATGCTGCGGATTGTTGATTTCTGGCTAGGGCTGGGGGTTGATGGATTGCGCCTGGACGCCGTGCCCTACCTATATAAGCGCGAGGGGACCAACTGCGAAAACCTTCCGGAGACCCACGCCTTTCTTGTCCAATTGCGCCGCCACATCGACGATAACTTCTTCGGACGGATGCTGCTGGCGGAGGCTAACCAATGGCCGGAGGACGCGGCGGCCTATTTTGACGAAGGCCGGGAATGCCAGATGGCGTTTCATTTTCCCTTGATGCCGCGGATGTTTCTTGCCGTCAGGATGGAAGAACGCTTTCCCATGGTGGATATTTGGTCGCAGACTCCGCCGATTCCTGAGACCTGCCAGTGGGCGCTGTTTTTGCGCAACCACGACGAACTTACCCTGGAAATGGTCAGCGAGGAAGAGCGCGACTACATGTATAGGGCCTTCGCCAAGGAGCCGCGGATGCTGCTCAACCTGGGAATCCGGCGTCGCTTGGCTCCGCTGTTGGGTAACAATCGACGTGCGATCGAACTTAACAATGCACTTTTGTTGTCGCTACCTGGCACTCCCGTGATCTACTACGGCGACGAGATTGGAATGGGAGACAATCTTTCGCTGGGTGACCGCGACGGAGTTCGCACGCCGATGCAGTGGAACGGCGATCGCAACGCCGGCTTTTCCACCGCCAATCCGCAGCATCTGGTTCTGCCGCTGGTAATCGATTACGAATACCATTACCAGGCCGTAAACGTGGAGGCTCAGGAGGCCAATCCACATTCGCTGATGTGGTGGATGCGCCGGTTGATTGCGCTGCGCCGCCAATTCAAGGCCTTTGGCCGCGGTTCGATCGATTTTCTTAACCCTGAAAACCCGCATGTTCTGGCTTTTGTCCGTCGCTATCAGGACGAGCGAATTCTGGTGGTCGCCAACCTTTCGCGCTTTGTCCAATACGTCGAGCTGGACCTGTCGGAATACCAGGGAATGGTTCCGGTCGAACTTTTTGGACGTAATCAATTTCCCACCGTTAGCGAACGCCCTTATTTGTTGACCCTCGGCCCGCACGGTTTCTTTTATTTTTCACTCGAGAAGCGTCACGCACAGGCGCAAGTTGAGCAGAGGCCCTACCAACCGCCCCGGTTGGAGCTAGCCGGCACTCTGGAGAGCCTGTTACGGGGCTACAACCGCTCTGCGCTGGAGCAGGTGTTACCCGACTATCTGCCTCGCTGTCGCTGGTTTCGGGCCAAGTCCCGCTCAATTCGCACGGTTACAGTCGGGGATGCGCTTGAGATCAATGAAAGCGGTGGCGATGCTTTTCTCGTGCTGCTCAACGTCTCTTACCGTAATGCGGAGGCCGAGACATACGTATTGGCGCTGGCTTTGGCTAGCGGCGAGCAAGCCGCGCACATTCGCGCCCATTACCCCGAACGAATCATTGCGGCCAGTTATCGCGCCGATCGCAATGGAGCGTCGGAAGGCGTGCTCTACGACGCGCTGGCGCAGCCTGAGTTCGGTCGTGCCTTGCTGGCGATGATCGAGCGTCCGCGCCGAGTCAGGGGTTTATCGGGTGAATTGCAAACCTCCCCTACACACATCCTGCGCGAGCTGCGAGGAGCCAGGAACGAGGTGCTCGAGGTCCGCGCGGTCAAGGCCGAACAAAGTAACACTTCGCTGATATTCGGCGACCGGCTGATTTTGAAAGTTTATCGGCGTCTCGATGCCGGGATAAACCCCGACGTCGAAATCAGCCGCTTTCTCACTGAGCATACGCCATTCAACAATATTCCGCGGCTGGCCGGTTGGATCGATTTTCATAACAATAAGGGCGAGGTCCGGACCGCGGCCATTCTTCAAGAGTACGTCGCCAACCAGGGCGACGCCTGGGAGTTCACCTCCTCTGAGCTCAAGCGCTATTTCGAGGTGACTGCCGCCTCCGGCCAGCCGCCCGCCCTTCCCGAGCAGCGTTTCATGGCCTTGCTGGACCAGGAGCAGCCCGATCCTGTCGCAGCCCAATACGTCGGCGCCTATCTCCAAGCGGCAAGTTTGATGGGCCAGCGAATCGCCGAGTTGCATCTCGCCCTGCTCAACAGCAGCGACGTGCCGGCCTTTGCGCCCGAGCCGTATTCCGCCCTTTACCAGCGCTCCGTGTTTCAATCGATGAGCAATCTGCTCTCTCAAGCAGTGCGTCAGCTTCGGAGCAAGCTGACCATCTTGGATGACAAGATACGCCCTCGCGTCGAGGCGATCGTTGCCAGCCAGAGCCAGATTGCCGCTAAATTTTCCGCGTTTGCCCGGCGCAAAATAACGGTCGCGCGGCTGCGCTGCCATGGTGACCTTCATTTGGGTCAACTCCTCTACACCGGAAAGGACTTCGTCATTATCGATTTTGAAGGCGAGCCCGCCCGTCCCTTAAGCGAACGCAGGCACAAGAGTACGGCCTTGCGCGATGTGGCTGGCATGCTGCGCTCGTTTCAATACGCCGCCTTGAGTGCGGCGATCGAGCAGCAACATATCGGACCGAAATCAGACCCCGGCGTCACTGAAGGCTGGGCGCGCCTGTGGCAGATCTGGTCGTGCTGGGCTTTTTTGCGGTCCTATATGCAGACTGCCGGTAGCGGTCCGCTAATTCCCGCGGACCGTGAGGAATTGCGTATCCTGCTGGAAGCCTTTGTAATGGAAAAAGCAGTCTACGAGTTGGGTTATGAGCTGAATAACCGCCCGGAATGGCTATCTATTCCACTGCTTGGCATTTCGGAAATCCTCGGCTTACCCATCGCCAGCGCGCTTGCAAGCGATACTTCGCCCACAGCCTAAGTAGTGTCGCGATTCGTAAGTACCTGAAGCGGTCAGCCCCTGTAGAGAAGCGAACGCATGCCTGCACAGTCATGGGTTCTCGGACAGTCGGCGAGCCATGGCGTAATAGAGCGCGCCAAAATCGAAACAAAACAGTAGCGGTCTCCGCGACCGCAAAACGCTCCGCTTGTCCCTGAGGCTCAACGCTGCGCAATCGGACAACGTCGGTGCCGCGGCGGGCCGCCGCTCTTGGAGCCGGGTCAGTTACATACGCAATATTCGCACGAACCCAGATTGGCGCCTTGCGCCGAATTGAGCAGCGCAAAACCTGACAAGCCGGGGGCGGAGAGATTGGGCAGGCCGGGTTCGGCCTCGGAGGCGGCAATCGGCGGAGCTGGAGTCGGAAAGAAGTTGAACACTGGTGGCGGCACGAAAGCCGAGGCCGGCTTGCGGTCGAACAGATATGCCAAGCATTGGTTCACCGCGTCTTGGCGGGCTTGAAACGGTCCGGCGGCCTGAACGTTGCCAACCCAGCGCGTCCGACCTGCCGACCCATAGCAGCTACAGGAATAGCCACCGGGGGTCGGCGTCGGACTGGGCGTGAGCAGCCCAGCTACGGCAGACAGGGGAGGCAGCGCACCGATCGAGGGGATGCCGGCGGGAACCGCGGGTAGGGGCGATATCACCGCGCCTGGCGGTGGGGGAGGCGGACTCAACGGCACCGGTGGCGCCCCGAGTTGTGCCCACACCGCGTTTTGATATCGGGCGGGCAAAATGGTACTGAGCAGCGCAGCCGTCACGAGACTGGCGATCATCATCAGCCGCGCAAAATGAAGTGGCTGCTTTCGTAGGCGCGGGCCTATGTCAGTCCTGGCACTCGTCTTCCTATCGCGATGTCGGCTAACAGCGTTCCAACGCCGTCTTCTAAGATGCCTTCCCATCATTGAAATAACGCGGAGTTAAAATGGGAAATGTGGAGCATTTTAATGTTTTTATTGCACGCAATTGATCAAAATTGCGCGAACCATGGTGTCTCGGGAGCATCCGCAACTTGAAACTGGATCTTAAAGCTTTTGAGTAGAGTACCGTCGGCATGTCTGAGCGCGAGTTTTGCCTGCTCCAGAGCGACCGCGCTTTGCACTTGCGCACCCTGGGCCGCAACCAATTGGTTTTTGTATTGCAAAATGTCGTGGATCGCTGCGGTACCTACCCGGAAGCGCTTTTGCTCCTCGCTCAGCGCCAAGGTCCAGTAGCGAGTTGCGGCCTCGGTGGCTTTGATTTGAGCGACTGCCGAGGCTAAGTTGGCAAGCGCTCCCTGCACGTTGACAACGACCTGGGCCAGTGCTGCGCTGTAGTTACGACGCATTTGCTCGTAATTCATTTTGGCCTGTTCGTAGTAAGCCTTTTCCACCGCGTCATCCAATGGCATCTCAAAGGAAAAGGTGACGGCATATTGATAAAAACTTGAATCCAGCATCCTGTTGAGCGCCGTCGCATACGATCCGCTGAAGGGAAGAAAGGCGTAGCCAGGTGCTCCGGGAGGAGTGAGCGCGGAACCCGAGGTCAAACAGTTAGTAGGCAAGCCAGCTATGCTCGGGCCGCACAGCGCTTCGCCTGCGAGCGAGGTAGCTTCGAACTGCGCGCTGAAATTGAGCTGCGGCAGGAGCTGATTGCGCCACCAGCTCGCCATCACCTTAGCCCGACGTAACCCCTCGCGCATGGCCGCCAACGAGGGTAAGTCGGCAATCGCATTTTCCAACGAGTGCTCCTCCTCATCGGTCACGTTTTCGCTAACATTGGGGCTTTGCGCAGGTTCGATCCGTTGCGGCAAAAAGGTATGAGCTGGATTGAGCATTGCATCCTGACGCAACACGGCACGGGCGGTCCTTACGGCGGCAATGGCCGCGTCCAGATTGGCGCGGTCAGTGGCGGCTGCCGCGCGCGCCTCTTCCAGCATGATCGGCGGTTGCTTTCCCACCCGTACCGCTACCGCGTTATCGCGGATCACCTCTTGGTCGAATTGTAGGGCTTGGCGAGCTACCTTCAAGTTGGCCTCGGCCAGGTAGAGGTTCCAATAATCGTCCGCCACTGCCTGAACCAGGTCGTTGAGCTGTTGCGCGTAACCTAGTTGCGCCTGGCGGTTAGCAGACTTGGCGATATCAATGTTGATGGTGGCGTAACCCAACCCGAAATCCCGTAGCAAAGGCTGGAGAAACGCAAAGCCAAGGCTTGGGGTATAGCTAGGATTAATTGACACCGAATAGCTGTTGGTATTTTGCCATTGGTTTTCAAAAAAGACGGTCAATCTGCCGTTGCTTGCCGCCAACATCTTGTTGATTGTGAAATTCCATTGGTAACCGGCCGTCGACAAATTGTGTGACCCATCTACAGTTGACAGTACCGAGGTGCCCGGAACCACGCTGCCAAGGGCGATTGGCGAGGCAACAACGCGCGGGTCGAACTCGCCCTGCGCCATCTCGACCGCTTCCGCGCTGCCGACCGGCACCATGCGTGCCGCCAAAACATTAGGATTGTTGCGCAGCGCCAGATAGATCACCTGCTTGAGGCTTAGCTGATTGACTGTGGGATCCGAGCTGCCAAGGTATTCGCGTGTCAGCAAAGTCTCGGGCGGCATTGTTACGCCGGGCGACCATTGATGGCGCAGCACCGCGGGCAGAGACCACACTCCGGTTTGCCGCTCCAGCGGTACCCTCAGCTCCGGTGAAATACTGGCTTGGAAGCTTGTCGGCGTCTGCGCAATAAGCGGTGCGCTACCTGATGAAGCGCCAAGGGCGGGTGAGACGCTCCAACCAACCACGAGAGCCACCGCCAATGCGACGAAGGCTCCGGATGCCTGAGACGTCCGCTTGGAGGCGTGCTTGGGAAATCGGCTTACGATTGGCGGCACCGTCATGGTTCAGAAGCGCGCGTACCACGAGCGTGAGACTACGGGTTGGAGCGTGAAGGCGATCTGAAAATGGTGGAGCAAAGTGCCGTTGGCATGCCACAGTGCCAACTTGGCGTTTTCCAGATCGATCTCGGCTTGCACCTGATTGCCTCGCGCATTGATGTATTCGCTTTGGTACTGCAAGAGATCGTGAGTAGAGGCCATTCCGGCCCGGAAGCGCACCTGTTCGTTATGTAACGCGTGCCTGGCATATTGAACCGCTTCGCTCGTAGCCTGCACGCGGTCGACATCGGCCTGGGCGTTAGCCAGCCCGTTTTCAACTTCGTTGACCGCCTGGCTAAGCGCGGCTTGATATTGCAAGCCGATCTGCTGGTAGGCAGCACGGGTTTGGGCCAAGGCCGCGCGCGCGGTGGCGTTGGCCAGTGGCCGCTCGAAGGAGAGGATAGCCACATAGTTGTAAAAGCCGAAGCCGAACATCTGGTTGAGCGCTGAGGCGTAATTGCCTGAAAAGGGCAGGGCGACGCCCGGCATATTGGGTTTGTCTCCATTGATGGGACCGGGCGATTGAATACAATTGTCTAGGCTACTGTATCCAAAGTTCGGCCCGCACACGGCATCTCCAGCCAACGAATTGATGGAGATTTGGCTCTGCGCGTTGACTTGCGGCAGTAGCTGATTTTCCGAATACTTGACCTGCAGCAGTGCCGCGCGAATTGCCTCGCGCATTTGCGCCAGCGAAGCGCGATTCTCCACCGCGCTAACTAGCGCGTCGCGTTCATCGGTGTCGATATAAGCATCAGGATTGGGCCGATCGGAGGGAGTGATCTGGCGTGGGACAAAAGTGCCCGCCGGATTAAGCATTACATCCTCGCGCAGCGTATTGAGTGCGTTCTTGAGGGCGGCGCGTGAACTGTAGAGATTGGCGCGGGCGGTAGCTTCGGAAGCTTGAGCTTCTTCCAGATCCAACGGGGCCAGCATTCCAACCCGATGCTGGACCGAATTGACATGGACGAGATCGCGGTAAAATCTAAGCCCTTCCTCGGCAACCGCCAAATTCTCCTGGGCTGCGACCACACTCCAGTAATCGCCGCCCACCTTTTGCACAAAGTCGGTCAACGCCTGCGCATAACTCCATTGCGCCTGTTTTTGGCTGGACTCTGCTAAGTCCACGTTGATCGTGGCGAAACCCCAGCCAAAATTGCGCAGCAGCGGCTGTGACAATGACAGCGCCAAAGTTGGAGTGTACGAGGGATTAATGGTTTGGGTAAGGTTGTTGGTCTCGGTGCGTAGGTTGTTGAACGTCAGGCTCAAGGTGCCGTTGGTGCTGGCCAGGATCTTGTTAACCCCAAAATTCCAGGCATAGGTTTTGGTTTCAAGAGCATTTCCTTGAAAGGTCTCGATCGGCGTCGTGGCCGGAATCACCGTCTTTTGCTGTTGCGCCACGCCAGTCAGATCGGGATCGAAGATACCAGCCTGTTGCATCACGCTGGCATCAGCCATTACCGGCTGCAAGCGCGCGGCCAGCACTCCGGGGTTGTTGCGCAGAGCCAGATATATCGCCTGCTTTAGGCTCAAGGGTTGGCTGCCGCTATCGATACTGCGCAGATAGCTGGCGCTGAGTTCGGTCAGCGGGGAGGAGGCTCGTAGAGGAAAAAACTGGTTTAGCAGGATTGCAGGCAGGGAGAGCACAGAATCATCGTGCTCGAATTGTCGGGTCGCTTGTGGCCCGACCGCGAGATCGGGCGCGCTTTGCCCGGCCAGCGTACTAGCTTCTCCGCTCCCAACGGAGGTGGCGGCTACCTGCCCGCACAATCCCAGCCCTGCGAGCTCCATCCAGATGCCGAGAAGGATCGCGGCCACGCGCGTGCCGCCTCGTGCTGAAACCATAATTCCTCTCCTTCGACTGGGTCTTAACCATGACAGTTTGCTTTGCGCGTGCAAGCTGCTGGGATGCTGCCCCCGACGGCGATAGTATTTCATCAAGGGTACGTCCCTGACCGTGACTTGAGCCGCCAAGACGATTGGTGGGCCTATACGGTTGACGCCCGGGCGGGTGCCGGCGTTGGTTGCCGAAAAGGCGCCGCGTATGATTTCCAAGCCGAGTCGCACAATTTGGCCGACCCTCGCGTCCGCCACGTGAAATCCGCGCCCAGGCACGCGATGAACTACCCGCTCCGACTTGATAGCAAACTGCTGGCGGTCCCTGGAATCGGCCCCAAGCGCGCACAAATGCTGGCTGCGCGCGGCCTGCTCAGCGTGGGCGATCTACTGCTCTACCTGCCCACGCGCTATCGCGACTGGCGCACGCCCCAGCCGATCGAGCGATGCGAGCCCGGAACAGTAGTGACCCTGGCCGGAGAGCTGGAGGGCCTAAGCGCGCGTCCGATGCGCGGGGCGTGGGGCCGGCGAATCGTCGAGGGGTGGTTGCGCGAGGAGGGTGGGGAGCGGATGGCGGTTATCTGGTTCAACGCACCCACCTACCTGTGCGACACCTTGAAAGCCTACGGCCAAGTCGTGCTCCAGGGACGGGTACGCCACGGCGTGCAGGGGCGAATGGAGCTGCACCACCCGGAAGTGTTTCCCCGCCACCAGGCCCCCGCGATCGTGCCCGAGTACGCCCTAGGCGCGGAATTGGGGCAACGCCTGATGCGCAGCCTGATCGCCCGTGTCCTGCCTGCCGCCGCCGCGCTTCCCGCGCTGGTGCCCGCGCCCTTGCGCGCCGACGCCGGCTTGCTCCCGCCCGCCGATGCCGTGCGCTACCTGCATCAGCCGCCGCCGCAGGCCGACCTGGACGCACTTGTCGAAGGTACCACCGCGGCTCATCGCACACTGGCCTTAGACGAGCTGTTCGCCTTCGACCTGGCCCTGATGATGGAGCGTTCGCACGCGCGCGAGCGACAAGGGGTCAGTTTCGACCGGCCGGCGGTTCTCAGCACGCGCTTTCTCAAAGAACTCCCCTTTGCTCTCACCGGCGCACAGGAGCGGGCGATCGTCCAGCTTCAGGCCGACATGGCGGCGCCGTGGCCGATGAATCGCTTACTGCTGGGCGACGTCGGCAGCGGTAAGACAGTGGTCGCGCTGTGGGCGGTGGTACGAGCGATCGAACATGGTTACCAGGCCGCGGTGATGGCGCCCACGGAGTTGCTGGTCGAGCAGCATTACCACACCTTCGCCCGCCTGGCCGGAGCGCTTGGCATTCGCGCCGAGTTGCTCAGCGGTAGGCTTGGCGCAAGTGCTCGCGCACGAGTGCTGGAGCGCGCGGCGCGCGCCGAACCGATGGTTCTATTCGGAACCCAGGCGCTCATCCAGAGCAAGGTCAGGCTGGGCCGCCTGGGGCTGGCGGTGATCGACGAACAGCATCGCTTCGGTGTCTTCGACCGCCTGCGCCTGCGTGCCTTAGGACCCCAGGCCGATTTGCTGTTGCTGAGCGCAACACCGATACCTCGCAGTCTGGCGCGGGTAATGCTCGCCAACCTGGATGTAATGCGGTTGGATGAGAGGCCGCCGGGCCGGGCCAGCATCAAAACCGAAATCGCCGTCGAGAGTCAACTCGAACAGGTCTGGGCGCGCTTACGTGCAGAAGTTGACGGCAAACACCAAGCCTACTGCATCCTGCCTCTGATCGAGGATGATGACCAGCCGGACTTGGCGGTGGAAAGCGCGGCCCGAGCCTTGGTCCAAGGCCCCCTGGCGGGTCTACAGGTTGGCATCATGCACGGGCGACTGAGCGCGGCCGCCAAACAGGAAGTGATGCGTCGCTTCCGCGACGGCGAGCTGGCGGTGTTGATCGCGACCACGGTAGTCGAGGTGGGAATCGACGTGCCTGCGGCCAGTGTGATGGTGGTATTAGCGGCCGAGCGCTACGGCCTGGCTCAGTTACATCAACTCCGTGGTCGAATCGGACGAGGGAGCCAGCCCAGCCACTGTTTCCTGGTAATCTCGGATCGGGCGGGGAGTTCTGCGCGCGCTCGGCTGCAGGTGCTAGTCGAACAGGATTCCGGCGCTGAAATCGCTCAGGCCGATCTTCAATTGCGCGGCCCCGGCGACCTCTTCGGCATTCGCCAGGCCGGCCCGCTGCCGTTGCGCTTTGCGGGCTGGCTACGTGACTTGAAAAGCGTCCAGACCGTGCGCGAGCTTGCTAACCGCTGGCTTATCACCGACCCTGATCTTGAGAGCGCGCTGTCGCAGGGGTTGCGCCAAGCGGTCGAGCAGATGATGGCGCGAGCTGCCGACTGGGAGCAGTTGGGCAGCGCCGGTTAAAGAGGACAGCCGGAAGTGGCCAAAAAAGCCCAGATTAACGCCGTACGCACAGTACGCGAAGTATCGGCCGGTGGCCTGATCTGGCGGCGCGACGAAATCGGTGGCGAACCCATGGTGGTATTGGTCCGACCCGCCGGGCGCAGCACCTGGGTGATACCTAAGGGAGGGCTAGAGCGCAACGAAAGTCGCGAACAGGCAGCGGTGCGCGAATGTCGGGAAGAAACCGGCTACGAGGTCGAAGTCGGACCGGTTTTGGGCCGGATTAACTATTTCTATACTCGCCGCGACGATCACAGCGGCCAGCCAGTGCGAGTGTTCAAGCGGGTGGATTTCTTTTTGATGAAACACCGAGGCGGTGATGCCTCTGCTCACGACCACGAGATCGACGAGGTGCGCTGGTTCCGGATCGACGAGGCCTTGCAGCGCTCCTCCTACCGCAACGAGCGCGAGCTGATTGCCAAGGCGCGGGAAACGCTCAGCCA
>Ga0070737_10004402_pt1 | contig 14182 bp, 12 predicted proteins | sample Coa_R1_10_FD_66438 | JGI IMG/M metagenome (GOLD analysis project Ga0070737, IMG submission 66438) | Surface soil microbial communities from Centralia Pennsylvania, which are recovering from an underground coalmine fire - Coalmine... | ecosystem: Environmental > Terrestrial > Soil > Unclassified... | reverse complement strand
AGCCCTGCGAGCCGAACCAGAACCACAGATTGCCAAGCTTCTGCTCGATGCCCAGCCATTCGCCGGCCAGCGAGCCGCCTACCACCAACACCAGCGCGGCAAACAGCACATTGACCCCGAGACGCTGCCCTTTGGGCTCGACGCCGCTCACCGCTGGAGCGATGAACAGTCCCGTGGCCAGCCAGGAGGTGGCGATCCAGAAGATAGCAAGCTGCAGGTGCCAGGTGCGGGTGATGGAGTACGGCAACCAGCGCGCCAGCGGGATGCCGAAAAAGCCGTTGCCTTCCACTCCATAGTGCGCAGTCAGCACGCCGCAAGCCATCTGTGCGACCCAAAGCGCGACCACAACCAGAAAATACTTGACCGTTGCGCGCTGCGAGGGCGTCGGCTTCAGCGCAAGAAGAGGATCGGTTTGCGGCTTGGCGCTCGCTGCGGGCGCCTCACGCTTCGAGCTGATATACCACACCAGCGCGCCCACGCCGGCCAGCAACAGCACAACGCTGATGATGCTCCAGATCACAGCGTCGCCGGTCGGACGATTGCCCACCAGCTCTTCGTGCGGCCAGTTCTGCGTATAGGTGATGCTTTGGCCCGGGCGATCCGTGGACGCCACCCATGCCGTCCACCAGAAGAACGCCGCCATTTGCTGTTGCTTGACCGGGTCCGTCAGGGCGCCGCGCGGGATCGAGTATGCACTGCGGCCGTTCTGGAAAACATCCGCATAATAAGTCGCGAGCTGCCGATAAGCGGCGGCCTGCACCGGTTCAATGGTGACGGTGCCGGTCGCAGCATCATAAGTGTTGCGGCGCATCATCTGTTGCAGGCGCGCGCGCAGTGCCGCTTGCTGCTCCACGGAAAGTGCGGCGTAGCCGGTCGCGCCCTTTTCTCTGGCCCAGCGATCGAGAATGATTTCACATTCGCGGTGAAGATAATCGCCGGTCCAATCCGGCGCAACGTAAGCTCCGTGCCCGAAGACGGTGCCAATCTCTTGTCCCCCCAGGGACTGCCAGACGTTCTGGCCGTCCATAACGGTAGAACCCGAAAACAGGACTTGTCCATCAGTGGTTACTAACTTGGTGGGAATCGGCGGGGCGCTTTTAATTCCCTTGTATCCCACCCCGCCCAATACTGCGAATGAAGCTATTAAAACAATTGCCAGTGCAATCCAGAGTCGTTTCAAAGACATTCCAGGCTTCCTCCTAAAAGGGACCTCGTTTGCAATTCTGTCCGGCCCACGGACCGGAGACGATGACTAAAGTCACGGCTTGGCGAGGCAATTTCAAATCGCACGAAATTTCCTTCTCAATCGCGGTTCGCTTCCGTCAAATCGCGCCTGTGCACGTCGGGCGAACAGCGAAATGCAGCTTTCGCTGTGACACAAGTCATCGCCGCCCGCTCTCGACCCGCGTAACAAATAGAAAGGAAAAAAGAGGTGAAGAATTTATGGCGACACAACCACTGCGAGTCCAACCGGGCGATGCTGCGGCGGAGCAGATCGAGATCACCAGGCAACGTGAGATGGCGCTCTCGCGGATGCTGATGACCTACATCACCACCGGCCTCTTCTTTATGCTGCTGCCCGGCACCTTCCTCGGCCTCTGGAGCCTGTTCGCCATCAGTGCTGCACAGAAACCCGGCTTCGTGCCCGCTGCCTGGATCCAGGCCCACGGACACGCCCAGGTCTTCGGATGGATCGGCAGCTTCATCCTCGGCATCGGTTTTTATTCGATTCCCAAGATGCGCCGGGCGCAGGCTTTCGCCATGTGGGAAGCCTGGGCGTGCTGGGCGATGTGGACCAGCGGGGTTGTGCTGCGGTGGTTGGTCGGCCTTTACGAGTGGCACTGGCGCGTGGCGATGCCGCTCTCGGCCGGGCTGGAGTTGCTGGCCTTCTTGATTTTCTTTCGTACTGTTTCCTCCCACCGTCCTGCGGCGGGCGCTGATGGGGTCCAACCCAAGCTGGACCGCTGGATCCTAGTGGTGATCGCCGGCACCGTCGGCCTCTTCGCAACCCTGATCGCCAATTCCGGCGAATCCGTGTACCTCGCGCTGCACGGCTCTTCGCCGGCGTTCGCAGTGAACTTCGATCAGCGATTTCTCGTCCTGATGGCTTGGGGCTTCATGGTGCCGTTTGTTTGGGGATTCAGCGCGCGTTGGCTCCCGACCTTCCTCGGTCTGCGCGAGATGTGGGAACGCGGACTGATGCTGGTGGTGGCGATGAACACGACGGGAGTGGTTCTTGCGCTGTGGGGAATCTTCCGCGTGGCAGTCTTCCTGCTTCTGGCTGCGGCCCTTGTCTCATGGGTGGCGCTCAGGCTGGCGATGCCCGCGATCAAGCCGGCCAAAATCCAGGGCGTACATCGGTCCTTTCCTTATTTTGTCCGGCTGGCTTACGGCTGGCTGGTGGTGGCCGCCGCTCTGGGCGTGTGGGCGGCGTTTGCGCAGCATTCCGAAGGCATCTGGGGAGCCTCGCGCCATGCTTTGACCGTCGGCTTCATCGCCACCATGGTCTTCGCCATCGGACAGCGCGTGCTGCCCGCCTTCAGCGGTATGCGCTTGCTCTACAGTCCCAGGCTGATGGGCCTGAACCTTGGGCTGTTGGCGATCGGCTGTCTGCTGCGCGTCAGCTCTGAAGTGTTGGCCTATCAAGGGATACTTGCGCTGGCATGGAAGACGCTGCCTGTCTCCGCGGTACTCGAACTCACCGCGGTGACCTTCTTTGCCGTGAACATGATCAGCACCTTTCTAAGCCGGCCGATCACTGCACGACTCGTCTCGATCGATCAAGCCCGCCGTCGCGCTGTTTAGAATAGTGAGATAACGCTGGGCGGCGGGAGATGAAATGAAATATCGCATCACGGACGACGGAGTTCTGGAGACCACGCTTTCCGGCTTTGACCTCATCAACTTTCCACTGCTGAACAAGGGAACTGCATTCACGGAAAGCGAGCGCAGCGCTTTCGCCCTTCACGGACTGTTGCCTCCGCACATCGGCAATCTGGAAGATCAGGCGGCGCGCCGTCTCAAGGCGCTGCGCAACCGCTCGACCGACTTCGGACGCTACGCCTACCTGCGTGACCTGCAGGACACCAACGAGACGCTTTTCTACGCCGTGCTGGTAAACAACATCGAGGAAATGCTGCCGCTGGTCTACACCCCAACGGTCGGCGAAGGCTGCCAGCGCTTCAGCGAAATCTGGCGCAAACCGCGGGGTCTGTTCCTCAGCTATCCCAACCAGCACCGAATCCGCGAGATCTTCGCCCACCATCGCTACGATGACATCCGCGTCATTGTCGTCAGTGATGGCGAGCGCATTCTTGGGCTGGGAGACCAGGGCGCCGGAGGCATGGGCATACCGATTGGCAAGCTGGCGCTCTACACCGCTTGCGCCGGCATTTCCCCTCATCAATGTCTTCCCGTCTTGCTGGACGTGGGCACGGACAATGAGGAGCGGCTGCAGGACCCGCTATACATCGGGTGGCGGCATCCGCGAGTGCGCGGCGCCGAGTACGACGATTTCGTGGAAACTTTTATCCAAGCGGTGACCGAGCGCTGGCCGCATGTCCTGCTGCAATGGGAGGACTTCGCCGGCATCAATGCAGGACGGTTGCTGGAACGCTATCGTGAGCGCCTCTGCACCTTTAACGACGATATCCAGGGCACCGGTGCGGTCGCTGTGGGAACTCTGCTCGCGGCTATTAACGTGACCTGTGTGCCACTTAGCGAACAACGCATCGTGATTTTCGGCGCCGGGTCAGCCGGCACTGGCATCGCCTCGCTTTTGCTCCGGGCGATGATAGAGGGTGGCCTGCGTGAATCGGAGGCGCGCCGCCGCTTTTACGCCGTTGATAAAGATGGCCTGCTGGTAGAAGGAATGCCGGGCATCCAACCGGCCCAGCAGCCGTGGGCGCAACCGCGTTCGGCAATCGCGAACTGGCGGCTCCAACGCGCCGATCACATCGGCTTGGCCGACGTGGTTAGCAATGCGAGGCCGACGGTAATGATCGGCGTCTCAGGCCAGGCCGGCGCCTTCACCGAACAGGTGATTCGGGCCATGGCTGCCGGAGTGGAACGCCCCATCATTTTCCCGCTTTCCAATCCCACCTCCCGGTCGGAAGCGGTGCCGGCGGACCTGATGACCTGGACCGGGGGACGGGCGCTGATCGGAACTGGCAGTCCTTTCCCGCCCGTGAAATGGGATGGCCGCCAAATGCCTGTCGATCAGACGAACAATTCGTACATTTTCCCCGGCCTGGGCCTGGGAATCCTGTCGGCGAATGCGCACCGTGTCACCGACGGGATGTTCCTGGCCGCGGCCAAAGCTCTGGCTGCGCTTTCGCCTGCCCGGTGTGATGGGCGGGGGAGATTGTTGCCGCCGGTATCGGAGCTGCGATCGGTGTCCTTCGCCATCGCCAGGGCAGCGGCGGTTCAAGCCATGACGGAGGGAGTAGCCGACCCGCGGGACGAAGCGGTGCTGGAGTCGCAGATTCGCGCTAACGTATGGGAGCCGGTATATCTCCCCTACCGCTTTCTGGCCTCGATGTAAGCTTCGTCACAAGAGTTCTTGCGCGATGGGGGAAGAGTCGGACGGGCTTGCTTATTCTTCATCGGCGCGCAACAATTGAGTAGTTCGATGCGTGGGGTGCTGAACCGTGCGAAAGTTGGGTCGCGTCGAAGGGCGCGGTTCTCCATTTTGTAACGGACGCCGCCGCCGGGTCATCGAATAAGGCGAAAGTTAAAGAAGCGTCAACTGGCAGCTTCAACATCCCCGTAGGCCGGGCCGGCAAGACCTTCCCAACCACCGCAAACGCGGGGCTGGTTGGGCTCGGGAAATATGGCAGTGGGCCTACTGGAGCTGTGAGTCAGCTTTCAACATCCCCGTTCCGGAACGTGTTGGCACGCTGCCGGGACTGAAGGCAGAGACAGAGAAATGGCTACAGCACCGGTTCCCCAAGCGGCAGCTTGCTCGCTGGAAAACTATCTCATTCTCCCCGACCACTCCATGGACGAACGCATCGCCGCGGCCAAACAGGAGCTGGGCGAGGAATGCGTCATTCTTGGTCATCACTATCAACGCGACGAAGTCGTGCGCTTCGCGGATTATCGCGGCGATTCCTATCGCCTTTCGCAGATGGCAGCCCAGGCCAAAGGCCACTACATCGTCTTCTGCGGCGTCCATTTCATGGCGGAGAGCGCCGATATTCTGGCCCGTCCAGGACAATCTGTCATTCTTCCCGATCTCAATGCCGGCTGCTCGATGGCCGATATGGCGGAAATTGGGCAGGTAGAAGACGCCTGGGAGCAGTTCGTGAACCTTGGCCTCACCGACGATGCGGGCCATGGCATCACTCCGATCACGTATATCAACTCCACCGCCGCCATCAAGGCTTTTTGCGGTGAACGAGGCGGCCTGGTCTGCACCTCATCCAACGCGAAAGGCGCCATGGACTGGGCCTTCCGCCGCACCGAGAAGGTCTTGTTTCTTCCCGACCAGCACCTGGGCCGCAACACCGGCTTTGCCCGCGGCATTCCACTCGACGAGATGGTCGTCTGGGACCCGTACATGCCGCAAGGCGGGCAAACCGCCGAGCGCTTGCGCAAAGCGAAGGTCATTTTGTGGAAGGGACATTGCTCGGTGCACCAGCGTTTTCTGCCGGAACACGTAGACAGGGTGCGTGCAAACAATCCTGGCATACAGGTGATCGTGCATCCCGAGTGCCGCTGGGAGGTATGCCAGAAGGCAGACGGCATCGGCTCGACCGACTACATCATCAAGCGGGTTAGGCAGGCACCGGCCGGCTCGTCGTTTGCCATCGGCACAGAAATCCATCTTGTCAATCGCTTGGCTAAGGAAAATCCGGACAAGCACGTCGCTACGCTGGACGAATCGGGCTGCCTGTGCACAACCATGTTCCGCATCTCGCCGCAGCACCTGTGCTGGGCGCTGGAGAACTTGGTGGACGGCATTATCGTCAATCCGATCAAAGTAAACGATAATATAAAGAGGTGGGCGCGGATGGCACTTGATAGGATGTTAGAGATCCAGTGATTATTCGCAAGCGTCCTCGGGAAAAGTTTTTGCGGCGGGTGCCGCGCTATTGGTCCGACGTGCGAGAGCACCGCCGCCGGATCAGGGAGCGTGAGCAGGCGCGTTCGTTCCCGTCCCTGGCTGCGCAATCCTTGGACGGGACAGACGATGCGCTGCCTGAAGTGGGAAGCATTGATATGTCGCGTACCTTCACGGTTACAGAGGCCGAGGCTCTTTTACCGGTGCTGGAGGCACTCTTGCGCTCCGCCATCCAAGCCAAGTCGCTGATCGAGGAAGTGGACGCCGAGCAACAAGCGCTGGCCAATCGCATCTTCGTCAATGGCGGCACGCTGGTGAATATTGTCCAAGTCGCGCGACGCAAGGCTGAGCGCGAGAAGGCGCTACAAAAGGCCAAGGACGCGGTCGCTGAAATCGATGCCACCGGCGTGCAAGTGAAGGACCTGGATATCGGGCTGCTCGATTTTCCTTGTGTGGTCGGCGAGGAGGTCATCTTGCTCTGCTGGAAGCTGGGCGAGAAGAAGATCACCTACTGGCACGGCATGGCCGAAGGGTTCGCCGGACGCAAGCCGATCGACGAGCGTATCCTGCGCGGGCAAAAAAGAAGCAACTGACCAAAGCGGAACTTCAACTCTGCGATACCGGCGCGCAGGAAAGAGCAGGAGCGGATATCTGCGGGAATCCGGCCACTTGCTTGGCTACGCGTAATCGATGGGATGACGATCGAGCCAATGCTGATCGCGGACCGCGCTCATCTGCTGCACCGCGGAGCGCCCCATACTTTCGGCCAGCGCGCGTGTCTTCCAGGTAAATGCTCCGGCAAATCCAATGGTGCTTCCTACCAGGCTGCAGGCAATGGTCTTTGCCAGGCGGGCCCGGCGCGCGGGCAGATAGTAGCGCAACAGCCCGGCGCACGCCCCCAGCGCGGTCAGCGCCAGCGATGCCCGCGCGGATCGCACCAGTACCTCCGAAAGCGGTTGCCCCTGCAGGTGTTCATCCCGCCCGCGAGAGAGACCCGCAACACCTGACTTCACCAACTGCCGGCCGTACTCAAGATTCGATCGCAAGGATTGCTGTCCCGTCATGGCCATGGAACTCCTCCCCCCGGTCGCAACCACGACAACCCCGGGGATTGCAAATGCACCCAGACTTCTCCTACTTATCCTACACGAGTTTGCCTGCCGTCCGTCCCACACCGGCTACGCCGCGAAATCTCTCCTCGTTCCGATAACTCTATCAACTCGCTCGAAAGGCTTAGATTCAAAGCGATGTAACCTTCTGGCCGTATTGAGACTCTAATCGGGCTAGGGTTTGTTCAGAGTAGGTGTAGATCGGGTCGGTAGAGCGACGGAAGCTCGGCGCAGAGCGCGCGGACGCCGGCCTGAAGTTCGGCTCTAAATCATGATCAAGCGACGAGATTTCCTGAAAGTTAGTTTTTCATTTCTCACAGGAGCTGCGTTTATGAGCCTCGCGAACCGCACCCACGCCGAGGCCGCGCCGGCGGCCGCGGACTACGTCGAAATTGTCGAGTTCAAAGATAATGGCGAACGCATCGGCCCTGCGCGGGTAAAGAAGGTAGTCAAAACCGACGCCGAATGGCGGGCGCAACTGACACCGGAGCAGTATGAAGTCACGCGCCGCGCCGGCACCGAGCGCGCCTTCACCGGCCAGTACTGGGACCTGCACGCGAAGGGAATCTTTCGCTGCGTTTGCTGCGGCAATGCGCTATTCAGCTCGGCAACCAAGTTCGATTCCGGCACCGGCTGGCCAAGCTTCTGGGCGCCGATCGCCCAGGAGAACGTCAAGACCGGCCGCGACACCAGCCTGGGGATGGTCCGCGATGAGGTGAAGTGCACTGAGTGCGACGCCCACCTCGGCCATGTCTTCGACGATGGCCCCCGTCCAACCGGCTTGCGCTATTGCATGAACTCAGCGGCGCTGAAATTTGTGAAGGCGTAGCGCCGGATTCTTCCGCCCTGGCACAAACAGCCGGTCCAAGGGAAGAGCGAAAAGCTAACATCGAAAAGAGGGTTTCACTCCACCGTCACCGACTTCGCCAGATTCCGCGGCTGGTCCACGTCGCAGCCGCGCCGCACCGCGATGTGATACGCCAGCAACTGGCACGGCACCACTTCCAGAATCGGCGACAGCAGCTCCGGCGCTTCCGGAACATACAGCACGTGGTCGGCAGCCTCGCGGATCTCCTCGTCGCCTTCGGTGGCAATCGCAATCACCGTTCCCGAGCGCGCTTTCACTTCTTTCAAGTTCGAAAGCGTCTTCTCATAGCGCAGCACCGAGCCGGGATCATTCACATCGCGCGTCGCCAGGATCACTACCGGCAGGTCTTCATCGATCAGCGCGTTCGGTCCGTGCTTCATCTCGCCCGCGGGATATCCTTCGGCGTGAATGTACGAAATTTCCTTCAGCTTCAGCGCGCCCTCTAGCGCGATGGGATAATGCACGCCTCGTCCCAGGAAGAGAAAATCCGAGACGCGGTGGTATTCCTTCGCCAAGTCCTCAGTCTCTTCATCGCGCGTGAGCAGCGCTTCCAGCTTGCCGGGAATGCGCGTCAGCTCCTGCAGCAGCTTCTTGGAGTGCTCAGGATCGATTGTGCCGCGGACCTGGCCGAGATAGACGGCAAACAAAAACAACGCCGTCAATTGCGCCGTGAACGCCTTGGTGGAGGCCACGCCAATCTCCGGCCCGGCATGGGTGTAAATGGTGCCGTTTGCCTCGCGCGCGATCATGGAGCCGACCACGTTGCAGACGCCCAGGGTCTTCGCGCCCTTCGCGCGCGATTCGCGCATCGCGGCAATCGTGTCGGCCGTCTCGCCCGACTGCGTGATCAGGATGGTCAGATCGCCCGGCCCGGTCAGGGGATCGCGATAACGAAATTCGCTGGCATAATCCACCTCCACCGGCAGCTTGGCCAGCCGCTCGATCATGAACTTGCCGGCCAGCGCCGCGTGCCAACTGGTGCCGCAGGCAGCAATGTAAATCTTGTTGAGCTTGCGAAAGTCGTCCTCGGTGATGTCCATCTCGTCGAGGAAGACCTTGCCCGTATCGAGCGACACTCGTCCCAGCGTGGTGTCGCGCACCGCCCGCGGCTGCTCGTAGATTTCCTTCAGCATGAAATGCTTGAAGCCACCCTTTTCCGCCATGATCGGGTCCCACGTGATGTGCTGCACGCGGCGGGTGATGGGGCGGCCTTCAAAGTCTGTAAGCTGCACCCCCGTGGGCGTTAGAACGGCGAGGTCGCCGTCGGCGAGGAAGAACAGGTCGCGTGTGTGATAGAGAATCGCCGGCACGTCGCTGGCGACAAAATATTCATTCTTGCCCAGCCCGATGACCGCCGGCGGGCCGTTGCGGGCCGCCACGATCTTGTTGGGCTCGTCCGACGAGATCACCGCAATGGCAAAGACGCCGGTCAATACCTGCACCGTCCTGCGGACGGCCTCTTCTAACGAGATGGGCTGGCCATTGCCATCCGGCTTGAGGTTCTTCTCCACCAAGTGGGCGATGACCTCGGTGTCAGTTTCGGTGCGAAACTTGTGCCCCTCCTCGATCAGTTTCTTCTTCAGGCTGAGGTAGTTCTCAATGATGCCGTTGTGCACCACTACGACGTGGCCGGTGCAGTCGCGATGCGGATGCGCGTTCTCCTCCGTCGGACGCCCGTGCGTGGCCCAGCGCGTGTGGCCGATGCCGTAGGTGCCATCCAGCGGCTTCAGCCGGATGACCTCTTCCAAATTGCGCAGCTTGCCTTCGGCGCGGCGCACTTGCAAGCCGTCGCCGTTGCCCGCCACCGCAATGCCGGCCGAATCGTAGCCGCGATACTCCAGCCGCCGCAGGCCGTCAATGATGACCGGCACCACCCGCTTCTGCCCTACATAACCGACAATGCCACACATCGCTCAGCCTCCTTGCGATTCCCTTCCCCCCAACAACCCTTCCGTCGACTTCGCCAGGCATAGGTCCCCACCGGCGGTGGTTGCGGACTAAGCTGCTAGGAGCAAGACAGCCGCTCGAAATTGGAAGTCGTAGCTGATTCGATGTTACAGCGAAACCTTCAGTCGCGATACGGTTTCGGTTTCAGTCCCACAAATGCGGCGCGGCGCGCTGCAGCAAATCCGGTGACGGGTTTACCATCACTCATTTTCAAGTTTCAGTCCCACAAATACGGCGCGGCGCGCTGCAGCGGACTCACCCGCAAATGACTTTCTACGCGAACCTATAGTTTCAGTCCCACAAATGCGGCGCGGCGCGCTGCAATTGGCGATCAGCAGATATACAGAGGAAACTTCCCTGTCTCACCCGCTCCGCAAACCAGCTACCCCTCCAGCCGGAAGCTGTACTCCTCGATGACGGGATTGGTGAGCACTTCGCGGGCGATGCGGTCGATCTCGGCCTGGGCGTCCTCGCGGCTGAGGCTGGGGTCGAGCGCAATCTCGAAGTATTTGCCTTGGCGGAGATCGTCGATGCCGCGGTAGCCCATCTTCTTCAGCGCGCCGTGAATGGTTTTGCCTTGCGGGTCCAGCACGCTCTTCTTCAGCGAAACGTAAACGTAGGCTTTCATGGGGAAGAGTCATTATACTAGCCGATAAAATTGGGGCTTTCGCTCCGGTTTCCGCATCCTATTGGCAGGGAGACTCTGATTAAGCCGGAACGAAGTCCCTCAGCGGCTAAAGCCGAGCTGATCCTGCAGGCCTTACGGACGGCCTAAAGGTCGTCCCCTTCGAAAACCGGACTGAATCAGAGTTTCCCTAGTGGATTAGGCATGAACCGCCGCTGGATTCCCATCGCGTTCTGGGTTGCCCTGCTGTGCGTGCTGGGGCTTTCGTACTGGTTTCCGCGCCTGCAAGCCGCGTGGCCGGCGTTGTTGTTGCTGGCCGTGGGAGCAATGGTGGTGAATTATCTGCTGAGGGTGCTGCTGGGGCGTCCCGTGCGCTCCTGCGGCAACTCAAGGTGGCTGCGGCTGATGGTGAACGCGGAACGAAAGCAGCCTCCTGGCTCCTCTTAGGCTGCATCGGTCGCGAAAACGACTTCACCGAGCAAATGGCCTATAACTCACTTTCAGACAAATAGTTACGGCGGGATGATCAGGTCTCAATCCCCGCTCCAGTGAGGTTCCTTTGGCCACGAGCTGTGTCGAAAATACAACATTGCCATTTTCTCTCCGTGCTGTAATCTGTGAAATGCGCCCCCACAAAGTCTCGCTGTTGATCTTTTGCTCTACGAACGCACAATTCGCAAGCCTGTGGACTGCAACGGCATCGGCCTGCATAGCGGAGCACCGGTTCACCTGCGGATTCTTCCTGCCCCGGCGGGTACGGGCATTGTCTTCCGCCGCGTCGATCTCGACGGCTTCGAGGTCGAGGCCGTCAGCCGCAACGTGGCCAAGGTGAGTTACGCCACCAGCCTGATGAAGAAGGGCGTGCTCATCTCCACCACCGAGCACCTGCTGTCGGCCTTCATCGGCATGGGTGTCGACAACGCGGTTGTCGAACTCGACAACCTCGAAGTTCCTATCTTGGACGGCAGCGCGCTGCCCTTCGTCGAAATGATCACCGCCGCCGGTCTGCGCCAGCAGCGCCGCAAGCGCACCTATCTGAAAATCCTTCGCCCCTACGAGCTGCGCGAGGGCAACAAGTTCATCGGCGTCTATCCGGCGGAGCGCTACGCCGTCAGCTATGCCATCGATTTTCCTCATCCGTTGATCGGCAGCGAGAGCTTCCAAGTGGAACTTTCCAACGGCAGCTATGTACGTGATATCGCTGCAGCGCGCACCTTCGGCTTCCTTGAGCAGCAGCACGCCTTGCTGAACATGGGCCTGATTCGCGGCGCCTCGCGCGAGAACTGCGTGGTGCTCACCCGAGAGGGCATCGACAACCCGCCGCTGCGTTTCCCTGACGAGTTCGTGCGCCACAAGGTGCTGGACCTGATCGGGGACCTCGCTCTCTTTGGCATGCGCGTTCTAGGCTACGTCAAGGCTGACCGTGCCGGTCATGCCTTGCATACCGCCATCGTCTCCCGCATCCTGCGCGACCCGACCTGCGCGGAGGAGATCACGCTCAGCGAAGCGGCCGTTGTCGACTGGCCGGAGGAGCACCTGGCTGCCGTCGCCGACTGAGCCGACCAAGCGATTCGCCTTTTCGTTACAGCCCGCAAGTCTTTCCCGCCGTGGCAATAAATTTCTCCCGACGCTGGCAACGTAGGCCCGCTCGAAATGACAACTACCTTTTGCGGGCCTGTGTAGATGGAGGTTCGGTTGACGCTGCTGCGCCGCGCCAAATAAAATCGAGGCAGCACGGTATTGATTGCGCCGCCATTAGTTACGCGTCCGCCACAATCCACTTGCTGCCCCCTCGTTCAATGGCAGGACAGCTGACTCTGGATCAGCATATCGGGGTTCGAATCCCTGGGGGGCAGCCAAGAACCAACAACTTACAAGCCCATTTCCTGCATTTAGTGTGAACGGCTCGAGCTTTTCTCGCCTCGATGGCGACGTTTGTCCATGCTGAAGCGTAAATCTGTGAATTACCCCCATTTGAGATTACGTCAGACGTAATCATTGCTTCGCAGCGTTAAGACCTGATGCAACCCGGACTCGGTGGTCTGCGCTTGCCGCGACTGCCAAACCGGCATGTAAGATCGGCTTGCAATGTGATGAAAAAACAGAGGCCCTGGGTGAAGGGAACGGTGCCGGATGTCGCCGCCTGCTACGTGACCTCTTATCGTCAGCGCCTCTGTCTCCAACAGCTCCGTTGTTGGACATTGATCCGCGGAACTCGACACTGCTGCCGCTTTGGAGTTTCCGGCGCCTTGCGAGTAGGGAGTTGGCTGCCGGCCACGGGCACAATAAACTGAATCCGTAGCGAAGCCAGGCGAGGAGGCATCCATGGCGCATGTACAAATCACCCTGCTGGAGGGCCGCTCGGTCGAACAGAAGCGCCGGGCGGTCAAGCGCATTACTGACGCTTTGCGTGAAGAGCTGAACGTTAAAGCGGAAAAGTTGACGGTCGCTTTCGTCGAGGTACGGCGCGAAAGCTATGCCCGCAACGGAATCCTTTTGTGCGACCGCGTAGACCTGAAGTGATATCCGCAGCCTCGTCGCCGAGCTTAACTGTCCGGTCAGCACAGTAATGTTAAATGGCGGTAAATGCGCGCCGATTCTTGCCAGTTGACGGACGCTTTACGATAAACTAGCTCCAGCCTTTACATGGAACTCCTGCTTAATCTCGTCTGGGCGGCGGTGGCAATCTTCGCCTATGCGGTGTATGCCGTCGGCAACCGGTCATGGCGTACAGCCGGCGTTCGCAGCGCGCAAGCGGTAGTGGCATTGGCCTGCGCGCTGGTGCTGCTTTTTCCCGTCATTTCCGCCAGCGATGATTTACATCCGACGGAAGCAGTTGTCGAGGACGCCGCGAAGCGCATGCCTTCAGGGTTGACGGGGCAGACTCTCGTACACCATTCTCCACTCGCGCTTATCGCGTGTGTGCCAGCTGTTTTCCTTTTATTCGGGGGGCCGGACTTCCAGGCGCCGGTTGCCGCCTACTTCCAGCCGGCTCCGCTGCGGCGCGCCGCTTCGCCAGAGGAAGGACGCGCGCCTCCGTCGTACGCATAACTCCTCTCTCCTGAGATTTATTGTGACACTGAGCATCGCTCAGGTGTCTTCCCGCAGGCGGCTGACGCAGCGGCCAAGTTCCGCTCGTCTAGCATCCACGATGAGTTATTGCGATGGAAAAACCGGTAAAGCTTCCGGGCGCGCTGATTTCAAGTGATTCGAAGGTGCGCGAGGCCAGCCCAACCCATAGCGTTGCCGACTGCAAACCGCGCGCGAGGGGCGGGTGGGACGCGCACGTCATTTGCCTATGCCTTTTGTTGCCACTGTTTCTTGTGGGGTGCCAGAGCGGGAAATCGAACCCGCAGGCGGAAGCACCGCCTCCGGCAACCGTGCAGCCGGATTTCGATCCCAACAATTTCACGGTGGCCCATCCGGCCCTGTTTCCGCTGGTTACAGCTACGGAGCGCAGCATTGTGCCGGCCCTGAATGTGACGGGCGTGGTGCAGCCGGACATCGCGCGCGCTGTACCGGTGATCTCGCTGGCTGCGGGACGAGTGGTCGAAATTCGGGCGCGGCTG
>Ga0070737_10004401_pt1 | contig 14189 bp, 11 predicted proteins | sample Coa_R1_10_FD_66438 | JGI IMG/M metagenome (GOLD analysis project Ga0070737, IMG submission 66438) | Surface soil microbial communities from Centralia Pennsylvania, which are recovering from an underground coalmine fire - Coalmine... | ecosystem: Environmental > Terrestrial > Soil > Unclassified... | reverse complement strand
AGCGCAGAGCCGTGGTAAGACCCGGGCTTCCCGGGCACGCGGCAAGGAAGCGCGAAGCCCGCAAGGGCAACCCCGTGAGGGGTGCCGTATGAGACTATCGCTTACTCAGCGGCAACGGATCGCGTTCGGCACCTGCGGCCGTCGGCGCTGGCCGGTCACCGCGCCGCGGTCCAGCGCCGCCGGTCGGAGGTCGAGGGGATAGGCCTCCAGCCGTTAGCGGGCGGCACGGATGCTGCCCATCCCCCTGCTTAAGGCGAACCGATGAGGGCCGGTTGCAGGGGAGGACCTCATCGGTGGTCGAGGCGGTGTCCCCCCGGATCAGGCAGCGCCAGGGTGGCGCCACCACCCGCCCCGGGAAGGGCTTCCAGAGGTCGCTTCCGTCTGGGGGAGGGCAGCCGGCTGTCGAACCTTCCTCAGCAGATCTTCCTCAGCAGATCTTCCTCAGCAGATCTTCGTCAGAATCATTGCCGATCGTCCCAATTCTGAGTAACATGCGCGCCGGGATGGACGTCGGGTCCTGGTGCGATCCACATCTCTTGGGACGTCCGTACGATGGCGGAGCGGCAGGGGCCCCTGCTTGGCATGGGGAGGCCTGTCGGCCGCGCTCGTCCACCTGCGTGCGGCCATCGTGGTCGTGCGGCCCGACGCCGGTCCGGCTCGATCCACTCTTCCCTGCCGGCGTCAGGTGGCTTGAGGCCGGCATGAGCGCGCTCGCCGGAAGCGCGAGATGAGCGTCGTCCTCCAGACCCTTTTCTCCTCCTTGGTCAACGGGTCGGTGTATGCGCTGATGGGGGTGGCCATCGTGCTCTGCTATCGGAGCTCCCGGGTGGTGAACCTGGCCCAAGGGGAGACGTACACGGTGAGCGGGCTCCTGACCGCGAAGCTGGTGACCGTTGGCCTCCCTCTCGCCGCCGCGGCCATCTGTGGGATTGGGGCTGCCGCCGTCGGCGCATTGCTGTTCGAGCGGCTGGCGCTGCGCAACCGGCTGCACTGGAACCCAAGCCGATTGATCATGATCGCTCTGGGGGTGGCCCTGGTGGCCGAGGGCATGGCTGACCTCCTGGCGGGTGCCGATCAGTACTCCTTCCCGGCGCTGATGAGCGGCCCCCCGCTCGCGGTTGGCGGAGCCGCGATCAGCCGGCAGGCGTTGCTGCTGATCGGGATCACCCTGGGAGCCACGGTGGCGCTGGCCGCCTTCTTCCGATTCACCTTGATCGGTCAGGCCATGACCGCATGCGCCGAGAACCCGGGCGCGAGCGCGCTGCTGGGGATCGATGTCGCCCGCATGCGCCAGCTCTCCTATGGCCTGGCCGGGGTGCTGGGAGGCCTCTCTGCCCTGCTGCTGGTGCCGATCAACGGCGTGACGTACAATGCCGGCCTCTCGCTCACGCTCAGCGGCTTTGCCGCGGCGGCGACCGCCAACATGTTCCATCCCGGCCGGGCGTTGTGGGCTGGCCTGGCCCTGGGTCTGGGGGAGGGGGTGGTGGGGGCCTACCTGAGCCCCCTCCTGGAGGTGCCGATGGCCTTCGGCGTGTTGCTCTTGGCGGGGCTGATCTACCTCAGCCGGGGGCAGCGCTTCGGCGGGGTGGCGAGGGCATGACCCTCTTCGGGCTCGGGGAAGGTGGGTCCGGGACGAGGATCGGGGCGCGGGGGCTGGCCGAGGCGGTGGGCTCGGCCAGGCTGCGGACACGGGTCGTTCAGGTCTGTCTGCTGGCCGTAGCGCTAGCCGGGCCGTGGTTGGGGCTCCCACGGTTGGACGCGGGTCTCCTCACCACCGCCTGCCTCTATGGGATCGCCGCCACCGGCCTCAACCTCATGTTCGGCTACGCCGGGATGCTGTCGCTCGGCAACGGCCTCTTCCTCGGCCTCGGCGCCTACACGACGGCGATCGTATCCCAACGCCTGCACTGGCCGATGGTGCCGAGTCTCCTCGTCGCCGTCCTCCTCACCGTGGCCGTGGCGGTGCCGCTGGGGTGGCTGTTGGTGCGGTTGTCGGGCCACTACTTTGCGGTGGCGACGCTCGGTTTGGCCATGGCCTTCGCCGAGCTGCTGCTCGTGTTCCCGGACCTCACTGGAGGGGCCTCAGGCCTGACGACGGCGCGACGGCTCGACTTGGGCGTGCTCACGGTGAGCAGCGACCTTCAGTGGTACGGGCTGGTCGTCGTTCTTACCGGGCTCGTGGTGCTGTCCTTGGATCGCATGGTGGCTGGCAAGCGCGGTCGCATCCTGCGCCTGGTGCGGCAGGACGAGCTGGCGGCCGAGGTCCTCGGGGTGCCCGTGCATCGAGTCAAGCTGGCGGCCTTCGTGGCCGGCGTGTTCTTCACTGCCCTCGCTGGTGCCCTGCTCTTCGTCTGGCAAGGGCTGATCGTCCCCGATGCCATCGGGGTGGTGCCCTCGGTGCAGCTCGCGGCTCTGGTGGTGGTGGGTGGGATGGGCTATCGCCTGGGCGGGCTGATCGGGGCCGTCGCCATCCTCTGGGTGCAGGCACTCCTGAACGGCTTCGGGCACTACGAGCTGCTGGTCTATGGGGTGCTCTTCCTAGCCGTCATGTTCTTCCTCCGGCCTGGGCTTGAGGGTGGTCTGGTCGGCCTCTGGGCGCGTCTCAACCAGAAGGGACGCCCGCGCCCGATCCCAGCCGTCGCCCCCTCGCCTCCTCAGGCCACCGATGGCATCCGAGCCGGACGGGGGCTGGAGGTCCGGGGCGCCCGCCGCAGCTTCGGTGGATTGGTCGCCGTCGATGGTGTCGACCTGTCGGTGCCCCCGGGCACCGTGGTCGGCCTGATCGGTGCCAACGGAGCGGGGAAGAGCACCCTCCTGAACCTGGTATCCGGGGTGGAGCGGCTCCAGGCGGGGATGGTCGGCCTCAATGGGGAGGACGTCAGCCGGCTCTCCCCGGCCTGGCGGGCTCGGCGCGGGATCGCCCGGACCTTCCAGGTCCCGCGTCTGGTGGAGGGGCTCACCGTGGTCGAGAACGTGGCGCTCGGCCTGGAGGCGGTCGAGCCGTCGGTGTTCCGACGCTCCTCCTCGACCGAGGCTCTGGCGTTCGCCCGAGCACGCCGGGCGCTCGCGGGGCTGGCGCTCGACGACCTCGCCGACCGCCCGGTCCAGGCCCTGGGAGGGGGGGAGCGGAAGTCGGTCGAGCTGGCGAGGGCGATCGTCCGCGACGCGCCTCTGCTCCTGCTCGACGAGCCTGCGGTGGGCTTGACCCTGGAGGAGGTCGAGGCGCTGCGGGCCCACCTCGACCGCCTCCGCCGGCAAGGGGCATCGGTGCTGGTTGTCGACCACAACCTCGACTTCATCCGTGCGCTAGCTGACCGTGTCTACGTGATGGACGGGGGCCGTGTGGTCCGAGAGGGCCGGCCGGACGAGCTCGGATCTGAGCCTGCGCCGGCCATGCAGCCGAGCCTCCCCTCAGGGCCCGACCATCGGCGAGAGGTGGCCACGGCCGGGGCCGGCAAGGAGCTGGTGGTGTCCGGCCTCTCGGCTGGCTACGGGGCGGTGACGGTGCTCCACGACGTCGCCTTCGCCGTGGCGGCAGGGGAGGTGCTGGGCATCGTCGGCCCGAACGGTGCTGGCAAGACCACGCTGCTCAACGCCCTTGCGGGCCTGAACCGACGCGCGCGAGGGGAGGTCCTCCTCGGAGGGCGAAGCCTGGGCGGAGCCCCGCCGGACCGTCGGGTGGCCCGAGGGCTGGCGCTGGTCCCGGAGGGCCGCCAGATCATCGGGTCGATCACCGTTCGGGCCAACCTGGAGGTGACGGCGACGGCACGGGGACGGTGGCGGTCGGATCGGGACCATCGCCGTCGGATGGCTCGGGTCTTCGATCTCTTCCCACGGCTGGGGGAGCTCCAGGATGCGCCGGGCGGCGCTCTCTCCGGCGGTGAGCAGCAGATGCTGGCGATCGCCCGGGCGCTCATGACCCAGCCTTCGGTGCTCCTCTTGGACGAGCCCAGCCAGGGGCTCGCCCCGGCCATGGTGGCGGTGGTGGTTACCGCTCTGGAGCAGCTCAAGGGGACGGTGACGATGGTCGTGGTCGAGCAGAACCTACAGGTGCTGGAGTCCCTCGCCGATCGGCTCATTGCCCTGCGCCTGGGGCGGGTCGTCGAGGGGCGCCCTCACCTGGGGGAGGCAGGTGGCGAGCCTTGGGGACAGGGTGGGGAACCCGAGCGCTTCGCCGACCGAGGGCCGAGGGAGGGGCTGTGGCACCCATGAGCACGATGGAGGGAGGAGCGTGAAGAGGAGACGGATCGCGGCGCGCAAGGGGGAGAAGGCGCGGGGCGGGACGACGCCGGCTCGCCTGGTGTGCGGGGGGGTGGGTCCGAGACGTGTTCCTCGCTGGGGTCGCGCCCTGGGAGTGATCGCGGGCCTGCTTCCGCTGGCGCTGGCTGCCTGTGGGGGAGCAGGGGCGCCGAGCAGCCGAGCCCCTGCCTCCAGTCCCGCCAAGCCGGTCTGGGTCGTGGGGTCCCTGGACGACCTGACCGGGGCCGGGGCAAACGGCGGGGAGGCCCAGCAGAAGGGCCTCAACTTCTTTGTCGACCAGGTGAATCGGTCGGGTGGGGTGGCCGGTCACCTGCTACGGGTGCAGTACTGCGACACTCAGAGCACCCCCACGGGGGGTGCGACCTGCGCACGGCAGCTCTCGACGGTCAACTCGCATGTGGTGATCCTCGCCGGCGCCCTGCCCTCTACCCAGGGCGCGATCCCGCAGCTCTCCAACGTGATCGGGGTGTCGGTGCTGCCGGTGCTCTTCCCCAAGGCCGGCTCGAGCGTCTTCCAGGTCTCGGCGCTGGAGAAGGCGGTGGTGGCTCCGATGCTGTCCGCCGTCAAGTCGGCCCACCTGCAGACCATCGGGGTGCTCTACACGGCCGATGCCTCGGGGACCTCGCAGCTTACGGCCGTGCAGCAGGGGGCATCGGCGGCGGGGCTGAAGGTCGTCAGCCGGGCCATGAACCCCTCGGCTTCGGATGTGACCACCCAGCTGCTCCAGCTCAAGTCCGACGGTGCCCAGGTGCTGTTCTTCGCCAGCATCGGCACCGCCACCCTCGCCGCCCTCACCTCGTACCACTCCCTGGCCATGGACCTGCCGGTGGTCTTGGGCGCCCAGGCGGTCACCAACTCGTTCCTTCGGGCTCTACCCTTCCCGATCCCGAGCCGGCTGTACGGGATCTCGACCCTGGCCGCTGGGAGCGCCGGTTTGACCGCCGCCGAACGGAGCGCCTGGAGCACGTTCCGGGCCCGCTTTAAGGCCTACGCGCACGAACCGGTCGATTCCGAGATCAGCTCTGCCTACTACGCCGGCTGCGTCGCGGCCGCCGCCCTGAAGGGGACCGGTGGGGGCACGGCGGCGGAGATGACGAGCTATCTGACCAGCAACCCGATCACCTGCCTTGGGGCGCAGATGCGGTTCGACATCCCTGGCCTCAACGTGGTCGACCAGCAGCCCACCTCACTGGCGCAGGCCGGGCCGACCGTGGCCGACGGCTGGGGAGCGGTTCGCACCCCGCTGTGAGTCGTGGCCTCCGCCGGCGGCCCCGGACCCGCCGGCGGAGGCGCCCATCGCGGCATGGGCCCGGCCGGGCTGAGGCGTCACTTGAGGGGGGACGGGACCCAGGTGCCCGACCGCGACCGGGGGGTGGTGCGCCCGGGCGAGGAGCATGCGGCTGGTGAGCCCCCCGCTGGGCCAGGAGGTGGGGCAGGTTGGGCGTCGAGGATCTCCTGGAACCGACGCCGGGCCGGCGGTTCCAGCTCCTCTCGACGTCGACGGACCACCTCCTCGCAACGAGCCACGGGCCAGTCCCCGTCGAGGTATTCGGGCGGCAGCCGGGGATAGGCGCGCACCAGCATTCGCCACTCCGTGATCAGCAGGATCTCAGCGCCGAGCTCGTCTCGGGCCTCGGGCGGCAGGCCAGCCCCATCCCAGCGCCGGAGGAACTCGTCGTAGCCGACCCGGAGGGTGTCCAGTTCCCACACCCGGCGCACGACGCGCTCTGGGTCGCGGATCTGGCCGACGAAGACGTCCACGCACCCGTCCAGCTCCAGCTCCTGCACGATCCTGCTCACGTCGCGCTCGCCGGCGGCGATCCAGACCCCGTCTCGAAGCGGCCCGAAGCCCTCCCAGGCCAGTTTCACCCGCAACGCACGTCGGTCGCGCCGTCGTACCTCGGGGATGGAGAAGCTCAGCAACGTCCACTGGTTGGCGGTCGGCTGGTCCCGCTCGGTCAGGGACTCCTGGAGGCGGGACCGGTTGACCCGCAGCACCTCGCGACAGCGGTCCGTGATCAGGAAGTGCATGCGGCGACCTTGGCGGCGGCGCACGAAGTAGCCACGCTCGACCATCCGAGAGAGGGTCAGCCGGGCGACCTGCTCGGAGATGTTGAGCCGCCCCAGAGCCTCGACGACGGTGGCTGATGACACCTCGTCGGCCACGTGTCGCTCAAGGAGGGTGAAGATGTAGGCCTGGGGGGTGGGTGAGCTAGCGATCGACGCCCTCCGCCAGCTGCCTCGCGATGGGGATGATGCCGCCCGCCTCCAACATCCGACGCAGGAAGGGGGGGATGGGCGTGGCCTGGGCGCGGCCCCCCGTCGTCTCGTTGACGACGCTTCCCTCCTCCAGGTCGACGGTCAGCACGTCTCCTTCGGAGACGAGACCGGTGATGCCGGGGCATTCCAGGATCGGGAGCCCCATCTCGAAGGCGTTGCGGTAGAAGGTCCGGGCGAAGCTCTCGGCGACCACGCAGCCCACCCCGGTGGCCTTCAGGGCGCGCACGGCGATCGCCCGGCCCGACGACTGGCCGAAGTGCCGGCCGGCGACGACCACGTCGTCAGCCTGCACCTCTCGGGGGAACCGTGGGTTCAATCCCTCCAACACGTGCCGGCGGATCTCGTCCATGGGTCTGGTGATGAGGTGGGAGCGCACGATGGCGTCGGTCGGGACGTTGTCGCCGAAGACCCAGCAGCGACCCCGGACCTGTGCCTTCATCGTACGAACTCCCGCGGGTCGCTCAGGCAGCCGGCGACCGCCGAGGCGGCCACGGTCAGGGCCGAGGCGAGATACATGCGCCCGCTGCCGTTGCGGCCGGGGAAGTTGCGAGCATGGGTGGAGACCATGGCCTCGTCCTCGGCCAATGCCCCCATGTTGATGGCCTGGTTTGAGCCCGCGCTGGGAGGGAACCAGGTGGCCCCGGCCCGGTGCAGCTCCTCGACCAATCCCTCGCGCAAGGCCTGGGTGAACACCCAGCGGCTGGAGGGCACCACGTTGAATCGCACCCCCGGATGTACGTGCCGTCCTCGCAGCACCTGCGCGGCGAGCCGGATGTCCTGGAGCCGGCCTCCGCCGTGGCCGCCCAGCTCGGCCCATTGGATGGGCACTCCTGCCACCTCGGACACCGGGTGCACATTGCCTACGGTCGGCGGGCAGGCGACCTGCGGCTCAAGCCCGCTCACCTCCCAGCCCAGCACCTCGGCCACGTCGTCACCGTCACCGCGCACTGCTTCCGGACGGTGCCCGGTCAGCTCGGCGAGGAAGTTCAGGGTTCGCTCGTCGGGCTGGACGTGCCCGGACTTGGCTCCGACATCCACCGCGATCAACGGGAACAGCCATCGGTCGAAGACCTCAAGTCCCTCCACGTAGGGACCAGCGAACTCGAGGGCCCGGTAGATCATGCCGCCCTCGCCGATCTGACCGGTCAAGAACAGGGCGACGTCACGGGCGGTCACCCCGGGCCGGGTCGTTCCCTCGACCTCGATCCGGACCAGCTCGGGGACGCGAAACCAGGCCTTGCCAAAGGGCAGGCCCAGGGCGGCGTGGGAGTAGTTGCCAAGACCGGTGGCGAAGCAGCCCACGGTGCCGTGGACCGGGGTGTGGCTGTCGGACCCCACCACCACCGTCCCCGGTTGGATGAAGCCAGCGTGGAGGGCGACGTGGTGGATGTTGCCGCTCCCGCAGTCGAAGAGGTGGACCCCGTGCCGCTGGGCCCAGGCGCGGTTCGCCTGGAGCATCCGGGCCTGCTCCTCGGTGGGAGGCGAGAAATGATGGTCGAACACCACCACCACACGCTCTGGATAGCGAACCGGCTGCCTCACCTCCTCCTCGAGCACCTTGGCCGTGAGGTAGCAGCTGAGGTCGTGCAACAGGATACGGTCGACGTCGGCGATCACGACCTCACCGGGGGTCACCCGCGCGCGGCCGCTGGCGCGGGCCAGGATCTTCTCAACCAGGTTCACAGGAACTCCCGGGGATCGGTGATGGCGCCACGGACGGCGGTGGCCGCGGCCGTAGCCGGGCTGCCCAGGTAGATCTCGGAACGGTAGCTGCCCATTCGACCCTGGAAGTTGCGGTTGGCGGTGGAGAAGGTGACCTCGCCGTCTGCCATCGCCCCACCGTCGCCGGCGCAGGCGCCGCAGCCGGGGTTGGTGATCAACGCGCCGGCCTCAAGCAGGGCGGCGTAGGTGCCGTCGCGGACGATCTGGGCCACCACCTGCCGTGAGGCAGGGGTGACCAGGAGCCGAACGCCGGGAGCCACCCGCCGTCCCTTCAGGATGCGCGCCGCTTCCACCAGGTCGTCGTACTTGGCGTTGGCGCATGAGCCGATGAAGACCTGATCGACGCGGGTGCCGGCCACCTCCCCGATCGGGCGGACGTTGTCGACCGTGTGCGGGCAGGCGACCTGCGGCTCGAGCTGGCTCACCTCCACGGCCACCGTGCGCACGTACTGGGCCTCGGGGTCGGGGAACACCTCTTCGTAGGCCCCCGGCGGGACGCCACGCTCCGCCAGGTAGGCGCGGGTGACGTCGTCGGGAGGCACATAAGCGTTCTTGGCGCCAAGCTCCATGGCCAGGTTGCACATGGTCATCCGCTCGGAGACGGTGAGGCTCGCGGGATAGCTGCCGTGGAACTCGACCGAGAGGTAGGTGGCGCCGTCGGCCGTCAGCTGCCCGATCAGCCAGAGCATCAGGTCCTTGGCCGTGACGCCCGGAGACATGCGCCCCTCGATGTCCACCCGCAGCGAGCCGGGCACCTTCATCCACAGCTTGCCCGTCACCCAGGTGGCGGTGACCTCGCTGAACCCGACCCCGGTCCCGAACGCGCCGAGGGCCCCGTAGATGGTGGAGTGGGAGTCGGTGCCGATGATGACCATGCCTGGCCGCACCAGCCCTTCCTCCATCAGGACCAGGTGGGCGATGCCAGCGTCGACGTCCCAGAACTTGGCGATGCCATGCCGGGCGGCGAACTCCCGACAGAGGCGCTGGTCGTCGGCGGTCTTGGCCGTCCGGGCCGGGGAGATGTGGTCCATGACCATCGCGATTCGGGAGGGGTCGTAGAGCCGGTCAGTGCCCAGCCGCTCCAGGGCCCGGATGCAACGCCAGCTGGCCGAGTGGCTCATGTAGAGGTCGGGCTCGACATCCACGATCTGGCCGGGCGCCACCTCGGCAAGCCCAGCTGCCCGAGCCAGGACCTTTTCGACGAACGTTGGCATCCGCTTGCTCACCTCGCTTGCGTCGCCAGGACCTGCTTGAGGTAGGGGATGAGTCCCCCGCTCTCCAGGATGCGGCGCAGGCTCTCGGGGTAGGGGGCGAACCTGAAACTCCGCCCTGCCACCTCGACCAGCCCCTCCCGGTGATCCACCCAGACCTCGTCGCCATCCTGGGCGGCTTCCACCGCCGCCGGGCATTCCACGGCCAGCAGTCCGGTGTTGATGCAGTTGCGAAAGAACACGCGGGCGAACGAGCGCGCCACCACCGCCCGCACCCCCGCCCCTATGAGGCAGGTGGCTGCCTGCTCGCGAGCGCTGCCACACCCGAAATTGGCCCCCGCCACGATCACGGGGGCGGATCGGACCTTGGCCTGCACCTCTGGTCCCAGGGGCTCGAAGGCGTGCTCGGCCAGCTCCACCGGGTCGATGCTCACCAGGTACCGCCCGGGGATGATGACATCGGTGTTCACGCTGTCCCCGAACCTGACACAGCGTCCGCCGACGCGCTCCTCCATCATGGGGTGGTCTCCTCCAGGAACCACTCGGTCGGCACCTCCCGCCCCAGGCCCAAGGCCTCGGCGTTGCGCAGCACGCGGGCGCCGACGGCGGCGAACTGCAGCCCCATACCGGTGTTGTTGGCGAAGACGGTGATCTGGTCCGGGTCGGTGCGACCCTGGCAACGGCCCACGAGCAGGTCACCCAGCTCGCCGATGTCCTCCCAACGCTTGCGCCCCCGGCGCACCGGCCCCAGGATGTCGATCTGGTCGTCGTGCTCGATCTGAGCCTTGGAGAGGACCACGATCACGTCGGCCCGGTCGAAAGTGGCGTCGTCCAGCTCCCGCCGCGGCGGCTGGGTGCCGTCGGGCGAGGTGATCGAGGTGACGTGGGTCCCAGGCTCGAGCCAGCGCCCGTCGAAGCAGGGCTCGACGGTGGCGGTGGCACAGGTCACCAGTTGGCAGCCGCGAACCGCCTCCTCGGGGCGGTCGACCGGCACGACCCGCCGGCCGGTGCGGTGCGACCATTCCTCGCAGAAGGCCTCGCGATGGGCGGCGGTGGGGCTGTAGACGCGGATCTCCTCCACGCTGGGCCGCACCAACAGCAGGTACTCGAGATGGGCGGCTGCCTGCCAGCCTGAGCCGAAGAGTCCCGCCACCCTCACCTCCGGGTTGGCTAGCTCCCGGATCCCGATCGCTGAGGTCGCCGCTACCCGTACCTTCTGCAGATAGCTGTCATGGATCACCGCCAGCGGCTCGAGCGTTCGCAGGCTGTAGAGGGTGACCAGCCCGACGAAGGTGTTGCCGGGTGCGGCTGGGATCAGCCGACGGCGCCGACCTCCGTTGGGGAGCGGTTCCAGGCCGGCCATATCCGCCGTGATCCGGGTGGCCCAGACCCCTGAAGAGAGGTTGCCGCCCTCTTGTGACTTGAACCGAAAACGGAAGCCGGGGTAGCGGTCGTCCTCCACCGGGAAGAAGGTGTGGTTGCGGGGACGGTTGGCGGCCTGCTGGAGGGCCAGTTCGCGGTAGGCCGCCTCCAGGTCCGCGATGCACTCCTCGGGTCGGATGACCCGCTCGACGTCGGCGTTGGTCAGGATCCTCATGCTCCCTCCCAGGTCCCCGTGAGTCGTTCCGGGCCGTCGGCGGTGATCAGGTAGGTGTGCATCAGCCGCTCCCCGGATCGACCCGCGCTCAGGACCACGACCGCGCCCTCCTCGAGGGGCGCGTCCCGATCCTCGTCCGGCCGGTGGTCACCGCCCGTCTCCAGGTCCACATGATGGAGGAGGGTGACGCCGCCCGCCTCCAGATCCCGGCGGCTGACCCCCGGCCGGAGCCTGGCCTCGGCCTCGGCCAGCGCCGCCTGGCTGGCCTGGACCTGCAACCCGCCCGCGACCGCGGTCCAGTAACCGCGGTACTCCACCACCACCTCGAGCCACACCGCAGAGGCCCGCGCCAGGACGTCCTCGACCCCGTGCTCGCGTGCCGACCGCTCCGCTGCCGCCACCCGTTCGGTTGGGGTGAGGCCGGGGAGCGCCCCTGTCCGCCAGGCCTGGGTAGCCACCGCGGCGCTTTCCCGGAGCACCGCCAGCTCGGACGAGGAAGGCCGCAGCCGCAACCCCCGGACGAGAGGACCGAGATCCCGGATCTGCCAGCCGGGGAGGGCGGCCGGCAGCGAGCGTAGGAGGATGGCAGGCCACCAATGCCCATCCACGATCCCGAGCGCCCCGGGGTCGAGGTCGCCGAGACGCTCGGTCACCAACCGCGAGAGATCCGGTCCGCTACGCAGATCCGTCACGGTCGAGGTCGCCCGCATCCAAGGATGGACTCGAGGGGAGAGCTTGGTGAGAAAGGTTGGGTCCCCTCGAGCTGGCACCAGCAGTATCCCCTCATTCCAGTAGAGGCAGAGGTTGGTGAGGTAGGTGATGTCCCCCGAGCGGTGGACGTCTCCGTAGATGGCGGCGACCTCGACCCCTTGCTCGATCAGGCGTCGCTGCAGGGTCTCGACCCGGGAACGTAGCTCGGCCGGAGCCCATTCCTCGAGAACCACCAGCCCCCGTTTCACGACGCGACCTCGAAGAGCTTCCGCTCGGTGGTGAGTAGGGGCTCGTAGCCGTGAGCGGTAACCACCACCGGATCGCCGAGCACGTGGTACCCGGCCAGGGGGGTGTAGGTGTTGGGGTGGATGATGACCACCGAGTTCGCTTCCAGCACGGTGTGGTCGCCCTCGACGATCGAGGGCGTCTCGTCGGGATGGAGCCCATGACCGTGGCCTCGGACGCGCGTGTACCGGGAGGTGCAGTACTCGCCGTAGCCGTGGCGACGGAAGACGTCGTTCTCGGCCCGTGCCACGTCGTGCGCCGTCACCCCGGCCCGGATGGCGGCGAGGCCGGCCTCCAGTGCCTCCAGGAACAGCTCCGAGGATCGCCGCTGGTCCGCATTCGGCTCGCCCACCACCGCCGTCCGGCAGATCTGACACCAGTAGCCGTTGACTTGCGGGGTCAGCTCGGTGCGCACCATGTCCCCAACCTGCAAGCGCCGCTCCCCTGGTGGGGTCATGCCCATCACCTCCCGGCCGCCCGACGCGATGAGCATGAAGTTGTCCTCCGCCCCCAGCCGCTTCAGCTCATGCTCGACCGCCGCCACCACCACGTACTCGGGCACGCCCGGGGCGAGCGCCCGGACGAAGGACTCCCAGCCAGCCTCGCACACACGGGCGGCGTGCCGGACCTGCTCCAGCTCCCAGGGGGACTTGACGCGCTGGACAGCGTCGACCAGCTGGGTCGCCGAGGTCAGCTCGACGCCGGGCAGCGCCTCCTCGACCTGCCCCAGGATCGCCTCCGGCATCAGCTCCAGGTGGGCCACACCCACTCGGCGAAGCCCCCGGGGCTGGTCGAGCTGTAGAGGACGGATGGGACGCACGTCGGCCACCCAGCCTGCCTCCTCCACCGCCCGTCGATCCTCCCCTGAGGCGACCAGCGCCACGGGATCGCCCGCGAGGGGGAGGAAGACGACGGCGAAGCTGGCGCTCAGTCGGGCGCCGGTGACGTAGCGGACGTACTCTCGCCGCCAGCCGGCGGCGTAGAGGAGCAACGCATCCAGGGCATGGCTGGCCATGGCCTCCCGGAGTCGGCCGTGCCGGACCTCGCGCTCGGCGGACGGTGGATCATTCATCATTATTGGGACGGTCACCGCGCTGATGATAAATCAGCTCGTGACCGAACGGAGCACGATGGCGGCGAGCAGGCAACGTCTTGGAGGCCGTGGGCGCGACGCGCCTCCCCAGCTTCGGCCCTCGGCCTCAAGGGCGCTTCGTATGGAGAAGATCCGCAGGGCGTCGCCGCCTGGCAGGTGAGGCATGGCCCGGGCCACGTCCGAGCCGGCGGCAGCTCCTCGGTGAGCCGGTGGACGCGAGCCCAGGCGATCGCGTCCTCGGCCCTCTGCTGGGATGCAGGCTCAGGGTCGGGATCGGGAGGAGGAACGAGTGGCGCACCCCGAACGGCCGCGTTTCGCGCTCGTCTGCTCCGCCTGCCGCCGGGTGGGGCGATCGATGGAGAGGACGATGCATCCTCTGGGAGTCCAACTCGAAGTGGTGGGCGCCGCGCTTACGGGCCCGGGCCTCGGCGTGGCGGCGGCGTGGAGCCTCCGGTTTGGCCTGATCGACCAGCCCTGAGGTGAGGAGCTTTCGGTCGTGCTGTGGACAGCGGACGAGCGGGATCGCGAGCGGGTTAAGGGGCGGTGGACGAGGTCACCGCGGATGCTGGATGCGCCGTCGCCTGCGAGTCATCCGAGGGCCCGGGAGGCGACCGGTCGGCGCCTTCCCCGGTGTGAGACGCTCCGTCCCTCAGCCGTGGTTGGCGTCGTCGGTGGAGCCCCTTGCTGTCTCCTCCAGCGGTGGGGCCGACGGGGTCAGGGCCAGGGAGGCGCCGAGGCAGATCATGTGGTGAGGCTGCGGCGACGCCGGGCAGAGGGGCGAGCCGGTGTCCCTCCGGGGCCTCCAGGTGGCACCGAGCCGGCGACGAGGGCGACGCAGCCGCCGAGGGCGAGCAGGCCGTGGACGATGGTTCGCAGCATCTTCGCCTCCAGATCGAGGTCGGGCGGGCGACATCCCGCAAGGGCCGATGGCTCGAGAGCCGACGGGCACGCCGTGCGGGCGCCCCTCTCAGGGGACTACGCAGCCGGACGGCCAGCGGCGCAACGGCGGTGCCGTCTCGAGGGCACGCTC
>Ga0070737_10004398_pt1 | contig 14193 bp, 12 predicted proteins | sample Coa_R1_10_FD_66438 | JGI IMG/M metagenome (GOLD analysis project Ga0070737, IMG submission 66438) | Surface soil microbial communities from Centralia Pennsylvania, which are recovering from an underground coalmine fire - Coalmine... | ecosystem: Environmental > Terrestrial > Soil > Unclassified... | reverse complement strand
GAGCAGTTGATGCCAACGCTCAGCAGATTCGCGTGCGACACAGAAATCCAGAACGCCTCGATCGTCTGGCCCGAGAGGGTGCGGCCGCTCTGGTCAATAATGGTGACGGAGACCATCACTGGCAGCCGCTGGCCTCGATGCTCAAACAATTCCTCAAGAGCGAAAAGAGCAGCCTTGGCGTTGAGCGTATCGAAAACAGTCTCGATGAGGAGCAGGTCCGCGCCGCCATCCATCAAACCACGTGCTTGCTCGTAATAGGCCTGGCGCAACTGGTCAAAAGTGACGGCGCGCGAGGCGGGGCTGTTGACATCCTGGGAGGCCGAAGCGGTGCGGTTCGTCGGTCCCATCGACCCGGCGACAAAACACTGCCGCCCAGCTCGTCTGGCAACGAAACTGTCCACCGCGCGCCGCGCCGCGCGCGCTCCCGCCACGTTCAGGTCGTAGATATGGCTATCCAGACCGTATTCCGCCATGGAAATGGCATTTGAGTTGAACGTGTTGGTCTCGATGATGTCTGCGCCGGCTTCGAGATATTGGGTGTGAATTTCCTCTATGATTTGTGGCTGAGTGATGTTCAGCAGATCGTTGTTTAAGCGCACCTCTTTGGCGTGTCCGGCGAACTCCTTGCCGCGGTAGTCCGCCTCGGTCAGCTTGCGCGCCTGGATCATGGTGCCCATCGCGCCGTCAATGATCGCGATGCGGCGACGCAGCAAACCTTCGATGGGATGGACCCGCTCTTCGGTCTTGTCCATGCTTTAGAAGACTCCTGGGAATTGCTTAATAACTTCTATCATAGCATTTAGCCCTCTTCAGGCAGGTTAGTGTCATGTTTCGCCTGCCACAGTAAAACATCTTAAGAATGGTAATATTTGACCGCCGTCAGCTTACACTGAAAGAAACGCAATGCGTCCGCCGGGCGTGGTGCTCCTCTTCCGTAGTAGGCTTGGGCAATGGTTTCCGGCGGCTGTTGTCATGATTCGTGGCATCATACTTATTCTATCGATTGCTGGCTTTGCGAACGCTTGTTACTTCACGTTCGCTTATTACGGCAAAGTGCGGGGTGTGCGGTGGATTCCTGCGGTGCTGTGCGCGCGCGACGGCTCAAGCTGCTTGACAGTGGTTCAAACTCCTTATGCGCGCGTTTTGGGTCCACCGAATTCGCTGCTTGGCATTATTTATTATCTATTGGTTGTGGCGTGGGCGCTTGCAGAGCCTGCAGGAACCGGCTGGCTCATATTGCTGTTGGCGATGAGCGCATCAGCAGTGGTGTTGGGAGGGTATTTGATCTACGCGCTGCGGCACAAGCTTCATGTTGACTGCCCACTGTGCTACGCCGCTCACGCGGCGAACGCTGCGCTTTTCGCTATCCTGCTGGATGTGTGCTTGCGCGCCGGGCGCTGAATGAGTCACCGCCCGGTGGTGACGGCGGTGCGCTCGGGAGGAACGGCCCTCTTCGATCCCGCTGCCTGGGCTTCAAGTTCGGCCATGTCAAGGATAATTACGCGGCGCAATTGCAAGCGCAGGATGCCGCGATCAACGAACCGGCGCAGGTTGCGCGAGACGAGGTCTCGCACCGTGCCAATTTCGGCGGCGATCTCCTGGTTGGTTTCCTGGAGCGGAAATTCGACGCCGCGCCGCGTGCGCACGCCATCCCGCAGCGCGCGGTCGCGCAAAAAGCGGGCAAGGCGATGGCTGACTTCCTTGAGCGAGAGCTCTTCCACCAAGGTTGTGAGATAGCGGAAGCGCCACGCGAGGCTGCGAATCACCGCGAACGCTACTTCCGAGTTGCGTCGGCACAAATCCAGAAATTCACGCTTGGGAAGAAACAGAAGGGTGGAATCTTCAGCTGCCGCGGCGGAGGCCGGGTAGTTTCCTCCATCGAATACGGGTAGCTCGCCCACCGTCGAGCCGGCGCGGTCTATGCCTAGCACCTGCTCGCGCCCGCTATCGGCCATTTTGAAAACCTTGATGGCCCCCGATCGCACCACGAACAAGCCCTCGCACGGATCGCCTTCAGCAAACAGCAGCTTGTCCTTAGCCAGCTCGCGCAGGTTGCAATGGGCCGCTAGAGACTCAAGCTCCTTTGCTGGAAGCACAGCGAAAAAAGCGACGCGGCGCAACGTTTCAATGGGATCGAGAGAAGACATAGGCTTAATCCTAAGCCGCGCGGCCAAAGCGGGCAAGTGCCTCCCGGCAGCGAGTTAACAGAGCTTATGCAGAGAGCGCCGAGCTGACCCAAAGCTTGCCATCAAGACCTGTTCAATGTTAATCACTGATAGAGGCTTCATTTTCAAGTATTTTTGTAACAAGGAGCGACATGAGCCAGGCACAATCTGCCCGTAGCGCATTCTCGAAGGGGAGTCTCGCAGCGCGCCGCACGGTTCGCATCGGCATCATCGGGCTCGGCACGGTCGGGACGGGAGCGGTTCGGGTGTTGATCGAGCACCAAAGCGAAGTCGAGCGGCGCTTGGGCTGCAAGCTGGAGCTTAAAACCATCTGCTCGCGGAGCATCCACCGGCGCGATCTTTCCTGGCTGCGGAGGCCGGTTGAGCTTACCACGAACTGGCGAGAGGTGGTCCGCGACCCGGAAATCGATATTATCGTGGAACTGGTTGGAGAGATTTCTACGGCGCGCGCCATCGCGCTGGCCGCGCTGGCTTCACGCAAGCACGTCGTCACCGCCAACAAGCAGTTGGTGGCCGAGCACAGCATGGAGTTGGAGGAGCGCGCCCGCGCCTCAGGGGTTAGCTTGGGCATTGAGGCCTGCGTGGCCGCCGGAACGCCCATTCTGCACGCGATCCGCGAAGGGCTGGCGGGCGAACACTTCAGCGCGGTCTACGGCATTCTGAATGGGACAACCAACTATATCTTGACGGAAATGGAGCTCCGCGGCTGCGATTACAGCAAGGTGCTGGCGGAGGCGCAACAGAAGGGTTATGCGGAGCCTGACCCCACGTTCGACGTGGAAGGCTACGACGCGCGCTACAAAATCGCCATCCTCGCTATGCTTTGCTTCGGCCAAGCGGTGGCCGTGCAAAGCATTCCAGTCGAGGGCATCACGCGCATCGAGCAGGTGGATTTCGCGTATGCCCACCGCCTGGATCGCACGATACGGCTTATCGCAGCGGCGCGCCGCGCGGCCAAAAGACATATCGAGATATTCGTCCGTCCCATGATGATCCCGCGCTCCGCGCAGCTAGCCGCCGTGACCGGCGCCATTAACGGCGTTCTGCTGGCTGGCAACAAAGGCGGCAACACGATGGTCACGGGGCCGGGCGCAGGCGGCGAGCCGACTGGAGTAGCTATTCTTTCCGACATCGTTCAGATCGCGCGGGCCATTATGGCCGGCTCAACCACGTCTACGCCTCTCGGCTACATGGACTGGCATCCGGCCCGCACTGCTTCTTCAGCGGATAACGAGATGGCAGCTTATTTGCGGCTCGTGGTGCGGGATCGACCCGGCATCCTGGCGCGCGTTTGCGCGATTCTGGCCCGGCATCGCATCAACATCGACTCCGTGCTTCAGGAGCCCGCCCACTCCAAAAAGAAGCTGCCATTTGTGATGACACTCGAACCCGTCAAGGAAAAGCAGATCACGCGCGCCGTGGCCGAAATCGCGCGCCTGCCGTTCATGGCCCAGTCACCCCTCATGCTCCCCTTTGCGGACCTTCCCTGAAACGTTTGAAGAGCAAGGTCTCTCTCGCATCGATTGCATCGGGTTGTGGAAACAGGTGCCCCGGCGGATCGGATGGGAACTGCTGCAAAGGATATTCTCGCGCCCAGCACCCCTCCAGCCTACGGCTTAAACCATCTGCGTGAGGCGACGGCGGACAACCAAGCCAATCCGAGAAACCCCATACCCATCAGGTATAAAGTTAGCCAGTTCGGGGTGGTGAGACACCTTGCAGATGGCGCAGCCGTTTCGGAAATTGAGGCCAAGATTTTCGTCTGGGGTCTGCGCGCCAATGACGATAGATGTGCTCGAAGTGGTGGTGCACTTTTAACGAAGAGAAACCTCTCGACCAGTAAATCTCCCACACCGTTCCTAGCGCAAGGGTTATAGAGATCGAAATCGTCAGCATCCCAGATTCGACTCGATCCTGCCGTCCTGGAAAGTGATATGCAGAGGCTGAGAACGAAGAGTCGTTGAACTGTTTGAAGCAGTCCAGCTTTGGTATGAGCGGCAACCGGCCAGCTCTGGGGGCTTGTTGTCTGCAAGAAGGCGTTGCAATTATTAATAGTGTTTGGCGCTTGTCTAAGAGGTTTTGGTGTTTTTTGACGATACGCCTTGTAATATCAAGCAAATTCTCATGTCGATGATTGAAACGAATTCCATCTCTTCCAGATACAGAAAAAAGTGGGTCCTCCAGATGCTATAATGGCGACGTAACTTGGTTTTTCGCAAAGAATTGAATCGAATGCGAATTTCCTTCTCTCTGGGGCCGCAAGCAAGCCTTTTTCAGGGACGACCAACCTCCAGTGCGCTATTGGCGTCTAAATAAGCAGACGCACCCGGCAAGACGCAGGCAGTAAAGAAGCGTAGTTTGTGGTAATGGGCAAGTTTGCTGCAAGGGCCGGTCTTTGGCCCTCCCGGAATCGGTTTATGAGGAGGTTTGAGAGATGAAATTCAATAAGCTATGGGTCTTGTTATCTGTATTCACGTTCGTTTGCCTCAGTCAGGCCGCGCAAGCTGGAGTAATCCGGTACGCAGGAAAGCAAATTGCCAAGGGTGCCGGTAGCGCCACTCAGGTTGCCGCAGCCAGCGGCGCTGCGGTTGCCGGCGGGACGGCCTCAGCCGGACACGCGGTTGTGAACGCTGCCAAGCAGGGTATAACCGGTGCGGAAGGGGGCGTTGCTGCCGCGGCGGGCAGCGTGGCTGCGGGCGGTGCAGCCGCAAGCGACGCCGTTGCAGATGCCGCCGTGAGCGCTGGAAGAACCTTGAAATCTGCGCCCGGCGCGGTAGCCAGCGGGTCAAAGACTGCCGCCCGTAAAGTATGGCGCTTTCTTTGGTAGCCGTTTTTGATTCTGGCCTTAACAACTACTATTCTAGCCTAGTGTAGATGGTCATTGGATTGTGCACGTCGCGCCTTTGCGGCGTGCACAACAGAGAAGTAAGCGCTCGAACGTCTTAATCTAGCTGGCGGCGTCGATGCTTCCCCAGTCCATAGAGGTGAGATTTTTCTCCCTCCCGGTCGCCAGCAGTTCCCTTCCACCGATTTCATCCGGCGCACGAACCGATTTCGACATATTCCTGGCTGATAATGTTCCCGCAGTATGATCAAGCTAGAATACTTACTACCATCAGATGGCTAAAAATGGGCTTGACTTACGGCGGGCAGCAGTGGAAAATCTCACCAGTCGTAACCACATAGGTGGTTTCGTCATTTCTCCATGAAACGGGGGTGTTCGTCGCTTGGCTGAAGTTCGGCTTCAGGAAGGGGAATCTCTCGAAAGCGCTTTGCGGCGTTTTAAGCGCAAGGTGCAGCAGGAAGATATCATCAAAGAGATCAAGAAGCATTCTTACTATTTGAAGCCCGGTGAAAGGCGGCGCGTTAAGGAAGCGCTGGCTCGCAAGCGGGTTCGCAAGAAGGCGCGTCTCGAGAGAGAATAAATCCTCCTCTAGGCGGAAGATCCCGCAGCATGTTTCACTGTAGTCCCCAGTGCGAAGAAACCCATTTTGGAGGCACAAGGGGGTTGGGTGAGATGGAATATAAGGACAGAGTCCTCAAGTGCGTGGATTGCGGGGAGGAGTTTGTTTTCACGTCAGGAGAGCAGCTCTTTTACGCGGAAAAAGGGTTCAGAAACGAGCCCAAAAGGTGCAAAAACTGCAAGTCTAAGCGAACGCACTCAACCGGAAGCTCAGGTCCGGGAAGAGTTGTGACCACCACCGTCTGTTCCCAGTGCGGCAAGGAGACCACGGTTCCTTTTAAGCTTACCCAGGGCCGCCCGGTCTATTGCCGCGATTGCTTCCAGCAAAGGCGCGCTGCGGCGGCAGATTAAAAAGCCGTAGCGCACACTGGCTCATTCATGCCGGATGGCCTTAATGCGGCCGTTCGGAGCTTGGAGGCCTGCGGCTGCATAGTCATTTTCAGTCGGAGCCGTATTCACCCGATGCATTAGGATGGCAAGTGTCTCTCCTCACTGCTTCATCTTTTTTGACGATACCCTCAACACTATCTGCCAACTCCTGCCGCAAGCCCCGCCAGTATGATGCGCCATCCAAGCGATGGAATAGCTGAGCCGTGCGGGTATAATCAAAGGCAATTCTGAAGTTGCGCACCGGCGGCGGTTCCCGTGAACCGCACGGCGGCAGCGTTCAGCCGCTAAGGGTTGGGCTTCGGGTTGTGCGAGTGAGTCATGTTCAAAAAGATTCTCGTTGCCAATCGCGGTGAGATTGCCGTACGCGTCATGCGCGCCTGCCGGGAGATGGGCATCCGGAGCGTGGCCGTCTATTCGAACGTAGACCGCAAGGCTCTTCACGTGCGCTACGCCGATGAGGCTTTCCACATCGGCGCGGCGCCTTCGACGGAAAGTTATTTGCGCATTGACCGGCTATTGGACGCCGCGCGCCGAAGCGGAGCCGAAGCCGTCCATCCAGGGTATGGTTTTCTTTCCGAAAATCCGGAGTTTGCCCGAGCTTGTGAGAACGCGAAACTGACATTTATCGGCCCGCCGGCGGCGGCGATGGACCTGATGGGGTCGAAGACGGCGGCGCGGCGCGCCCTGCTGAGCGAAGGGTTGCCGGTGGTCCCCGGAACGGACTGCAACCTGAATCGCATTGAAGACGTTCGCCAAGCGGCGGCTGAGGTTGGTTATCCCATCATGCTGAAAGCGGCGGCGGGCGGCGGCGGCAAAGGACTGCGCCTGGTGCAAAACGAGCAGGAGCTCAAGTCCGCCTTTAGTACCGCGCGCTCGGAGGCGGAGAATGCTTTCAGCGACCCTTCTGTTTACGTCGAAAGGTATCTGGAGCGCCCGCGCCACATAGAGGTGCAGATTTTGGGCGACCAGCAGGGCCGCATCATCCATTTGGGCGAGCGCGAATGCTCCCTGCAGCGCCGCCACCAGAAGGTGATGGAGGAATCTCCGTCTCCTTTTTTGGACGACGTGCTGCGGAACCGGATGGGCGAGACCGCGGTCCGGGTAGGCAAACTTGCTGGCTACACGAACGCCGGAACCGTGGAATTTCTGGTGGACCGAAACCGGAACTTCTACTTCCTAGAGATGAATACGCGGCTTCAGGTGGAGCATCCGGTGACAGAAGCGGTGACGGGCATTGATTTGGTGAAAGAACAGATTCGCATCGCCGCTGGAGAGCCTTTGCGCTGGAGCCAGGAGGAAATACGCTTTCGCGGCCATGCGCTCGAATGCCGAATATACGCCGAAGATCCTGCAAACAATTTCTTTCCTTCACCTGGCGTGATCGAGCGTTTGCGCGTTCCGATGGGTCCCGGCGTGCGCGACGACAGCGGAGTCTTCGAGGGGTGGCAAGTCCCGGTGAATTATGATCCCTTGCTTTCCAAACTGATTGTCTGGGGCGCGGACCGCGAAGAAGCCGTGGCGCGCATGGAGCGGGCCTTGGTGGAATACGAAGTTTCGGGCATCAAAACCAACATCGCGTTTTTCCGTCGTCTTCTCGAAGATCCCGGCTTTCGCGCGGGCAACTTCGATACGGGCTTCATTGACCGTCTTCCGCTCGAAGAGATTTTGGCGGAACGCGGCGACTTCGGGGAATACGAACGGGCGGCGGTTCTGGCCGCGGCGCTGGCGTCGATGCGGCATAGGGCGCCTCGCAGCGCAGCCGCTCCAAAGGCAAGCGAATGGAAGATAGCGGCGCGAAACGCCCTGTTGAACCAAAAGCTCTCATGAAGCTTGAAGTCAAAGTCGAATCGGCAACAACGCCGCGAGAGCACGTGCTTGAATTTGCGGGCAAGCCGGACGCTTCAGCCGGCGCCGGGCAATGGGAGTTCACTCTGGATGGCGAGCCTGGAATGGTTGACTGGGCCGAGGTTGTGCCTGGAGTGTATTCGATTCTCTTTGGCGGCCGGTCGTTTGAAGTCAGGCTTCGCGATCCGTCCGGCGGGCCGCAGCGCAACGGCGTTTATCAGGTTTCCATTGCAACCGCTGACTTCCGGCTTGAGGTGCGCGATCATCGAACGTGGGCGCGGACGACGGAATCGCACGCCAATGGGCCGCACGAAATCGCAGCCCCCATGCCGGGCCGCATCGTTAAGCTGCTAATCGAGGAAGGAGAGAAGGTCGAAGCAGGCGATGGGCTGTTCGTAATCGAGGCGATGAAGATGCAGAACGAACTGCGCGCCCCGAGACCGGGATGCATCGAGCGGATTTACGTCCGCGAGGGCGACGGCGTGGAGAGCGGAGCGAAGCTGGCGCGGCTTGTGTAGCGGCCCGGCGCGCGGGGCGCATGGTGCTTTCGGCGCGCGTTCAGTGGATGGCTTGCGCAGAGCCTGCGTCCTTCACGATCTCTTCGGCCAGGTTGTCTTGCACATGGGCGCGGTTGCGCAGATCCTCAATCATGGCGGCTTTCAGAACTTCCTCTTTTTCGTTGGTCAAGGTTTGGCGGATGCTACCCGCAACCTGCGGATCGGAAAGGGGGCGCTGGCCGGCGGGAACGCGGCCGAGCAGTTTGATGATTCGGAAATTGGCACCGTCGCGCAAAATGCCGGTGAACTGGCCTGCCTTGAGCGGCTTCAAGGCGTTGCGGACGATGCGGTCCGAAGCGAACGAAGAGACGGGCACAAAACCCATGTCGCCCCCTCCAGGCGCCGTCCGCGGGTCCTCAGAATACTCTTGGGCGACCTTGGCAAAATCTTCGCCCGATCGCAAAAGCGCATAAAGCGCACGAATCTTGCGCTGCGCCTCGGTCACGTTGCGAGCGTCGTCGTTCATCAGATTGCGAACCAGCGGGTCCTTGACCGGCGTCACCAAAATTTGAGCCAGATGCACTTCGGCTTGGAGAACCTTGAAATCGGATTTGTTGCGGGCGTAGTAATCTGAAATCTCTTGCGGCGTCACCACAACACGGGACGTGATTTCCTGCTGCACGAGCTTTTGGAGAATGAGGTCTTCTTGCACCCGGCGGCGCAGCGCTCCAACCGTAAGGTGTTGGTCGGCCAGGCGCTTGCGGAAATCCTGATCTGAATATGGGCTGCGGATTTGATTTAGCCGGGTCTCCACCTCGCTGTCCGGCACAGTGATTTGCAAGCTGCGCGCGCGCTCCAGCAGGAGTTGGCGGTCGATGAGTTCGTTCAGAATGCTGAGCTTGAACGAAAGAGCTTGCTCGCTTTTGGCGGCGTCCGGCAGCGTCGCCAGCCGGCGGCGGTATTCGGCTTCCACCTGGCCGGCGTAAATCGGCGTCCCATCGACGAAAGCCCACACTGCCTTGCTGCCAGAACCGCTGCGCGAGCAGGAAAGTGCGGCCAGCGCCCCTAAAATTGCCGCGGCTAAAGCCAGAAGCCGGAGCTTACGGAAGATAGCATTGCGAATTGGCATAAGAATGATTTTAACCCTGCGCCGCCCAAGCGATGTTCCGCAAAGCGCGAGTTTGCCATGGAAGGATAATTCCCGCGCATGAAACCCGTCATGAGCGTGCGATGGAACCTGACGCCTGCCGAAGCGATCCGTTTGCAGAAGAAACTCAGCGACCGCGTGGTTGAGGCGGATCGGTTCCAGGCGATTCGCACGGTGGCTGGAGCGGACTTGGCATTTGATCCAACCACCGGCATGGCGTTTGCCGGAGTTGTGGCGTACCGCTTTCCTGGGCTTCAGGAAGTGGAGCGGCAGTTCGCGCGGCGGCGGTTGCGCTTCCCTTACGTTCCAGGACTCCTTTCATTCCGCGAGACGCCCATTCTTGTCCGCGCCTTCGCGCGCCTGCGCATTGAGCCGGACCTGCTTTTGATTGACGGCCACGGCCGCGCTCACCCCCGCCGGTTTGGGATCGCCTGCCACATTGGAGTGCTTTTTGACAAGCCAACCATCGGTTGCGCGAAGTCTGTGCTGATAGGGGAACACGCGGAACCGGGCTGGCGTTTGGGTTCAGCCGCCCCGCTTTTGTCTGGCGGGGAGCGGATTGGTGTGGCGCTGCGCACGCGTGACCGCGTGAAGCCTATTTACGTTACGGTTGGGCACCGGGTTTCCCTGGACACTGCGGTTGATCTGGTGAAGCAATGCGTCGATGGATTTCGCATTCCGAAACCCACCAGAGAGGCTGACCGTTACGTCCGAACCCTGCGCCGCGCTTGGCAGAGCCGCCTGCGCGGCTAAAGCCGGCCACCACGAAAGGCGTCGTAAGCATACGTTGCCGTCGTGCCTAGGCTACCCTGTGAGTGAAGTATGTGCTCCCGCCATCCCTCTCACCTCCAACCCCTCTCCCCGTTTGGGGAGAGGGTGGATCGCGTAGCGGGACGGGTGAGGGGGCGATCCGCCCAACTCTCCCACGCCGTGCGGTTATACTTTCCGGCAACGCTGCTAGCCTTGTCAAACAGGTATCCCTAGCAAACCAGCAAATCATGCGTGGCGAATACAACGCGTACAGTGTTAGCTTGATGAGGAGGCGATAGGCGTGGATGACGCGCGAGCAGGCAGTGCGAACTGGGTTAAGGAATTGGCCAAGGTAATTCCCGGCCGGACGCTTACGGATGAAGACTCGCTTAAAACCGCATCTTCCGATTTTGGCCGCATTACTGAGCGAAAGCCCAGTGTGGTGGTGCGTCCGCAATCAACCGGCGACGTGCAGGAGACCATACGGTTCGCGGCAAAAAGATCGCTTCATGTCACGCTGCGCGGGGCGGGCCACTCGCAGAGCGGGCAATCTCTTTCCGATCAGATTGCGCTCGACCTTCGGGATCTCAACCGCATTTTGCGGCTTGATCCCGAGAGAGAGACGGTGACGTGCCAGGCGGGGATCACTTGGCGGCGGCTGCTGGAAGAACTTCTGCTGCTGGGTCTTTCGCCGCCGGTGCTGACCAATAATTTGGACGTCACGGTAGGCGGCACGATCTCCACGGCGGGGCTGGGCGTCTCTTCCTGGCGTTATGGCACGCAGGCGGACCATTGCCTGGAATGCGAAGTGGTGACCGGAAGCGGCGAGGCGGTGCGCTGCTCGCCCCACGCCTGGCGCGAACTTTTCGACGCGGTACGCGCGGGGCTTGGCCAGTTCGGTGCGATCACCGAAGTTACGCTGCGGCTGCGCCATCACAAACCCTGGGTGCGCACGCTTTACCTGCTCTACGATGACTTCAACGTGTTACTGACCGACCTCAAATTCCTGATGCAGGAAGAGCGCTTTGACGATCTCGAAGCCTGGTGCGCGCCGCTGCCCTTGGGATTCAAGACGGCAGACGGGCAGAGACAGCCTTTCGCCCAATGGTTTTTCCCCATTCAGGTTACGTATGAAACCGGCGAGCCCTCTGGAACAGTGGATGCGGAGAAGCTGCGCGGCTTGCATTACGCCAAGCATGTTCACACTGAAGATCAAGAGATAGGCTTGTTCCTCAGCCGCCTTGATCCGCTGTTTGCGCTTTGGAAGCGTGGCGGGTTTTGGGATTACGCTCACCCCTGGGTCGAGTGCATTCTGCCTTTGGAATCCGCTGCCTCTTACGTGAGCCGCGTCATTGAAAGCATCCCGCCCCAGGCGTTGCTTGGCGGTCATATCTTGCTGTGGCCGGGGCGAGGAGCGGCGAGTTCAGCACCTCTCTTTGTCCGGCCCCAGTCGGACTTCTTGCTGGGATTTGGAATTCTGCCTGCCGTCCCGCGTGAACGCTTGCCGGAAGCTCTGCCGTTGCTCGATCAAGCTAGCCTTGCGGCCATGTTTGCGGGCGGCAAGCGATATCTTTCCGGGTGGGTTAACTTCGATCGCGCACAATGGCAGGCTCATTATGGCGAATCGCTAGCTAATTTACTGGAAATAAAGAAGAAATATGACCCCCACTTGATATTCCCCTGGTACCCCAGCCTTCTGTAAGGTGCTTTGATATAATCAATTGAAAATAAATCGGTTATTTTAATTTCGCCTGCTAACGGTAGAATGCGCCCATTTTTGTGGTACGCGCATAGCTCACTTGATCTTTTTGTGCCACAATAACAACGAGGGTAGGTAATATTAGAGAGCTACGACCCTATGTATGATCTAGAGCGCTTACGCGAACGTTAGAGGGTGTGAATCTCGTAGCCGGAGTAAGTATTTCACAAAAAGTAATAAGCGGGTGCGCAGGAGCTATAGGCAGACCATCACGCCAGTGAAGAGCTTGCGTTCAGAGGTGAGCGGTGCGCCTGGTGGCAGGAAGTCTGAGGCGCGAACATTTTCTATGTCTGAAGTCCGAAAAGAAATTCTCTCGAACGGTTTGACGATTGTCACGGAACCCATGCCAGTGGTGCGGTCTGTTTCAATCGGCATCTGGATTCGCACCGGTTCCCGGCACGAGCGCGAGAGCGAAAACGGTATCACTCACTTTCTTGAACACATGGTGTTCAAGGGAACGAAGAACCGTACGGCGGAGCAAATTGCGCGCTCCGCGGATTCCATCGGCGGCCATCTGGACGCCTTCACGGCCAAAGAATGCACGAATTTTTCGATTAAAGCGCTGGATGAACACCTGCCGCGAGCGTTCGATGTGCTGGCGGACCTGGTGAAAAACTCTTTGCTGCGCCCCGAAGACATTGCCAAGGAAAGCCAGGTGGTGCAGGAAGAGATCAAGATGGTGGAGGATACGCCGGACGATTTGGTGCATGAAATCTTCACGCAGAGCTATTGGCGCGGGCACGCGCTCGGCAGGCCGATCCTCGGGACTCGCCGGTCGGTGCGCAGTTTTGACCGCCGCCGCCTGCAGGATTATTTCCGCCGCCATTACACTCCGCAGAACATGGTCATCACGGCCGCTGGCAACCTGGAACATTCCAGGATTGTGGACTTGGTGCGGAGTGAGTTTGAAAATGTTCCTGCGGGCCGTCCGGCGAGCCGCGACTCAGCGCCTGTGCCTCATCCGGTCATCCGGCATCGCCACAAGAAAAACCTGGAGCAGGCCCACATCTGCCTTGGCACGCCAGCCTATCCCTATTCGCACGACAAGCGCTACGCCTGTTACATCATGAACAGCGTCCTCGGCGGCGGAATGAGCTCCCGCCTGTTTCAGAACATCCGGGAGCGTCGGGGGCTGGCTTACGCCGTATTTTCCGGCCTCAGCAGCTTTCGCGACGCCGGTTGCCTGAGCATTTACGCTGGAACCGCCAAGGATAACGTGCGCCAAGTGGTAGGATTGATTGTCGAAGAACTGCGCCGCATGAAGGTGGAACCGCTCAGTGTGGAAGAACTGCAACGCGCCAAGGATTACTTGAAAGGCAGCATGCTGCTAGGGCTTGAATCCACATCCAGCCGCATGTCCAACCTTGCCCGGCAGGAGATGTACTTCGGCCGCCAAGTCAGCTTGGACGAGATTGCTCGGCGCATAGACGCCGTGACCGTAGAGGACGTTCAGGGCGTCGCCAACGAACTGCTGAACCCCGATCGCATAGGCCTTACCATCCTCGGACCTATTAACGGAACCAAAATCACCCGCTCCGATTTGAAGTGCTGAGGCAGTGCAAGAGCTAACGGCTAAATCACGCTTCTGGACGGGCGCGGCGGGGGCGTTTGTTGGCTTGCAGAATCTTCTTGCGCACGCGGATTGACTTGGGCGTGACTTCGACGTATTCATCCTCAGCGATAAATTCGATGGCCTGCTCCAGGTTGAGCGGCCGGACAGGAATCAGGCGGATCGCCTCATCGGCCACTGAGGCGCGCATGTTGGTCTGCTTCTTTTCCTTGACGGCGTTCACGTCCATATCGTCCCAGCGCGAGTTTTCCCCCACCACCATGCCCTCGTAAACATCGACGCCCGGCCCCACAAATAGCTCGCCGCGTTCCTGCAGATTGTAAAGCGCGTATCCGGTCGTCTTGCCGCTGCGGTCGGCGATCAGCGAACCTGTCAGCCGCGACGGGATGTCGCCTTGCCACACATCGTATCCGCTAAACAGTGTGTTCACTACCGCGGTCCCGCGCGTGTCCTGCAGAATTTCGCTGCGCAGGCCGATAAGCCCGCGCGAAGGGATGACGAACTCCAGGCGGACGCGTCCGCTTGGCGTGCCCTGGCCTACCATCTTGGTGTTGACGCCTTTGCGCCCGCCAATCTTCTGCATCAG